>VFQN01001726.1_pt1 | contig 35536 bp, 54 predicted proteins | sample 3512371 | NCBI WGS metagenome assembly VFQN01 (sample SAMN10412370, study PRJNA504923) | tailings metagenome | isolation source: Replicate 2 from Balatoc abandoned mine | place: Philippines: Itogon, Benguet | collected 2017-08-28 | reverse complement strand
GATGAAGCATCGGCGCTGCCGCGCCTAGGAAGATTTGACGATTGCTATAGCTAGTCTTACTACAAATTTTAGGCACAACTTAATATCGGCAGGGGCAATGAGGAGCACCGCCAGGTCACCCCTTGCCCCGCCCCGTGGTTCCGCTCCACATTTCCCCAATCCCAGACCAGTACCAGTACCCCAGGGTGAATGTCGAAATTGGGCCCCCTTCTCGTCCCACCTGGATGAGTCCAGCCTTAGCTTCCCCCGTGGGCTGCATGGCGAGCACAGCAAGGTGGTCCCAGCAACCCACATCCTTTTTCCCAGCCCACTATCTCATTTTTTTGTTGCTGAACGCGCACCCACCTGGATGAAGTCCAGCCGGGCCTCCCCCGTGGGCTGCATGATGAGCACGGCAAGGTGCACGTGCGGCTCCCGGATGGCGCTGTTGAGCATGCGCATGAGCACCGTGGGGTAGTCCGCAAACTCCACCATCAGCCGCTGGGACTCCTGCGGGAGGTAGTGTGCAAGGGAGTGGTAAGGGAGAGGGAAAGGGAGTGGTAAGGGATAAATCATACTTGTGTAGGTTACATCGTGGCGGTAGCAGGGCGCCAGGGCCATGAGAGCCGGAGGGAGGAGACAGCGGCGACTTTTTAGAATGCTACTCGCAGGCAGACCGATGCAGACTCGAAGTGACAGGGTCACAACCGACCGTTGAGTGCTCGATTTACGCGCAGTCCCCACCTGCAGCCAACCCCGAACCCACCCCCACCTGCAGGCTCCCCCAACCCATCCCTACCTGCAGCCTCCCACAAGCCCCCAACCCACCCCCACCTGCAGCTCCTTGAAGCCCGCCTCCTCCATGGTGTGGGCGTACAGGAAGAACACGTTGGACTCGCACGACAGCTCCACCTGGGGGCGCGTGGGTGCGGCGGAAGGGGGTAGAGAGGGGTCCCAAGGGTACAGGGGTACATGCCTTTAACGTGCCGCCATGTCGGATGCCTGAGCATGGCGCAGTGTGCCACAAGTAGGCATGGCACAAGGGCCTGCGGGCAAGCAGGTCGCTGGACTGGGTGCCCTGGACACGTTTTGCGCGTTAAGGGTTGGTGGCCCCCGCTCCAACTTTGATCCTGCCACCGCCCTCACTCACCCGGATGCTTTTAGGCGGTCCCCGCCCCCCGTCTCCCGGCTTGATCAGGATCTTCGCCCGGATGGCCTCCAGTGCACCCAGCTGCACAGTGGCGGGCAAAGGCAACGGGGTGTCACACGCAGCATATGGGTGAGGCACCGTGGTTAAGCATGTGCGAAAGGGCAACTTGAGGCCTACGGCCTGTCCACGTGGCCCACGCTTGCACGATAGGGGACTTTACAAGGTGCCCAGCTATGCACGTGGCCAAGGGCACGTGGGCAACGGGAAAGGCAGGTCAAGGGGGTGGTGCACGTCTGCACGAGCTGGATGGCCTCCAGGGCCCCCAGCTGCACGGTGTTGCAAGGGGTATGGGCAAGGGCAACGGCAACGGCAACTGCAGGTCCAGCGGGGGGAACACCTTCAAGGCGCCAAGGCGCACAACGTACCACAGGGCACGTGGAAAGGGGCAGGTGGGCGAACTCCAATTGTAAGTGCTAAGGGGCGCTGGCAATAAGCTGGAGGTCCACGGGGCCCCACAAGTGCACGCTCGTGGGACCTCCAGGACACCCAGCTGCACGACGTGCATAATGCGTAGCGCATAGCGCGTGGGCAACGAGCCAGGAAAGGCCATTATGAGCGATGCCTGGGGCGTGAAACGCATGCATGGCTGCCCCAATGCGGCATGCCCACCATTGCGCTGTTCCTTTGCCACCCGCAAGACCCTGGCTGGCCCACCTCTGTTGGCGAGTCCACCCCCACCGCCGACCGCAGCTCCATGGGCACCTCCCGCTCGTAGAACAGCTGGTAGCCATCCACTGCAGGACACGGGGCATGGGACCGGCGTATTGGTCAAGATGGCATATGTGTGTACGGCATCACTGAAAGCAGCAGCAGCTATGGTGAGGGCTGATGTCGTCCACCGCATGGCACGCCGTGCGATATGTGCACAAAAAGGCACGTTGCGAGGCAAGGGGAGGCAAGGGGCGCCGCGTAGCACAACGACGCAATATGCAGTTGAGGATGTAACGCTAGTGCAGCAGCACGTTTGATCCGGCTTGGTAGTGCGGTACGGGCGTGCAAGTTTGGTGGTCTGGCTCGGTCTGGCCGTGCAACTTGGGTTGGAGCTTCCCTGGTGGCGCAGGTGCCGGTAACCCAAGGACGCACTGGTACCCACGGTGGTGCTTCCGCCCCGACTACCGTCCCCAGGCCAATGCTGATTCGCCATGTCGACAAATGCTACCCCCATCCTAGTTCTAGTGAAAGTGCCCCAGACGGTGCTCGTTCAGCGCACCTAGGCTGGGGTCGAGCTCCTCCAGGGCCGGGTAGTCAAAGACAGGTGGCTGGATTGAGCCTGGATCCATGGGGTCCATAACCCAGTTGCTAGTATCTAGTTTTGCAAGCAGGTCGTGCTACGCAGGCGATAGTCCCATTTGTTAGGCTCGCGATAAAGCGTGTCCGCGTGCCATCTTCGGCATGGCGTTGGAGCGCGAAAGCCGGTGTGGGTCAACCTCTTCGTTATACAGTTTGATGCTATTTACAAACTAAGTATCGAAAAGTCCTTGGGTAGAAGGGGCCCAGAAAAGCGGCTACAGCTGCAACAAGACTAAACCGCCTGGTTGATTAAGCAAGCTGTACGTAATATTTAAGGAGTATACTATGTGAAACTATCTGAGAATCGGATGATGGCTCTGCAGGTTGAGCAGGGGAGTCCAAAGCACAGACGATAGTACGGGACGCATGAACATGAGACAACAGCGCGCAGAACTGAGCAATTCGTGCAACGTTTTGGTTTGTAATGTCCCAGTAGCGAAGGGCATTGCCTGCTGTGCCTGTCCGTGCCTGAGCTCGTTGGTTGTTGAACGGCGCCGGTGCCAAACACAGGGGCCGGACAAACAGGGATAAGCGTATTGCTGCTCATATAGTATCTACAGGACACGGTGTAGCTTTAGAGAACTGCTTGTGCTTCCCGCTTGCTTCAGCTGAACCTCCCACAACGATCGGACGGCGCGGCTTCTAATACCCCCTCAGCTAGCATCAAACATGTACTCTAGTAAGCTTGCGCTGAAGCCCCGCTGCTCGGAGCTCCGCGCCGCGTCCAGGGTTCCGCCATCGGCGCAGCGCTGCGTCATCACCCAGTCGCAGCGGGGCGACGATGAGGGCAAGTCAATCGACTGGGACGGCGCTTGGCAGAGGTAAGCGACGCGCCCGCTGCACAGCGCTTGCGTCGGCCCTGCACCCGCTCGGCTCCCGTCTGGCACGCGCGCCCCATGCCCTGTCGCTGACGCGCCACACCCCCTAACGCCCGACCCACCCATTGCTCCGGCTCACGCGCTTTCTCCAACCCACTTGTAAACTGCAGCATTCAGAAGCAGATGCAGTCCCAAGTGGAGATGCGTGACTCGGCGCCAAGCGCACGGAGACCACCCCCGCGCGTGCGCACCCTCAGCGGGTCCCCCAACGGCCGCTCGGGCGCGGCCGGGTGGGGCGGGCAGGAGGGCGAGCGGATCCGCCGTGCGGAGCGTGTGCTACTAGACCTGTGGAGCAACGAGGACTTTCTCAAGGTGTGTGGTGGATTGCATTCAGCGTCGGTGGGGTGAAGTCTGGTAGGCGGTGTATGGTGAACTGGCGCCGCGGGGTGACCACTGGTTCTGGCACCTTGGGGGCGGGGAGGCCCGGCTGAGTGACACAGCCTCGTTGTCCAACACTGGCACGGGTCAGCAACGGTCCCTTTGTGGGCCGCACTGCTGCCCTGCCCGCACAATTGCCTGCAAAGGATTGGCCATGGATTACGGTGACGCTTGGCGGGTGCTTTTGGCTCCGCACTGCTGTGCCAGCTGCTTGGATGCATAACGTGTTACACAACACAGCACCGCAACAGTCTTGGTACCTTGATTGTAGACCAAGGCGCCCCGCGGTAGTCAGCACTTCAACCAACTCAGCCGGGGGGCCGCCTAGCGCCCTCCTGTGCCTCTTGCAAGCATCTTCCCTGGTGGTCTCTGCATCGCAATCAACCCGCGTGACTCCTCCTGCGTGCCTTGCCTCCCGCCCTTCAGGTGTCCACACTCGGGACAGTGCTGCTGCTAATCGTCTTCGTGCTGGTGATCGGGCCTCCCACGGAAGCCCCAGAGGGCTTCATCGCGCCGCCTCCTAAGTCGTGAGCCGTTGCCCGTTCGCGGCGTAGGGCCACAAGGGAGGGAGGCGCCTGCTGCTGCACTCCGGCAGTGCAATGCGCAGCTGGATGCGTGACCACGCCTCTCACACAGCAAGTGGTTGTCGGTATGCAGGGCGGGGCATATGCTACAGGGCTTAAATATACAGGGTTCAGCCTGCGCATGGCTGGTTCTGTCTTGCCATGTGCGAAAGTTAGTGCACGGTAGGCCCTGGCGGGAACGTGTCGGCGGAGCATGAGGCTTGGCCTATGGGCTGCAGGGTAAGTTATGAGCGTTACCCAGGCCTATGCATCCTGGGTACCCGCACACGACGAAGCCCACAGCTGTCGTGATTGTGATTTGTGAAGTTGAGAAGACAAGCTTAATTGGATTGTATTGTCTGTTGGGTTTTTCGCACCGTGGCGGCACACACCTCCACGCTGCAGCAGCCCCCCTTGTATGTTGTGTCGGGGTTTGGCAAAGCTGTGCAGTGGTCCATTGCATTTCCGTCTTATACATTTCGTTCGGTAGCGCTGCGCAGGGTGAGCAAAGAAGGGATTTGGTCATGCGCTCGGAGTGGTGTGCAGTGAGCGTGCAGCGCATGTAAGTGCGGACGCATGTGTGTACCATTATGTGTGTTGCGACGGATCACGCGGGGCAGAGCGGCTGGCTCAGACGTTGACACGTGGAGAGGGCCATGTTGCAAACAGCCACTTGCGAGAACGGTGCATACCCTCGAACGGCCCGATTTGTGTGCTGTTAGTACCGTAGTAGTAGCGGATGGTATGAATCGGGTGTTGCTGTCCACAAGTCTGGCACTCGGGCTCAACCAGGAACATGTAAGGACCCGGAGGGACTGCCTCCTACCTGCGCGCTCCAGCGAGCCCGTGTATCCAACAGCTTCGACTGCGACCTTCCTTATGCAAGCCACATGCAAGGGCTGCCTCGTGCAACACAGTACAACAGCTGCCTTACCACCTGGCTTGTACAGCTGCAGGCCTACAGCTGTAACTGGGGAGCTATTTGTACGACGGCAGGCCCTCTGCTGCATCCCGGTAGGAGGACCCCTTGCAAGCGAACTGCGTTAGCGAAGTCTCTCCTTGCTTGCAAGGTTCTACTCTGCAGCACCCAACCGACTGGTCACCCGCTCACGCGCTCAGCCGGCACGAGTCACGCAGTACGCCTGCCGTACATGCCAGCATGTTCCATGTGTTTTCAAGCGCGCGCAACCGTGATCGCCTACAATTGCACATAGAGCTGCACCAGAACTCCGACCAGAGTCAGCTTTCGTACCTTAGCCACATATGTGCTGTTTGATAACGCAACAACAGCACACCGCACACAGCTTCCAGACGCGCCTGTCTCCCTGCGATGGGCGCCTAGTACCAGGCTCCAAGGCTCTCCCGCCCGCTCCCTCCCCCCGCTCGCTCCCCATGCAAAAGAAAGAACCGGAGCACATCCTGGCAGACGTGCGCAGGGGAGCCCGCACGACCGTGCGCCCCATGCTTTCTGCTAGCCCCGCCAAGGTATCCCATGCAGCAGCGTGCATGTCTATCAGGCATTCCTCCTTCCTCCAACCGCCGGCGGCCACCCAAAGCCGCCTCTGCGAAAGCCAGCTTGCGTCCTTCCAAAGGCGCTCAACCGCACTCAAGGGGGATCGGCCGCACGCCACCTCCTTTTGCGTCCAGAATCGCCCACCTGGCGCCATTCCCCCGCTGCGCCCTCAACACACGCCGTCAACACACCAAGCCGCAAGTGCCTCCTGTCTGCCCCACACGCCATCGCCGTCCCTGCTTCCTCTACGCCACGTCGGCTCCTAATGCCACGTTGACGCTTGGACGTGCAGTTACGCCGCCTCCTTATGCGCCAGGCACCTCCCGCCAGATGGCGGGGCCCTCAATGCCCTGCTAACGCATAGACTCTGAAGTCCTTTGGCATATCGCACTTACGCCATCCCCTTCTGCGCCAGGCACATCCCGCCAGATGGCGGGGCCCTCATGCCCTGCCAACGCATAGACTGTAAATCCCTTTGCATTATCGCATTTACGCCATCTCCTTCTGAGCCACCTCCCGCAGCATGATCTGCAGTTCGCCGCTGTTCATCATCTGGTCGGCGATGTCGGCGCCGCCCAGGAACTCGCCGCCGACGTACAGCTGCATGCGGACACGCGTGCATGTGTAGAGATGTGTTCAGCATATTGGAAAAGGACATGCCGGCTTGTGCCGCACGACGTGAGCTGCGTCCACGCAGGTGGTGACGGCAGGACAGGAAGGGACACCTGGCCGAGCAGCATGCCCTTACGCCAGGCAGCCGGTGGCAAACTCGCATTGCACAACGCACGGCCCCCACGCAATAGCCCGACTGCAGGCAAGTAAGCACAAAAGCCGCGTGCCCCATGCAATCCACGCTGTGTACGGCACGCAGCCCACCTGCGGGATGGTGGGCCACTGGCTGTACGACTTGATGGCCTCGCGCAGGCCGGGGTTGTGGAACTCGTCCAGCACGTTGACCACCTGCGGTCAACGGTCAATGGTGTCAACCGTCAACCGTCAGCCGCACGTTCCCCCCTTTCCGTCCGCAAGTGCCAGGAGCTATAGCTGTCAGGTTGGACGGGGTTGAGTTACCTCGCCTACACTGGGGTGTGGCGTATGGTGACAGCTGCAACGTGAATGACATGCCCATAGTGCATATTGGTTTAGATGTCGCACCTCGAAGTCGGCTTTGAGGGTGGTGAGGATGGACAGCATGCGGGCGGAGAAGCCGCACTGCGGCTGCTGCCGAGTGCCCTTGACGAAGGCCACAACCTGCGGGGGAATACAACATCGGTAACGTGTGTACTACACTTGCGAAGTAGGCAAGTCCGAGTTAGGCGAACTGTTTGTAAGTCGAGGGCCGGTTGCGGTACGACGTGATCTGGGTCAGGAGGTGCTGACCTGCAAAGCTCCGGAGTTGCACAGGATAGTGCATTGCGGTACCGTTCGTATGGGAGCCGCCTCCTGCAGGCCTCCCATCCATCCCTCCTCACCCTCACCAACAGCCCCCTCCCCTCCCCGATCCCCCCTCCCCTCTCCCCTCCCCCCACAGAGCCCCCGACCAGCTGCCTCCTGACCCACATCCTGACGCCAACCGCTTCCTTGTCCCCGGCTCTCACCCTGTTCTCCTTGACTATCCGGTCGATCAGGCCCTCCACGGTGATACCCTGGATGGGCTTCCCAGCGGTCAGGCGGATCTCCGGCTTGGTGGCACGAGCCACGGACCGCGACTGCCACCGCGTCTCGCCGGGCGCGTTGCCGGGCGGGATCACGCCCGTCTCAGCGACTGCAGGGCACCAACAAGCAGTACAAACACAAGTACCGTACCGGTATTGGCGAAAGGCGATACAGGCCTGAGTACGGCATGTAGGAAACCAGGCGCAGGCACGCTTGCCCAACCAACAGGAGCCTAGGCCATGGTTACTGCACGAGTAATACATGGTGTGGGCATGGTCGGAGTGCTGAAGCGACGAGGAGGAGGCAGCGAGGGATGGGGTGCAAGGGCTCGCATGGCGTGTGTACACCGCGGATAGGAGCGTGTGGAAGGGGTGCCTGGTGGTGTGGCCAGCGTGTGCTGGGGAGAAACAGTCGAACGCCGGTTGCGCTCACCCGCCTCCTCAATCCAGCTCTTCCACGCCGCCGTGAGGGCCTCGCGGCTGGCATCGTCTGTAATGTAGTACTTGATGCTAGAGGTCAGGTCAGGGAGCTCTTGCATGTGAGCAGCAACGCTGGTTGAGACCTGAGTAAAGTTTGTTATTATCCCGTCAATTGCATGTTGGGCGTCTTCCAAGCGCGCAGCCGCATTACCGACCCGACCGACCCAATTGCTTGTCTCGAACGCACCTTGCGCGAGAGGCCAATGTACTGCAGAGTTCCAGCCTTATCGTAAACAGCATAGACGCCAGCAGAGCCGGGGAAGTCGCTCAGCTCGCCACGCTCAATCGTCGGCACGAGCTTAGTCTCGCGCATCGTCGCACGCATCACAACAGAAACGCGAGGCGCACTGTGAGGCATGAAAGGGGCAACGCCCTTGGGGAGGCGAGGGGCCATGGCCTTCCGAGCGGGGGCGCTTGCGGCCCGCATTTGCGAAGAAAGCTTTGCGGCCTGCATTTTACTCCTACGCGCGTGTGCAAGTGGCAGTGGTCAGTGGTAAAAGCAAGGTTACAAAACGCCAGGCCGTTAAGGGGACCCGTTACTGTTGAGGGGACCAACCGAAGCCCGCCGTACATGTGAGTTCCTGTACCTCCAGCATTGCAGAAGCAAGCGCCAGCGAGCGACAAAGGCCGCACACACTGCAACTGCGGCACACCGCCCGGAGCAGCTGCCGTAGTGACAGGAGCACAGGACTGGTCGTGCCAAGGCCGTACATGCAAGGCGCCCGGCCACAGTGCGTTAGTGGTGGCATCGTGGTGACCCAGTCCCCTTGTTCCCCCCGGCGCCCGGCCACGCCAGCCCGACCCAACTCGCACGGCACCAAGCCGCTGCATCAGTCACGACTCATAGTCATGCGACCGCCAACAGCAGCTCCCATGGTGATAGTACCTCTGTGCCAGGGCCAGATATGTAGGACAGTGTGCCCCCCTGGTACCACCAAGCGGACCGGTCCTCCTGGCCACACGCCCACGCCAACTCGCAACACACCGCCACCTCAGTCATTACCGGCACCCTAAGCCCCGCAGCACGCCTAGGTAGCCACCTCCACACTTCGTGCCTTTGCCTCCGAGCGCCGTGCCGCACCATCAAGCTCGTGCCCAATCGCTGCAAAACCGCTATCTACGTGTGTAATTAGCAACACAAAGCAGCAAACGTCGGCCTTCACCAGCCCTACCGCCGCGTCTCCCTTGCACACCTCCTGGAAGTCCCTGTTGCTCGTTGCCAACCCGCGTGCCCTACGCAGAGGTGGACCTACTGCTGGCGCCCGCCTGCACCCTCCCCTGCCGCATCCCCTTCTCCTGGCTGCCTGCACAGGAAGGAGGCTGGTTTCCCACTCCAAGCCCGCCCCGCTCCTGCCTCGTAGGGTCCGAGGCCGACCACCGTAAGCCCCTCTCGCTTGCCCCTCCCCCTCACAGCCGGCAGGGCTTGTGACAGGATGGCCGTGTGCACCGCTCCAGTGCTACTGTAGACTGTACCCGCCTTCACGCAGCGGGGCCTGAGCTGCTGGCTCCCGGTTGCCCCTGCCCCTTCCCCGGCAGGCGGCTGTGCCACATAGAAAATACCAGTCGTCCACCACGGCCCTGCCTCCTTTGCGCAGCTAGGGACGCGTTGCCGGCGTCCGGCTGCCCCTGTCCCTGTCCCTGTCCCTGTCCCTGTCCTTGCCCCTTCAGCTGGCTGCGCCTCAATAGGAAAACCATTTGCCCACCGCGGCCCTGCCTCCTTCACGCAGCTGGGGACGCGCTGCCTGCCCCCGGCTGCCCCTGCCCCTGCCCCTGCAGCTGGCTGGGCTCCACGAGCAGGTCGTAGTGCGCCCCGCTCCACAGCAGGTGGATGGCGGGCGTGCGGGGCAGCATGTGGTCGCCGTACGTCACAATGGGCTCCGGAGCGGAACCCTGAGGGTAAGGGGCGTACAATCAACATGGTCGAGGTCATGGGTTGTGTAATATTATGTTGGTCGGCCGACAATAGGAACGGTGCACAGCTGCGAGAGACGACCGGGCCCTGGAGCAGCGTCCAGCGGTTTGAGTAAGGACTTCCAGGAGTTGTAGTGAATGCAACCATGCTGCGGGGTAGCTTGTGGGCCAGGTGGAGTAGGGCACGGCAGCAAATGGTCACCGTACGTCACGATGGGCTCCGAAGCGGTGCCCTTGTGGGTTTGTGTTCACGTTGGCGAATGATGTGGGTCGGGCTACAACCGAGACGGCGGACAGCGGCGAGAGCAAGTCATAAGACGAGAGGCCCTGGAGCCCTGTATATGGTAGTGTATTGTGCGGTAACAGGCCGCTGCGATAATGCTAATTGCAATTTGGGTCGGGCAGGGCCAGGCAGCGCCTTACCTGCATGTGGTAGACAGTGATGGGTCGCTGCAGGACGTAGGACGCCATCAGCATCTCGGGCTCGCCTGGTGTCACATCATGGTGAACAGATATGAGAGGACAGAGGGACATGTTATCACAGCACAGCGTTTCAGGAACCCTATATTCCGAATCGCATGCGGAATCTCACGGTCGTATTTTGTTACACCTGTCGGCTGCGTTCCACGGTCCATGTAGTGCGCCAGGAGGGCCCTGGGGCGTCATTCAGATCACCGGTACCTCCATCGCTACTTCTAATCAGCCGTAACCGGCCTGAAGGCCCCGTTGGGCCCTGACGGCAAGTGACAGAAGGCCCCTGGAGGTGCACACAGGTAGGAGGAGGGCAACCTGAGGTGTCTACTGCTAGTGCGGCTCACCTCCCCACGCCATAGGGTGGGACATGGTACGGCAGTACTCCTCAAAGTCGGACGCAATGCCGGGCAGGAACGGCTCAATCTCCCTGAACAACAGAAAGCAAGGCAGTGCGGGCAGGTGGAACGGCTAAAGTTCCCTGAGAGCGATGCGGGCAGGTGTGGTGGCAGGATAACTGTACGAGAAGAGGAATGGCAACAGGGGTGGGGTAGCAGCAGCAAGGCCAAGCCGCCCGGTACCCAGGACCAGGAAGCTTAAGGGATGAGTGCCAACGTGCTCAGGGAGCCCACGGTACGAGCACATGGCACAGCTGACAACTCACCGGGATGCGCTGCTATGCTGGCATCTTCAAATGCAACGCAGTCTGCTGGCAGCCAACTGGGTTTGCAAATTGGTGCTCGTCCCTCTCCCCATCTGTTTCACAGTGCTGCCTGATGCTTAAAACTTAGGCAGCGCCAGATGCAAGGCCCTGGCCACAGCATACCGTGGTGCTGCTTTCTTACTCTCTCCGCTTCCGCAGCTCCGCAACCACTGCCAGTCGTAGGTTGTGCGCCGCGGAACCCTCAGACTCGGGTGACATGGGCTTGCCTGTCGCGGGTACGGCAGGGGGCCGGGACGCCGTCAGGCCTTGCCGAAAGGTTGACAGATGAGTGCGTGCACACCTCCAGGGGCCTGCCCGGATAAAAACACGAACATAACCGTGCCCGGCTGCATGCGCGCATGACATAGCCTGAATTCACATACCCCGCTGCGGCACATTGTGTGGAGATTGCGCCGCTGCACCAGCGCCCGGAGCATGCAGGGCCTCGCCATGCCAATGCACCCACTTACAAGGCGCAAGAGGGGCAGCCCTGCCCCGCCCTGCCCCGCCTCGCCCAGCGCCTTTGCCCTGGCCTGCCCAGCCCCAGAACGCCAGAAGTCGTGTCGAGCGGCTGCTTACAGTCACACGCAGCCCCATGCCGCATTCCAAGCCCCCGTGTCCCGGTGTCTCGCATCCCCATATGAACGCACACCGCCGAACCCAAGCAGTTCCCACTTCGCACCTCGGGTGGCGATCTGCGCCCCCTGCACCAGAGCCCGGAACATGCAGGCGCCGTCCCCGGTGATCCGCAGCATCGCCCATGACGGCCCGTCAGGGTGGGATGGGCCGGAGGCCGAGCTGGCAGGTCGGCTGGCGGCAGCGCACGCAAACGGCAGGGCAGCCGACGAGTTGCGCTGGGTGCGGAGGGGAGAGTACAGCACTATGGCTGGCGGGGGCGGCTGAAGTGGTGGGAGCGCGCCTGGGGGGGGGGATGCGGCGAGCGGAGAGGTGTTGGGGCAACGAAGGGCCGTGGCGGAGGGTGCTGTGGGTAGCGGCGTAGCATCCTGGCAGGTGGGCCCATGTAAGTGCAGCGGGGAAGGGGTTCATTGCATCAAGCCATCATGGTTGTGCATTACCAGGAGTCAAGCGAGACAGCGGAGCGGCTGGCAGCATGCATTCAGTGCAGTGCTGAAGGATGCGCCTCAGGGTCGTGGCAGGGTGCCAACAGGGTGGCGGTGTACCAGAACAGCCAGTTGGAATCCGTCTGACGAACTCATACCAGCACCATGGCGCCCCCGTTCTCTTCTCCGCCCCCGTCACCTCTCAGGGGCTTACCGGCGTATGCGGAGGTGCTAACTATGCGACGTCCTTGGTGTGCAAGTGCGGCGGTGCCCCCGAGCGTGTCCGGTCGTGGGCAGCGATGGGCGTAACGTGTGTTGCACAACGCCGCATGAGTAACTTGAATTGCAGCGTGCTTCCGTGCATGTCGTCCTGCACGGTCGCTGAAGGCAGAAGTTCCGCGAAGCATCCGTGTGTGGCCGCTTTGCAAGGAGTAATTAGGCAGCTGGTGGATTGGGAGTTTCCGCAGTCGAGATGCTTTAGTCTATCAGGCTGTTCACACGAGGGGTAGGAGAGGCGAACCAAACAAGAAACAACACAATCACGCGCTCAACGGCTAACGACCAGCTCCGGAGCGACAAGTTGCGGACTCGTAATAGGCGGTAAGACTGCGTTGACCAGGCATACGGAAGTAGTAAGTCATGAACACTATGGCGTTCTATCTCGCAACAAAACTTTAAGAAAATGAAGCGCCGACGCTGCAGCACCAGGGGAGCCACCAACGAGGGGAACCGTGCTACTCAACCGGACGAGCACAAATGTCAAGTAGACGGCAGTTCAAGGTGAGTCAAATCATGAGCTGTCGGCACTTGCACGCTCGGCATCTGTCGCCTTTCCTGCGCAACGGACTCGACCTGCTGCCTTCGTGCCCCTCTTCCTTGCTGGTCCTGCCCTCACTGTACTATAGCCTGTTGATCATTTATAGTGCGTACGGGAAGGGCCTTGTCCGCGCCCGCCTTGGGGGTCCTAGAGTCATCCCCTTGCAACTTGTCAACTAGCTTGCTCTGTAATAACATACTATGTCACCCTCGTCCCGGCTATACTGTACAATACGCACATCGGTGTGTCGGTGTACGCGCGGTTTCGCGTTTCGGGCAGCAACAGCCCGACAGCCCAACAGCCGAACAGCAGCAAGGGCATCAAACAAGTACAATAGTGTCATACGCTTGTTTCCATACACTTTCGTATCGCCCTATACGCCCTATATCGCCCTACACTTCTGCCTCCCAACCGCAGGTGGTCGGAACTGCCGCGTGAACTCCTGGGCCTTGTGCTGCGGCACGCCGTCACCTCGGACCCCCTGCCCTTCACCGGCTTGTGCCACTGGTCAGACCCCGACAGCTGTGCATACCACCGTCATGACGACCTTGGGCAGCAGTACGAGCTGCCTCCCTCGTGCAGCTCCTGCATCCAGGGGAGCTCAGCCGCCGAGGCCGCGCGGTCGGCCGCCATGGCGTCACCAGGAAGCCCGCAAACAAACCCCCACTTCCGTCACGGCCAGCAGCAGCAACCGCAACAGCTCCACCTCCAGCAGCAGCAGCAGCACGCATGCAGGGCGAGCAGCACGGTGCTGGCGATGCGGATGGTGTGCCGTACATGGTGCGATGTTGTGGGCGAGGGCGTACGGCGCGTCCTGGTGCAGGACCCTGCTCCGCTGGTGCTGTGGGCCGACCACTTTCCTCGCCTAACACACCTGGCCCTGGGACCCTGCGCCGACTTCGCCGTGCACAGCCTGCCGCCAGCACTGCCGCCAGCACCGGCGCCACCGCCCGCCCAGAAGCCCCTCAAGCCGCCGCCAATGCCATCATCACCGCAACAGCAGCAGCAGCAGCAACCACATGAGTGTCGGAGCCCAGACGGGTTTTCCGTGTTGCCAGCAGGACGCCCTGTATCACCGCAAGTTGCGAGCGGCAGCGGCAGCCGCAACCGTCCCATGCAGGGGGGCCTTGCTGCTGCCCAACTTCTGGCGAACGGGGCAAGCGGCGACGAGGCGTTGGCAGCTCAGGCGGCGGCCGTGGCAGCAGCGGCGGCCAGCCCCGCTCGGCTGCGGTCCTTGCGATCCGCCAGCAGGAGGGCCGCCAACACAGCCCACGGGGACAAGTGGACGGGGCCACGCGTCCCGGCCACCGCCACGTCCGCTCAATGTCCAGAGCTAGCTGGAGGCCAAGCCGCGGAGGAGACCTGCAGGGCCAGCGGCGGTGCCGGCGGAAGCAAGGGCAAGGGTGCAGCGGGCAGCAGCGCAGGCAGACGCAAGGGGAGCAAAGGTGCTCGAAACGGTGTGGGTAAGAAGGCCGGCTCTGGTGGACACACGAAGAAGGAGGACGGCGCTGGAGGCGATTCACAGACCGTAAGCGCGCCCAGCCAGGCAGTACGGTCCTTGGCGGCGCTGACGGCCCTAAGAAATTTGCAGGTGCGCCATTGCTGGGGCCGAGTGCCCCGTACTCAGCACGCCTTCCTGTAGTACTCACCTGCCCCAGCCGAAGTTCATGCCAACGAGGTTGCTGAGCGGTACGCTAGCCATATCTCGGGTGAAGACACGAACTGGGGCCCAGCAGGGGCCCAACCCTTGCGTTACCAGACTTCACGCGCCAGGGTCGCACAGTTCGTAACTCCACATCCCACCTTCCACGTGTACTCTCCTCCCACAGATCATGGACACCACCCCGCACCTGGATCTGGCCACAACCGCCACCGGGCTGGAGGAACTGGTAGTGATTGCGGCCGCCGGCGGCGCCGCCGCCGCAACCACCAACCGCCAGTACGGCGCTGACGCCGCCAACGCTGGGCGCCGCAACGCCTCTCAGTGGCCCCCAGTTAGCCACAGCAACGACGCAGGGGGCGGCGCGTCCGGGCACGCACCCGTGTGCACGCGTCGGTCCGCGCTCGACCGGGCGCTGGCGGCGCTTCCAGGGCTGAGGCGGCTGAGGCTGGCGGGCGCCGATGCATCAGCAGCGCGGCTGGGGTCTGCCATGATGGGCCTGACGGGGCTGTCAAGCCTCCGGCTGCAGCACTGCCGGCTGCCTACGTTCCTGGGCACGGGCGAAGGGCAGGGCGGCAGAGCAGGGGGTGGTGGCGGTACGGGCGCAGGCGCGGCGGCGGGCGGCTCAGGGTCCGGCGGGCGGGGGGCGACCGCCTTCGGACGGCAGATGGTGCACAACTTGGGCGCAAAGCTGCTGGTGCGTGCGGGTGCCGGGCACCTGGCTTCCAAACCCGCTCGTTGCTGTCGTGCAGAAGGGCCCCATCTCCTGGCCGCTCAGACTCATCTCCTTCCCTCCCGGCAGCCCAGGTCTCTGCCGTTTCAAGGCTGGTCCCTGCAGGACTACACTTGGCACCATACATCACAACCATAAATTACAAGCCTCCAGCTTGACCATCACCCTTTCCCCCTACTCCCCACCGCAGGACCTGTCCCTGCAGTCCTGCTCTCTTCGTGTGCTACCCTGTGAGGCGCTGCGGTCGTTCTCCCGCCTGCGCTCTCTGGATCTGTCTGGCAACCTGATGGGGGAGCTGCCGCCGGCCGTCACGGAGCTAATACACCTGGAGGTGAGCTGGCGATGGTGTACGGCGTAAGGTGTACGGTGGTGCGAGAAGGAAAGGGAGCAAGCTCCAGGTGGGGCAGGCGGCGATGCCGTGGCTGCGTGCTCTTATGCAGCAGCTCGTCGTACGGTCAGTGAACGGCAAGTGGTGTTGCGGCCCTGCGCTCCCTAGACCTGTGAAGCAACCTTATGGGCGATTTGCCGCCGGAGGTGTGTGGTCCGGCCGGCGGGGTTGGGCGGGGCGTAAGTACTGCAATCTGCTCTTGGCAAGGTTGCCTTCCTCAGCCTTTTGGCCCCCTCTGCCCCCTTACCTCTGCAGTACCTGGACCTGCAGCGCAACCTGCTGGTGCGGCTGCTGGCGGCGGTCCCGTTTGCCCCGGCACAATACCCCCTGGTCCCCGCCCCTTGCAGCACCTGAACCTGCAGATACTTTGCAGGCCTCCTCCCATTTTGCTTCCCCCTTAGTGCAGTACCAGGACGCTGGACCCACAGCGCAATGTGCTATATGCCAGCCCCTTACCAATTGCGCCCTTTTATGCTTTCCCCTCCTCTCCCTGCAGTACCTGGACTTGCAGCGCAACCTGCTGGTGCGGCTGCCGGTGGGCCTGGCGGCGCTGTCCCGCCTAGCGGACCTGGACCTGTCGTCAAACAGCCTGCGGCGCCTGCCGCCCGACTTTGGGCAGCTCACGGGGTAAGGCGGGGGTACGTGAAACGGTGGGGAGGGGCTATGGGGTGACCGGTCTGCCGCTGCCTTGACGTGAGCTGCTGACCCAGGGGGCGTCCATGGCGTCGGCCGCCGGTTTTGACCAACAGACGGGACCAGCAATGTAAAACGAAGGGAGGGCTGCTGGGAGGGGCTGCGGGGTGACGGGGCATGTGGGTTGGTGACGTGCGGGCAGCCTACCCGTACTTGTTGCTCTTGTTTCCGGTACTGACAGGCCTGTCGGTTGGAGGGTTGGTCCTGATGGCTGACGCTGCACCCTTATTGACATGTTTCTTGCCTTCGGGCCCCCTGTGTCCCTAGGCTGACCCACCTGCACCTGGGCTGCAACCAGGGGCTGAACCTGTCCACGGACGTGTCCATGCTGGCGCGCCTCACGCGCCTGCACTCCCTGGGTGAGCCTGGCACTCGCTGGGTCAGTCCTGGATTGTGAGCCGGGGCCTGCACTGCTGCATCTGTATCTCACACAGCGTATGTTGCCCCGGTCAACAGGTGCGGCAAGTCCTGCCCACGCGCCTGAGGTGCTGTGGGGTGTACCCTCGGCCCCCTCCCCTGTCTGCCTTTAACCCCTCCGTGACTCATGTGCGTGCCCCAGGCCTGTGCGATATCGACCTCTCGGATCCAGACGACCCCCCGTACCCGCCTCCCCCCCCTCCCTACGGAGCCGGCGCCCTACACCCCGCTGGACCACCACCGCCTGCCGACGGCCCTGCACTCGAAGCCGCAGTCGCAGACGGCATCCCCCATCAGCAGCCCTTTCCCGGGCAAAACGCAGTAGGCGATGCCCACCTCGCGAACGGCAACGGCGCCGCGGCTCTCGACTCGGGCCCCCTGTCGGAGCTGGTTTCGGGGCTGGGCCCCGCGGGGCGGCTGCGGGAGCTGCTGCTGGACGGCTGCTGCCTGCGGCGCCTGCCCACCGGCTTCTCGCAGCTCAGCGCGCTGAGCCACCTCAGCCTCATGGAGAACTACGACTCAGAGGTGTGTTGCGGCCCACGCCCCTTATACGCATATTGCTACCGACTACACACTACTTGTCATTTGCCGCAATGTGCCTGGTGATGCTACAGCTGGGCCACCGTACCCACACGCCTCCTTTCATACAGTGTGATGACACGTGGCTTGCCCTTCCCCAGGGCTTTCTCGAGTCCGTGACCTGCCTGCGCGGCCTGGCCATTCTCAAGCTGGGCTACCTGGAGCTGGCGGAGCCGCTGCCGGCGGGGCTGTGGGGGTCGCTGACGGGGCTGCGGGAGCTGGACCTGGAGCAGAACTTCCTGCCGGGACTCAGCCCCGAAGTCAGCAGGCTGACCAACCTGCAGGTGAGGCACCCATGGCCCCGTGTTACCTGTCCACGCAAGCACACGCCTTGGTATGTGCTTGCACAGCTTACCGTACTGTACATGCGCGTGCATGTCCAACCTATTTTTCAAGGGGGGCGTCGCTTTTTGCGGTAGACGGTGGCCTTACATCATATCGTCTTCATATGGTACTGGTAGTCTTGGCACGTGACTCAGTAAAAGTAAAGCAACCTACACTAATTTACCCAGGTGTTCCATCTCCAACACGCAAGTAGGAGGTGGTGTAAGGTAATTCTATAAAATTAAAAAACTGCCAACTGTGCCCCCTAGGTGCTCCGGCTGCTGGACGCGTTCGACCCCGACGACCACCCCAGCCACCACCTGCACCACCTGCAGCTGCAGCACAACCCACACCACAACGCACACCAGATGCACAACCAGCAGCAGCAGCAGCAGCAGCTCCTTGGTAACGCAGCCCCCGGCGGCGGACTGCCTCATCCACAGCCCCCCGCGAATGGCCAAATGCAAGGGTTACAGAACGGTCACGCAGAGCCACCTGGCGCCAACGGCGCTGGTGGTGACGGTGGCGGCGGCGACGATGAGGTCGCAGGGGAGGATGGAGACGTCGGCCCCGTGCCGTGGCGCTCGCTGTACCACCTGACGCGGCTGCGGCAGCTGGCGGTGACGGGCAGCGAGAGGCCGCAGCACGTGCCGCCCGGCATCGGGGCGCTCACGGGGCTGGAGGTGGGTGGCGTGGTTGGTGCGGAGGGCGCAGAGGGGTGCGGGCGCGGCATGCGGTTGCAGTCAAAGCCAATCCGTGCCCTCTGGACCCTCGCTGTCCTTTCAGACATAAAAGTCTTCGGCACAAAGGAGTGGAGTAAGCTAGCCATTGGTCTTTGGGGCTGCTGAGGGCACGCAAGGGCGATGGGGTGCCCACGGGGCTTGACGCGGTAGAGGTGGGGGCCAGTGGTGCGAAGTGCCTACATCCATGCACAAAGGCCTGCCCATGCTATGAAGGTTTGTCCTTCCCCCCTTCTTCCGCTCTCCCTTCCTTACCTCAGCTGCTGCACCTGCACCATTTCCACGTGCCGCTGCCGGTGCTGGCTGAGCTGTGCGCCGCCGCCACGGGCCTGGTGTCGCTGGACGTGAGCAGCTGCGGCCTGGCGGGCGCCCTGCCGCCGGCCGTCACAGGGCTGGGCCGCCTGGGCGAGCTGCGCCTGGCGCACAACGCGCTGACAGGGTGGGTGGGTGGGTGGGTGGGCGGAGCGGTAGCCGTTGTGTTCAAGTGTTGTGGAATTGCACGTGGGTAGGTGCTGATGCCGTCACGGGGCTGGGCCGCCTCGCACAACGCGCTGACACGGTGGGTGGTAGGTTGCACGACCACAACACAAGATAAGCAAAGATAGGCAGGTGCTGCCCTTGTGTGCGTGGTGGCAGTCCAAGTTCGTTGGGGCTGCTGCCGGCGCACAACACGCCAACAAGGTGGGCGCATCGGGCCCAGAGCCTCGGACAAGTGCTGCTGTCTTGGTCTTGCTGCTGATGCTGATGCTCACACACAAAGTGCTGACATGGTATACTTCCTCCTGCTTGCGCTCTGTGTGCTGCGTGCATGGCCGCAGGCTGCCGCAGGGGCTGGGCGCGCTCAGCCGCCTAACGGACCTGGCGCTCAGGTGGGCAGCGGTCCTGCGCGTGCGGCAAAGTAACCCCTTTATCGATTTCAACCTTCGCCGTAGCGACGTAGCCCCACCAACGCTACATTTCCGGTTGTTTTGAACTTCTAGGCGAATGCTTGAGGGCAAAACTGGACCTGCTGCCCCTTTCCCCTGCCTCTTGCACCCCACAGCCACAACCTCGGCCTGAGGAGCCTGCCCCAAGACATCACCCTCCTGCGCCGCCTGCAGTGCTTCTCATGGTCCGTGTCCCCACCTCCGCCCACCGCCGGCCCGCCCACTATCCCGCTCAGCCGGGGCAGGGCCTCTGGCGTCCGCAGCGGCGGCGGCGGTGGCGCTGGTACGTCCGCACCCAGAGGCAACAGCAGCAGCGCGGCTGAGGAGCAGCCGCTGCCGGCTGCGACGCTGGCGTGGATGGCCCGTGTGCCGGAGCTGGTGCTGCACGGGCCGCAGCAGCTGCTGGCGCAGCAGGCGGCGGCGTGCGGCGTCCCGTGGCCGGGGGATAGGTACAGGTAGAGAGGTGGTGAAGGCCTGGGGCGGGCCTGGGGCGGGCCTGGGGCGCTTTTGAGTGTGCCTGGCCCATGGGTCATGGACAACTGCCGGGTCCCCTGCTGTCCAAGCTCAAGTTTCAAGGCGTGCTAGTACGGTATACTGTGGCCCGCTGGTCAAGCAAGGAGAGACAGGTAGAAAGAAGAAGGGAGGCGTGGTGCTGCACGGGCCGCTGGCGCAGCAGGCGGCGGCGTGCGGCATGCCGTGGCGGGGCGATAGAGCTACAGGTAGAAGGATCGGGTCGGCGGACCAAAAGCAGACGAGTTGCCGTACGAGCATGTATACAAGGCCAGCGCCTGATGGTTATGGGGACATATGATCACCGTGGAGAAGAAGTGATGCGCAGGGGTTGGTGATGTCAGTGAGGGATCCATACACATGTATGTCTGCAGGGAGGTGGTGCGTTGGCGGGCTTGTGATACCTGGTGTAGTCCCCGTCCGTAATTGATTGGTCTTCGCAGCGTCTTTCCTCGTGTTCCAACATTATGATCAGGTTATTATGACGTCTTCGGTCCAGGTTGTCATTCTTTTTTCCGTGCACCAGTCACGCGCCCGTCACCAGGCTGCCTGCATCCGAGGGCACCAGTATCGAACCGTGCGTATAAACACCCTAAATCCTTGATGGTGCATGCGCCTTGCAAGGCCTTGCCCATACCACGCGCACGCTCATATTTATACACTGACAAGGCACGCTCTTTGCAGATTGCGATCTCCTTTGTGTGTTGTTGTGATCACCAATACCGTGTGCCCCACGCTTGGCTGGGGCTGAGCCCACAAGGGCGGTGCTGTTACGCTTAGCAATCCTGGTGCATAGGCACCATCGCAATGCGCCTTAGCTGCAACATGGTACGGATGTACGGCTGTTACAAGGAGCAGTTGTATCCCACGTGTGCCTGTGTCATCTGGGGCGGAGGGTAGTTAAAGGCTGTCTTCAACGCATGCCCTTTGCGTGGTTGGGATGGAGTGGATCGTGTAGCTACACTGGGCAACACATGAGCATCAGTGTACCGTAATTGCTAGAGGTTACGTACGGTACGGTGGACTGCAGGGGAGAGCCTCCCCTAGTGGACTGGTACCTCGTCGTCCTCCGGTTCACGCGCCCGCAGAACAGTAAGGCAAGCAGGCAGTGGTAGGCAAGCAGACAGTGTAACTGTTGCAAGGACTGCATGACGTTGCCCAGCTTTGCTTTGGTAAGATGCCGGGATGCTAAGTCCGGCAGGATCGGCATCAGGGCCTAAAGAGTATAGCCCTGACCGGCGCCCCGCCCCCATGCCCGTCCCCTGGGTACATCATGCAGTTGGCGGGTGTCCGTCAATTCCTTTGAGTTTCACTCTTGCGGGGCCGCGTCCCACAATATATGCCCAAACCCCAAAGGGCCTTTGCTGTCCGGCGACATGTGTACAGTCAGGTACAGTCAGTCAGTCAGTCAGTGTTACATGGCGAGGGTTCCTGTAAACCCTCCGCAAGTGCAACGACCCGTGTACGAGCCGGGGGCTCAAGGGTCTCCATTCAAAGAGCCAAGAAGCTTGTTTTGTACAGTACTACACGCTGCTGCTGTGCACAACCGAGCCCCCTGGCTGTACCGCTCTTGGCGCTCTGGGCAACACAGGCGACTCCCAGGTTCCCAGGAACATGACAAGGGGCTACAAATTTGTTACAGATCGCCTGAATGTACAGTGCGAAGGTGCTACTGGTGTGCTAACGGTACGTTGTCGTTAGCCCCAGGTCAAGGCCAGGAACTAGTAAATCCAGGCCAGTGGTCATGGCGTACGAGGATGCGGTGCAGCATTACTGCCTGTTGCAAGAGGAAACCATATCAAGCGTCCACAGCAGCTGCTATGCATACATGTATGCGTAAGGGCAGCACCAACGCCCGTGTTCAACCATCGCAACGCTTTCGCCCAACCTGCGCCGCCCCCTAACACTCGGGTTGCTTAAGTTCATGCTACCTCGCATGTACAATTACGCTGCGCACACACCAGCACCGTAGTGTCTCTGGCGTGACGCCTTCCAGGGTATGCAGCCACCGGCTTGTCCTCTTCTGTACCAACCCCCAGGGCACGTGTATGTCCAATCTGGGTAACCGTGCGCACCGGCTACCTGCTACTGCGCCAATCACAACATGCAGCTTCCTCCTCGACTGCAACGACCAAGCTCATGGTCAACTGCCCCTTGCACCTTTCGCCTGCCGGCATTCCCCACCCCTCCCCTATGTCCCTCCACCAGCATCCTTCTCCCCTTGCGTACTGCAACCCGCCCTGAACCCATGTTGCATGCACCATAAGCGGCTTGGCAGCCATATGCTCCGGGTTAGCAGCTGCAGGAGGACGCGGGCGGGGGCGCCTTGCCCGCCTCCAGCGTGACGGTGGAGGTGCTGAGCTTCACCTCCTCCATGGCGTCCCCGGGCTTGGGCTGCGCCACGGACTCCATGCCCGGCAGGGCAGCCGCGATCTTGCGGAACAGCGCCTGGGGGGCGGACACGACGGAGTTTAGCTCGCAGAGCAGCCTCGCAAGTACCGTACACCACAGTGGCAGCTTCATCCCGTACAGCGTGCCAGGTCATCCCCACCAACGCGCCCGTAGCAGGGCGCCACCGAGTAGAGGTGGGCACCGTGTAGCTGGAGCAGCGTTATGTACGCTAAAGGGCCACGTCAGCATGCGTTGGTAGGAAAACGGCGTGCTGGCTAAACGGTGTGCTGGCGTTCGTCCCCGGCCCACCCCCACCTTGATGTTGAGCCCCGCTTTCGCGGACGTCTCAATGAAGTTCACGTTCAGCTCCCGCGCTTTGGCGTCGCCCTCCTCAATGGACACTTGCCTACGCGCGTCAAAATAAGAACAGTGTTGATACCCTCGTGGTGCGTGGCGGCGCCGGACGCAAAGCCAGGCCCCCCAAGCTGGACGCTACGCATGGCCGACATCCCACATTGAGCGAGAACCCGAAACGCGGCTGCCAAACATCTAGCACGTGCGAAACAGGCAGCAGGTGCTGCCCCTCCGATATACGTTGGGGTTGCTGCGACGTCGCCAGGCCCTAGCCCTGCATTGCATGGTGCTTCAGCCCGCGGGTGCATGGATCAAACGGTCACGGCGCATGCCGCCCCCGGCTCCAGCTAGCACCCCATGCGCTGGACGAAAGCATGCTTATGGCCGTGAGCATGGGCGCTAACGGCACTGACCTTTTATCAATGAGGTCCGTCTTGTTGCCCACCAGAAAGATGATGACGTCGTTCCCCCGCTCGGTGCGCACCTCTTGGATCCACCGTGCCGTGTTTAGGAACGACTGCCGGTCTACACGTGCAGCGCCAACGGTTTCCACTGACTCATCATTTTGTCCAGTGGCCCAGCCCCTCAAGAGGGTTAACCCCTACACGAGCTTTTCCAATATGCCCATCAGGTCGAGGACCGTACTTACTTGTGATGTCGTACACGACCACGGCCACGGACGAGTCACGAATGTAGCTGGGAATCAACGAACGGAAGCGCTCCTGCCCAGCCGTGTCCCTGTGTGCAGCAGGTGTGTGTGTACGTGTGACATAGCTGGAGGCCGGTACCAGATTCAGCTGCAGCTGAGTGAGGCTGCGGGGCGTACCATAGTTGCAGACGGACAGTGCGGTCCTCTAGGTACATCGTCTTGGAGAGGAAGTCTATCCCGATGGTGGCCTGCAGGGACACAAGCCGGTTAGAAGGCCAGCTCTGTGCAATCCTGAAGGTGGGGTGTGCACCGACCCACAGCTCCTACCTGGTATGTGTTATCGAACTTGTCATACATGAACCGGGTTATGATGCTGGTCTTGCCCACTGACTGGTCCCCAAGGAAGACCTGCGCAGTAGTGCTCAGGGTTGAGTCCACAGCTCCATCTTTATCCTATGCTACAGGGTCTAGTGCAAATGCTGACCAGCTTGTACTTCGCGAGGCCGGTTGCGCCTGCTGCCATTGCGTGATCTTCGTTGGTTCTACAGTCGAGTTGAAGCGACCTCTTCAGGTGCTATGCAAGGTAAAGATTGAAGTCGTTGTGTTCAATTATGAATCTAACAAGACGATCGCATAACGCGTGAGGAGAAGGCGCGGGAACAGTGGCAAAGAGTACAAGTAGCAGAAGAACGTAGCAACTAAATTTAATTCAAGTACGTGTACTCGAGTACAAGACACATTCAGCGTGTTTGGTGGCACGCACGAACCTGGAAACCCTGTTCCCGATGCACGCGAAGCTGAACCATGCCGCCGAGGCAGGGATGCCGCCGAGGCAGGAGGCATAGGTATGCACAAACGAACCAATTACTTTGTCACCCTGTAGCAGCCCTTTGCAGTAGGTGCAACGTCACAACCAGGCTGTTGCAGGGTCCCTCCCCAGCCCAGCAGAAGCAGGCACGTGGGGCAGTGTGCCTAGAACTTGGCAACTGCCACCCGTTGTCACCAACAGACAGGACAGGATTACTGGTTACAGTTGCTGCGGCCAGTGACGTTTGCACCGCTGTTGTCTGCAAACTGAGACGCGGCATCGTTTTTTTGAGCACATGAAGCCGAGGGGCCTGCCGTGGAACCTGGGGAGCTCCCATGCGTGGAATCGTCTGGCTTCAGGACATCAGAACGTGGTACCGTCGTCCTTCCACTGCCTTTTTATGGCAGATCACATGGGCAGAATCGGTGGGGATGCGCGACTTTGGCAGAGAGCTCGGGCTCCCTTGGTGGAGGAGGGTCTCCCCTGCTGCTCAGGCGTCCGCAGTAGCTACGTTCAGCTACGTTCAGCAGCGGTGCCAGGCGGGGCAAAAGGCGGGGCACAAGGGCGTACCACTGTCTGCAAGCGAAAGGAAGGAACGACACTAGTATGGCAGCCCGCTTGTCCTTAAAGGCATGAAGGACACAAGGACTGGGGCTTGGCAAAGGCACTGGGCCCATGACGCATGTGTACGGGAGCCAGAGGGCGGGAATCGCAAACCTGCGAAGGAACAGTGGCCGACAGACTACTCTTCTTAGCACAAGGTGATTATACCGTGACAAATAGTGTGGCAAAGATGCTTCATAAGCTCGCATAGGCGCAAGCCGAGGTCACCAATTCTCGCAGGAGAGGCGCACCCAAAGCATGAGCATTGTCCATCCTTGCCTATACACGAAGCACCTAGTAAAGAAGAAAAAGTCCTGGTCAGATGGCTTCGTTGTCATCAAAGGCAGCGGCGTTGCCAGTCTTCACGCGGAGGATGGCTCGACGCTGTCGTCAGGAGTGCGCCTCCCCGCCCACGCCACCACCTCAGAGGAGCAGATTAAGGCCTTTGATGGCTATCTGGTAACGATAGAGCCTGTCGCCTGCGCACCGGACGCCCTCCCCGCAAGCCTTCAGTCCCTGCTGTCAGCACCAGCTGCGGGTCCCACCCAAGGGCCCACCGGGGTGCATGGGCAGCCGCGGGGCGCGACTCACCAGCCCCAGCAACAGCAAGGCCCACATGGAGCGCCCGCAGCACCGGCGGCTCGCGTTGCGCCGGTGATATCGGGCCGCCGGCCTCTGGCCTTCATGCCTCCGAAGCCCCTGGGGGCATCGGCTGGTGCGCGCGAGGCTGCTGCCCCGGGCGCAACCCCAACCGCACCTGCTGCACCTGCACCCGGCTGGCGGAGCTCTGGTCAACCGCGAGCCCGCACTGCAATTGAGCAACCAGCTAACCCAGCACACGCGGGGCAGCAGGCCACCGGCTGGCGGAAGCAGGCCCAGCCCCAAGCAGGCTCTATGCAGCTACTTCCCGTGGACAAACCCCACGGTATCAGTGCACACCATGCCCCAGACATCAGCTCTTTATGCCCAGGTGCTGCAACTCCTGGTGCGGGGGGCACAGGTGCTACAGGGCCGGCGTCCGTTTGGTCCTCACACGCCCCAGGCGCTGCAACAGCGGCGTCCAACCCATCGTCCGCCCGATCCGGTGGGTTGGCTGGGTTGGCAACAACAGCGGCTGCGTACAGCATGTGGCACCGGCTCAAATGCTCACGTGCACAACAGCGAACGGAGCTTAGCAGGTCCATCTAGGGATATGGTCATGATCCTTGGTGCTTTGGGGCCCTGACTCCTGACCCAGATGGGCCATTGGACCGAAAATCGCCATCAATTTATGCTCGTACATGTACAATGCAGATGGGGACATCCTGGGGCTCTTCGGCCTCGGCGCACCAACCCAGCCCCGCCCGCACGTGGCACAACAGACCCACATCCCCACTGCGGGCCAGGGCGCCGGGGCTGCCGATAGCGGCACCAACAGCAGAAACCAGCACAGCAGCAGCTGCTCAGGCGTGGTCGGTGCCAGCAAGGCCACAGCCGCCGCCGGGGCGGCAGCTGGTGCCAAGTGGGGGCGCGCCCCGCCCGACCCACATGACCCACATGACCCACATGGCCCACCTGGCATCGGCGACGGTGGCCCTGCTGCGGATCTGGGGCTGGAGGAGGACGATGAGGGTGGAGGGGACATGCACCTGACGCTACGGCAGCGGCAGCAAATGCGGCAGCAACTGCAGCAGCAACAGCATGGGTCTGCCGCAGGAGGTAACGGCTCGGGTGGCTCAGCAGGAGGCGAGCCACGCAGTCGTTGGGCGGTTGGCGCGTCAACGGTGCAACCGCCACAGCCGGGAGAGGACCAGGTAGAGACCGGCTTATGGGGCCAGCAAGGTTGGGGCGGGCGTGCGCAGCAGCAGCAAGAGCAGCAGAGGGGCCAACAGGGCCCCAGCTGGAACCCACATCGCAACATGCAGCAGCAGCAGGAACCTGCTGGACTGCACGGTGATGCCAATAGTGGACCTCCGGGCGACAGCCGCTCCCCCAAACGGCAGAAGCTGGCTGGGGGAAGGTGCGCGGGAGGTATGGGTGCCTCAGGCCCATGGGGTGGCTTTGGCGATGACGAAGACTCAGACGGGGACGGGGACCAGCACGGCACTGGGTGGGGTGGTGAAGGCGGAGGGGCTGGCTTAGGAGGAGGCGGTAGAGGCCGCCCTGCTGGGGGCGGCGCGGGGGGCGGGTGGGGTGGTGGTACGGCAGGGGACGGCCAGGGTAGGGCCCGCGGGCCCGCGAGCAGGTGGGCCAGCGGGGATACGAACGGTGCGGATGGTTCGGGCCGAGGAGACGGTGCACCGCATCCAAGCGCCGCTGCACCTTCTGGGCGGAGCCGGGCAGCTGCCGAGGCCGCAGGTGGCAGAGCAGGTAGGCTTGGGGGTGCAGGCGGGTGGGGCGACTTTGAGGACCTGGATGAGGCCCTGGGCCTTGGGGAGGAAGACGGAGAGCTGGGTGTGAGGGGCGGGACTGACGGGGCTGCGGTGGTGGGGGCGGGGCCGCCTAGGGCCGGCGCTTGGGCTGGCCACGGCCCGGGGTCTGGGGCTGAGCCAGGGTCGGGGTGGCGAGGTGCAGCGGGGGGGCCAGCAGCCCCGCCTGCGCAGCTGCAGGCTGCGCCGGCTGCACATGGTGTGGCAAAGCCGTCCCCGGTGTCGCGCTGGGCGCAGGCGGCTGGGCAGGAGCAGACGCACACCGCGGAGCAGCACCAGCAGCAACACTGGCAGCAGCAGCAGCAGCAGCCAGCTGCCTCCAGGCCTTCGCCTTGGTCTTCGGCTTCACAGCAGGTTTCGGGGCCAGGGCCGGCGGGGCCCAACGCGGCGCGGGCACCCGGGCCGCAAACCGTCGGAGCATCGGCACCACCCACAGCAACCGCAGGGCCAGGGGCGGGAGCACAGCACGGGCTACCAGCGGGTACCAGTAAAGCCGGCGGGTGGCAGCCGCCTCGCCCTGTAGCCAGCGGTGCGAGCGCTGGGCAGAGCTCCAGCGGTGGTGGTTACCAAGCGCCGCGGGCCGTAGCGCAACTGCAAGGGCCTGGTGGTGGTAGCATGGCGGTGGGTCCGGGGATCGGGGGTGGCGCGGGGCTGTTGCCTGGCTTGGCGCTGCCGCTTCTGGAGGCGGCGGCCCCGCCGCAGCGGCTGGTGGCTATCCCGGCGTCTTTCAGCAACGTGGAGCACTACGGGTGAGGGCAATGGCACGTGGGGGAGAGGTCACGACGGCGGATGCGTGCCTTGTTACCCTCCGGGTGTCGGCGGGTTGCAGGCTTGCCGCAATTGTGATCTTGAGCAAAGTGCGGTGTGCGAAAAATGTGTCATGGCTTCGTAGTCGGCGTACGGCCAGCCTCGCTGGCGTTGCAACAAGGCATGCTGCGACCATGTTGTTAGGGCAACACCGAACAATAAGGTTTGCCCCCGTGTCACATTAATGCCGATCTGGGTTCAATGATACCGTAGTACCAATTCTGCGTGACACTGTTGCTGGTTTCAGCCCATGAAGGACTTCAGCTGCTACTGCTGCCCGCCCTTTACGCCCCTAGACGCACCATGGTAGCTGCCCTGGTCGAGGAGATTAACCTCCGCCTGGCGGAATCCGTACAGCAGATGTACGGCGTCGTACGGCGGTTGACGGCGCAGCAACCTGCCGGGACAGCGGGCCAGCAGCACCCGCACGGCGGGGGCGGCGGCTTTGGCGGGCGGGGATCCGCAGGTGGTGGCAGGGGCACAGCGCAGGGCGGTGGGTTAGCTGGCCGCGGTCAGGGCCCCGGCATGGGCCTCACAGCAGGTGGGGTCAACCTGGGCGGAGCCGGAGGCGGCGGGTTCGCATCTCTCCCGCCGGTCATGAAGGCCGCGGAGCTCGAGCGAGCCTGTACGGCAGCCCACGTGCCGTACTTTGCCAACGTGCAGCTGTCGTGCTGGGCGGCGTTCGGGGAGCGGGGGGAGGCGGGCGGCGGGCGGGGGAAGGGGGCTGGCGGGCGGCGCAAGCGCGGGAAGGGCGGGCGGGGGTCGTACGACGATGGGGAAGGGGAGGAGGACGATGGGGAGGGCCCGAACGGCGGAGGCGGCAGTACTGCTCGGCCCAAGGTGCAATACTACCTCACTGTTTCCAACGTGCGGTCGCGGCTCAAGAACTGCAGGTGCGAAGCGCGATTGGAGGACGAGGGAGGCACTGACTGTTGGGACACAGGTGTACCGGTACGGAGCAACAGGCGTAGCGCACACAGGTGCACTGCACCAATGGCTGCAGTGGCCGTATTTACCTCCGATAAACGCCTGGGAACCCCGTGCATTGACACATCCTAACCTACCTCCGCCGTCGGTACCCACCTTGTTATCACTCCTTTCCCTGGCCCCTCCCCCGGCCCCGGAGTTCCACAGGCGCCACGACATCTGGGTCGTGGGCTCCGGGCCGCTGCTGCAGGGCGGAGGCGTGCCAGCGCCAGCGCCCCGCAGTGCCCCGGGCGGCGCCGCGCCCCCTGCATCTGCTGCAGGGGGTGGCATCACTGGCGGCGGCGGCGGCGGCCATGGGGGCGCGTGGCGCTGCGTGGTGCGGGCGCTGTGGCACGGGCCCGACCGGGACGGCAAGTTCGAGGTGGAGCCGCTGGCGGGGGAGCTGCCGGCCAGGTGCGGAGGAATTTGGTAGAAAGGGAAAGGACCGCATAATACTCAGTGCGTACAGTACTGTGCGCTTATGCTAGACTGTCAGGTAGCTGGTGCCGGTCCTTGCACCACTTAGGTGTGCACGGGTAGGGAGGAAGGCTTGTTCAACACGATGCACGCGCTACACGCAAAAAACTGCACCGTCGCCCTGCCGCAGGCATGGGTCCCGCCAAGCCGTGTACGCCCTCCGCGGACCCGACCTGCAATCCGAGGTGCAACTGGCGCAGCTGATGCAGCAGCAGCTGGTGGCGCTAACATACAGCGGCAGTCACACCGGCAAGCCGCTGCTGCTCGGTCGGGCCGCAGCAGCAGCCGCAGCAGCAGCACAGCCGCAGCAGGGCGACATTAGGAGTCCGCTGCCGCTCTTGCGGCACCTGCTGCAGTGCCTACCGCCGGAGCCGCCGCTAGACCTGCAGGCGGCAGCCATGGCGGCGGCGGCGGAGGCCGCGTCCCCTGCTGCGGGCGGCCGCAGCCGTGCGTTTAAGGCCCCGAGGCTAGCAGCAACTGGTGGTAAGCCTTACTGCATACTGCTGTTTGCCGCAGGGATATCGCTTGCATGTACCACCTACGACTCCATCCTTTCACAGCATTCCCATCGGCCTGAGGCCCCACTGCCTTTGCCCGTGCTAGTGCTGCGGAGGTATGGGGCCTTTCCCCACGGTATGCTCACCGTGCTGGTGATTTCAGCTTAACTTTGTTACAGGGGACCTCGCATAGTGATGCTTGTCGCTCTCTCTCTCTCGTTGATTACCGTAGACACGTGCCCTTGCCTCGTTGCCCGTTCCTGGCCATCCAGGCTCTGCGACCGTCAGCCCGTACGGCCCAACCGACGACGGCCCTGACGGCGACCACTCCGAGGGTGGGGAGCAGCAGCCCCCCAACGACGGCCTCCCCACTGCGAAGGGGTCAACCAGCAGGGCATCAGGGACAGGTCCCGCGTTCGACCCCGCCTCCATCGCCCGCGCGCACATTGAGCGCTACCGTCTCAACCCCGACCAGGCCAAGGTGCTGTTGCACTGTGCCAGCTGGTTCGCGCCAAGGGAGGGGCAGGCAGCTGGGTGTGGGGATGGCGAGGGCGGGGCACGTGAGGAGGGCGAGGAAGTGGAGAGGGGGCGCAAGGTGCGGCGGAGGAAAGGGGAGCAGCGAGCGGAGGGCAGGCGGAGGCAGCGGAGGGGTGGGGTTGAGGATGGAGCAGAAGGGGCCGAGTCACAGGGGGCGGGTGGGGCTCGGAGGAGGGGTGGAAGGCGGAAGGTGCTTGGAATGGAGGAAGAAGACGAGGAGGAGGGTGGAGGGGACCGGGTGGGTGCGTCATGGGGGAGCGAGGCCGGTGAGGCGGACGGCGGCAGCAGCGATGGTAATGGCAGCGAGGAGGCAGGGGATTCAGACGAGGACGGGGACGGAGACTTTGTGCGGAATGGGGGCGGCGCGGAGCAGGAGGAGGAGGGAGGCAAGCCGCGCGTGCGCAGGCAGCGGCGTCCGCGTCAACGGCAGCGGCGGTGCGCAGTGGACTGGGATGATGAGGAGGAAGAGGAGGAGGAGAACGGGCAAGTGGACAGGGAAGCGGCAGACGGAGGTGACTCGGGTGGTGGTGGAGGAGCAGATGCCGACGCACAGCAGGGGCAGGGCCAGGGGCAGCAGGGGGAGGTGCACAAGCCTGAGTCGCTGCCGCCAGCCTCGCCCGTGTGCCTTGTGCACGGCCCGTTCGGCAGCGGCAAGAGCAGCTTGCTGGTGGCCCTCATCCGCATGTTGGTGGAGCTGGGGGCGCAGGGGGGCGGCGGGGGCCCGGAAGAGGGATCCAAGCGGAGGCGGGGGCAGGAGCAGCAGCAGCCGGGGGAGGATGGCGCGGCGGCGGCTGGGGCTGGCGGGGGGAGGAAGAAGGCTGGGCGCAAGGGCGGTGCGGGGGCGGTGCCGGCGGTTCGCGTGCTGCTGGCGTCGCACACCAATGTGGCGGTGGACCGAGTGCTGGTGGGGCTGCAGGTGGGGCTGGCATGAAGTGTGTGTACCATGACATGATCCACATATGATTTACGAGCGTGTGGGCCTGCAGGTGGGGCTGGGCGTATGCGGGGCTGCAGGTGGCCGGCGCAGGCATACTCTAGGACGCACGGAAGATGGTGTATAACTCTGAGCCCGGCTAATGCTCCGACCAGTGCAATGCCCGTGGCTCCTCCACTCCGCGCACATGGATTTGGACGCATGCCCTATCAAACAGATATGCTTACGTTCCCCGCAATGTCCCCCAGGATTCTGGCTTCTCCGACTTCCTGCGGCTGGGCTCCCTGGAGCGCATGGACCGCCGTGTGCTGCACCGATCGCTGCGGGCCGGGGAGGAGGGAGGAGGGGGCGGGGGCGCCAAGGACGCCATAGGGGCGCTCAAGGCCATGCTGCAGGTAAGGAGCAGGGCTGCCAGGAAGGCGGCAGCAGGACGGTGATGCCCTTGATGTTCTGGGCTTCACGCATTGGACGGGGCAAATTCAGAGCTTTAGACTCGCTGCTGTCGGGCCGTCAAGGCCGTGTTGCAGGTGGGCGGCAGGGGGCCCAGAGTGGGTTAGATTCTCTAATGTTGGGAGCACGGCGGCCCTCACCCGTATCTCATAGGATGCGTAGGAATGTGGTGGCATCGTCCAGAGGATTGTGCAACCCTCCACTCCGCAGGAGGCTGCATCCCCTGGCGAGGCGGCCCTCATCCGCTGTGAGATGGAGGCGCTGGCGGCGGGCGCGGAGAAGGCGCGGCGGGCGGCGCTGCGCAGCTGCCCCGTGGTGGGCGCCACCATTTGCTCGCTGCTGCAGCAAGAGGCGGCCGAGGTACGGGCTTGCCTACTGAAGTCTATGTGCGTGTTGCTGCGTGTAGCAGCTGACATAGCATTGCTACGGCTTCATACGATGGCCCGCTCATTGCTGCCCCGTCATTATTACTATCCTTGCTCACCTCCACCAGCGCTACCTGACACCCCTCAGGACGGCTGTGGCGGCGGCTGCGGCGGTCGCTTTAGTGTGGTGGTGCTTGACGAGTGCAGCCAGATGACGGAGCCGCTGAGCCTGGTGCCGCTGATGCGGGGCCGGCCGCGCTTCCTGGTGGCGGCGGGGGACCCGCTGCAGCTGCCGCCCGTGGTGGCCTCGCCCGCAGCACTCAGCAACCCGGGGGCGGCGGCGGCGGCGGCGGGGCCAGCAGGGGCGGGGGCTGTACCGTGCGGGGGAGGTGGAGGGGCAGGTGGACGTGGCGGAGGCGGTACGGCTGACAGCCTGCTGCGGCCCATGTTCGTGCGGCTGACGCAGCTGGGCCATGGGACGCACCTGCTGCGGTACCAGTACAGGTGGGGGCTGGGGTTGCAAGGGAGGTCCTGGGCGCTGGCAGCGCGGCTGTGTAATTTGTGTGAACAGCCTTAGGCGTTACCGGTCCACTCGTGGCACGCGAAGATCAGTTTGCCGTCCTCCTCTGCCCCGCCGCCTGACCCATTGCATCGTTTCAGACTTGCACTGCACTACCTACAAGACGAGAGAACCACACCCTCGCTCCTGCTCCCTTGTAGGTGCCACCCCGTGCTGTCCTCCATCGCCAACACCTGCTTCTACGGCGGGGCCCTGCGGGACGGCATCAGCGCCGCAGACCGCCCGCCGCTGCCACTGCCGGGCCTGGGGCGTCTGTCGTACGGCGGTGGCGGCGGCGGCGGTGGCGGGCCGGCAGAGGTGGCGGTGGGGGCGGTGCGGCTGCCGCCACTGGTGTTTGTGGACACGGGGAGTCAGGGCGGCGGCGCGCAGCACGATGCGGCGACACGCAGCAGCTTCAACGCAGGAGAGGTGCGTAGTGGTGCAGAATGCGCATGGAACTTGCGAGTTTTGCGCCTTGGCCAACCGTTGCCCATGTCCACTGCCAACCCGCACCCTCGTTAACCCACACCGCCGTTAACCCACAGGCCCAGCTGGTGGGGCGCGTCATCGCCGCCCTGCTGCGGGACGGTGCGCAACCCTCCGCCCTGGGGGTCATCTGCTTCTACAGGGCGCAGGTGCGATGGGGGCTGGACACCACAGCGCTGTGCTACGGACCCAGCAGCGGTGCACTTGATGAGGCGTAGCAGTCCATGCCCCTGAACTTCACTGTACGTACGGAACCTTAAATTAGCGATGGCCCCTGGTGTGCTTGAAGGGCCCTTAGGTATACGCAAGCGTGTGTTTGCAAATAACATGAACCGTAGGCGTGGACTACTAAGTAATCCTGTCTGCCGGCCCGCCTGCCCGCGCAGGTCAGCGCTTGCCGGCGGGCGGTGCAGCAGCACACGGGGGCCCAGCACAGCAGGGGCGGCACGGCGGCGGCAGCAGCAGGGGGCCAGCAGCAGCAGCAGCAGCAGCAGCAGGACTGCGCCGGAGGGCCGGACGAGGGCCCTGAGGACGATGGCGGTGGCGGTGACGGGGCGGCCGAGGGCGGAGAGGTGCAGGTGGCTACCGTTGACTCGTTCCAGGTGCGCTGCTATGTAAGCACCGGCAGCACGTATGCTAAGACACATACCAGTCGACACGTGCGGATGCACGCAGGGCGCGGGGAAGAGGTGGTGCTGCTGGCCACCATACAGAAGCTTAGTCCATCGCGATTCAGGCAGCGCACATGCTAATACGCACGCCCTCCCACCAGCTAATACACATACACGTTTGCTTACGCAGGGTGCGGAGAAGGAAGTGATGCCCATGGCCACCACGGTGTCACGTTACGCCACACAAGCTTATACACATGCTCATCTCCACTCTATTACACGCTTGTGTATGCAGGGCGCGGAGAAGGAAGTAATGCCCCTGGCCACCGCACAGCACCTTGGGTCACGGCGCTCCTGGCGGCACTTGCGTCAAACCGCATGTCGTTCCAAACAATAATACACATGCCCGCTTGAACGCAGGGTGCGGAGAAGGAGGTGGTGCTGCTGGCCACCACGGTGTCCCGAGCCTCGGAGTTTGCGGCGGACGCGCGTCGACTCAACGTGGCACTGACCCGGGGTAAGTGGGACATGCACAGGATGCATGGACATGTCCAGAGTGTGAGATATGTGGAGAGTGTAGCAGTTGCTTTGCCTCCTCGGCCCCTTCATCGCCCGGCAGCTCAACGTGGCGCCGACGTGCAGTGAACAAGGCTCCGAAACTAGGCCAGCAAATGGCACTTGCACTCATGTACCGCGCCCTCTCCATCTTCATCCCCTTTCAAGGACCCCAATTCCCACAACCCCGCCGCCACCGCACCCTCCCTCCCCTGCAGCCCGGCGGCATCTGGTTGCCATCGGCTCCTCCACGGCCCTCATACCATGTCCCCCCACGTCCTCCATGACACAGCCTGCCCCAATGCCTCCCTTTCCCTCCCCTGCAGCCCGGCGGCACCTGGTCGTCATCGGCTCCTCCACGGCCCTGCGCCAGACCTCCCCCGTCTTCGACACCATCATACGCCGCTGCCAGTCCGCCATGGCAACGCACTCCGCGGCGGCAGGTGGAGGTGGAGGAGGCATGGTGGCAGGGGCCCCGGGGGCTGGCCGTGGTGGAGAGGCAGTGTACCTGTCTCCTGCTGGGCTCATGCGGCTGCTGGAGGGAGGGCCAGGGGAGGGCCCTGGGCAGCAGCAGCAGCACTACAGCCACCAGTACCAGCACCAACACCAACACCAGCACCAGCGGCAGCCACAACAGCAGCAGCAGCAGCGGCCAGGGGCCAACGGCTGGCAACCGTCGCAACAGCAGCAACCACCGGGCACGCCCAACATGCCCCACGTGCACCAGCACGGCCGGGCCCCTCCCCACGCTGCCCCGTCCGTGCCTGGCACATGGGGAGGAGCAGCAGCTGCTGCTGCAGCAGCGCCAGCAGTAATGGCAGGGGCTGGGCCGGCACCTGGCATGCACGGCGCTGCCTCATGGCACCATGCGCCGGAAGGCGGGCAGCGCATTGGGCCACCAGCCCCGAGCGGGGGCTTGGCCACTGCCGCAGCTGCCGGTGCCGCCTGGAGGGCGGGTGGTGGCGGCGGCTGGGACGCTCCGCTTGGTGGGGTGCCGCGATGGGTGGCAAGGGGGGAGCAGCAGCCCACGCAGGAGGGGCAGCAGCAGCATGGGGAGAGGGGCCTGGGCCCGGAGGTGGTGTCGGGGAGGGGTGCGTTGGGGCTCAACGGTCGTTGGGGGATGCATGAGGCGGAGGGGGAGGGCGAGGAGGAGGGGGCGGGCGTGCAGCTCGAGGCTGGGGAGGAGGGCTGAATGGTGGC
>VFQN01001725.1_pt1 | contig 35554 bp, 43 predicted proteins | sample 3512371 | NCBI WGS metagenome assembly VFQN01 (sample SAMN10412370, study PRJNA504923) | tailings metagenome | isolation source: Replicate 2 from Balatoc abandoned mine | place: Philippines: Itogon, Benguet | collected 2017-08-28 | reverse complement strand
CGCTGCAGATGATGATGCGGGAGCCCGCCTGGGGCAGCAGCACCTGCGGGGCGGGCAGGGAGGGCACGGGGGGAAGGGCGGGGCGGGGTTCGGTTGCAGGAAAACCGCTGGCGGGGTCGAGCTGGGGGCGGCCAAGGAGGCGCAGGGCACATAGCCAGCACAGAAAATCCTGCACGACGGGCGGGGCGGGGTGAGTTTGGGTTGCGGGTGCATCGGCGGGGGCCGCGGGCGCAGCGCCCAACTCAGGTGGAAAATGGATCATGGAGATGCGCGGCCTGATGCGGAAACCAGCCTGCCGCAGCAGCACCAAGGTGAGAGATTGAGGATGTGGGGGCTGCATGGCGCAAGGCGCATGCAAGCGGTATGCCTGCATGTGTACTCGGCGTCGCGGGGTAGCAAGCCCAACGCTTTCTCGCGGAACACAACAGCTGCCAACAGCCCGCCGCGAGAGCAGTCCTGTCGACCATGTCCAGCACTCCCGGGGCCCGTGTCGCATAGTGCATGCCTTCCCACAGGGTCGAAGGCCGTCCGCCCTTTCGCCCTGAGCCCCTGACCCCAGCCTCCCTTTGGGTAGCCGCACACCAGCCAACCCACTGGTTTTGCCTGCCATTATAAACTTGCACAGACGATCTTGTCCGCCACCCCCGAAACCCCGCTCCTGACTCCCAGTCACCCGTACCAAGGCAACTCAGCGTGTCTGCATCAGAACCGCGTCGCGCCCCACCCCAGCGACAGTTCCCACACTGCCGCGCAAACCCTTGACCTCCCGGCTGTCACACCTGCCCGCCTCCACCCAAGCCGGGCCCGCTTTCCCTTTCCCATCCCATCCCTCTCTCCAACTCCCTCCACTTCCCTTCCCCTCCCGGCCACCGAGTCCTGCTGCCGTACATGCCACACATACCGGTACCGCCCCACTGCGCACGGCGCCCAACGCACCTGCCGTATGTGCGGCAGCGGCACCACCTCCGGCCCCGCGTCCAGGTCCCCCACCGACCGCGACACGCACAGGCCGCCCGGCCACAGGCGCAGCGGCCCCACCCCCAGCTCCCCTTGCCGGGCGGGGCCCTGCAGGTGGAACCCCAGCGGCGCCAGCTGGCACCCGGCGCTGCGGAGCCGTGCCTGCTCCTCCGGGTTGCTCTGGATGCGGTGGCTGCCCGTGAGCTCCAGTATTGAGCAGCCGGTGTCGAGCACCGCTGAGGAGTCCCCGATGTTTGCCACCGTGAGCAGGTAGCCGACGACGATGACAGCGGTGACCGTGGTCCCTGGGCAGGCAGGCAAGCGGGTAACAGCTGACTGCTAGTTGAGCTAGTGGTGCCGGTGCTTGCGTGGAGGGGAGGTGTCTGGTCGTGTGGCAAGGCGGGACACGTGACATCAGCGTGACCCCAGCGGTACCCACCTGACATGTGGCCGACTGCAATCCAGTCGTTGTCCAAGCGCACGAACGTCTCGCACACCGCCTGTCGTACTGTTTCCGCAAAGGCCTCCAGCTCTGCGCATGTGACGTGCTCAACGTCTAAGATGCGGCGAAGCGGAACCGCTGACATGCCCATCCCGCCTTCTGAGAGACACACCTTTATGTCCCGAGAGGCTTGGCGCCTTCGCTGGGAGGAATGCATTTAATAGACGAACGAAGTTGGCTGCAACGTACTGTGCTGCTTCTGATCCGGAATGCCCGTCGCAGACCATGTATAGCATACTTGCCGGTTGGGTCGCTATGGACAGCGGGTGTATGTAGAGCACGTCCTGCGGTGTCCCAAGCCACCCAACGTACATCAGAGGATGCAATGCGCTTCAGTTTGCGCACTGATCGCAGCTGTTTTGCAGCTAGGGCCCCAAAAAGCGCCGCCGCGTGCGGGGCTCACCTCGCCCTTGACCACACGGGACGCCGTGGAGTGGCACGAGTGTGGCGATGGGACAGGACTTGGAGGCTCAGCTTGTGTCATTTCGACTTTATATGCCTGGTGCTCAAGTATGGGCGAGAGGACGCCCTGACCTTGAACCCCTAGCGCGCAACCTCGCTGCATTACGCTCTGCGCCCCCAGTTTCGCTGGATTTTATGATATGTCGTAAAAGAGTTATAGCTAATGGGAGGGCCCTCGCGCCAGCTCCCCGGCGCGCGACCCTCGCTCCTACCGCCAGAAGCCCTAGCTCCCGAACAAGTATTAGAGCTGTGGAGCAATTGGCGTTAAGTATGTATTGTCTCAAAGACTAGGTATGAAAGCAACACGCAAAGCGCAAGAATAGCAGGGTTGTGGTCGTCTTACATTACAGCCAGCGATACAGGTTGTTAGATCTGGTTTGCTAAAACGTCACTTTGCTCGTGTTCACACGTGGGTTGGCCCGTTCTGCGCCTTGCCCTGCGAGAGGCTCACGGAGGTACGGAGCTGGCACGTGACAACGGCCATATCGCGCCATCTTGTGGCCGAGCAAGATGATGGCACAATATACCTTTTGAAATATCTCTCTCCGCAGCATAATAAAGCGGCTTTCAACCAGCTAAAGGCTCTCCCAGCTCCCAGTCAGACAGTTGCGGCACCTGCACTGTGCGGCTTATCGGCATCACAGCTGAACACGGAGAGGAAACGGCATACGTATAGTTAGTATAAGCTGTGTTCAGGTGCCTGTGCCGGAGTTGGGATCAGCCTCGTCTCACGTAACCAGGTCTCCCCTGCACGCAACCTGCGCAACCCCGGCAGCTGTTTTGCTACCAACCGTCAGAGACATCTTGAAGGCCCGGGCCAGCTGTTTGCTAGCGTAAGATCGACAGCCGAGGAGCTCCTCTGATGGACACAGCTTGTCCAGGTACACGGGCGTCTGTGATACAACCCCAGGTCCCTTACAGGGCAATCGCAGGGTTCAGTGACACTTGCCATATGCTCCGGGGCAAGGAGTGCAAAGGGACAAGCCGTTGGCACGCGTCAGTGACACACACGTCATCAGCACTGCTCAGCTCTGCTCAAACTACACCAGTAAGGTCTGCAGGAAGGGGACCTACAAGCCGGGCATGTCAGGGCAGCTGGGAGCATGTGCTCTTGGCCCACACACAACCGCCTGACGGCGGCTTCCCTGTGACATCGTGCTGGCAAGCATGTCTACGGACCGCAACTCCCCAGCAAGGCCACACCAGCCCCTGGCACATAGTACTCACGCCGGCCAGCACTTAACCACTACACATCACCGACTTCAAATGCTTTGAGCCGACAAATGTAGACGCAGTATTTGCAAGTAGCCCAGGCACGCTGGCAACTAGCCAACTTCCCACCCGTCATTGCAGCGGGCCCTGCATGCAAACTCGTCAGTTGTAACATGCTTGAAAATCTGCTCCAGTTCACTGCAACGCGCGTTCCGTGTGCCCTCCAAGTCCACTGCCGTCACAGTGCCAGGGGGCCGTCCCCTGGTCACGGGGGTGCTCCCATGGGCACACGGCCCACACGCTATTGCACACCACATGCTGCCTATAATCCTACCGCACCTCGCACCCTCCAGACCCACGGAACAGGACAGCCCACCTGCAAACCGATGACCCTGTAGGGCGCCACTGCCGCTACCGGCTGTCTGACTGTATGTATTATTCTATTCCACCGCAGTAGCCGATTGGCTATCAAGTATCAACTCTCTCAAGGTCAGGACATCACAGGCCACGCGGCGTGTGTCCCGTGGCAGCCTCAGTGAGCCATGCTCGACCCTGCTTTCGCCCGTCTTCACCAAGCCGGGCGTGACACTAGCCATGGCTCCCCGTATCTTGCCTGCAGGGACGAGTTTGCCCCTTATTCTACATGCGTTGTGCATGTCCAACGCGGCACCATTTCGGCCTCCTATCCACAGTTAGCTCACGTGTGACTCGGCTCCAACACTGGGCATCCATATGACGCTCACACAACGCGTCAGCTTTCTAAACTCAGGGGCCCTTCCTTCGGGCCCCATGCCTTAGGCACAGGTGGGCACCACAACTCTCGCCCACACCTCAGGGCCCCCAACCCGGCATCGCCGTGTCGAGCCACACCGTACATGCTGCGGAAGACACCGTACAGAGCCTGCACCGCCCCGCTCACTATGGTCGCCGTGTTGACGCTCGCCCAGCAGACGCACCAACCACCAGCCCCTTCCACCGCACCACAGCCGACCCCACCACCGACTTCCAACCGCGCCGGCACCAGTCGTGCCCAGCCCCCAACGCGCCACCCATCAAGCTCCTCTACCACAGCCCCCCTGACCACACCTAGACTCCACCCGCTCTCCCCTTCACACCTGGGTGCTGCCTGGCGCGTTGCTCAGCAGCGCACTGAGGGTGCGTGCCGCCTCACACCCGGTCGGTCCGTCAGCTCTCTCGGGGCGCCGCCTCAGGAGCGGCCCGCCAGCTTCCCCACCCCTGTCTTGATGCGCTTCCGCAGCCCCTTGAGCGCCCGCGACAGGCGCGCCGTGTCCTCCACGTGCGCCAGCGGCGGGGAGTTGGAGTGCAACGGCGGCTGCGGCTGCTCCCCACTGCTGCCTGTCCTACTCACCGGCGCCTTCTGCTGCCCAGCCCCCACCCCACCCGCATGTCCCTTCGCGCTCGCCGCGTGGTCGGAGGTCCCAGTAACGCTTGGCGCCTTGCCGCGCCCAAACAGGCCCAGCCATGGCGAGCTGCCGCCGGTGCCGCCGCCACCCATCTGCCCGGCTGCGGAGCTGCCGTGGCTCAGCACTGGCTGGCGGCCGTCGTCGCCGACCGGCAGCTGGGCCTGCGGCTTCAGCAGCGGTGGCTGCTCCTGTGCGTGCGGCACCGCATCCATGACGACCGACAGCAGCGGCAGGCTGGCGTCCTTGACGGCCTCGAAGCTGCTCGAGGACACGGCGGCAGGGTAGCCCCCGGCACCCCCTACCCCTGCATGCCCCACCGCCGCCACCGGCCCCATGAGGGTAGGGAAGGTAACGGAAGCTGTGGAGGACCCCTCCGTCGACCGCAGCGGCCCGCCCTCGGGGTGCCCCCCCGCCGGCCCCTCCCGCTGCACCCCCCGCCTGCTCGGCTTGCTCCCCACCGCCACCGCCACCGCCACCGCAGCACTCGACAGCAGCTGCACGCCCCGCCCAGTGTTGGCGGAGGCGGGCCCGGGGGACCTGCCTGCACCAGCACCCGCTTCCGGCCCGCCCGCAACCCCGTCCGGCGAGTTGCCGCTGCCGGGAGCTGCGGGGAGCTGCTGGCCCCTAGCAATGGATCCGTGGCTCGCCATAAGGGCCAGGGTCTGCGCGCGGACGGCCCTGCGGCTGCCGCTCGCCTTCCGCGTGGCCCCGCTCGGCGGCGCCTGCGCGTTGCTGCCGCCCGAGCCGCTGCCGGTGCGGCCGGCAGTGGCCGCGTGCGCCCCGCCGCCCCGCTCCCCGGCGGCGACGACGCTCCCTAGAGTGACGTCCGCGAAGGAAACGAGCTCGCTGCTGCTGAGCTGGCTGCCCCCCACGCTGCCCCCGGTGCGCCCGTTAGCGCTGCTGTTGGTGGGCACGTAGCCTGCGCCTGCGCTGGCCGGCCCATGGGTCACCTGCGCGAGTGCCTCGCTGGAGGTGACCCCGTTGTGGCTGTTCAGCAGCGCGTGGAGGGTGAAGTCGGACAGGGGGGCGCTCTCCGGGCCCATGACCTGCCCCGGGCCGCTGCTACCGTCAATGGCGGGCAGGTGGGTAGCAGCGTTGGGCTGGGGCGGGAGAGCGGGGGAGACGGGTGAGGAGCGCTGCACGAAGGGGCTGGCAGGGGCGGCGGTCACGGCTGTGCCGCCAGAGTCCGAGTCCGGGAAGTCGCCAGAGGGGATGCTGTTGAGGATAGTGCGGCCGGGTCCGCTGGTGAAGTGCGACCGCCGGCCGCTGCCCGAGTCGTGTGGCGGCAGCGGGGCCGCGGCAGCGGCAGCCGGGCCGTGGAGCGCGCCAACGGAGCCTCCGCCACCGGCGCTGTGTGCGGCTGCGGCGGCAAAGGCTGAGGCGGGTGTCGTAGTGGGTGCGGCGGGCACTCCCTGCGGGCTGATTGCGAACGGGTCGTGTGCGTACAGCTCGCCCAGCATGTCAGCCGCGGCGGCCAGCCGGTGTGCACCCCTTGTGGGGCCGCCGGCGGCCTGACCCCCCTCGCCATGTACAGAGGTGGCGACCAACTTGCCCCCCTGCACCAGCAGCTGCTGCACCGGCGGGTGCGTGTCCTCGGGCGCAGCTGCCAGCTGTACCTCTGCCCCTGCGCCCTCGCCGCTCCTGTCACGCACGCGCACGTACTGCTGCAGCCGTTGTTGCTGCTCGTCCATCAGGTTGGCACCATCCCACTGCGGGCCGCGCGGAGATTGCGCCTGCGGGGTTCCTGCACCGTGTAAGCCGGCCGAGTCGGGGTTGCCTGCGCCGGCAGTGCGCCACGGCGGCCCCCGCACCTCCGGCCTCAGCTTCCTTCCACCGCCGCCGCCGCCGCCCGCTGCCCCTGCCGCCGCACCACCCACACCGCCGCGGTTGAAGAACCGGTTAAGCACGCGGTCCACAATACCTACCCCGCCAACCGCCTGCTCCCCACCCGCACTCCGCGCAGCTTCGCCAGTATGAGTTCCACTGCCCCGGCGGCCGCTGCCGTCGCCGCCACCAACGCCACCGCTGGTGTGCAGCCTCCAGGACGACGACCCCGTGGCATCCTCGCCGGACCCCCCGCCGTCCTCCTCTCCTATGCGTATCAGGCCCGTGTCATGCAGGTGCCTCGCCAACTCGAGCGAGCCGCGCAGGTTGTACATCACGGACGAGGTGCGGCCGGCGGAGGGGTTGGTGGAGCTGCCGCCGGCGGCAGCGAAGCCGCGCATGGCCGCGCCCGAGTCGGCGGTGTTGAAGAGCGTGCCCGCCGTGGTGGTAGGGGTGGCGCCGGTGATCTGGCCTGCGGTGGACACACTGCCGAAGCGGCTTGAGGAGGCTGTCGTACGGCTGGTCATGGTCATGTGTACCGAGAGGGTCTCCACCGTCGCCGTCGGGCCTGGGGCCGCTGCGCCGCCGCCGCTGCTGCTGCCGTAGGCTGCGGCCGCGCTCGCGGCGGGCATGCCCTGCCCAAAATGCGGCGCCGGGGCACCGGCGGCGGCGGCGCCAGCTGGCGGCGGAGGCGCAGAGGAGGACGAGGCGGCATGCACCACTGCCCCTGAGGCCGGTTGCGAGTGGTGGCTGGACATGAGGAAGCGCCAGCTGTCCGTCATGGTCGTGCTCATGTGCGCGTTGGTTGCGGCTGTGCTGTTGGGGTTCGTTAGCGGTTGGTAGTTGTAGTACGCGTTGCTGGTCATGATGCTGCCGCTGTTGTACCTGCCCTGGCGCTCGCTGTCCAGGGCCCACCCGACAGGGGAGCGCGGGGTGCCGTGGTCCTGCGAGGACAAGCCACCGTTGGCCTGGGAGCCCACGCCATAGCTGCTGCGGGAGAAGTAGCTCGCGGCCTGATCGGCCTGAGCGACTGCGGCCGCTGGAGACAGGTGTGCCACTGTGCCCCCTGACAACATGTGCACGTCAGCGACACGGTCATTCTGCAGGGACGAAAGGGCAGATGCGGAGCCGACGGTGCCGCCGCCGGCCGCCGTTGCGCCGCTGGTCGCTGTGGAGGAGCTGGCAGCAGCTGCAAGCGTCTCGGACTGGTAAACCTACGTGGCAGGCGGAATGTGGGGCAGCACGGACGTAAAACGGGCAGCATGTCGCAAGTGCAACGAGGTCGCACTGCATTCCGCAAGTGCGGCAGCTTAGCTAAGCTCAGGCAGGATAGCGCAGACGAGCCTTGACCCCTGTCTGCAAGTTGCCAGCCAGTGCACTTTCCCGACGTCCTGAACTTTGTCCAGCAGTACACCTGGCCATGGGACCGCTCCGGAGTGCACCCCACCTGACGTCCGTCCGGAAGCGTGATGACCTGCCGAGGCGCCCTCGACTTGACACGCGCCCTGCGGCCCGGCTCGCTGGAAGGCCCCGGCGCATACGCACCATCGTCCTGCGCGGCCCAACGGAAGCTGCCCCCGTGCAACGTCAAACCCTGGGCCCCCGTGCCCTGCCCGGTAGAGCCCTGCCGCCTGTAGTGGTCGCCTGGCGCCGGACGGCCCCGCTGCACCGCCGCCGCCGCCGCCGCCGTGGCATTTGCGGAGCTGCGGCTGGCGGGGGACGATTCGCCTCCTAGGGTGACGCCTACGCCTGCTCCCGTACCCGGCCCTGGCACGGCGGGGATGGGGATGGAGTGGGGGTAGCCGTCGCTCAGGCCGCTGGACTGGCGCGTGTACGCATTTGTGCGCAGCTGCTGCGTGATGTTGGGCGACTGGTTGAGCGGCTGCGTGTTGAGCGCCGAGTTGTTGCGGTTATAGTTCGGGCCCAGCAGGAACGGCGACGACGCTGACGATAGCAGCCTGTCGTACATGTCGGCATCAAGCAAGGTGGACGAGAATACGGCGTTACTGCCGGTGCCCGTGCCGGCGGGCGGCAGCGGGATGCTGCTGCCGCCGCCGCCACTTCTGGCGCTGGGCGCGAGCCCCAGCGGCGGTGCCGTCGAGGCGCGCAGCATGCCGCCGGGCTGCTCAGCGGCGGCGGCGCCGACCGCCAGCGACTGGCTTGAGGCGCCGGCGGACTGGTCTTGGCCGCCCGTCGCCGCTGAGCTGCTGTGCTCCTGCAGCAGGGAGGCGTTGACGTTCGGCTGCACCTGGCTGATGCGGTGCTGTGCACGCCTACTGGAAGCGCTGGCGGCGGTGGCTGCATCTTGGGCAATCTCCGCCCCCGATGCGTTGGGTGCACTGCCTGCCGTCCCTGTGACGCCGGGCCCCTGCACGGACGGCTCTGACGAGGCAGGCATGCCAACCACCGGCAGCACGGCCCGCGTGCCCGTGTCCTGGGTCCCGTCAGGCGCGGCGTGGGGTCCACTGGCGACGGATGTACTTTCCTTGGGGGTCCACTTCACGTGTTGCGGCTGCTGCTGTGAGGTGGCCAACTCCGGTGCTTGCTCCGCATGCTGCGCGCCAATCCCCTGCGCCACAGCCTGCCCGGCCGCTACGTGTTGCAATGGCAGACTGGCCGCACTCGACGTCACAGGCAGTAGCTGACCGGCGTTGCCGCCCAGGGGCTCAGGCCCAACGCCCGGCTGCCCCGCCGGGTGGGAGTGACCCGACCGCACGTGCCCTTGCGTGTGTCTGCGGTCCTGGTCGGAGACGGTGCGACGGGGCCGTTGACCCGCTCCGCCGCCCGGGCCGTACACACCGTGCACGTCGTACCCTGCGGCGGGCCGCGTGCCGTGCGGGAGCACCTGCAGGGGCAGGGACGCCGACTCGTGCACGGCCGGAGAAGAGGCCAGCAGGGAGGACCTGGCGGCTGGGCCGGATGCGTTGGCGCTGCTGCGACGCATGGCAGCTGTGTGGAGCCGCCCCTGTGATGCCAGGATGACCGGGGCGGTCGCAAAGGGGCTGGGGCCCCGGCCATAGAGGCCGGGGCTGTCGGCCGTGTGTGCAGGCGACGGCACAGCTGCGCCCGGCGGCCATGTGGGTTGGGGCGGGTAGGCCTTTCCTGGCGGGACCTTAATCTGATGCTGGGGGGCAGACCGCTGGCGAGGCGGCAGCAGCGCTGCTCGGCCGGCGTCTGCCTCCGCACGCGGCCTCCGGCCCTTCCCGTCCCCTGACGTGCGGTGCGGGTCTGCGGCGGCGGAGGCCTCGGTCGCCCCAGCTGCTGTCTCCACCCACCGGGGCGGCAGCCCAACGTCAAACGAGGAGCGCTGGGACACAGCGACGTCCGCGGTGCTGCGCCTGCTGCTGGTCTGCACCGTGGTGAGCCCGTCGGTGGTTGCCACGTGCCCGCTGCCCCCCGGGCTCATGGGCTGCGAGCCAGCCACCGAGCTTGAGGTGGTCATCAGCGCCTGGGCCAGTGCGCAGCTAGGGGGCGGGGCGGTGGGGTCTGGCCACGCGTCTGCTGCGTAGGGCTGCGCGCCGGAGGGCAGCATACCCGGCGGGTTCGGGCTCAGGACGGGGCTGGGGATGGGGCTGTGCGAAGGGGGCGTCGGTCCGAGGGGGGAGGGCGAGTTGGGGAAAGTGGAGTGCGAGCGTGCGGGGTTGTGCTGGGCCAGTGGCGCGGAGGGCTGGCGGCGCACGGCTGGGTCGCTGCGGTAGAAGGGAAGGCGGGAGTCGCGGAGGGAGGGGATGAAGGACAGGTGCTGCAGCGGCGAGGGCGGGGCGGGGGCTGCGCCCGCGGCCCAGCCCAGCACCTGGTGGGTGCGCTTCTGCTCCGCCTGCAGCTGCTGCCGCGCCTGCAGCGCCCGCCGGTGGTGCTTGAGCACCTGCTGCAGCGCGCGCTGCTGCGCCAGCCGCCTGGCCCTGGCCATGACCCACAGCAGGCACAGCGCACAGCCGTACAGCCCGCCGTACAACATTGCCAGCGCCGTGCCGGGCATGTGCGGCTCCAGGCGCCAGTGCATGAAAGCCGTGCACGCCAGCGCCGCCGCGCACTGCAGCGCGTAGCTGCCAGCCTGGTCGCCGTTGGCTGACAGGTTCATGAGCATGACCGCCGCCATGGCGACGGCGGGGCCGCCGCCGGCATCAGGGGACTCCCCTGCTGCGCAGCCGCCGGCGCGCGCCCCAGCCCGGCCGTGGCCGCGCGCCCCCAGCAGCAGCAGCACAGCCACGCGCGCTGCCGCCGAGCACCACGTCGCCGTCGTGTTGGCCAGGCAGTACAGCGGCAGGCCGGCCCTGCGCGCAGGAGCACGGGTTTTATCTCCGGTGAATCAAAAGGTGACCGGGGAACGATGCTTGGACGCGTGTCCACCGTGAAGGACAGCAGGGGCGGACGCAACAACATCTGCACACGGACACCACGATAAAGCTCTCAGGTAAGGTAGCTACGGTGCCACGCGCCCATCGTACCTGTGCCGCCCCGGCCACAGCGCCCAGACGGCGTCCAGCAGCTGCACGCTTGCGCCCCACGTGGCCACCAGCAGCGCAGCCAGGCACAGCAGGGCCGACCGGAGCCCCTCCTCCCCGCCTACCGCCGCCAGCGCCCCACGCGCGCCCGCTGCTGCCCCGCCGCTGCCGGTGCATACCGAGCCTGAAAGCCCCGCCCCCTGAGCTGCACCATCCTCCCCCGCCCCGGCGTCGGAAAAAGACGTAGACCCGTACCCAAGGTGCAACGGCGCCGTGCGCAGCCCCGCGGGATGCACCCCCGGGCAGCCGGGCGCTGCCAGGTAGTGCAGCAGCATCAGTACGGCATCCAGCAGCCGTACAAATGCCACGTGCCAGTCGCTTACGGGCCCAGTCGGGCCCACAAGCGGCGGCAGGTGGTGCGGGTGGCTGTGCACGGGGTGGGGGGCCCCGGGCCCCGAGGGGATGCGCTGCACCGCGCTCACCAAGCCGCTGTGCGGAACGGGCCAGTTGAAGGAAGGACGCTGCCGGCTGTGCGGGTCGCGCACCTGCGCGTGTGGCGGCGTGCTGCTGGGGCCCTGCGGCTCGGCGGGATGACCAGCAACCGCAACAGCTTGTGCGCAGGATGCCGATGACAGCGGCACGGCCGTGAGAAACGGCGTGGCCATGTTGCCATCCGGGTTGGTGCTGACCGCCTGTGCGTCCTGGTGTCTCGGCGCCTCCCATGTTTCGCGGTGGGGCACAAGGCCCGCGGTCGAGCCGGCCTTCGTGACCGGCCCGGCCTCAGGGCCGCCTTGCACGGTACCGTGAGCGCTGGACTGCTGTGCCCCGCTTAGGAGGCTGTGGCTGCCCCCCGGTGCCGGCCCCACCTCAGGCTGCTGAGCTAGCAGGGGTACTAGCACAACAGCCAGACCGTGCACAAGCGCCAGTGCCAGAATGCGCATCACCAGGGCTCCTGCTAGGTGCTGCAAGTCGGCTGGGTGAGGAGTGAAGGTAGGGATCTGGGCAGGTGTGTCTCCTGTTGGTGCTGCTGCTGCTGCTGCTGCTGCACTGGCAGGTATGGAACCGTTCGGCAAGGATACGGGGCTGGGCTGTGACGCCCAGGCGAGCAGCTGCTGGTGCTGGTGCTGCTGCTGCAGGGAGTGCAGGAGCAGGGCCTGCCGGACGAACCTGATGAAAGTGTTAGACGCGCTTGCAATGAAGAGCACCGCGCAGTGTATGGCAGCCGTCGTTGGGGCCTCCTGCGGTATGAGACACGGGCCTATGTGCGTTAGTGGATGTGTCGTGACTCGTGAGAGGATGTGTTGTGCCGCGCAGTCCAGCTGCTGGTCCACTTGCGGCTTCATGGCCTGCCCCGTGCTGCAAACTCACCTCGTTGAACGCAACGAGCGCAGCAGAAGTAAGGCTTCCAAGGACGGAGCTGCTGTCCCTGACTTCCAGGGTGGGATCTTCGATGAAACCACGCGCGAGAGCCAGGGCAGTGGGCAAGACAGCAGTCACACGCCTCAGCGCTCGTGTGCGTCTGCTGCTAGGCCCCAGGAGCTGCAGCACGAGCGCGACGGACGTAGCCACCGGGGAGAGTCCTTCAGATACGTACAGCAGAGCTGCACGAACGGGCTGCGAGCCAGAGTCTGCCAGGAGGGGAGGTAACATGAGTTAGTGTGTGTGAAGGGGCGCAGAGCGTGCGAGAGACGACTTCTGCGAGACGGTCGCGGCTTACCGTGCGACAGTCGGGTCCTTTCAACGCACCGAAGGGAGGCAAGCAGGAGAGCAAGGAGGACCAGCCTGCACATGAAGATGCCACAACTCAGTTTTTGCTGTTTTCAGCGGCGGTATAAACAAACTGCCTGTAGTCAGCCTCACCCTGCAATGACGCCCCTCCAGCCGCCCGCACGCTCCATGTTTCCACCTGTAGTAGGCCGCTAGGCCCAAAAAGTTTTGCTACGTACTGTTCATTCTCGCCAGGGCCCCGGAGAGGGGCCCTTGAGACTCTGCCTCAGTCGTCGTCCGGGCAGGGATTAACCGGCGAGCAGAGCTCGATTTTGACTTAACCACGTTGCAAGCTCATTGACAGTGTAGGCCAGCTGACGCGAAAGAGCAGAAGTCGTAACCTGTGGCTAAGCAGGGAGCAGCGCTGCTCTCTATTAAGATAAAAGCAACATATGTGGTCTTCTTTCGGAGCTACGGAGTTTGCCTACAATGCGTCACTTGACACCTGTGAATGCAAATTGCCCCAAAACCCTGCATGGTGACGCACCTGCGCGGTGCACTGTTTGACTACGGGTGCACCTCAGCTATATCACAAGCGTATTCTTTCCAAGCAAGAATATCTGGATACGCCCCTTTTCCGTTTTGCGCAGCAACTGCGCAGCAACAGTACCGGACTGGGCGTTTTCGTCATGTACTCTTTAAGAGTCGTCGCGACTGATAGGAGAATGTCACATGTGCCTTTGTCAAAGCGATCTGCAGTAGGTGGCCTTGATGTAGGCAGCGAGGACGTTGAGGATGACGACCTCGACGACGAGGAAACGTTGCTCGGACTTGACCTGAGCGAAGATACCCCCGCCATCGAGTTTACGGCTGGAAACCCCCGCGTGGAGCACATTACAGGGGTAGTGCACCTGTACCGTCCTACGCCAGGGCGTCCAGCACCAGACGCGTCCCTGCCCGCAACTGCCACCCGAGCCAGCGGTGCAGTGCAAGCCCCCGACCCGACGCTCCGCGCTAGCGTGACAGCCAGTACCCACGAAACTGCAGCGCCGACGACCTCGACCGCAGCAGCAACAACAGCAGCAGCTGCAGCAGCAGCAGCAGCACCGAGTAAGGGCTCTGCAACTGCTGCCGCGCCCCCCACCTGGGCGTCCTTACTGGCGCCTCCCAACCCCAAGTGGCAGCAGCAGCAACAGCAGCAGCAGCTGCAGCAACCCATCCCGCCCCTGCAGCAGCCTCCGCACATAGGCCTTGACTGCGACCAACTGTGCTGCCTGGCACTGCCCATCGACATGACAATCGCCGACTTCTGCACATTCCTCGGGGCCCACCTGCTGCGGCTGCGCCAGATGCGCGTGCTGCGGCGGCAGGTGGCACCCGTCGGCTGGTCGCACGGGCCCCACGCCCCTGGCCCCTCCCTTGGTCATGCGACGCCCAACTCAGCTTCCAGCGGCTCCAGCGCTGCCGTTGCTGCTGCTGCTGCGGCGGCGGCGGCAGCGCCAGCAGCGGCGCCGACCGCAACACCGACGGCGTCCGTTCCTGGGCGGCCAGGGATGCCGCCTGCACAGCAGCCGGGGCGTGCGGGGCCGGGATCAGGGCCTAAGCGTGCCGCGGCCTCCTCGGGTCCGCCTGACCCAGATCGCCTGGCGGACAGGAACCCCTCCGCAACCAATGCTTCCGGCACCGCCTGTCACCGAGCCCACCGGCAACATGACGGCGCGAGTGCAGCCCCGCCCGGTGGCCCTAGGCCAGCGGCGGCAACAGCAAAAGCAGCGTCACTGCCCAGCGGTACGGCCGCCCAGACGGCGGCGGCGGCGGCGGCCCCGCAGCCGTCCGTGAGGCCGCACTGGCACCCGCCGCCGCAGCCGCCGCCGCAGCGCGTGGTGTGCATGGTGGTGATGCGCATGGAGAGCCCCGCCGCCGCAGCCGAGCTGTACAACGACCTCAACGGCAAACCGTTCAGCTCCCTGGAGCCCGACATCATGTGCCGCATGGTGTACGTCAGCGCGGTGGAGGTCACCAGCGGCAGGAGCAGCACCGCCACCCCCGCCTCCACGTCCACGCCCACACCCATCCCTGCATCCACCCCTGCGCCCGAACCGCGTCACGGCTCGGCCTCGGACCAGGGCGGCAGCGGTACGGCGCCGCCGCCGCCACCGCCGCCGCCGCCGCCGGGCCAGACGGAGCTGCCCACGTGCCCGGTGTGCCTGGAGCGGCTGGACGAGCACGTGAGCGGCATCGTGACCACCGTGTGCAACCACATGTTCCACTCCGAGTGCCTGCAGCGCTGGGCGGACAGCAGCTGCCCCGTGTGCCGCTACTGCGTCCAGGGCGCAGCCAACAGCAGCAAGTGCGCGGTGTGCGCCACGGCGGCGGACCTGTGGATATGCCTCATTTGCGGCCATGTGGGGTGCGGCCGCTACCGTGCGGGTCGGTACATAACTGGTTGCACGGGCAGAAGCTTGGTGGCGGCGCGTTGACTTGAAGTCGTGCCGCTGTTGGTACTTGGCGGTGGCGGTGCGTGCGCACTGCACAGATGTGCTCTGTTCCAGGGCATTGCGTGCGCCTGCCCAGCTCGTGTGGTACGGGCAGCAGTGCTTCCGGGTTGCGGGCGGGCCGCACCGGCCGGAAGCCAAACACGACACAACCTGCGCAACACCTCGCCACCAAGGATCCCACTCCTGTACCGCACTCCGTGAAGACCGCCACCAGGCTACTGGCGCGTTTGCTGTGCTACTCGCTCGGCAGTGTACCTGCAGTCCCACCTGCCGCTGCCTCCCCCCGCGCGCGCGTTACTTTGCGGCTCTGCCGTTACCCCCCGCGCGCCCTCTCCCGCCAGGCCACGCCGCCGACCACTGGCGCACCAGCGGGCACTGCTACGCGCTGGAGCTGGAGACGCAGCGCGTGTGGGACTACGTGGGGGACAACTACGTGCACAGGTGGGGTGGGGGGGTAGGTTGCGCGACGCAGCGGCATGCTGGCACGGGGTGGTCGTGTAGGCGAACGATGCTGCATGCGTACTCTTCGCCAGCCCCGCTGACTGGACTTGGTGCCATGCCACTGGTGCCTCATGCTGCTGCTGTTCAGGCTCATTCAGTCCAAGACGGACGGGAAGCTGGTGGAGCTGGCGGCGCCCGCCACCGCCGCGTCGCCGCACGCGGCACGTGGCGGCAGCAGCATGTTACCGCCCGGCGCCCTGCCGACCCACGGGTCCATGGGCCCCGCGTGCGGCAGCCACGCCCATCACGGACACGCAGGTCACGACACGTGTGCGGCGGCGCATGCCGGGGCCACGGGGGGCCTGGCCACCGGGAACCAGCCTGACTCGGCGCGCGGGGGCGGCGGCCGCGGCGGTTGGGGGCAGCAGGGGTACGGCAGCGGGGATGGGAGGTACGGGGCGGGCGGCGGCGCGAGCGGGAGCGCCGGTGGCGGAGCGGGGTGGACAGCGGCAGACGAGGATCTGAAGGTGGGCTGGGCCATGGTGGACTGCTGACATGATGTTACTGGGCCTCAGTGGGTCGCACCCCAGACAAGCTGCAAGCCTGCTGCGCTCCCGTTGCTGTTCCCCGCTGCAGGAGGCGCTGATCGCCAGCAAGCTGGACGCCATCGCGGCGGAGTACAACCACCTGCTTGCCTGCCAACTGGACAGCCAGAGGCAGTACTACGAGGGGCTGCTGGCGCAGGTGGGGCTCCGATGGTATATTTTGTTATAAAATATTTGGAACAAATAATTGAACGTCTTTCTAGAAGAGGCTGGCTGGTGCGGCTGGCTGGTCCTGGCTGGTCCTGGCGCAGGTGGGGCCTGGACCGGCGGGCTGGCTGGTCAATCAGGATCAGGGACCAGGAAACTGTGGCTATGTTTTTCGTGGGGAGTGGAGTTGTAGCTAGGCAGGGGACGTGGAAGTGGAGTTTGTGATCCGTGTTGTGCCGCGTTGGTGACAAATAGATTGGCGGTTAGGTAGTCGACCTAGAGGCGGGCACTGGGACCGGTGTGGGCGAGCACGGCAGTGGGCATGCCCAGATGCAGCACCACGTGCCGTGTGTAGTTCACGCACACCGTGCCGTCCTGCTGCGGGTCCCTTTTCTCGTTCCCTGGACGCAAGCACCCCCTCCCCCTCCCCTCCCCAGGCCACCCAGGAGGCGGATCACCGGGTGGTGCAGTCGGGCGCGGCGGCGGACAAGGCGGCGGCGGAGGCGGCGGACAGCGCGGCGGCGGCGCGGGAGGAGGCGCGGCGGCGGCAGGCGGCGGAGCGGAAGGCGGCGGAGGCGGCGGAGGCACTCAAGGCGCTGAAGCAGGTGGGGGCTAGGGGCTGGGGGGAACCACGAATACGGAGGCTGCCAGCTTCCGGACAAGGGTCGGGCAGGCCGCGGGACCATGTGTATGCGATTGGTTAAGTACGGTAAACGATTTCATGCGACCGCGACCTTACAGCACAGTCGGCCTAAAGCAGCTTCGCAGTGTTTACATCTGGATTTGCGATAGCCAGGGTGCTGGCAAGTCAGACGGCCGGCTTCCGGCCGTCTGGGGCCAGCTTGAGGGAGGTGCTGCGCCGGCGGTTGGACAGCCCACAGCCGCTGGGCTGTGTGCGCTTGGCGCTAGGCATGCCCACCCCGGGTCCCTCGTGACACACGTGCACTCTGACTCTCGAATCCATTTATGCAGGAGTCGGACTTTCTCCGCTCGCTGAACGACACGCTGCTGGCCAACCAGCGGGACCTCAAGCAGCAGCTGGCGGCGGAGAAGGCGCGCACGGAGGCGGCGGAGGCGGCGGCCAAGGACCTTCAAGAGCAGGTGGGGGCAGCGGCAGTGTGTCCCAGCGTCCACAGGCTGTGGGGTGACGCAATACTCTTGGACGTCCTTACATCAACAGCTATCGACCACTGGACAACTAGCGACGTGTACGGAGGAGGGCCAGCGTGCGGGAGCGTGCTGAGCAGGACGGAGCAGGCCAGGACAGCAGGTTGTAACTGGGCATGTGTGGGTCACGAGGATGCGAACGTGTGCTCTGCGGCACCTGCCCAGGCGTGCCGCCCCCCGTCCTCCTGCCGCCTCACGCGGTTTTCCGGCGTTCACGCGTGGCGCCTTGCTCCCCTTGCCTCCCTCCCTCAGGTCCGGGACCTGGCCTTCTTCATTGAGGCGCAGAAGACCATCTCCGACGCGGCGGGAGGGGAGCTCAAGGAGGGCACGCTGCTGCCGCTGCCGCAGGTGGGGCGCGCCGGCGGGGGCGGCCATAGGGGATTGTCCGTGATCACCAGACACCTCCTCCCCCACTATGCTTGGGTTAAGGTTGATACGCAACGCATCAGACGGGCGTACTAATACGTGGATTTATCGTGAATACTGTCGCGGTATATTGGGGCGTGCAAGCAACGCAGGCATGGGGTAGGAGACGTATGCTTAGCATTGGTGCGTTCAAGAAACGTGAATGTGTTTCGTAGCGCTGCGGGGGGCGAGAGGGAGGTTGGGCGGGTTAGGGCGGGCATGTGGGGTGGGGCGACGGTCTGCTGCGTGGCACTGCCGCACGGACTGCCCGGTGCCTTGCGGCCACCTGACAGACCGGCATCACGGGTCAACAGCACCACCATTTGCGCGGGGGGCCGCGTCAAGTACGGCAACGGCTGGTGTGGCCCCAGCTTGGTGACGTGCCGTCGTAGCTGTCTTAACCAAAGCACCCACTAGTGCCAAAGTACTTAAGAATGCGCCTCCGTCATGCATGCGCTGCACTGTCCTCGCAGGCGGCGAGCGGCTCCCGTGGCGGCGGGCGGGGCAGTGGGGCCCGCGGCGGCGGCGGCGGCAGTCGTGGAGCCAAGTGACGGTGCCAAAGAGTCGTGCATGTGACCCTGTGCAGCTGCTGGGATAGCGACACATAAAGCATACGGGTACTAGGGGAGGCGCTGCATTTTTGGCGTGGTAGTGATGGAGGATGTGAGCTGTGTGGTGGGTTGGATTGCGGGGGTGCAGGTGTCGTACGAGTTGTGCTCGGTCAGCATATTTCTGGCTTGCGCGTAACGTGGGATATGTCTTGAGAGCTTAAGCCCCAGTGCAACGGGGCACGGGTGCACATGTACTGTGCCATGCATACGTGCAGCGTTGCTGAACCGTGTGGGCTCAGGTGCAAGGCACGGCTGTGCGCCCTGTGCCGTTTGGCAGGGGGCGGGCAATCTGCTACCGGTCCTTCTTGGCCCCGTTGGTGACGTGTGCGATGTGGCCATGGACCCCTGTGGTGATGCAGATAGTGGCTTGTAGGACGACACATGGACGGGGAGCAGACGAGGTCTGGGTTAACGGGTTGGCATCCACGTGTAGTCGGGGACGGTCGGTTGGGAGCGAGGGCATCACCCATATAGAATAGAAACGATACCACTGAGCTGTTTATGAGTGACCTTGTATCCATTCATGTCCGCCGGGTTGGGTAATCCGAGCAATCAGGCACTCGCCGCTCTCCAGGCCATGCGTTTGCTGGTTTGTTCTGTAACATCTGTTGCACGACAGTATAAAGACCCTCACAGATAATGGGGTGATGGCGCGCTGTCAAACCGCGTCATTGCGAGGAATGCGACGCAAGCGCACTGCCGCAACTGGCGCGGGTACCGGTATGCTGAGTACCGTAACCAGCGGCAACACAGCACTGTCTTTCACTTGCGGCTGTTGTTAGACAGCAGAACGCAAGCCGGTGGAGCTGCGCTGTTGCAGGTGCTTTGCAAGGGTGCCGTACTGCGAAGGGCCAAACACTCGCACTGACTCGCACGCACGCCAGCCCTTCCACGTTTCAGGAACTCCAGGACCCATCACGCCCAAGCAATCAAAGAAACCCTGGTGTTTAGGCGTCTTAAAAATGCATGTGTGTGTCGTATTGCGCTGACTTGATGCCTTGAGAAGCGTTTTTGGGGCCAGCGCGTGCAGGGGAACGCGCGTGCCAGCGCGTGCAGGCCTTCCAGCTCCCGTTGGCGGAAGCTGCCTGCTCGCCACAAGAGCCATGTCGAGTCCAGTCGATGTACGACACGCACGACAAACCTCTACTACCCCACATGCTCACTCGTGCACAAAGCCCATGGCCGCAAGCCCGTATCCATCAGCCACCACCGCATTGCAAGCGCCCCTCGGGCTGGCACCACACCGCTTTAAAGCTGTTCCCCAGATCATAAGCCCCACCATATTGGCTTCTGCACCGAATTTTCCTTCAAACACAAGGTCCAGCCATGCGAGGCCCCTCCCCTGCCGCTGCCCGCACCTCGGGCGGTGGCTCCGCTGCTCGCGCGCTGCTGTCCGCGTGCTTGCTGCTGGGCCTGGCGGGCTGCTGCCACGGTCACGGCTTCATGATGTCCCCTGCCTCCCGGTGCCGGGCCCTGGGCAGGGCGGAGTGGGAGTGCGCGGGAGGTGAGGCGGTGGCCCCAAATAGATGGCGTTTCTGTGTGAACGCTGCTTGGGTCTCCCTGTCTGCTTGCCATACTGTACCGGTACCAGTGGATGTAGGCTTGATCCCCATCCGTTATTGCCCCCGAGCCCTGAGCCCTGACCCTGCCCTCTCCGCGCCTGGCCCCCACCCCCTCCCAGGCAACGGCCTGGGCGCCTCGCCGTACGCCGTCCGCAACGACCTGTCCGACGTGTGCGGTGACCCGCACCAGGACGTGGGCAGCCTGGGGCTGGCGGCCAACGGCAACCTGCCCATCCAGGGTCAGCATCAGCCGTCAGGATGCCAGAGGTTGCAGTGCGTTACATGCAAAGGAACTTTGTGGCCACAGGCCAGCAGCCCCTTGCCTCAGGCCGAACTGCCGCACCAGGGCGGCGCAGCCCAAATGATCACCGTTACCACCCAGCACATGATGTGGTAGTTACCGGTACTGTAAACCGTAGCTACTGAAGATGTGCCTCCCTGCGCAACCCGCCCGCCCGCAGCCACCTACTCGCCCGGCTCCACGGTGACCGTCACGTGGCGCATGAGGACCAACCACGGCGGCTGGCTGGGCGTCAAGCTGTGCCCCTCCACCCGCGTCAACCCCAGCCAGGGATGCTTCGACCAGTACCCGCTCACCAAGTGAGGAGTAACGTTCGCGCACCTGATCACCGCGCCTGACCAGCTGCTAGGCTTGCAGCTCTGTGTATGTACCGGTACGCGGTCCACCCGCGCACACGGCCCGGGAGCCCGCCCACCCCCAATGCATAGGAGTTACGCATGCACAACCACGCCTGGCTGTCTCTTGAACCACATCGCCACCCTGCTGTCAGCTACACTTCAACCTCACCTGCAGCAACTAAACCGTGCCCGCACGCCCCTGCCCCTCACCGTGCGTCTCACGCACCCCACCCCATTCTCCTGCTCCCTACCCTGCCCCATGCAGCGCCGACACCAACAACCAGCGCTGGTGGATCACCTCGGGCGCGTTCGGCACCATGACCGACTACACCACCCGCTGGCGCCTGCCGTCTGGGGTGACCTGCGACGGCGGCTGCGTGCTGCAGATGACCTACCGCACCGCCAACTCGTGCGTCGACTCCTGCTCTGAGGCGGAGTGCGGCTCGAACTACGCCGCCCGCCGCAACCCTATCACCGGCCAGTGCATGTCCGGCTGCTCGCTGTCCACCTGCTCCTCCACCACCTTCACCGAGATCTTCCGCGACTGCTCCGATGTGCGCATCACAGGGGGTAGCAGCGGCACTGTGACCACCGCGCGCCCGCCCCCGCCCGCCAACACCAACACCAACACCGCCCGCCCGCCGCCGCCCGCCAACACCGGTGGCACCACCAACTGCAACATCACGCCGCAGCAGTTCTGCAGCGGCAAGGCCACCGGCCTGTACGGAGACAAGTGCCGCAGCTGCACCTGGTTCTACAAGTGAGTTGCGGCTAAAGCTGCTGGCCCCCAAACCGCCTCCTGGCTTGCCGTTGCTTGTGATGGCGTGCCGCGCGCAGTCCCTCCCTCCTCGCGCGCTCGCGGTGTTGCATGCGAAACCTGTTCCCTCCGCCTCAAAGTAAGGTTCGTTCCCTATCCCACCCCGGCGCCCCTCACCCCGCCTCGCCCCTCACCCTCATCCCACCCGCAGCTGCTACCCCGGTGGTGCAGTGCTGCAGCAGTGCGCGGCCGGCACCGCCATGGACTCCCGCGGCGGCAGCGGATGCAAGTGGCCCAACACCATCGTGTGCTGAGCAAGCGCACAGCGTGCCCTCGTGTGGAGCGACGGCGCTTGCGTGCTGGGCAGGACAGGGCAGGACAGGGCAGGACAGGGCAGGACAGGGCAGGACAGGGCAGGAGCATGCCTTGCAGCGATGCAGGACAGGACTGCCAGGTCTTGCCACCAAGAGGCACTGCAGCTGCAGTGTGTGCACCGGACTAGGACCAACAGGGTCCCAAAAGTTGTCGGAAGGCAAGGTTGTGGTTGCGCGCGGTCTTACTGACGGCGTCGTACTCGGGCGGTGTGTGATACTCTATGTACCGGCGTACGGTGCAAGCCGCCAATAAGAGTGCGTGCGGCGGCCTAGGTGCATTCATCCAGCTGCCGCTTTGTACTTGCTGTTTTACTGTATGTAATTCCGGGTGTCAGGATGGCGCAGGGAAATGGTTGACGTACACATGCTATTTTTCAGGAGGGGGCGCACACTGCAAAGGCACTCCGCATCTACAATCGACCCGCACCTCACGTGCTGTTCCGTACGCCTTGTTCAACCACAGGCTGCCGGCAGGGCGCGTTCATGAAGATAATGGCCTCAACTCCTTGTAACCACCTACCCCACAGCGTCCAGCAGCTACACCTCTCCACGCACCCTGCACCTGCCGCAGGTCGTCCCTTGCAGTCCACAGGCCGTGTCCTGGCGCTCGTACACATGGTTGCATGCACACCCCTCCACCGGCCAAAGGACACCACTACTGTAAGGGAGCGGGACCTTCTCGCGACCGAGGTCCAAGCCTGTCCAAGTGGCTCACCCCGTACACAGCCCCCGCAGCCTGCCTTGCTGCCCGAACGGCGCGCCCAGGCAAGCGAACTCATGCCTGTGACGACAGAGCCCACTGAGCCGCCGAGCATACCGAGGACACAGCCCGCACTTGCACGGGGCCTGCCGCGCAGGACACCCCCTGTTTCCAAGCAACAGCTACGTATCAATTATTCGCAGCGAACAAGGGACCCGTCACACGCCGGATGAGCATACGCCAGCGCTGCTGCCCCGTAGCGCTTCGCGCTCATCTCCCGTCCCCCACAACCTACAGCAGGCCGCCAGCAACTCATCTGTGCGCATAAGCCAGCGGATGGCAGGGCTGGGAACACGGCCCCTAGCCCTTGCGCGCCCGCCGAACACCCTCAGCGCAGGCCATGCACGAACATGATGCGAGCGCACAACTGGGCATTTTTGCGTCTTGTCAAGCAGGGCACGGACTCCGTGTCCAGGCATGCGCCACGCTGCTCAGGCGCAATTCGCGGACATAGCAACGGCCAAGCAACACGCAGCAACGCACAACCACACGCGTCAATACGTACCGGCCTCCAGGCACAGTGTGTTCGAGTTGCGTCCCCCTGAAACCCCTGCCGCCGCACGCCCTCCCCCCACACCAGCGGCAACAGCACCCCTCAGCAGTGCCGGCCCCCCGTCAGTCGTCCCTCCATGCCACTTGCCGCCGCACACCCCGCCCCAAGTACCACAGGCCCCCGTCAGTAGTCCCCCTCCCCGAAGCCGCCCTCCCCGCCGTCGACCTCCTCCCCGAACGCCTCTTCCCCCCCCCCGCCCTCCACCCCCGCGTCCAGCAGCCCCGCCTCGCCCAGCCCCTCCTCCCCCTCGCCGCCCTCCTCGTACACGCCCTCCCCCTCGCCCTCGTCCAGGCCCAGCGCCGCGCCGTCGTACTCCTCCTCGAACTGAAGCTCCTCAGCCTCCACCTCTGCAGCAGCAGCAGGCAGGCAGACAGCGCGCATTTAGCCTGTTGCGGTCTTGTGTGCTGTGGATGGCTGGTCTGTGCAGCAGCTCAGCCTCCACCTCATTGTAATACGTGTTGGCAGCAGCAGGAAGCGGAGCAGGCAGGCAGGCAAGCAGCGGGCATTAGCCCGTTTTGCAACTTCTTGTGCTGTGGGTTGTTGGTCTGTGCGCTTATCAACAGCAGCAGCTAACAAACGCAGCAGGGTGACTGTAGTGTTCTGCGGGTACAGCCTCTAGTGCAGGTGCATCAGTGGCAGCAGCAAGCGGGGATGCGTACCTGTCACTTGGCATGCATATGGCCCCATACTGTGCACTTGCGACTCAACAGCCCCAGTGGCTCGCCCCCCCCCCCTCACCCTCGAAGTTGCCCTCCGGCACCTCCGCAAAGTAGAACTTGAGCGGGTTGGGCCACACCTCCTCCTTGAGCGCCTCGCTCAGGGCGTCCGGCGTGCCGTCGCCGGAGGGCAGGTCGGAGGCCAGCCACTCGAAGAACTGCGGGGACCGGACAGGGAGACACGTACAGGAGGAACGGTTTGCCGGAGAGCACGCACTGAGCAAGCGTTCAGGTACCTGCGGTAAAAATGTTTGATGGTGAAGGCCAAGCAATGTACACCAACCCAGTGCTACAGCACTCCTGCAGCCTGATGCCATCCACGCCTGTACCCACCCGTATGGCACGTAACCCGTCCACCAGCCGGCATCCTACGGCCAGCTTGCAACCTGTGCCGTTGACCGGCCGCCACACTCCCAACGTGCCAACACCTACCCGCACCACCATGAGCCCTACACGCCACCATAACCACCACAACTGGCCCAACATCACGTTTGGAGGGGACGTACATGTGGCTTGATACCACACAACACCTGCGCGGAACGGTGTCCCGGCCCTAGACCGCACACCCACGCACCAGGTACCAGCGGCCGTCCCCCGGCCGCTTGCTGCCCACCTCGTGGTGCCCCTGCGGCGCCTGCGGAGGAACCAGGACACGTGTGGCACAGTAGGACAACCGACAACCTTCCACAGTACAATGTATGAACGTGATGCTCTAGTGGCTATCAAGTAGGTATCAAGTAGGTGAGGGCGGCATCAGCGGGGGCCTGCGGAAGATGAGGCACACTGACAAGCGTGTTGGCTACAGCCTATGATGCAGTCACGGTGCGGCCGTGCCGCAGCTGCGTCCCAAGGCTGTCCTAGCATGGCCACCCAGCCACTCCGCACGTGCACTCACGTGCCCCTCGGTCCAGTTGATGGTGGCGGGGTGGATGGCCACCTTGCCGTCGTCCCCGTAGTGGAACTCCTTTGTCAGCGCGGCGTCGGAGAAGAAGGGGTTGCTGGCCGCGAAGCGCAGCACGATGCGGAAGCCGCTCTTGATGTCCTCAAAGTCCTCCACGTCCAGCTGTCATCAGCGGGACGCGTGTGGGTAGGAGGGTAGGAGAACACGTACTGATTACCGGTAGGTTGCGTGGTATCAGGCAAGGGGTGCCGTGCGTGTCGGGGCCGTGTGCGATGCGAGGGCAGCGGGGGAGGGTGGAGGGTGCAGGGCTGTGTAGCGGATGGTGCTGGGCACGTGCGCCACTCCGCTAGCAGCGTGCCCGCTGCTGTGTGCAGTCCCTGCCTTGCAGCAGCCCTTTGCAGCGCCGCTGTGCACAGCACAATCGCCCACCTCGGTCATGTGCTCAAGAATTGCTGTGTCGTCATCGGTCAAAAGGTCCGCAATGACGGGGTGGGACAGCAGTGTCCGCTGCCAAAAGAGCGGCACTTTCTTTATCACTTCGTTGCGCTTGCTGTAGATAGGTCTCCGCTTCTTGTTGTACTCCTGCTCCACGGCAAGGACCTTGTCGCTGGCCTCGTCGTTCACCTGTGCGGCAGGGCCAAAAGGCAGAGTTGCATGCCGGTCCCAACTCCCTCCCAGTCATTGACCCGGAAGCCGTGCATGTCGGAAGCCGGTATTTCCATCATCTGCCGTGTTGCTGCACCTTATCTAGCTGCCGCTGGATGTCTTCAAGCTCCGCGACGAAAGGGCTGTCTTCTTCCCCGCCGTTTTCCGCGGGCCCCAGATCTGCCTGCTCCTCATCATCTCCCCTTTGACGCTTTGGCGCAGGCTCCGCCATCACGTGAACTTATGGGCTTCTGGACGCCACAATGGCGTGATGGATTGGGCCAGACGAATGCTCTCGCTTTACGCACAATAAAAACAACTTGCGAGCAAATTATACCAATTGGTACCTCTACTGCATACACACAGAGAACGGACACGGCGACACACAGTGTCGTGAAGCGGTCAACACGCCAACCGTCTGCATCGCCCATCAACCACCTGCCCAACTTTTTCGCCAGGTTACTGCCGGCTAGGGCCACAATCGCTGTGGTATGTCTCCATCAGTGCGATAACTTTTCAACTAACCGTCTTTCTGCCAGCCATGTCTGCACATGGTGCTGCAAGGGGCTTGGCACAGCTAACCACACTTCAGCCAGCATGCCCTCTAATTCGAACATGTCCATACCATACTGAATTGGGGCGAAGATGCCAAGCGCACCAGACTGGTGCGTGTGGAGTTGGCCGACGAGCATGCTTGCTCCGGAGTACATAGTTCACCCAATGACCAGTAGTTAACGTGACACGCCTGCATGTCTGATGATGATGTAGGCAGTTTATGGTGCAGCGGCCTCCCCTCGCAACCCCGTCACGGCCTCCGGGGTGTTGCTGCTGCCGCCAGCGGCGGTGCGGACCAATTCGCTCAGTTCCGAGAATTCCAGAGCCAGCTGGGCTCAGGAGGGCCTCCGCAGCAACAACGGCAACAGCAAGGGCAGCAGGGGCGCGGCTCAGGGGGGTCCGTACCCAGGTGGGCAGTGGGGCTATGCTCCACCCGGGGCACGTGGGAGCAGTATCACACGACCACTACAGCACGGACCTGTCGTTGGCATAGGGCTGGATGCAGGCTATTCCTGCCGCAGCACGCAAGCCCCATACCAAAATAGCAACTGTAGGGGCGGCAGCATATTGCCCACCGCAATGCCCTGTCCCCCTTATCGCAACACCACAAATACCAGTATTGGATCACAGTTTGTTATGGCAATACGCAGTGGGCCGTCGGGGAGACCACGGCGTGTTGGGCAGCCCTTCTGGAGGCCCCTGCCCCAAGGTGCGGATTGCAAGGGGGGCCTGAAGGGGAACGAGGGGCTCGGAGCTGGGACAGGCCCGGACAAAGCGCACGCGTGGCTGGTGTGAGCGGACCGACTGAGGAGGTGTCATAAGAAGGAGTGAGGTCTCACAAGGAGTGAGGTTTGGCAGTCGCGGGTGGGCCGATCCCTTATGCATGTGGAGGTGGTGAGCAGGACGTGTGGGCACCTGGCAGGCAGGCAGGCAGGCAGGCACCTGCAGGCGCTGCCCCTGCCGTGCGGGCGCGTGCGGTGCAGCGGACTAGGCAGGAGCTGGGGCGAGGGCTGTACGTGCGTGGGATCCATGGGCAGAAGCCGGAGGGCGTTCGGCAGCCAGGCAGCAGTGTGTATCTTGGTCTCTAAGGCCATGGCCAGTGTAGGCACTGCTGTGGGGCTGGCTTACCTCCGAACCAGTAACTCGTCTCGCCGGGAGGGGCCGCATGCCGTTGAGTGGTACCGGCAGTAGACAACGGCGTGTTGGGTACGCTGTGCCGCCCCCAACCCCCTTCCTGCTGTAGCTTGCCGTACGAGTGGTACAGCAAAGGGCCAAAGAACCTGCCACTGGAACAGTACCCTCTCCGGGAAAGGGTTGCACCGCATCGCCGCCTTGTCGATCGTCACCATAAAAAACCAACACTGTGACCGCTTGCCCACACTCCTCCAATTGTCTCCTCCTTTATGTGCCCGCAGCCTGGTTTGCGCAGCCGGGCTACACGCCCGCCACGCTGTACGACGAGGTACTGCGGCGCTGCGAGCGGAACCAGTGTGGTGAGGCGGGCTGCGGCCGTACCGCGTACGACACCGCCGGGATGGGTTTGGGGGTAATGAGCGCATACTGGGTTGGGGCACGCAGACGCACGGCCGAGGGAGTTCCCGGATAGGCCGCGGAGGGCATCCGCGCGTGGCAGTAGCCCCTGCGGTGCATATGTGCCTGCTTTGGCAGCAGGCTGATCAAATTGCGTGCTTTGAGTCGACATGTATGCCGAATGCGGCTGCCTGAGCGAGGGGGCATTGAGTGCACTGCGTGGGCCCTCGCCCCAGTTCCACTCTGATGTCCATTCAGGGATGCCCACTCCAGTGCCTCCCTTCCACTTCGCAAACCTCGAGAGGCCAGCACAAGGCCACCTCCCGTGTCCCTCCCTTGCCCCTCCACACCGCCCTTGATCTCAACTTAAAACTTTTACTGATCGAGCTGCGCCCTGCCCTCCTCACACCGCATGCCGCAGACTCCAGCGTGCTGTTCATGATGTGCAAGCTGGCCACCACCCCCGAGACCGCCCGCATCGCGCTCAGCGCCTTCGCCGCCGTACGCGCCTCGATCGTACGGCAGGGGCGTGCGGCGCCGTACGACGACAAGCTGGCGGCGGCGTTTGTTGACGTGCGTAACAAGTCATGGGCGGGGGCAACAAGCAGGGCGTATTTGTCAGCGGCGGAAGCCTGGTTGGTGTTGGGCGCGCTGCGCCAGGCACGCGCTCTCCGCACGGCATGTACCTAGTAGACCCACAGAACGGTGAACACCCTTTTTGCAGCACGTCGACGGCAGCCCAATAGACAGGATGGTGTTGCGCTTTTGCCGGATCGCTTCCTTCATGCAGCTGTTACTCCACGCCCTGCCCACCACCACCGCACTTGCCGTACTGCTACTGTTGCTACTACCACTTCACCCTCGCGTTACTAGTACTTTGTCCCTCCCCCGCAGATGATCCGCGTGGCTGACGCCCCCGACGTGCTGGTGGAGGCGCTGGGCCGCTCCACGGAGCTGGGGCTGCTGCTGTCGCACACGCAGCTGCACGCCCTGCTGCGGGGCTGGGGCGAGGCGGGCGAGCTGGCCAAGATAGAGCAGGTGGGGGCAGCGAGGGGGGCAGCAGAGTGTTAGGAACGAGGGAGTGGGGGCAGCCCGGTGGCGGGCTGTGGGACACGGGGGCCAAGGCAGGCGAGGTGAGTGCGGTTGGGACCGGTTGGCAGCAGAGGGGGCAGGGTAAACGCAGGAGAGACGGGCTGTGGGGGCCGGCGGAAAGGGACAGAGGTCAAGGGCGCACAATGTGGCTCGCGCCAAGAGGGAACGCATGGCACTGCCAGCGGGGTGCGCTGCGTTCACTGCTTCACCCCAACCCGCACCGGCCATACGGTACCCTGTGGAACTTGCCGCGCTCACACACGCGTGGCTGCCCTCCCCCCTTGCGCCCGCCCCCAGGTGCTGGGCGCCATGCCGCTGGGCGGCCTGCCGTACACGCACGTGACGGCGTACATCGTGATCCGTACGGCGGTCAACGTGGGCGCGCAGGACAAGGCGGAGTACTACGCGTCGGCCATGGTGCAGCGGCAGGTGGGCGTACGGGGCTGGGGGGACCAGTATGTTGCAACGCGGTAATGTGGCGACAGCATCAAGAGTACCGGTATGCTCACTGGGGGAACGGAAGGAGGACCGGGATGCATGCAAGCCTGCTGCAAGACTGGCTGCGCGGCCAGCTGGAAGTCAGTAGGGCAGGGCCAGGGTTACCTCCGATATGGCATGCGGTACAGCGGGTGCAGGTTCCACGGGGAACAGATGTCAGCTCAGGGCTGGCATGGGGGGCGCTCTTGCAGCCATGCGTGGTCGCGCGCGGCGGCGGAGCTCCAGCGGCAGGTGGGGACGGGACTTCTGCCCTCCTCAAAGTAGTGTGCAGTCTGATGCTCATTCTGATGCTCATTCCGGGTCCACCTCACTCCTTCCGCAGGTGCGGCTGACCAACTCGACGATGAAGCTGCTTGAGCTTGGGCGGCAGCGGCGGGCGGAGCAGCAGCCCGTGTAGCGTAAGCCGCACCGCGGCGTCAGAGCGAGCGCCACCACCGCCCGGGATGCAGTCGAGGCCGGCATGCAGGATGATGCAGGCGCGCATGAGGGGATGCAGTGTGCTATGTGCTGCTGGATGCATCTCAGAGTGCGTTGTTTGCGTGGGCTACACGCGGTAAGGCCGAGGGGGGCCGAGGGGCAGCGGAGTGCGTGCCGGGTGTTTAACTCAGTCGTGCAGACACGGTCTAACGGGCAAAGCAGTGCAGGGCGCACCAGTTGGAGCAGCTGCTTTACGTGGTGGTACGGTAGCATTGGTTCTACGATTTGGCATGTTATGGTACTTCCGTGCCCACCATCAATGGTGCTATCTCGCACGGTTACCGGCCGCGTAGTAATGGAGGTATAAGTGGGTCTGCATGCTGTGACGAAGCCTTCAGTATGTGAAGCCGAAGCTACCGTACTGGACTACGGTAGTGCCAAAGGAGATCCCTGCAATGTGCCATGCTGCCCCAAAGGCTCGTGACTTCTCGCTGTCAGCCAGTATGTTGAGCTAGGTTGAGCTCGGCCTGCGCTGGTATGATTAAGGTAAGCCACACCTCACTCTGTGAAGTCCCAAGGGTTTGCGGCATTGACTTCTAGCTCTTAGCAATGAAACAGTGCTGTGCTGTAACCTCTGCACCGAACGGTCTGTGGAGAAGTCTGTTTGTGCGACTAACCATGTAGGCTTGTGGGTCCTGTATACTGCCGTGTGCCCGGCGAGATTACCAGTACTGGTACTTGGCTAACGGTAGTGCAGGGTAGCGGACTGATGCGCTTTACTTCGAAGTATCTTACAGCATGCTGAAGGTGTGCCGCTGAACACACCCTCAGCACTGCGTATTGCACACGCCAGGGATCCCAGTACACAGCCCCGGTTCTTTACTGCTCGCCATCGCCATGCAGTGAGCGGTGCCGCCTCATCTGTACTAACGCATAAAGCCTATCAGCGGACACCGGATCACTGCCGCTCGCACCGCAAGTGGCCTTGGCACAGAGCCACCATGCATGGGCGAGAATGAAATGACGGTCATTCGTCATGCAGAGATGATGCTCCGACAGCCCAGGTAAAATTGAACTCCATAATCCATTTCGGAAGTCAAGGTAATGGCACATCCACGCGCTCATATGTCACGACACCCCTAGTGGAGTGCAGTCAGTCGCTCATCCTGCGGGTGGAAGCGCTCAGGTGCTCACATCCCCCGATGGACCAGTTCTACCTCCCGCAACAGAAGAGGCACGCACACGCGACGTGCTGCAGGTGGCACGCCCCAAAACTGCCGCCCTGTGTCGGCACTCTATGTTCAAAACTGCGAGCTCGCTCTCAACCTCGCTCCGAGCTCCCGCGCTGGCCACTACCCAGGCAGCCCCCCAGAGCAGCGCGTACCTCACTGTACGCCCCAGTGTCCGCTACATGCCAACCCAACGCCGCCTCCGCCTCCGCAACGCAACGCCCAGAGATCGAAACCGGAACAACCCGGCATGGCACAACTTAGCCCTACTGCCACCGGCTACCCGGTAGCTTCCTCCCTCCGCTTAGTTGAGGTTGCCCAGCTCGGGGGAGTCCATGGTGGGCGCCGACATGTCGCGCTCCAGCTGGTGCAGGGTGTAGGGAGCGGCGTTGTTGTCGCGGCGGATGCGGCTCTGCCAGCTGGGCCACTCGGCGGCGATCTGCAGGTTGACGGGGTTGGCCACGCGGCCCACGTTGCCCTCGGTGGCGGCGCCGCCCATGCGCTTCTCCAGGTAGGCGTAGGGGATCTCCTGCAGCACGCCGCCGCGCACGCCGGCGGCGATGGCGCCAGGGGGCACGTCCGACAGGGAGCGCTCGGCCATCAGCTGCAGCTGGCGGAAGGACATGGGCTGCAGGGGCGGATGGGGGCGGGGGCACAAACAGGAGCAGGGTCAGGAGTCAGGTCGAAATGTGGATCCAGTCCATGCAGGTGTACTGCTCATGACCAGGTAGGTACGTCGTCGCATCGGCCGGACCGTAGGAAAGCACATGGCATGGAAGCGCAGGCTGCTGGGCAAATCCCGTGCGCTGCCCCCAGTGGCCACTCACCGGCACCATGGCCAGGTCCAGGTGGGTCTTGACGCCGTTGACCACCACGTAGGCCTTGGTGGGCGCAATGAACTCCATGGAGGGCTCGCCGCCCTCCTCCAGGTGCGCGGCCCAGTTGTGCACCTCCACACCGGTGATGACGGCGTAGTCGGCACTGGCGGGGTTGACCGCCTTCTCGATCAGGTACTCCAGGTCGTCGGAGATGGTGCGCTCAGCGACCTGGGGATGGGCCGAGGTGGAAAACGAGCAAAAGGGGGCGTCAGCAAGGTATAACGAGGGGCCCCCAAGCAGTGCTAAGATCAGCGTACGACGAGCCCCACACAAGCACAACCACACGGCTCGTCATCACCAGGCGCCCCCGTGCGCGGACAGCACACCCGGCTAGACCTGTTGAAGTAAAGCATGGCACCGCCCTCAACCCAGGACTCTCCACGGTCAGTTCCCCACCTGGGTGAGGGACACCAGGTCCAGCATGTTGACGTCCATCTTCTCGTAGCGGATGCGGCGGGCCAGGCGCTGCTTGAGGATGCTGTACTCGGGCTCCAGGGGGTCGTGCAGGCCGGGGGAGCGCACGGCGGCGTCCACGCCCTCAGCCTTAAGCTCGATCAGGCACTGGGGGAGGGAGGAGGAGAGGGGAGGGGAGGGGCAGACGAGGCTAAGCCATGCATCCCAGTGGAGCAAGAGCGCGTGGAGACCATGCAGGATACTGGTAGCTGCTGCTGTATTCGGGGTCGTGGGGTCCGGGAGTTGGACGAGTGACGCAGAGGGAGTCACGCGAGGTTCCCAGCGCCTTACCTTCTGCAGGGCACCGCAGGCGCACGACTTCTTCGGGCGGCCAGGGCGGGTGATGGCGCCAACCTCGCCCTCAGAGTTGATGGCGATGTGGGGGAAGGCGAAGAACACGTAGCGCTCGCGGCCGCCCTGTGATGGTGGTGGGTGGGATAAAGGGAGAGCATGCGAAGGTCAGGGCGTGTCGTAGGTGCTCAAAGCAGCACGCCCCCAGCACGCAAGATCCTGGCATGCACATCAGCGATGTGCTGTACGCGTGCGGCAGTGTTAGCCCTGGGCTTACCGAGCAGACGGGGGAGTGGCTCAGGCCGGCCTTCATGCCGGTCACACCGCAGGTCAGGACGGCGCCCAGACCGTTGGTGTTGAAGGAGGACCCGAAGCAGGCCTCAATCTTGTCCTTCACCACCTGGGTGACCTCATCGCGGCACAGGTTGGTCATGGCTGTTTGGGGGGAAGCAGGAGGAGACGAGGGAAGAGAAGGGGGCAGTCAGGACACAACCGGCAAGGACAAAAGCGGATAGGTCAGCCAAGGCGAAAGTACCAGGAAGGAAAATTACAGGGTGAACAAAAACTTGACAGCCGGCCTGCGGCCAAAGCTTGTGCGGGGAAGAGAGTTTCGGGCCGCAGGTTCGGGTGACGCGAACCATACTACAACTCACCAATGGTGTTGTCGCCGGTGAAGCCGAAGCCGGCCAGCACAATCTGCAACCGAGGAAAAGATTGTAAGAAATGCAGTCGGCGGGCAAGCAGCCGGTCTGCTGCGCAAGGATACTGACCTCGACGCGGGACATGAAGTCGTCGACACCCAGCGCGGTGGGGAAGTACCTGCGCGGCAAGCACAATCGTCAGCACCAAGTTGACGTTGTCATGATCGGCGTATGGTCGACTTTACTATGCCTCACCGCAGGAGGTTGGCGTGGCGGTCAGCCATGTGCTTGGCCATGTCCACCTCGTGCACCGGGTTCACAGGGCCGACGGCCAGCTGAGCGCCATTGGACTGGGCCACAGCCTTGCTCTGAGCAACAGTCAGGGCCTGGCTCTGAGCCTCAACGCGCACGGCGCGGACGCGGCGAGGAACGGCCTGGGCGCGGACGGCCGGGGGCACGATGGCGCCCTGGGCCTTCACCGGCGTGCCAACAATGGACTTCTGTGCAAGGGCCATCTTTGTTGTTGTGTGCTGTAAGGGTCACTTGCAATCCTGTCTGGTGCACGCGCTGGAGTGTGGGGAAAAGACGATGAGGACCCCGAATAAATGCATGGGAGCTGCATGGGGCAAAACCTAACACGCGATAGGAGGTTCACTAACCAACGGTTTGTGAACATGGAGCTTGAGAGGCATGCATCCGCGTTACCTTCATGTTGTCTGGTCGCCTGCGTGCGCGGTGGACTCTGCGCAAACCCACGATGCTCTTAGCATTGAACACCCACGCTTCACGTCGCAGAGTACCTTATCCTGGCGTGGCATCAATCGGCATGGACTCATTCCAGTCTATGTATGCAGTGCACTTGTGCTGAGGTGCATGTGCGCTCTCGGCGGAGGGAGGGGACGCCGCGCCACGTGCAGCGCAACACCCCTTTGTCCCGCAGCGAGGGGAGATGACCACGCCCCTTTCCAGGCGTACCGCTTCCCCACAGCGGTATTGCGTGTATAGGTGCCAGGAGGCCGGCCCCTGGAACCAACACCTTGATGGCCCAGACGAAGGAAAGTTACGGGGTGTGAGCGAGCCTGGCGTGAGCCGAGTGGGCACAGAGCAGGCTGGGCCCTTGTGGGTTGGCAGGAGGCCTGGGTCGGGCCTACAGCAATGTGGCCCCACACCAGACCGGTACCAAGCATGGCGTGGTGCTGCCCCCACGCTCTTACTCGGGTGTTGGAAACTTGATCAACGTCTACACTTTTGAAAACCGTATTCCCCTCCAGCTCCCTCCCCCCACCCTTCCCCCCCTTCTGCTGCGTCCTGAGGAACAACGCCGTCAACTCTAGCGCCGTCATTCACTGTCTCTAAGCTTCCCCCGTATGTCCCTACGACACGTCGGTACCACACATGTCAGTGCCGGCGTGTATATTGGTGGAGCAGGTGACCGCAGCCTTTGCTTTCGCGCACTTGTTGCGTTGTGAGGTCCCTTTGCTTTTTAGACGCCACTGGGGTGCAACGCACGTAGTGAGGGCCTTGAAGCGCAACTGGTGCTGCTATCCAAAAGGTGCTCAACTGTTGGCCTCGAGCACCTGGTAGCATGAAGGGCATCAGACCACGGCACGTGTGACCGGGTGTGACCAAGCGTACTTCGGGCGAGAGGAACTGCGGCTGGCACTGACAAGCGTCCTGCCGTACGGTTCACACACGTTTACGCCAGGTCACAAAGCCCAGCCATGACCGTTCCCACAGTGTCCAGCTATGTGCACGCACGTGCTCCACGCGCGACGCCGCGGACGCTGCAAGCGTAGCAGGGCAAGGCGCGTCTGAACGGCGTGGGGCTGCCACCAAGGGCCCTGTCTGATGACTCCACAGGCGTCAACGAAAGACTACTACCATAGCAGGCATTGCCACCGCTTCAGTCAGGCACATTACTGCCGCAACAAGAACCGTTGCGCGACGTTTCATGTTGCCTTCCATTGCAGTGGGTGGCGGCGCACCCTGGTGGCAACGGCTTAGCCGCTGCCGCACGGCCGACGGCCTTAACCTGCACCGGAGGCCGCTGCGCCACTGCAGGTAACGCCGCTCTGCGCGCACCTGCCCCCACACTTGACCACGAGGCCAGTCCTAGGGCACAATGTCCCGGTCGTCAGGAATTTATGATATATGCGGTTGTTTCGGACGCCTTCCAGAGTTGGGCCGAAATCCCAAACGGATTTTCCTGAGTCTTTTTGTCAGAAATCTCCCTAAATTCTTTTTCAAGTTACTGAAATTCCCAGGTTTTTCACACAAGGAGGCTCCGAAAATTGAAGCGCCTGAGGATTTCTGCGAAAACAAAGACCGGGGCACTGGTGCTCCACCCCCGGCAGTCCCCCGACACCATCACGAGACAGTGCACTCATTAAGATGCTAGCATCACTGTCGTCTGCCCCAACGACACTCCTCCTCGGCTCATTTGCACCATAGCCAGCCACCGCCGTGTGTCCGCCCAGTGCGCTGCGCCATCGTCGCAGTCCTTACGGGGTCCACTCAAGCACCCATGCCCATGCTCCCCATGCACGTACGGCCCCACCCGTACCATGCCACACTACCCAGCACCCATGCAACACTCACACCCCGGGGGCACGATGGCGCCCTGGGCCTTCACCGGCGTGCCAACAATGGACTTCTG
>VFQN01001724.1_pt1 | contig 35558 bp, 36 predicted proteins | sample 3512371 | NCBI WGS metagenome assembly VFQN01 (sample SAMN10412370, study PRJNA504923) | tailings metagenome | isolation source: Replicate 2 from Balatoc abandoned mine | place: Philippines: Itogon, Benguet | collected 2017-08-28 | reverse complement strand
CCTTGTGGATGTTCCTCTATCCCTCCTGGCCTACCCCGTTTGGAACCTGGCGGGGCGTGCTGGGCTACAACCAGCGCGAGGTCGTGGCGGAGGAGGTGGCCCAGGCGGAGCAGGCGAGGGCGCCGCTCGTGGGCGCCATCGGGGCGGCCGAACTCGCCGGCATCCAGGCCGATCCCAGTCTCATGAACTACGCGCTGCGCGGCGGCCAGGTCGCGTTCAACAATAATTGTGCGCAATGCCACGGGCTGGGCGGGGCCGGGCAGGGCTTCTTCCCGTCGCTTGCGGACGACAACTGGATCTGGGGCGGTACGCCCGGGCAGATCGAGTACACGATCCGGCACGGCATCCGGAACGGCGGCGAGCAAGCGCGGGACAACATCATGCCCAGTTTCGGCGCCGATCAGATCCTGACGCGCGAGCAGATCGGCGACGTCACCGAATACGTGCTGTCGCTCACCGGCCGCAGCGAGGACGCCGAGGCCGCCGGACGCGGCGCCGCCTTGTTCACCGAGAACTGCGTGGTCTGCCATGGCGAGGGCGGGGCAGGGCTGCAGGATCTGGGCGGGCCCGGCCTCAACGACGCGATCTGGCTCTATGGCGGCGACCGCAACAGCATCTTCAACCAGATCCATCGCCCGAAGCTGGGCGTGATGCCGGCTTTTGGCGAGCGTCTGGACGATGCCACCATCAAGATGCTGGTCGTCTACGTTCATTCGCTGGGCGGTGGGCAGTAGCGGGCGCACGACATCATGTCGCTACAAGGCATCGCGGCGCAGCGGGAGGCCGCTCAGGGGCTGGATCTTGCCGATCCGCCAGTTGAGCGGGTCCTGCCCCGGCGTAAGCGCCGGGAGCCTTCCAGCCAGCAGGGAAGGATCTACCCGCGCGCGGTGCGCGGGCGATTCCGTACGATCAAATGGACGGCGCTGTGCGTCCTGCTGGCGATCTACTACCTCCTTCCCTGGATCCGATGGGATCGCGGGCCGGATGCGGCGAGCCAGGCCGTGCTGTTCGACTTCATCCGACAGCGCATCTACCTGTTCGGGATCGAGATCTGGCCGCAGGAGATCTACTACGCCACCGGCCTCCTGATCCTGGCAGCCCTGGGGCTGTTTTTGGCGACCAGCCTGTTCGGGCGGGTCTGGTGCGGCTTCGCCTGCCCGCAAACGGTCTGGACCGACCTGTTCATGTGGGTGGAGCGGCGGATCGAGGGCGACCGGCGCGAGCGGATGAAGCTTGATGCCCAGCCCAGCAGCCCCGGCAAAATCGCCAGGAAGCTCGCCAAGCACGCGGCTTGGTTCCTCATTGCCATGATGACCGGCGGCGCCTTCGTGATGTACTTCAATGACGCGCCGACCCTGCTCCGCCGGCTGCCGGCGGGCGAGGCCGGCGGCGTCACCTATTTCTTCTTCTTCCTGTTCACGCTCACGACCTATCTCCTGGCCGGCTGGGCGCGGGAAACGGTGTGCAACAACATGTGCCCCTGGCCGCGGATCCAGGGAGGACTTCTCGACCAGGACAGCATGGTCGTCACCTATCGGGACTGGCGCGGCGAGCCACGTGGCCCGCACAAGCGGGGCGAGAGCTGGGAAGGGCAGGGTGACTGCGTCGACTGCCATCAATGCTTCATGGTCTGTCCGACCGGCGTCGACATCCGCAAGGGGCTGCAGCTCGACTGCATCGGCTGCGGCCTTTGCATCGACGCGTGCAACGAGGTCATGGGCAAGGTCGGCCGCCCGCCTTTCCTGATCTCCTGGGACAGCGCCCGCAACCAGCAGCGCATGGCCGCCGGACAGTCCGGAACCCTGCGGCTCCTGCGGCCGCGCACGGCCACCTATGCCGCCCTGTTCCTCGCGGTCGCGCTGTTCATGACCGGCGTGTTCGCGCTCCGCTCGAATGCCAGCGTCAACGTCCTGCATGATCCGGCGCCGCTGTTCGTCCAGTTGTCGGACGGCAGTATCCGCAACGGCTACAGCCTGAAGATCCGCAACGCCCAGCACATGCCGAGCCGGTTCGAGGTAGGAGTGGAAGGCTTCCAGGCCCGCTACCGGCTCCTCGGCGATACGGAGGATCGGGTCCTGCCACCGCTGGTGAACGCTGATCCGGACGGCATCACCACCATCCGCCTGTTCGTCATCCTGCCCCGCCCGGCCGTGACCGAGCGTTCCATGGAAATCAACTTCGTGCTGCGCAATGTGGAGACGGGCGAGATCGTCCGGACCGAGAGCATCTTCCGAGGTCCCCAGTCATGAACGCGAAAAGGACGGTCATGCCCGTACCCGCCTTGCAGGTGGATGCCCGGCGGGAGGCGCGCAGCCGGCGTATCGCGCTGGTCTCGCTCGGGGTTTTCGCGGCCATCGTGTTCCTGGTGAACGGCATCATGATCACGACCGCGGTGAAGACCTGGACGGGGCTGGCGGTCAACGGCGCGTATGAGCGTGGTCTCACTTACAACCAGACGCTGGAGCAGGCGCGTGCGCAGGCAGCGCTTGGCTGGAAGAGCCAGATTGCCTTCGAACGAGCCGCCTCTCCTGGGGGAATGCTCTCCTTCACGCTCCAGGATGCGGCGGGCCTGCCGATCAACGGTGCCCAGGTGGAAGTCGTGCTGTTCCGACCGACCCAGGAAGGCAGCGACTTCCGCGCCTATCTGAGCGGGACCGGCAATGGGGTCTACCACACCGAACTGACCTTCCCGGCCGCCGGCGTGTGGGATGCTTATCTGGCGGCCCGTGTCGGGAACGCCTCCTACGAACGACGCGAGCGGTTGCTGGTGCAATGAGCGCCACTGTCGCCGCGCTCGGGACGGACCCGGGAATCGAGATCCAGCCGGTCAGGGCCGACGATGTCCTTCCGTTCGTGCGCCCGCAGGAGGGCGGTTCCTGGTCGCTCGATCTCATGGTCGAGGGTGCACATTGCGGCGCCTGCATCACCCGGATCGAGCGGACCCTGCGGCGTCACCAGGGCGTTCAGGCCGTACGGCTGAACCTGTCCACGCGGCGCCTGCACATCGCCTGGACCGGATCGCGCGATGAGGGGGCTGTCCTGCATGCCGCCGTCGAGGGCCTGGGCTATCGAGCGGTCGCCTTCGATCCGGAGCGGCTTTCCAGGAAGGAGTTGGCGCGTGAGCAGGATCTGTTGCGCTGCGTCGCCATTGCGGGCTTTGCCGCCTCCAACGTGATGATCCTGTCGATCTCGGTCTGGGCCGGCCACTCCATGGGCATGGGACCGGGCACGCGCGGGCTCCTGCACTGGCTTTCCGCCCTGATCGCCCTGCCGACCGTAGCCTTTGCGGGACGGCCCTTCTTCACCTCGGCCTGGCGCGCGCTGCGTGCCGGGACCACCAACATGGACGTGCCGATCTCCGTTGGCGTGGTGCTGGCCTGCGCCATGAGCCTGTCCGAAACGATCCGGCATGCTCCCTATGCCTATTTCGACAGCGCGGTGACGCTGCTCTTTTTCCTCCTGGTCGGCCGCTATCTCGACAGCCGGGCACGCGGCCATGCCCGTGCTGCCGTTGAGCGCCTGATGTTGCTGCGCAAGGCCACCGTCACGGTGCTGGATCCCGACGGGAGCCAGACGGCGCTGCCGGCCGATCAGGTCCGGCCCGGCGCCATGGTGCTGGTGGCACCGGGCGAGCGGATCGGCGTGGATGGCCGTGTCGCCAGCGGCACGTCCAGCCTCGACAACAGCCTGGTGACCGGCGAGTCGTTGCCTATGGCGGTCGGCCCTGGCGGCCGCGTCTATGCCGGTACGCTGAACCTCGATGGCGTCCTGCGCATCGAGGCCCTGGCCGTGGGCGAGCAGACGCTGCTGAGCGAGATCGGCCGGCTCATGGAGATGGCCGAGCAGCGCCGTGGCCGCTACGTGGCGCTCGCCGATCGCGTCGCCCGTCATTACGCGCCGGTGGTCCACCTCCTGGCGCTGCTGACCTTCCTTGCCTGGACGCTCCATGTGGGCGTGACCTGGCAGGTCGGCTTGCTTCATGCCGTGGCCGTGCTGATCATCACCTGCCCCTGCGCCCTGGGCCTCGCCGTGCCGGCCGTCCAGGTGATCGCGAGCGGCCGGCTGATGCGCACGGGCGTGCTCCTGAAGTCACCGACCGCCCTGGAGCGCTTGGCCGCCGTCGACACGGTCGTCTTCGACAAGACCGGCACGCTGACGGTCGGGCGCCCGGTGCTGGTCGGCCAGGATCAGGTGCCGCGTGCGGCGCTGGAACTGGCGGCTTCCATGGCCGCGAGCAGCCGTCACGTGCTGGCACGTGGCCTGGTTGCCGCCTGCCCGGGTGCACCGATGCTGGATGGCGTGCACGAGCTGTCCGGCCGCGGTCTCGTGCTGACGACGCCAGAAGGCGAGGTACGGCTGGGCCAGCGCGATTGGGCGCTCGGGAACACCATGTCAGATGGCACGATCCGCGAAGCGCTGCCCGAGGTCTGGCTGACCCGCCCCGGTGCGCCGCCACAGGTCTTCCAGTTTCAGGACCGGCTGCGCGCGGATGCGGCTGCCACCGTGCAGGCGTTGCGTAGCCAGGGCTATCGGGTGGAACTGCTTTCCGGCGACCGGGAAACGGTGGCCGCGGGGGTGGCCCGGGAACTCGGCATCGAGATCTGGCAGGCCGGGGTCGATCCAACCGCCAAGACCGCCCATCTTCAGGCGCTCAAGCAGCAGGGCCGCCATGTGCTGATGGTGGGCGACGGTCTGAACGATGCGCCCGCCCTTGCCGCCGCTCATGTGTCGGCATCGCCTTCCTCGGCCGCCGACATCAGCCAGACCGTCGCGGATGCAGTGTTTCAGGGGCAGCATCTGGGGGCTATCCTCGAACTGCTGACGGTCGCCAGGCAGGCGGAGCGGCTCGTGAAGCAGAACATGGTCCTGTCGATTGGCTACAACGTGCTGGCCGTACCCCTCGCCGTACTCGGCATGGTGACCCCGCTGATCGCCGCCGTGGCCATGTCGAGTTCCTCGCTGCTGGTCGTCGGCAACGCCTTGCGCTTGGCGAGACAGAGTCGATGAGCATCATCGGCTTTCTGATTCCGATCGCCCTCATCCTGGGTGGTCTTGGCGTCATCGCCTTCATCTGGTGCATCCGGAGCAACCAGTACGAGGACCTGGAAGGAGCAGCTTGGCGGATCCTTCAGGACGATGACGAGGATCCACCAGGAGATCGTGATAATCCCAGTAGTAGATAATGCACTATATGAAGTATGATCGTTCGCCTGTAAATATGTTTGAGGTATCTACACTTCCCTAGCTATGCAAAAAATCTTGTAGATCGACGGCACGCGGGCCGGCTTCCCGCCAAGAATACCTCGGATTTAGCCATATTTTCTTATTAGGGCAGAGCCAGATTAGGCTAACGCTTCTTCTGGTATGGGTTTCTGAGGTGTTCCTGTCCTGGCAAGGCCGCTGCTCCAAGCGCGCCCTGATCATCGAGCACCCTCACGCAGGGGATTGATCATCTCGATGCCGACGAAGTCCTTCTCGTTATCGGTAACGACGACGCAGCCATTAGCCTGCGCGACGGCCGCAATGATGGTATCGAGCGCGCTGCGGGGACGACCCTTCGCCTTTCCCTCTGCCATCAGCCGTGCCCAGGCGAGCGCCGCCTTCTCATCAAAGGACAAAATCCGGTCGGCAAAGAGGACCTGTGGCCCCTCCGGTCCCGTGAACCAGGCCTCCAGCTGATCACGCCGCCTGCTGGCTGGCTTCTCCAGGATGCCGCGCTGGATCTCGGCGATGGTGAGCGACGCGATGAAGAGCTCCTGATCGTCCCGCTCCGCCATCCAGGCGAGCAGGGCTGGCGACGGTGCCGGCTTGACGATGTTGCTGATGATGTTCGTGTCGAGGAGGTAGCGCGTCACAGGTCAACGTCGCGCCCGGCCTCGTAGGGCCGGGTAAGATCCAGATCGGCACCGACCATGGGCGAGCGGCGCAAGGCTGCCAGAATCCCGCCCTTCCTTGGCGGCTCGCCCGCCAGCGACTGTTCGACCGTCGCACGCAGCTGCGCGGCCTCGGGCCCTTCCTCCGTCAGTCGACGGGCGAGCGTGCGGATGAGCTCGCGATCCGCATCGAGCCCCAGCACCTCAAAGCGGGCCAGGCCACGCGCGCCGAGGCGGGAGCGGTAGTTCTGGATGGCGCGGCGTTGCGAGCTGCCCATGATGACTCTCCGGAGGACATGCCCTGTAATATAGCTGGAAAGAAATGTTCATCAACATCGATGGTCTATCGGCTCAAGCAACACGCTTGCCTATGGCCGACGAGGCGCCGGCAGGTGACCTAAAAGGAGATCCAGGCGGTAGAAGTCGTGATGGTGATAGGGCAGGAAAACCGGCCATCTGCCGCCAATGATGATCAGATGGTGCCGGCATGCTCACTTTTGCGCCGCCGGCCGACCTTCAGTTCGGGAAGCAGGCCGCGCGTGCTATGCTTGCGGGTCAAGCGGCCATGGATGTCGCCTTCTCCGGCAGGGCCTGCATGGGCTGAAGTGGCAGCTCGGCTACGGTGGATCTGCCCGCGCCCACTTCCTCATTCATAATCTACATGACCAAGTGTAGAAAATTGCCAAGAACTCTGGATCACGATGGTGGATTGTACGGCTGCGTGATGGCATGGGCCGCATCCGCCGCTTCCTACGGCTTTGACAGGCAGAGGTTTGGCACGTCCGGGAGGTAGCCGGCAGCCAGTGCGCGAATGGCGGGGGCAGGTGTCAGTACCTCCACCACCGCATCGTGCAAGGCGCGGTGCTCGCCATAGCCTTCGTGGCTCCAGCGATGCAGGCTGCCATCCCAGACCAGCCATGCGGCGTTGGGCTCCTCGGGGAGGACGACGAAGGTCCCGTCCGGCAGGCTCTTGAGCGGTGCCGAATACCGCACCTGTCTGCGATCAGGATAGACGCGCGCCCGGTGCAGGGAGGTGTCCATGTCCCGGGCGAGAATGGTGGCCTTCGGCTCCATTCCATGGCCTGCTTTCCAGGCGGCAACGAAGCGGTTGTAGTCCGCCCGGCGGCACTGGGCACAGGGTCGATGGCCGGCAGCCAATGCCACTGCCTCGTCATGGAAGAACAGGACGGTGTAGTAGCCTGGCTCAGCCAGAGGCCGCCTGAATCCACTGGATACAAGCGTGCAGGCGATCCAGCTCCGGTGCTGCCATAGTCGCTGCCCAAGGCGACCCTGCTGGTCGTGGAGGATGCCTCTGTTGCCCATCAGCGAGCCTCGGGCAGGCGAAGCCTCGATCTCGCCAAAGGGCGTGAGCCTGTTTCTACGGGGTGACGTCATGTCGGCAGCCTAACGGGCACGCGCAGGACCTGTACCTGCGCCATGTCGCGGGATCTTACCGCACCAGGCTTTAACAACCTCGTGATGGCCAGCCGGAACAAGGATCCTGCCATACCTCCATGCTTGAGCCGCGCCGACAGCTTTATTGGCTATGCCGTGCCGCCTGCACGAGTGCCACGCTCAGGGTCAGTAGCTGGCGTACTTGCCTCAGCACCACCCGGACATGGTCCTCCTGCCGCTCGAAGGGCAGGTCGTCCATGATCCGTGGCACCTCGATTCGCGGCGATGTCGAGCCCCTGTTCTGCACGAGCTCCGCGTCAGCAGGTATGCTCGAGCCTACCAGGCGCCGCACCTCCTCTTCCGAGCGGCCAGTAAACTGAATATCCAGATGGCCCTTGCCAAGCTTGGGCTCAGGCTTGTGGTAGAGTTCGGCCACAATAGCCTCCAGGCTAGGGTGCTGGAACTCCGGCCACGTGTACTTCTTGTCCGACTGGCTCGACTGCAGGTGCAGGTGCAGGTGCAGGAGAAGGTCGGGGAACTCCGCCTTGCACAACTGCCGGTAGCCCTGCTGCCAGAACCGGATCTCCACCGGACACTCGACGAAACCCGCCTTGGCCTTTCCAGGTCAGCCTGGAGAGCAGGAGGAACGGCTACGTGCCATGCCAGGAACCTTCAACGGATAGAACGAGGATGCAGGTGCGCTTGCGACGTCTCAAGATTGGACGAGCGCCGCGTCGCAGATGCAGCCTGCGCATGATCCAAGGCCGATCCTGCCGCCATCGCATGTATGGCACACCATGAGGTGGCTGCATTGGGTAGGGAGGTGGGGAGTTCATCCGGCGCCATGGTTGTTACGCCAGCACGGTACCGACGTACCTGCCTCAGGCCCTGATGAAGCTTGCTGGAAGATCGATTGTTGCATATATAGGCAACATGCAACAACAGGAACAACCTGCTCGGACTACCAGCTTCGGCAGCTATCTCCGTCGGCTGCGGGAGGTGCGGGCAGCGGCCGATCCCGGCTTCTCGCTCCGCCAGGTGGCCAGCCGGTGCCAGATCACGCCCGCCTACCTTTCCCGGGTCGAGCGGGACGAGGTGGCGCCACCCGGCGAGGAGACCCTGCGCAAGCTCGCCCATGAGCTTGGCGAGGATCCCGATGTGATGCTGGCGGCGGCCGGGAAGATCTCGACCGACCTTCGTGCCGTGATCCTGGCCAGGCCGCTGCTGTTCGCGGAGCTGATCCGGGCGATCAAGGCCATGCCCGACCATGCGGTGCTGCGCATCGTGCGGGAGGTGCGTGACGGTGATTGGTGACCATAGCATACGATGAGGATATTCGATGCCCACACTTGAGCATGACCAGCTTGTGTTCCGCTTCCCGCAGATCGAGGCGGAGGCGCGCTTCTCCATCGATTTTCAGCGCACGCTGCGGATCCCGGACACGGTTCGGACCTATGACCTCCCGCCTGGGCTGGGCGCCTTCCCGCTGCGTCATGCGGACGATCATGCCGACAGGCTGCCGGGCCAGGCCGCCGCGCGCGGCGGGGTGATCCTGCCGATCTGGCAGGCCGAAGCGATGTGGCTGAACTTCACGAACCAGGGCCCCGGCTTCGACCTCGACTTCCCGGTGGCGGTCAAGGTGGCGGCCGGCAAGATCAATGCGGTGACGGGAGAGGCGTGGCGGCCTGGGCTTCACCGTGTACCGCAGGACTACATGGTCTCGCCCGAGCAGCCCTGGCTCGATGGCTTTGCCGTCGAACGCGGCGTCGTCCGGCAGTTCGTCACCATGGAGCTTGGTGAGGGCTATTCGGCGGAAGAGCAGCTGACCGGCCAGGCGCGATGGGGTGGCCTGCACATCGTGGTGGTCCCGCTCAAGGCCAGGGTCTGGCAGGAAAGGCGGCGCGCCTGGGAGGAAGCGCAGGATGCGCTTTGCTTCCGCCGGCAGAAGGCGCCTTCCCCCTGTATGCTGCCATCCGCAACCATGGGCTTGGCCCCTGGCGGCAGGATGCGGCAGGCGATCCATCCCGATCCGTTCGACCTGGACGACTGGGACATGGCCCAGGCGGACCGGGTCTTCGTCACGCTCCTGCACGCCAAGGACTGGAAGTCGGTCACCGGCGAGGCGGCGCCCAATCACCCGCCGACGGCCGAGGATTACGCCCAAGCCGGACTTCCCTGGTTCGCGTTCTACGGAAAGGATCAGGCAGCGCTGCCAGGCGGCAAGCCGCTCAAGCGCGTCAAGTCGCTGGCCAAGCTGTTCAAGGAGATGACCGGTGCCACCTTGCCGGGATCACAGGATGTCGAGACCGGCGCGCCCGTGAAGCTCGGCCCAGCTGCGCAAGGGCATCGCCCGGTACGTACACAAAGCTCGTGGGATTGCTGAGCCCGCCGATCTGCAGCTAGGCCTGCGTGTCGACAGAAGGTGGTCAGCAGACAGCATGATGCAGGAACCAGGGCATGGCGCGCCGTCTGTCCGGATCGTGCTCTGGAACATCGCCTGGCGACGCCGCCCGTCGCCGGCCGGACGCGTGATCGCGGACATCATCGGGCAGCACACGCCCGATCTCGTCTGCCTGACCGAGGCGCACACGAACTTCCTGCCCGACGGGCATCTGATTCATGCCGGGGCCGACCACGGGTATCCGCGGAAGGAGGGGCGGCGGAAGCTGCTGCTCTGGAGCAGGCGCCCATGGGCCGACATCGATGATCTGGGCGATGAGCGGCTCCCTCCTGGCCGATTCGTCGCCGGCGTGACCGACACGCAACTCGGGCCGCTGCGCATGATCGGGGTGTGCGTGCCTGGGCAGCGGCCCACGTCGCCACAGGACGGAAGGACCGGCGTCCGTGGGAGGATCATCTCACCTATCTGGAAGGCCTGTCTGACATCCTTGCCCGCCAAGACCAGGCCGGGCGCACGCTCATGCTCGGCGACGTCAACCAGTTCATCCCGCGCAGGCGGGCACCCCTGCGTGTGTTCCAGGCCCTGATGGATGCCATCCCGCCGTTCCTGCGGCTGGCAACGGAAGGTGCCATTCCGGAACTCGACCAGCCATCGATCGATCACCTCTGGCACACGATGGATCTGCGGGCCATGCGGGTACGCACGCTGCTCGGGCATGATCCCGAAGGGCGGCCCCTGAGCGATCATGTCGGCCTCTTCATCGAGATCCAGCAAGTTACTGGCGCCCAGCAGGCCCATATGGCGGCACTGCCGGGAAGTGATCGCCCTTGTCGATCGGCTGACGATTTGCCCGAGTTGGCAGGCCGGAAGTGTCTGTCGACCGAGCCGACGCCCCTCGCCAAGCTGGCCGCTCATGCCATCATGATTGCACTGAAATCGACAAGAAGATTGGCAGATGGGACCGATGGCCAGCGTCACCGTCCGCGACAACTCAAATGTGAAGAAGCGCCTGCGCGTGCGTGCCGCCCGGCACGGCCGCTCCATCGAAGACGCGGTGCGTCGCATCTTTCAGGACGTCACCACCCTGCCTGAGCCCCAGGAGGATCTGGCGACCATCGCCCAGAACCTGTTCGGCGCGTGGGGTCGAGCTGGAGCTGCTGCCGCGGGCACCAAAGCGCGCACCGCCCAGCTTCGGGTGATGCTCCTCCTCAATACCGACGTCGTCTCGGAGCTGATGCGGCCAGCTTCTGCCCAGGAGGTAGCGTCCACGGCCGTGGTGGAATTTGGACGCCCTTAAGGGTATAGGCTGAAATGGACATCGGATCGGTGATTTAGGGTGGAGTTGCGAGACTTCATCCCGAACCGACGAGGGATCCGATGACCGAGGACAGACTGCCACTGGCGGAGCTCCTGCAGAAGGCTGGCGATGGCGACTTTCTGCGAGCCGTTGCCGAAGCGGTGCTGCAGATCCTGATGGAGGCAGACGTGGCAACACACCTCGATCAAGGGCATTAGCGCCGCCCACTGTCCATCCGTCAGCACGCCCGTCATCCGATCCATCCCTCTGCTGCTCGCGGCATAGCAGATGGGAACAGACTTCAGGAGCTAACGGCCCCGCGTGATGCTCATCGTGATCCTGGTCCATCTCCTGCGGTGGAAGTGAGGGGGGCTAACCAGCAGGTGAAGCGGTCGGTAATCAAGTCCTGCCCAGGCTCCCGACAGCGCTTCATACAAGTGGCTAGAAGCGTCAGCCTTCACGATCCTCTATAGGCAGTCTCTCCCAAGTGCGGATGAGATCTGCCATCGATCTAGCTTGCATCTTGCGCATCACATTGCCCCGGTGAACTTTCACCGTGACTTCCGCAATGCCAAGCTCGAAAGCAATTTGCTTGTTCAGCTGCCCTTTCGCCACCTCCCTCAAGACCTGTCGCTCGCGCAGCGTCAGAGTTCCGAAGCGCTCTGCGCACTGACGTGCCGTTTGCGCCGCTGCACGGTCAGCCAGATCTCTCTCGATCGCGCGCGCAATGGCATCGAGCAGGACCTGGTCCCGGACCGGCTTGGTCAGGAAGTCCACGGCCCCCGCCTGCATGGCCTGCACCGTCATCGGGATGTCGCCGTGCCCGGTCAGGAAAATGATCAGCTTGCGCTGCCCGCCCTGCACCAGCTGCCGCTGGAGGTCGAGGCCGCTGGTGCCGGGCATGCGCACGTCGAGGATCAGGCAGCCCGGCCGAGCCAGTTCTCCCGATGCCAGCAGTTCCTGCGTGGAACCGAAGCAGACCGGGATCAGCCCGACCGACCGGATGAGCTCGCTCAGGCCTTCGCGGATCGCGAGGTCGTCATCCACCACCAGGACGATCGGCTGCCCCATGCCGGCGCGATCCGGCGCCGACAGGGCTTGCCGGGACGATTGCTGCAACATGGCCCCTCCCCGGGTCATTCGGCCAGGCTCTTCTCCACGGCAGCCAGCAGGAGCTGGCCATCGATGGGCTTGCGGAACAGCGCGGTCGCCAGGGCAGCCTTGCCCGGCTGATCCGCGATCTCGTGGCGGCCGGTCACCATGAAGACCGGCAGGTCCGGACGCAGCTCGGCGACGGCGTCGCGAAGCTGGAAGCCGTCCATCTCGGGCATGCCGATATCGGTGACCAGGCAGTCGAGGCCGGACAGTCCTGCCGCCAGGAAGGCCTTGGGCGACGCGTAGGTGCGGACCGCGTAGCCGGCGGACTCCAGCAGGTTCTCCAGCGATTCCAGCAGCCGCCTGTCATCGTCGACGACCGCGACCGTGCGCCTGGGACTGCTCATGCTTCCCTCTTTCCGCGGCGCGAATGCGTGACCGGGATCCTCAGCCGCAGGGCGATCCGCACGAGGTCGGCGAGCGAGGCAGCGCCCATCTTCCGCAGCACGTTGCGCTTGTGCACCTGGAGCGTCACCTCGCTGAGCTTGAGTTCGGCGGCGGCCTGCTTGTTCAGCAGGCCGCTCACGACCAGCGGCAGGACGTCACGCTCGCGGGGCGTCAGCGTGCCGTAGCGCGCCTGGAGGCGTTCGAGGTCGGCACGCTCGGTGCGGATGCGCCGGTCCTGGGTGACGGCGGCGTCGATGGCGGCCATGAGTGCCGCGTCGCTGCAGGGCTTGGTCAGAAAATCCACCGCACCATGCTTGATCGCGTGCACGGAGGACGGGATATCGCCGTGGCCGGTGAGGAACACGATCGGCGGATGATCGGCACCCGTCAGCCGCGCCTGCAGGTCGAGCCCGTTGATGCCCGGCAGCTCGACGTCGAGGAGCAGGCATGCCGGTGCCGCGGGCCTGGCGGCACGCGCGTAGTCCTCCGCCGACACATAGGCCGCCACGCGCATGCCGTGGGCCTCCAGCAGCCCGCACAGAGCGTCGCGCACGCCCGGGTCGTCATCCACGATCAGCACGATGGGCGCTTCCGCCGTCATGAGGGTTCGGGTGCCTCCAACGGCAGGGTGAAGGCGAAGGTGGCGCCTCCGGCGTCGTTGCGATTGACCCACAACCGCCCGCCATGGGACTCGACGATCGACCGGCAGATGGCCAGGCCCATCCCCATGCCGCTCTGCCGCGTCGTGAAGAAGGCATCGAAGACCTTCTCCGGATGGGGAACGCCCGGTCCGTTGTCGCTCACCTCGACCCGCACGGCCTCGCCGTCGCGCACGGCACGAACGCCAAGGCGCGGCGCTGATGTGTGGCCTTCCATCGCCTCGATCGCATTGCGCATGAGATTGACCAGCACCTGCTGGAGCTGGACGACATCGAACGGGATGGCCGGCAGGTCGACGGCGACGTCCGTCTCGACGCCGACCCGCGTCTGCGACGTCCGGTCCGCGAGCAGCCGCCCGACCTCGGCGACCAGGTCCCCGATCGAGGCGCGAGGCCGGGGGGCGACCGTCTGCCTGAACAGGGCGCGGATCCGGCTGACGACGTCCGCGGCAGCGTTTGCGTCGCGGATGATCCGCTCCACCGTGGTGCGGGCCCGGTCCAGATTCGGCGGAGCGGCAGCCAGCCAGCGCTGGCAGGCCTGGGAGTTCCATACCACCGCCGCCAGGGGCTGGTTCACCTCATGGGCGATCGAGGCCGACAGCTCGGCGAGACTCGCTGCCTGGCCCGCGCGTGCCAGGCGCTCCTGTGCCAGCCGGAGGTCCTCCTGCGCGCGGATCTCGGCATCGATGTCGAGGCAGATCACGTTCCACTGGACGATGGCTCCATCCGCCTTGCGCATGGGTGCTGCGCGCGTTTCGACCCAGCGATAGGCGCCGTCATGGCGCCGCAGGCGGTGGCGGCGCGCGTAAGGCTCGCCTGTCTGCAGGCAGCGGGCATAGTCCTTCTTCACCGCAGCGAGGTCGTCGGGGTGGACGCCTGCGTCCAGCGTCTGCATCAGGCGCGACCCGCCTGCCTCGTTCAGTTCCTCGAGCTGGTAGCCCAGGAACGCGCGGAGCTGCTGGCTCCGGTATACCGGTTCGCCATCCGGTGCCGCGCAGTCGATCATGGCCGGCAGGGTTTCCACGAGCTGCCAGAGGAACCGCTCCCGCTCGCGCAGGGCCTCCTGCGCCTGCATCTCCTCTTCGATGTCGATCGAGGCGATGTACCACTGCACGATCTGGCCATCCGCATCGCGCAGGGCCTGGGCGCGGGCCTCGATCCAGCGGTAGACGCCATCGCTGCAGCGCCGGCGAAACCGGTTCACGAACGGCTCGCCGGTCCGGAAACCAGCCAGTGCCCGGCGGAGCATGACCGGAAGATCGTCCGGGTGAGCGACATCCCGCGCCAGGTCTTCGAAATCCCCGATGCGCCCCGGCGACCCGACGGTATCGAGATATCGCCTGCTGGCGTAGGTCAGCCTGCGCGAAGGATCGAAGCTCAGGATGTTGACGGGCACCGCGTCGATCATCTGCTCCAGCTGCTGCTTGCTTTGCCGCAGCGTCTGTTCGGCCAGCACCTGGTCGTCGATGTCATGGCAGAGGCCGTACCATTGGGTGATGCGGCCATCCTGATCCCGCATCGCCTCGGCACTCGCTGCCATCCAGCGATACACGCCATCGGCCCGGCGCATGCGCCAGGTCATGGCAAGGCGCTCGCCGCTGGCCAGGGAGCGCTCGAACGCTCGCGCGACGGCGGCGCTGTCATCCGGATGGATGATGGCTTCGGTGATGGCGGCCAGCCGGCTCCTGCCCGGCCGGTCCGCGCCCGAGACATCCAGTCCCAGGAAGTCGACGAGCCGCTTGTTGAAGAACACCGGCATGCCATCGGCGGTGATCCGCCACAGATAGCTCGGGACCATGTCCACGAGCTGCGACAGTTCGCGTTCCCGGTCGCGTAACGCCGCTTCCGCACGCTTGCGCTCGGTCAGATCGAGAATGTAGGCGACCCCCTGCCGGGACTGGCCATCGAAACAGGCGGCCCCGATCAGTACCGGTACCCGGCTGCCGTCCTTCCTGAAATATTCCTTCTCGCGGGCCTGCATCTTGCCGGTCGCCGCAAGCTCCTGGGCCTCCTCGCGGGCATGCACTTCCTGCCATTCCGGAGGGGTGATGTCGAACCAGCGGATTCCGGCTTTCACGTCCTCCCGGTCGTACTGGATCATGCGCAGGAATGCGTCGTTGGCGTCGATGAGCCTGCCATCCAGGTCCCAGATGACGATCCCGATGATGTCCGAATCGACCAGTCGCCGGATCCTAGCTTCGCGTTCCGCGATGTCGGCGTAAAGGCGCATCTGGTCGTCGATGTCGTGGCTGAGGCCGAACCACTGGACGATGCGTCCATGCTCGTCCCGCAACGGCTCGGCGCGGCCCGACATCCACCGGTAGTCGCCATCGGCACGGCGCAGCCGGTACTGCATGGCGAAGGCTTCGCCCGTGGCGAGGCTATGGTGCAGGGCCGCTTCGAACCGCGCTGTGTCATCCGGATGGATGGCCCGGGCCAAGGCCTGCAGCCGGTCCGTGCTCGGCCGGTTGGCGTCCGCGACCTGCATGTCGAGGAAATCGGCCATTCGCTTGTTGAAGAAGATCGGTTCACCGTCCGGGCTAAGCCGCCAGATCTGGCTCGGAACCATGTCGACGAGCTGCGAGAGTTCCCGCTCCCGACGGCGAAGCCCGTCCTGGGCGCGCATGAGCTCCTCGATGTCGATGAGCACGCCGTACCATTGAACGATATTGCCTTTGGCATTGCGCAGGGCCTGGGCGCGCCCCTCCATCCAGCGGAATACGCCATCGTGGCGGCGGACCCGGTATCTCTGCATGAACGGGTCGCCACTACGCACGCAGCGCGCCAGCTCCGCGTGAACGTCCTGGCTGTCCTCGGGATGCACGAGCAACGCTGCCGCGCGGGCGATGCGGCTCGTCCCGGGATCGTCGAGATCCTCGACGTTCATGCCCAGCCAGCGGACCAGCTGCTCGCTGTAGTAGGACGGCTGGCCATCGGGCGAGAGGCACCAGGTAAGGCTCGGCACGGTATCGACGAACTGGCGGAGCTGTCGTTCGCTCTCCTGCAACGCCTCCTGCGCGACGACCCGGTCGTGGACATCGACGCACACGCCATACCACTGGATGATCGCACCGATGTCGCTGCGCAGGGGCTCGGCGCGGCCTTCGGTCCACCGGAAGCCGCCATCGGCACGACGCTGCCGGTAAGTCATGCCGAACGCTTCGCCGCTCGCCAACGCGTGGCCAAGCGCCTTTTCGACCACAGGCCGGTCTTCCGGATGGATGTCGACGAGCGAGCGCGACCCGTCCGAAGCGACGAGGCCGCCCAGGTCGATCCCCACCGTGTCCGCCAGCCGCTTGTTGATATAGGAGCGCTCGCCATCGGGCGTGACGCACCAGATCATCGCGGGCACCGTATCGACGAGCCGCTCGAGTTCCTCTTCGCGGAGCTGGAGCGCCTCCTCCGCCCGGACCTGGTCGTCGATGTCGTGGCAGACTCCGTACCACTGCAGGATGTGGCCTGCCTGATCGCGCAGCGGCTCGGCCCGGCTCGACATCCACCGGTACGCGCCGTCGACGCGGCGCAGCCGGTAGCGCAGCGAGAACGGCACGCCGGTCGTCAGGCTGCGTGCGAGTGTCGTGCGGAACATGGGTGCGTCGTCGAGGTGGACTGCGGCGATCAGGGCCTCCAGCCCGCCTGGCGATCCACCGGCGATGTCCGGCCCGAGATAGTCCGCCATGCGCCTGTTGAAGAACGCCGGCTCACCGTCAGGCCTCAGGCGCCACACATGGCTCGGCGCCATGTCGACCAGCTGCGCAAGCTCCCGCTCGCGGTCGGGTGACGCCTCCCGATCCAGGACCGTCCCGTACCAGCCAACGATGCGAGCCTCGGCGTCGCGCACTGGGCGACCCGAGCAGCGCCGCCAACGGTAGCTCCCGTCCTCGGCGCGCAGGCGATGGGTCACGTCGAACGCATGCCCCGTCCGCAGGCTCTGCCGCCAGGAGATGGCGGCCGCTTCATAGTCTTCGGGATGCAGCAGCGGCTTCCAGCCTGATGCCGGGTCTTCGGAGCTCGTATCCGATTCCTTCCGTCCGGCGCCCGGCTGGGTCAGCATGCCAGGGGTCACGTAGAGGAACCGGCCGGCGGCGTCGGTCGCCCAGGCGTTGCCGACCACATCCTCCACCAGCCTCGCCGCCCGCGCAGCCTCACCGTTGATCGTGTCGGTTGCGACAGACAGCATCGCCACGCCCTCCTGTAGAGGTCGCGTCCCTGGACCGCGACCTCCGCCAGACTAGCACCCATGCCGGCCTGGGCACCTAGTCGGACGGCAGGGTAGAGCCGCAGCAAGCCGCGGGCACCCTATGGAAACCGATGGGCTGCCCGGAGAAGTGCCGGATCGAGCCTCACGGGCTCGGCAAATCCGGGCGCAGCATTCGGTGTCGCACCCGCCCGGAGCCAGACCCTCGGCCGGCCGTGGCTTGGACATGGTGGATCGGGACGACGGGTCAGCCTGCACGAGTTGATCTGATGGACTCTTGTGCATGCCATATCTCTGGAAGTGGGTGGTATCCGTGTCATCTCCAAGCGCCCAGGTGATCCGTACTGCGGAGGCTTGCCGCCTCCGCAGTACGGTTCGAGCCGAGAAGCGGTCGGGGGAATGCCGCTGCGCGGCAGACAGGCGGATCCGGCCGATCCTGCCCAGGTCACCTTGAGGCGTGCATCTAACCGCCGACGAACGTGACCGTCTCGTCGAGCGGGGCACGGCTCGTGCGAGGGTTGCTCACCATGGGGTCCTCGTACCCGATCGACATGCCGCAGAAGAGGATGAGCTCATCCGAGGGTGACAGAACCTCCGCGACCGTCGCGCGAACCTGCGACCACGCCATCTGCGGGCAGCTGTGCAGCCCCTCAGCCCGGAGCAGCAGCATGACGGTCTGCAGATACATGCCGACGTCAGCCCATTGGGGCCGACCCAGGTTGCGGTCGATGTAGCAGAAAAGTGCTGCGGGAGCGCCAAAGCAGTTCCAATTGGCAATGGCCGCCCGCTGGCGCGCCTCCCAGTCCTCGCGCGCAATGCCGAGCGCGCTGTAGCGTTCCTTGCCGAAGGCGGATCGGCGCTCCCCGTACAGAGACTTCAGCACGCGCGGGTACATCTCGTACTGCCGCTCGTCCCAGGGATCGCCATGGGCCACGCGCTCGACGGCGCGCGTCTTGAGCTCGGCCAGCGGCGCGCCAGTCAGCACGTAGGTGTTCCAGGGCTGGAGGTTCGATCCGGACGGCGACCAAGCCGCAGCGGACAGCACGCGCTCCAGCACCTCCCTCGATACAGGCTCGTCTTTGAATCCACGCACTGCCCGCCCGCTTGTGACGGCCTCATATACGTCCATGTTTGCCTCGCTACCCCCAGCCATCCGTTTGGTTCAAGCCGATGCGGCCGTCAGTTCGGTCCTGACCCGACACGCGGTCAGTAGTCCCAGAAGGCCGGCACCCAGCGAAAGGCGTCGCCGGCGGCCGCTACTCGGCCGACCGAGGGGAACGGCAGGTGCGTGGCCACCAGCATTTCACCGCTCTCAGCCAGCTCCCGCAGGAGACGGACCCGGACGCGCGCCGCCTCCTCCGGGTCGTGTTCGAAGCCATTGTGCCAGCCGGGCTGGTCGAACCCGACCGCGAAGATGGCGTCGCCGGCAAACGTCAGCCGGTCGGCGCCAGACGCCAGGCGGACCACGCTGTGCCCGGGCGTGTGGCCGCCGGTGCGCTGAACGACCACCCCCGGCGCCACCTCGTGCTCCTCCTCGAACGGCCGCAGATGGCTGCGATACTCTTGCCTGAACTGCCTGGCGGCCGACCGAAGCGCGTCCGGAAAGCCCTGCGGCATGGAGGTGCGGGAGAAGTCGGGCGACTCCCAGAATTGGACCTCGGCGGCTGCCACGTGGATCCGCAGGTCCGGGCGCAGCCGGTCCTTCACCCCGTCGATGAGTAGTCCGCCAATATGGTCCATGTGCATGTGGGTGAGCACCACGTCGGTCACGGACGCAAGGTCGATGCCGGCGGACTCCAGTCGCTGGATCAGCTGTCCGGCCCGCGGCAGGTGCAGGTCCGGGTCGAGCCCCAGCCCGGCGTCGATGAGGATGGTCTGGCCGCCGCTGCGTGCCATGACCGCGTTCAGCGGCCAGTCGAACGCGTCCGGCGGCAGGAACATCTCGTCCAGCCAGGCTGCCCGGACGGCCGGGTCGGCGTTATGGGCCAGCATGGCGGTTGGCAGCGGCAGCACGCCGTCGCTGACCACCAGCACGTCGATTTCGCCGATCCGCAGCGCATAGCGCGACGGAACCAGGTCCCTGGGTGCTGGTCCAGCGGGGTGCAGACTGTTGTGTAGGTTCATGCTCGTCTCCTCCTGAGCGCCTTCTCGACATCCGGGAAGCTACGTTCCGGCGCAGGCGCGCTCGATTGGGCCGAGGGAGAGGGCGAGCCATACCGCGGTATAGGTCCTGGCGTCCGGCTTGCATGGAGGGCCAACGTGGCAGGGGCCGAGCTGCACCGTCCTGACCACGCGCCATCATACCAAGGTCGTACCGGCCTAGCCGATTTGGGCAGTCCTTCTCTCCCGCCGCACAATGTCGGTGCAGCGCGCATGCGTGCATTTCCCATTCCCGGCCAAGCGGCCCGGTCGAACGGTGGCCGCGGTCACGGGATCGGATAACGGATCATGCAGCAGCGACTTGTCGTCATCGGCGCCGGCTTTGCCGGCATGTATGCAGTGCTCTCCGCCGCCCGGCTGCGGGACAGCCAGGGCGTATCGCGGGAGCGGCTGGAGATTGCCCTGATGGCACCGGAGCCGACCCTGGTGGTGCGCCCGCGGCTCTACGAACCGGGACCGGAGCGCCTGACCGCACCGCTGCAGCCGGTGCTGGACGCGATCGGCGTCACTTATGTGCAGGGCACCGCTGATGCGATCTATCCAGGTGCCCGGCTGATCGAATACCGGACCCGGAGCGGCGCGCAGCAGCACCTCGGCTACGACCGGCTGGTCCTGGCCACCGGCAGCCGGCTGTTCCGCCCGGACATCCCGGGCCTCGCGAGGTTCGGCTTCAGCGTCGACAGCCTCAAGGACGCGGTGGCGCTCGACCGGCATCTGCAGGACCTCGGCCAGCGACCGCCTTCGAAGGCGCGCAACACCGTCGTAGTAGCGGGCGGCGGCTTCACCGGGATCGAGGTGGCGACCGAGATGCCGACACGCCTGCGCGCGGTGCTCGGACCGGATGTCGAGACCCGCATCGTCATCGTCCAGCGCGGTGCCGCCATTGCGCCGGACATGGGTGCCGCCGCGCGACCGCATATCGAGCAGGCGCTGCGGGAGCTGCGGATCGAGACGGAGCTCGATGTCGGCGTGGCCGCGCTGGATGAGAACGGCGTGGTGCTGAGCGACGGGCGACGCATCGACAGCGCCACGGTGATCTGGGCGGCCGGCATGCGTGCCGCACCGCTCGCCGCGACGATCCCGGCCGAGCGCGACGATCTCGGCCGCCTGCTCGTCGACCGCGAGCTCCGCGTGCCGGGCGTTGTGGGTGTGTTCGCCACGGGCGACGCCGCGAAAGTGTCGTGCGACGACCTGGGCAACCACGCCCTGATGTCCTGCCAGCACGCCACGCGCATGGGCGCCTTCGCCGGGAACAACGCCGCCGCCGAACTGCTCGGTGTGCCGGGCCAGCCCTACCACCAGGAGGCCTATGTCACCTGCCTCGACCTCGGCGAGGCAGGCGCGCTCTTCACCCGCGGCTGGGAGCGCAAGGTGGAACTGCTCGGCGCAGAGGCGAAGAAGATGAAGCGCGAGATCAACACCGTGTGGATCTACCCGCCGCGGGCGGAGCGCACGACCGCCCTGGCCTCCGCCGACCCGCAGCACGTCACCGACCTCTAAGCGCCCCGCCTGAAGCGCAACAGAACCCGCATCTTCCATCCACGCTCATCGAATGCATCGAGGCAACGTCATGTCAGCACTGAACGAGAAGGTCGTCATCGTCACCGGGGGAAGCTCGGGCATCGGCCGTGCCGCCGCTCTGCGCTTCGCCGGCCTGGGTGCCAAGGTCGTCATCACCGGCCGGCGCGCCGCAGCGCTCGAAGCGACTGCGGCCGGATATCCTGACATCTTCACCTTGGTAGCGGATGCGGCCAACCCTGACGATGCAGGGCGTGTCGTACGCGCGGCAGTCGATCGCTGGGGTCGTCTGGATGTGCTTATCAATAATGCCGGTGCCGGGGCCATTCTCCCACTGGTCGAGGTGACGGCCGCTCAGATCGAACGGATCCTTGCCGTGAATGTGCTGGGTCCCAGTCTGCTCGCGGCGGCGGCGCTGCCACATCTGGCGACGGCGCGGGGCACGATCATCAGCATATCCAGCACCTTTGGTCACCGACCAGCGGTCGGCCTGTCGCACTATGCCGCCAGCAAGGCCGCATTGGAGCAACTCACCCGCTGCTGGGCGTTGGAGCTGGCACCTCAGGGCATCCGCGTCAATGCGGTGGCGCCGGGGCCGACCGAGTCGGAGGCGCTGACGAGGATGATGAGCCTGTCGGCGGCACAGGCGGTGGCCGTCAAGGAGCAGGAGCGCCAGCGTATTCCGCTCGGGCGGCGCGGCGAGCCACACGAGATCGCCAGCTGGATCGTGCGGCTCGCCGACCCGGCGTCCGACTGGGTGACAGGCCAGGTGATCGCCGTCGACGGCGGGCTGGGTCTCACGTGAGCCATCCCGGCTGATCTGCTTGGCGAGGATGCGATCTCATGCCAGCCAATGTCCTTCAAGCTGCAGCAACCAACGCTCCGGGTCGCCTCGCGACTGGGCATGTGTCGGCCCGTTCCAACGCGTTGGACCAGCGGGTCGCCGCAGCGTTGATCAGGGAGCGCCAGGTCACCGGACAGCTGGGTGCGTATGCCCTGACCGTGGCGTTCTGCGCGGTCGCAGTCTGGTGCGCCCTGGTCCACCCCTGGCCTGCCGCCCTCTATTACTTGGGCATCGCTGCCGCGTTCATCGGCCTTGCCCTGGCCTGGGATTGGCACGCCAGACGGCCCGTGCCTTCCTGGCTGGTCATGGGGTTCGTGCTGGCCAATGCCGCCCTGCTCACCGTGACGCTGCTGGTGCCCAATCCATTCGTTCCGTCGCTGACACCCGTGCAGATGGCGCTGCGGCCGCCGAAGTTCCTGTTCTTCCTGCTGCTGATCGCGTGGGCGACCTTCACCTTGTCACCATCGCTCGTGATAGGCGCAGCACTCGTCGCGATCGCGACATGGAGCCTGGGCGTCGGCATCATCCTGCGCATGCCGGATACCCGGCTCGGGTTCGGCCTGCCGGAGGGCGCCGGACTGACGGATTCGCTGGCGCGCTACCTGGACCCGTACTTCGTCGACACCGCGGCCTGGGCATGCAGCCTGTTCATCGCCTGCTTGATCGCCGGCATCCTCGCGGTCGTAGTCGGGCGCATGCAGCGCCTCGTCTACGCCCAGGCCAGGCTCGAGCACGCTCGCGCCAACTTGGCCCGCCACGTCTCGGCCAACCTGGTCGAAGACCTGGCGGCGGTGGATGAGCCGTTCGGCCCGGTCCGGACCCAGGACGTGGCCGTCCTGTTCGTCGACATCGTCGGCTTCACCCGTCTGTGTGAGCGCATGGCTCCGGATGCGGTCATGGCCATGCTGCGCGGCTTCCATCTACGCATGGCGGATTGCGTGTTCGCGCACGGCGGCACGCTCGACAAGTTCATCGGCGACTGCGTGATGGCGACGTTCGGTACGCCGCATCCTGGCCCGCATGATGCGGTCAGCGCACTTGCATGTGGACGGGCGATGCTCGCGACGCTGGACGACTGGAATGCCGAGCGGGTGGCGCAGGGGGAGCCGCCGCTATGCGCAGGCATCGGCTTGCATTTCGGACCAGTGGTGTTGGGTGACATCGGCGATGAGCGTCGGGTGGAATTCGCGGTCCTGGGCGACACGGTCAACACTGCCAGCCGACTGGAGGCGCTGACCCGCGAGCTCGGGACGTCCATGGCCGCAAGCCAGGCGCTGGTCGATCGCGTGCTGGCGCAGGCAGGTCCGCGCGCATTGGGCGGCATGCGCCAGCATGCCCGTCTCGCCGTGCGGGGCCAGGAAGAGTCGCTGGACCTATGGACCCTGGCCACCAGGGCGGTGGCGGTCTCGCCCGGCTGAGAAGGAAATGGACGCAGGCAATGTTCCAGCCATGGCGTGCCGGCACGGCCGCGCCGTGACTGCCTGGCGCTCGGCACCGGTGCTGCACGCGTCGGGACGCTGCGGCTACAGCCGGCCAAGACGCAAACTTCTTCCTCCAACCAGACTTCAGGAGACCAGATGATGGGATACGTGACCACCAATGACGGTGTGGAGATCTTCTACAAGGACTGGGGACCAAAGGATGCCCAGCCTATCGTGTTCCACCATGGTTGGCCGCTGTCGGCGGACGATTGGGATGCGCAGATGCTGTTCTTCCTGGCGAAGGGCTACCGCGTCGTTGCCCATGATCGCCGCGGGCATGGGCGCTCCAATCAGGTGAGCGACGACCACGACATGGACCACTATGCTGCCGACGCCGCAGCGGTCGTCGAGCACCTCGATCTGCGGAATGCTGTCCACATTGGTCACTCGACGGGCGGCGGCGAGGCAACCCGATATGTCGCTCGTCACGGCCAGCCGCAGGGCCGGGTGGCCAAGCTCGTTATCGTCGGCGCCGTACCGCCGATCATGGTGAAGACACCCACCAATCCGGATGGTTTGCCCATCGAGGTGTTTGACGGCCTGCGCCAGCAGCTCGCCGCCAACCGCTCGCAGTTCTACATCGACCTGCCGAGCGGCCCCTTCTACGGCTTCAACCGTGAGGGTGCGGTGCCAATACCGGCAGTGATCCAGAACTGGTGGCGCCAAGGCATGATGGGCGGCGGCAAGGCCCATTATGACGGCATCAAGGCCTTCTCGGAGACCGACTTTACCGAAGACCTGAAGATCATCGACGTGCCTACCCTCGTCATGCATGGCGACGACGACCAGATCGTGCCGATCGCCGACTCGGCAGTTCTCTCGGTCAAGCTGCTCAAGAACGGCACGCTCAAGGTCTACGAGAAGTTCCCGCACGGCATGCTGACCACCTATGCCGATGTCGTGAACCCGGATCTCCTAGTATTCATCGAGGGATGACACACTGCGCATATTGTTGTTGTAGCACCTGTGCCAATACATATTGTGTTTCTACAGGAGAAAAGCTGCCGGGAAGATCGTCGTCCTCGGCGAAAGCAGCCTGATCGGCTGCAAGTTCGCCGTATTGCTTCGCGTCATCGGTCCGAATCCCATTGCTGCCTCGCCAAGCATTGGCGTCAACGCATTCACGGGCGAGGAAGCGACATGCCGGACGCACCCAGGCAATACCATTAAGCGGTGCCGGCCGATCTGCGGCTATGCTGAAGCTTCACGGCGGATCATCCTCAAGCGGCGCTAGCTGACCAAGCGGAGCGCCGCCTTCCCTACTGCACCCTTGATGGAACGCCACCAGCAGTCCTGACGGTGTTCCTTTAGCCAACCATCGAGATGGCTCATCGCACCATCAGCGTCACCAACCCCCGTGTTCTCCGCCCGGTTGCCGCACCGGTGCAGCGGAGCTTTCACTCCACGTCGACCAGGAACTCGTCCGGCGAGCGCCAGTCGGTGGGCTGCCACAGACGGAGGTGCGCCTTGTGCCGGCACGACCTGCACGCAACCGTCAGGATGTGCCAGCCCCGTAGGTCGCGGAGGGAGATTTGGTAGCGCGATCCTAAGTTCGCATTTTGTTCTATCTCGGGGCGATAGCGTCGTGTCCGCCTCCGGAAAAGGGCAAATGTGGCCATACATGTTATGGTGCGGGGGACAAGGCTTGGAGTATTTTCCAGGGCAGGCGAGAGGATCCGATGCTTCCAGATAAGGCGTGAAACAGCCTCATGTGTCAGGCCATCGCCCGGCTCCGGGCCGAGGGTCGGTTTGTCAGCAAGCTCGAGAGGATGAGGTGGGGCGAAGCACCACCACCAGCCGCAAAGACGGTCACCGAGCAACGCTGGACGATCCGGCATCGCGAGGAGCCCGACCAGTTCTGGACGGTGGCAGCGACCTGGGCGCCCTGGGAATGTGGCACTCTTCATCGGGCACGGCGCGAGCGCGCCGAGGCCGAACTGCGTCGCACGACAGAGCACGATCCGATCTTTCCGGGTGAGATGGTTCCGGCCATGACCACCTACCGGATTGGGTAGCACCCTCCTGAACCCGCCTTCCTTACCTTGCATCTCTACTGAGGGTCAGTCGGGAAGTGCCGGGAAGGACTCACCGAGCAGTCTGGTGGTTGCGAATGCCGATGGCCCGGCCGGGACTTTGGCACTGCCGGGATCGACTCGCTCCTGTGACCGGCATCCGACTTGTCGATACCAGCCGGTTGAGCGGCCATCACAAGGCCAGCCGCAGTTCCGATGCCGGGGCAAAGCCCAGTCGTTCATAGAACCCGCGGGCGTTCGGCATGGTGTGCAGCACGATCGAGGTGCTGCCGAGCGAGCGCAGATGGTTGGCGGTATGTTCCATCAGGCGGCGCGCGATGCCCTGCCTGCGGTGGGCCGGTTCCACGAACATGCCGCACACGTAGGCCAGGTCGAAGTAGGCCGGACGGATGACCCGTGGATAGGGCAGGTAGTGAAGGTAGTAGATGATCGAGCCCACCACTTCCTCGCCATCCAGGGCGAGGAAGCCGCCCATCGGGTGACGCTGGCGGATGTCCTGCATGCCCTGGCGGATGCGCTCGGCCGCATCGGGAAAGAAATGCTCTTCCGGCCAGCCCAGGGTGGCCCAGGTGGCAAGGCAGTGCCGGACGAAGATGTCATCGTCCTGCTCGGTAGCTTCGCGGATTTCCATGGATGCCTCCTACCCGTGTCCTTCGAGGCAACTGCTGGATGATCCGTTCTAATCCCGCCGCACCCCAATGCAACCAGGCCCCGCCACTGCTCCATCGGTGTGACCAGCACCGTGTTCTCCGCCCGGCTGCCACACCGGGTGCAGTGCAGCTTGCGCTCGACCAGGAACTCGTCCGGCGACCGTCGGTCGAGGCGGGTGGAAAGGAGGCCAAGGCCTATCTTCCTGAGCTGGTACGGAGCCGTATGGTCGCCTGCTAGCTGACAAGGAGCAGACATGCGTCCGCCGGGTCGGCATCTGCCGGATTGGCGGCAGGGATTTTACCGAACAGGTAATCGCGCCTGGGCTGGCGCGAGACGGCCCGCGCTACAGCAAGAGATGCTGTGAGTGTCAAGCACGGTACAGTGCAGTGGTGCTACCACGCCGAGAAGCCGGATGGCCATTGTGGACGAGAATGGCGGTGGCAGCTTTGCTATCCATCCAACCACCGATCAGGGAGAAGTTCATGTCCGCTAGTGACTTGCGGGGCCAACTCGCCGCCGCCTACGAGGCCTGGGATGCCGCCTTCAACCGAGGCGACGCGAAGGCGCTCGCGGCAGCCTACCTTCCGGACGCGAAGTTCCTGCCTGCGACCCATGTGGTGCTCACCGGACCGGCGGAGATCGAATCGTTCTTCGCCGGGCTGTTCGCCAACGGCGTTACCGGGCACGTGCTGCGCATCATCGAGGCCGGCGGCGACGGCAAGCTCATCTATGGCGCAGCACACTGGACCGTGACGGCCAAGGGAGCGGACGGGACCAGCCAGGAGAGCAGCGGGATCGCCACCCACATCTTCGAGCGCCAGGCCGATGGCGGGCTCAAGATCAGGCTGCACACCTTCAACTGACTGCCCGGCTTCAACGTCACCCGCCTGCACGAGGACCGGCTTGAGATGGCGCAGCGCCAGGGTGCGGAGATCGTGAACTTCGACAAGGAGGATTCGGTCCGGACGCTCGTCGAGATGACCTGCGGCATCGGAGTCGATCGCGCCATCGATGCGGTGGGCGTGGATGCCGAGCATGCTCATCACGGCCCTGCCGCTTCGGCCAGTGAAAAGGCCGGCAGCATGCTGAAAGCCATGGCGGATGTGGTCACGCATGGCAGCCGGCACGGCCATGACTGGCAGCCAGGTGACGCTCAGGCGCTGGAATGGGCGGTCGACGCGCTCGCCAAGGCCGGCACCCCGTCGATCATCGGAGTCTCCCCACCGGCACAGAAGGACTTCCCGATCGGGCAGGCGATGAACAAGAACCTCACGATCAAGATGGGCAACTGCCACCACCGCAAGTACATCCCACCGCTGCTCGACCTCATCGCGTCCGGCACGATCGATCCCATCGGCATCCTCACCAAGGTCGAGCCGATGCAAGGAGTCATCGATGCCTATGAAGCCTTCGACGCGCGCCAGCCGGGCTGGATCAAGGTCGAACTGAAGCCCAAGGCTGGGTGATCTGGTTCTTCATGGCAGATGAAGGTCAGACGGAGCCAGAGCGTGGTTCCCAAGCAAGCTACTCATGGCCTGTCTGGAACTTTTCGGCTCAGCCTCAGCAAAGGAGTTCAAAATGCGGCCGCATGATCCCGCCGACTTGCCATAACGCGAAGGGCTGAGACGGCCCTCAAGGATAGTGCACGCCCCCTTCCGCCCGCAGCGGGTCATCCTGCCGGTTGGGCAGAGGGATGAACTCCGCCTCGTCGCCCGGCACGGTGTCGAAGCGGCCGCGCGCCCATTCCTCCTTGGCCGCTGCGATCCGTTCAGGCCGCGAGGAAACGAAGTTCCACCAGATGTAGCGTGGCCCCTCCATCGGCGCGCCGCCAAACAGCATGAACCGCGCTGCCGACGTGGCGGCGACGGTGATGGCATCCCCCGGGCGCAGCACCAGGAGCTGGGCGGGCCCGAACGGATCACCCGCCACCTCGATCGTGCCGGCGATGGTGTAGAGTGCCCGCTCTTCGTAGGTCGCGTCGATCGGCATCCGGGCACCCGGCTCGAGCTGCACGTCGGCGTAGAGCGTCTCCGACGCGGTCGCGAGCGGCGAGGTGGTGCCGAACGCCTGTCCTGCGATCAGTCTTGCCCGGATGCCGTCGGCATCGATGACCGGCAGCGCGTCCGCCTGGTGGTGCAGGAAGGCCGGATCGGTCTCCTCCTGCGCCGCCGGCAGCGCCATCCAGGTCTGGATGCCGAACAGGCGCTGGCCATCGCGGCGGCGCTGCTCGCTGGTGCGCTCGGAATGGACGATGCCGCTCCCGGCGCGCATCCAGTTCACCGCACCCGGCTGGATCGCCTGCTCGGTCCCCAGACTGTCGCGGTGCAGAATCTCGCCCTCGAACAGGTAGGTCAGCGTCGCGAGGTTGATGTGCGGATGGGGACGCACGTCGATGCCCTGGTCGGTCAGGAACTCCGCCGGCCCCATCTGATCGAAGAAGATGAACGGACCGACCATCTGCCGCTTGGTGGAGGGCAGGGCGCGCCGCACCGTCATTTCGCCAAGATCGACCGCGCGTGGCACGATCAGCGTCTCGATGACCTCCGTGGTCCGGCGATCGCCCAGCACCGGATCGGGACAGGGGCTCCAGCTCATCGATCATCTCCATCCATGGCATGGCATCTATCGGAACAGCGCCTGCACATCCCGGCTGCCCTGCACGAACCGCTCGATCACCACCCGATCCGGATGGAGGGAGTAGCAGATCAGGTAGTGCCGGAACGCCATGACCCGGATGTCCGGCGCCAAGTCAGAACGGAGCGGATAGGCCTTAGGAAAGCCGCAAAGCTCCTGGCAGCGCTTGCGCAGCTGCTGCACGAAGAGCAGGGCACGGGCCGAACTATCCGCAGCGATATAGTCGCCGATCTCCTCCAGATCGCTCTCCGCGGCTGGCGTGAAGAAGCAGCGCATCATCCTTGCCGTTTGGCCGCAGCGTACCTGGCTTCCAGCCGATCGAACACCTGCTCCGCCGCCACGGGCTCCCCACTGGCGCGACCCTCGGCGATCTTCTGCCGCAGTTCGGCCAGTTCCATCTCACGGGTTCGTTCCTGGGCCTGCAGGAGGCGCAGCGCCTCGCGGATGACCTCGCTGCTGGAGGCATAGGCGCCGGTCCGGACCTTGCCCCGGATCATCGCTGCCATGTCATGGGGCAGGGTGATGCTCAGTTTCTCCGTCGTACCGGCCATGCCATCCCTCTACCGATGCCAGCCGGAGGATAGCACTTGATCCTACTTGATACTACCAAGGTCCATGGCTTCAGCCCCTCGCTGAGGGCCAGCTGGCGCAGCTGCGCCCAAGGAGGGCTGAGCCTGCTGCCGTCATAGTGCAATGGAACCCACCAAACCTTCACCATGGTACGGCATGGTCTTCGACATGAGCCAGACCATGCTTGCCCAACGCCAGTTGCTGCAGCGCGCGGATCTAGCCGGCTTCGACCGGCGGGCCGAGGACGAAGAGGGTAGCTGAGCCGCCTGATCCTGCCCGGACGGGCACTACGCGAACGGACAGGAGCTGCGCCTACACGCAGCCCCCTTTGCCTGGTCCGTCCGTATCCTGCGTCTCCGCGTTCGCCGCCAAATGCGCCAGCACCTGCTTGAGCCTCCGCCGGATCTACCGCCGGCCTTCCAGATACGGCCGCTCACGTCACTGCAGTACCGATCAGCGCTTCGGTGGCGATCGGGAAGCGGCGCACACGGACGCCGGTCGCATGCCATACCGCATTGGCGATGGCTCCCGCCGTACCCGTGATGCCGATCTCGCCCACACCCTTGATGCCCAGCGCATTCACGTAAGGGTCGGTCTCCTCCACCAGGATGGCCTCGACCGAGGGTATGTCGGCATTCACCGGCACGTGATACTCGGCCAGGTTCGCGTTCAGGATCCGCCCGGAGCGGCGGTCGGGCACGGCCTGCTCGTGCAGGGCGAAGGAGACGCCCCAGATCATGCCGCCGTAATACTGGCTGCGCACGAGGCGCGGGTTGATGATGGTGCCGGCGGCAAAGGCGCCAACTAGGCGCGTTGCCCGGATTTGCCCGAGATCCGGGTCCACCTTCACCTCGGCGAACACCGCGCCATGCGCGTGCATGGCATAGGTCGCCTGCGCGTCCTGATCGGCGGCGCCGCTGCCGCGACCCTCTATCTCCGCCAGGTCGGCCCGCGCCAGGATCTCGGCATAGCTCTCGCTCCGGCGCTCGTCGTCGCGCCGGACCAGCCGGCCGTCACGTGCCAGCACCCCGACATTGCCCGCACCGAACAGCGGTGAGCGCTCGTCGCCGACCGCCAGCTCCGTCAGCCTGGCGATCGCGTCGGCGCCGGCCCCGTGGATCGCCATGCCGGCGGTCGCGGTATGAGCGGAGCCGCCGGCGATGCCGGCATCGGGCAAGTCGGAGCTGCCAGCCCGGAACTCCAGCTGCTCGATGTCGAGGCCGAGGCTGTCCGCGGCGATCTGCGCCAGCGCCGTCCAGGCACCCTGGCCCATGTCCTGCGCGCCCAGCTCGACTAGGCCGGTGCCGTCGCGCCGGAGGATCGCCCTTGCCTGGCCCTGGAACATGATGGCCGGGAAGGTCGCGGTACCGAGGCCCCAGCCGACCAGCAGCCCGTTCTCGTCACGCATTTGGCGCGGCGCCAGGGGACGCCCCTGCCAGCCGAACCGCTCCGCACCCTGGGCGTAGCATTCCCGCAGGGCCTTGGACGAGAATGGCTTGCCGGAGACCGGCTCGACCTCCGCATAGTTCCTCAGGCGGAATTCCAGCGGGTCCAGGCCGATTGCCTGCGCCATCTCGTCGATGGCGCTTTCCAGCGCGACGTTGCCGCTCGCCTCCCCGGGGGCCCGCATGAAGAGCGGCGTGCCGGTGTCGAGCCGCACCGCATCGGCGGTCGTGGCGATGGCCGGGCTGGCGTACAGGGTGTGACTGACCTGGCCGGAAGGCTCGAAGAAATCGTCGAAGCTGCTGGTGGCGGTGCGCACATGGTGGTGGATCGCCGTCAGCCGGCCCGCATCGTCGGCGCCCAGGCGCAGGGTCTGGCGGGTCGGCGCGCGGTGGCCGACCAGGCCGTACATCTGCTCGCGGCGCAGCACCAGCTTCACCGGCCGGCCCACCAGGCGCGCGGCCAGGATGCCCAGCACCTGCGGCCCGGAGACCAGCCCCTTGGAGCCGAACCCGCCGCCCAGGAACGGGCTGCGGATGTGGATGTTCTCCGCCGGGATCCCGAACAGTCCGGCGATCCGCTCCTGCGCCATGGTCAGGCCCTGGCTCGGCGTATCCAGCGTGAGGCGGTCGCCGTCCCAGACAGCCACGACCGCATGCGGCTCCATGGCGTTGTGGTACTGGGCGGGCGTCTCGTAGGTGGCCTCGATCCGGTGCTCCGCGGCGGCCAGGCCGGCCTCGACATCGCCGTGACGCACCTCCGATGGCGTGCCGATGCCGACCGTGGGCGGGACGAAGCTTTCGGGGTCGTCCAGCCCGACCCGCGGCGGCTCCGCCTGGTAGCGCGGCGCCAGGAGTGCAGCACCTTCGGTCGCCGCTTCCAGCGTCTCGGCGATCACCACGGCGATCGACTGCCCAGCATAGCGCACTTGGTCGTTCTGCAGCAACTCGAGCCGGAACATAAAGGGATTGGTCTTCGCGTCCGGATCCATCGCCAGCGGCGGGCGGTTTTCCGGGGTCATTACCTCGACCACGCCGGGATGAGCCCTGGCAGCCGCCACGTCGAGAAAGGTGACGCGGCCGCGGGCGATGCTGCTGGTCGCGAGCACCGCGTACAGCATGCCGGGCGGGTGGTGGTCTGCCGCATAGCGTGCCTGGCCAGTGACCTTCAGGAGACCATCGCGCCGGGTGAGCGGCTGGCCGATGCTGGCGCCGTGCCGGCGTGGCGTGGTGGTTCCGGTTCGCTCGGTCTCAGCCATGGAGAGCACCTCCAGGAACGGGGGCGAAGGGGGAGGCCGGAAGGGCAGGCAGACGCTCGGGCGTGCCGGCCGCGGCAAGCAGCAGGGTGCGCAGCACGATCCGCCGGGCGAGTTCGATCTTGAAGCCGTTGTCCCCAGACGGCCGGGCTGCGGCCAGCGCCGCCTCCGCGGCCCGCCGGAAGGACGCTGCATCCGGGCGGGCGCCGGCCAGCAACGCTTCCGCGTCCCGGGCCCGCCAGGGCTTGGCCGCCACGCCGCCCAGCGCCAGCCGCGCCTCGGCGATCACCCCGTCGGCCATGCGCAGGCAGGCGGCCGCGGAAACGACGGCGAAGGCGTAGGAGGTGCGCTCGCGGAGCTTGAGGTAGCGGGCATGGGCCGCAAACGGCGCCGCTGCGCCCGGCAGGCGGACCGCCACGACCAGATCACCCGGCGCCAGCACGCTCTCGCGCTCGGGCGTGGTGCCGGGAAGCAGATGGAACTCTTCCAGCGCCACCTCGCGGCGGCCGGCCGGCCCCTCGATCTCGACCACGGCGTCCAGGGCCGCGAGCGGCACGCAGAAATCGGAGGGATGGGTGGCGATGCAGGAATCGCTCCAGCCCATCACCGCGTGCAGGCGGTTCTCGCCGCCACGCGCATCGCAGCCTGCCCCCGGCTGGCGCTTGTTGCAGGCACTGGCCGGGTCGTAGAAATAGGCGCAGCGGGTGCGCTGAAGCAGATTGCCGCCGGCGGTGGCAGCATTGCGCAGCTGGGTGGACGCGCCGGACAGCAGGGCTTCGGCGACGGCCGGGAAGCGCTTGCTGAAGGCCGGGTCATGGGCAAGGTCGGCGTTGCGCACGCGCGCACCGATCCGCATCCCGCCATCCGGCAGGGGCTCGATCCGGTCGAGCCCAGGCAGGCGGCTGACATCGACCAGCCGGGTCGGGCTGACGATGCCGCCCTTCATCAAGTCGAGCAGGTTGGTCCCGGCCGCCAGATAGGCGCTGCCAGGCAGCGCGGCAGCCGCGACGGCTTCCGCGACCGTGGCTGGCCGGACATAGTCGAAGCGGTTCATGCTGCCTCCTGCTGTCCGGCCTGGCCCAGGCTGTGCTGCGCTTCCAGCACCGCCTCGGTGATGCCGCGATAGGCGCCGCAGCGGCACAAATTGCCGCTCATGCCCTCACGTATACGCTCGGGATCGTCCCCGGCCTGTCCCTCCCGGATCAGGCCCACGGCGCTCATGATCTGGCCGGGCGTGCAGAAGCCGCACTGGAAGGCGTCGTGGGCGATGAAAGCCGCCTGCACCGGGTGGCAGGCGTCGCCTTGCGCCAGCCCCTCGATGGTCAGCACCTCGGCGCCATCCTGGCTGGCGGCCAGAGCCAGGCAGGCATTGACGCGGCGGCCGTCGAGCAGGACCGTGCAGGCGCCGCACTGGCCGTGATCGCAGCCCTTCTTGGTGCCGGTCAGGTCCAGGCGCTCGCGCAGCAGGTCCAGGAGGGTGACCCTTGGGTCCTCCAACTCGACGGTCCGCTGCACGCTGTTGATGGTGAGAGTGATCGACAGGCTCATGCAGCACTCCGATCAGAACGGTCGTTGGGATGATTCGTCCGCGCGATGCATCGTCGGCCGGACGGCAGGTCCTGGAGCCATTCCGGGCGGCGGACGTTGCCAGTACGGCGGTTCCAGGCAAGGTGGCGGGGCGCAGGCGGCTGCCCACCCGTCACCACGCAAAGCAAAATACGGAGGCATCCTCCGTTTACAAGGGGCAGAATGCAGAAACGGACACGATGACGGATCAGCCGGCCATTAAAAAGCGCAAGCCGCGCGCGGATGCGCTCCGCAACCGGGAACGTGTGCTGGCGGCGGCCAAGACAGTGTTCAGCCAGGGCGGCTCGGGGGCGAGCCTGGAAGCCGTGGCGAGGCAGGCCGGGGTCGGCATCGGGACGCTCTACCGGCATTTTCCGACCCGCGAGGCGCTGTACGAGGCCGTCTACCGGCGCGAGGTGGAGCAACTGGTCGAGCTGGCGAGGCAGCTCGGGACAGAGGCGGCCCCGGTCGAGGCGCTGCGCAGCTGGATGCGGGCCAGCGTGGAGTTCGTCGCCACGAAGAAGGGCATGGCGGCAGCACTCGCTCTCGCCGCACATGGCTACTCGGACCTTGCCACCTACTCGCGCGACCGGCTCACCGGAGCGGTCGGCGACCTGCTGCAGAAGGCCGTGGCGGCCGGGCAGATCCGGCCGGACATCGGGCCCGAGGACCTGCTCCGTGCCCTGGTCGGCATGTGCTATGCCCATGACCAGCCGGAATGGCAGGCCAGGGTACTGCGCCTGATCGACGTCTTCGTGGACGGGCTATGCTATCCTGATGGAAGACCTGCACAACAGGCTCGTGGTGCTGCACAGCGCCCGACGAGTTGACGCTCATGGTCCGCCTGCACCGGCTACTCTCTCCCCGTTCAGACATGAGATTAAGATGCGGTAGATTTCTTATGACATGTGAGCGATTGTACGAGTTAGCTAGCTAATCGGGCCTAGCGAGTGCCGCGAGCTTGCAACCGACAGCAGCCCGGCCGAACTGGGGCAGCCATGACCAGCTGCATCATTTCGCCACGGGCACGACTTGATACGGATCCCTCCAGGTCCTCCTGGACCTAAAGTCTGCGGATTTTGGATGAATGGTTATCTGGCCATTCATAGTGGGAAAGTTGCCAAAGACCGACATTGGCCTGGTGGAGATCGACCGGCTCCTGACAGCCGATGCCCGCATTGGCCGTGTGTTGTCGATGCCGGCTATGGTGTCAGTGCCGCCTTCAGTTCTGGCCTGATCAGGCGCGACCTCGTCCAGACGGTCGGCATGCCTGAGGGGTAGAACGTCCACGCGACGGCGGTGACCTGCACTGAGCCAAGACCAGATGAGCCTGCAAGCAGGCCCACCAGCGGATGAAGGAGGAACTTAGCCTCGACCAGTTCGGGGGACGCTCCTGGGCGGGTCTGCATCGCCATGCGTTCATGACCATAAGCGCGCCCTGCCTCCCCAGCACCTCCGCCTCCAGAAGGAGAAGTAAAGCAAAGGAGCCGGACCCGCAGGGCCACCACGGCCGACCCTGCCAGCAGTGCAACGCTGGATGGTCGAGTTGTTCCGCCGCACATGGATCCACAGCCCACACTGCGGCACCAACCTCGCCGGGCGCCTACCTGCTAAAGTGGCAAGGTAGTGGTAGCTCCCACAGCCAAGGAGGGTGCTGTTTCCAGCCGCTGGACCAGGTCAGGCATCGAAAGCAGCCAGCTCGTTCCAAAGTGAAAGCCCGATTTGGCGGGTGCGATCTCCAACCGCCTGAATTTGCCATGGATGTTGATGGTTGCCAGGTGCCGGTCGCCCACGTTCCCCTGATGGAGTTCGGCGCTGTTCATGCGCCTGATGCCAGGGACAATGCCACGTCGGCAGATCCGAAAAATCTCTCCTGCCCTTTCAGGGTTGTGGCAGGCGCTACTCCTCTGAAACCTGCTCAGAAGCGTAAGTCTACCCTGAGTGAGCCGCCGTGGCTGGCAACGTTGCCGGAGAACTCGCCGTCGTACTGAACACGCACTCCCACATCGCCACCGTTCAGGATCTGTAGCCCGGCATC
>VFQN01001723.1_pt1 | contig 35558 bp, 27 predicted proteins | sample 3512371 | NCBI WGS metagenome assembly VFQN01 (sample SAMN10412370, study PRJNA504923) | tailings metagenome | isolation source: Replicate 2 from Balatoc abandoned mine | place: Philippines: Itogon, Benguet | collected 2017-08-28 | reverse complement strand
TCCGCCGGCATCAGCCCCACAGCCCTGTCCGCCGCCTGCCGCTGCTGCTCCTCCTGCCCCGGGTGCTGCCCCGCCGCCAGCGCGCGCACCGCCTCCACCTCCTCCCGGTCCAGCACGTGCGCGCCGTCCAGGTCGATGGCCAGCACGCGCTCCGCCCCGCCCTGCAGCACCTCCACCACCATGTTCTCCAGCTTGAGGTCCGACAGCACAGACCCCGCGCCGCGCCACGTCTTGGGCGCGTCCAGGCTGAGCAGCATCAGCTCCAGGGCCGGCGCCCAGCCCCTTTCCTGCCGCTGCACCGCCGCCTGCACCCGCGCCACCAGCGCGTCCGACAGGCAGCCGCCCGCAGCCCACCGGCTCACCGTCACCGCGGTGTACCAGCGGCAGCCCTCCTCGGGGGCCGCGCCGGCGGGCCGAGGCACCTCGGTCACGTCCCACTTGAAGTAGGCCTGCACCGGAACGGTGGTGAGGGAGCTGCTGCTGCTGCTGCAGCTGCTAGCAGTGCTGCTGGCCACCGCGTCCTGCACTCGCCGCTGCCCCGCCAGCCCCTCCCACAGCGCCTCGGCGTGGGTGTGCCGCAGCGCCCGGTCCGCAGCCAGCAGCACGTCGGGGGGCAGCACCACCACCTGCTGCTGCTGGTGGTTGTGGCGGCTGGCGGCGGCCTTGGTCTGGTGCTGCTGCAGCAGGATCTGCACCGCGGCGCCCACAGGCACCTTGACCGGCCCCACGGACTTGAGCGCCACCTCCACCTTCTCGCCGTCCACCTCCATAAAGCCCCGCTGCACCGTGCGCTCGTCGTTCTGCTGCACCATCTCGGTCACGCGCACGCTGGCGGCCAGGCCCTCGGTGCGCGGCACGTTGGTGTTGCTGCACATGACCATGCCCGCAGCCACCACCGCCAGGCCCAGCCGCCGGCCCAGAGCCGCCTCCGCCCACGCGGCAGCGGACCCCAGGCGCAGCGGCACCGGGCGCAATAACGCTGCAGCGTAGGTGCCGTTGGGCGCGTTGGGTGCAGCGATGAAGGGCCTGGGAGCGCCGATGGGCCTGAGTGCGCCGACGGCTGGCTTGGTAAGGGTGATGAGGGGCTTGGGCACACCGAATATTGGCTTGGGTGCACCCATCGCGAGCTTGGGTGCCCCAATGGCGAGCTTGGGTGCAGCGATGAGGGGCTTGGGTCCCCCGATGCCGGGCTTGGGTGCAGCGATGACGGGCTTGGGTGCAGCGATGAGGGGCTTGGGTCCACCGATGTTGCGCTTGGGTGCGGCGATGACGATGACGGGCGCGGGAGTAGCTGCGCAGGGGGCCGGGGGCTGCGCGGCGGCGCCCGGCTGGGAGAGCGCGAAGGGGACAGCGTGCAGCTGCTCCAGGTGCTGCAACCCTTGGCGGTCCGCACCCCTCGGTGACGGGGCAGACGCGGGGGAGGCGGGGGCGTAGGGGTCAGGGATGGGAAGCTTGGTGGGCTTGGAGGCGGTGGGAGTCATTGCCGCGCCACGTGTTGGGGCTTTGGGGGCCGGCTGCGGGCGAGCCTGCAAGCGCAGTGTCGGGGGGAGGAGCCTTCAGATGTCCGTTTACGCGTAGCAACGGTTCTCAGAACCTCGGTCTTGTCATGTGAGCTTTCAGATGATGCGCGTGCACGATGCCATAGTCCCACCGACCAATCCTGTGCGCTCAGCCTGAACAGGATTTCGTCAGGATGCCGAAGTTCCAACAGTCCTGAGCGCTCAGCAGCAGCAGGCACCTGAACTACTCGTGGAACATGCGCGCCAACGCCTGGCCTCAAGCCCCCTACGGTACCCCACTTAGCGCAACACTAGGCTGTCACGGCCACATTTCACATCTGCCTGCTCCGTTATCCCGGCAGGCCACTTACTGCATACGGGCGGCCGCAGGCGTCGGTGCCGCAGACGATGCCCTCCTTCCTGGTGGCGCTGTCTCGGTCTCCAACTTGCGCCCTGCAACAAGCACCAATGCAGCATCCAAGTTTAATCTTTGGATTGGGATGCATGGATACCATGTGGGTCGCCAACAGCAGGAAGTCGGCATGTGCTCGATGATCGAGCTGTGCACTGGGCCTCGCTACTCCGACAGCATCTCGAACGCCATTTATCCACTTCATGTTTGCAAGGATGCAGTTGAGAAGGCCGGCGCATCGCTAATCGTGCACTTGTGTCCCGACCGTTGCTGACGTGTGAGGTGGCTTACCGGCCCGCGTTGCGGCGCATTCCCTTATCATCATTCATCTTCTTCTCCTTTCCTTTTCGCTGTTGACGGCTTCCCATTGTTCTTTCGCGCTGGCTGGATGCGGAGCAGTCCGGCGAGGGCTCTTGTTTTGTTACCGGTACGCTACCAGCAGGCTAAACAAACTACTTGATAGGATAGCTGTATTGCAAGTGGCTTTTGCTGTAAGAAGCCATGCAATCAGAGGTTCAGTATCGCGTTTTGGCCCGCCTCATGCTGTACATTCGCATGGCGTTCGCTTAGATGCCAAACATACACGCAACAGCAGAGCGAGTATGCAAACATATTTAGGGCTGCATCGCAACATTACTTTGGCACGCGTCCCCGCAGCTCGGAGCTCTGGGACGCGGTGGTCCTGCTCGACGGAGCAGACCTTCTGGGGCAGACTGAGCCCATGACCGAGCCCCCAGCGCCCAGCAGCGCCCAGGCACTGAAGTGGCAGGCCGCAAAGCCCTACACAGACCGCAAGGCCTGATATTTAAGGGCTATGAAAGGGCGGAGGAGCCAGATGCCACAGCCACAGCCAAACGGTCCGCCACCAACCCAGCGTGGCAACGGCATGAACAGCCAATACGCCTTCTTCGAGCTATTAAGGTGCTCGCAGTAAGCATAAGCCGATCAGCATGCGTAATCACTCCCAGCCCCCCTGCCACCACAACCGCAATACCACGCTCGCATCCAGGGCTTTGATCACCAGCAGCTAGCACCTACTGTTGTCATCGTAAAACACTGCTCTCAGCTTCTATGTCCTCTACTTTGCATCTCAGACCATTAAGTGTATGGAGGGCCAGCGCACCAATGGACCAATCAAGACCCCAATGGCCAGCGCCACAGCTTCCCATCCAGTCTGGCCCCCAAGCACTAACCCGACTTGGTGGGCACGACGCTCCCGCAACACAATTGTGCAACCAGCACTCCCGAAACACCCTCGTCCTCCCCACACGCCATCACGACCCCCGGAACCCTCTAACGCCTCCTGCACCATCACTCTCGGAACCCCACTCATGTTCCTTGTACACGTCCCGCTTGCCCTCCTACCCCCTGCACCCCTCCAGCCCCGAGGGTGCACTCAATACCAGCTTTTCAGCGTCACGGGCTCTCAGCGGCGCGTTTCGCAGCACGACATGCGCAGCCACCGCAGCCCACCCAGCGCGTACATATTAGGCGGTACGTTTCATGCCGTTTTCTCTGTTCTGTGGCCGCCCCTAACCTCGCTGTCCGCAAGCCGACTGTTTCCGCTTACCACTTTGCCGCCCCGCATGCCTACCTACGAACCTACCCCTCCAGCCCCTGCAGCACCCCCGCCACCTCCCCCACGTCCACCAGCACGTGCACCCGCGCCCACAGCGCCCGCAGCCGCCCCAGCCGCTCCCTGGCCGCCTGCCGCTTGGCCCGCGACACCACCGGCAGCCCGCACCGCCCCTCCAGCGCCGACACCGCCTTGCAGGCCGGAAGCCCAGGCAGCAGCAGCTTCAGCACCTCCACAACACATGCGTCAGCCTCCGCGCCCCGCCCTCCCGTGGCCCGCGCTGCAATGCGCTCCGCTAGCTGCGGGTCAGCCTGCAGCGCCGCCGCCAGCTCCTCAGGCAGGGCCAGCGACAGGGCCCACAGGAGGTGCGCGGGCCCCGCCATAAACGTTGCCACAGGGGCCTCCCACGGCCCCCCAGGCTCCTCCCTTGCGCACCTCCTGGGCTCCTGCAGCACCAGGAGCAGCAGGCGGAAGGGCTGCAGCCTCAGCAGCAGCTCTCGCCAGCTGTGCACCCGGCCCTCCGGCTTGCCCGCTGCGGACGGGTGTGTATCATCGAGGGCGGGCGCAGCGGTGGCCGTGCCAGTGCTGCCGCCGCCGCCGCTGCTGCCGGCGATCGCGCTCCCGGTGCGGACAGGGTGAACCTGATTGGCACCGCCTTTGCCTGCGGGGCTGCCGGGAACGGAAGACCCTGCACCCGACGCCGACGCCCCGCTCGCGGGCTTCCCCTGCTGCTGCTGCTGCTGCTGCTCCTGCTGGTACCTGTCCCAGTGCACCCTCAGGCACAGCACCACGACCGCCTCATACATGCTGTACGCTGCCGTCACCGCCTCCTCCTCAACCCCCTGCCGCTCAAGCCACAACACCGCTGCAGCCATCGGTGGCAGCAGCTGAAACAGGGTGGCCGACAGGTTCACGGCCAGCCGCCTGGCGGGGCACGTGGCGCGCGTCCCTGCACCCTGGGCGCCGCCGCTGCCACTGCCGCCACTTCCGCCGCCGCTGCTGCTAGCGGTGCGCACTGGGCGGCATTGCGCGCACGCCCCGCGCGCACAGCAGCAGACCAGGGGGCCCCTGCCGTCGAGGTAGCTCAGCACCTTCGCCTCGTTGCCCCCGAAGAAGCCGGCATCGTGCATGACATCCACCAGCTCGTACGGCACCCCGCACACCGCCCTGGTTCCCGCGTAAAACAGCTGCGTGAAGGACGCGCTCCATGCGGATGAGCCCCTGTGGTGGCAGCGGCCGCATGTACCGACAGCCGTGCAATCTTCTGAGCCGGGACCTTAGAACCGACCAGCTGGTCATGCGCGCTGTGGTTGGGTTACTACAATGTCCCACATCGGCCAAAGCGCAACTGCCCACGTCGGTCGTGTATGAACACGTTGCGTTGCAGCTGGGTACACTGTGCCCTACAGCAAAACCTTGTCAGGGCGCCCAGGGGAGATTTGGAGACCCCAACAGAAAGGCGGTCGCACACAGTAGGTCCCGTGCTGATCTTCCTGTCGTCCACACGAATACTACAAACACCGCCTATGGCCCTATGCGCAGCACCCACCAGCGCACTCCACCAGCGTGCCGTGCCGGCCGCCCGCTGCACACTCATGCATACCCATGCACTCCAGTCAGAATCCCCGTTGATCCCCCGCCCGCCCGCCCGCCCCATGCCCGCCCAAGCACCACCCTGCGCGTCCACCGTGCCGACCCGCGCCGAGCCCGCGCCGCACACTCCTGCGCCCGTGCCCAACCCAGCCCACCCGCGCTCACCCCTGCGCCTCCAGCGCCTCCGCCCGCCTCCGCAGCACGCCTCCCGCCGCCGCCACCAGTCTACCGATGTCCTCCGGTTCCGCGTACGGCATGAGGCGCTCCCAGTCGTTGCGGCCGAAGTAGCACGCGGCCAGCAGCTCCACCGCCGCGCCCTCCTCCGCCTCGCCACGTGCCACCACCGCCGCCGGCGCCTCCCGTACCAGGCGCTCCAGGGTGGGCAGCAGACCGCACTCGAGGGCATGCTGCACGTCGTCCGGGGGCCGAGAGTAGAGCCCGGCTGCAGCACGGACATGCAGCGGGGAAAGGGGTGAAGAACAGGGGTGGACGGCATGAGGTTGCGTGTGGGTTGGACAAAACTAGCTGCTAAGACCAGCAGTTGCCACAGGGGCACAGCGGTTAACAATGTGTAAGAGAGGGCACGAGTGAAGTCCAGGAGGTGGTGGGGACAGGCAAGAGGCGCAGAGCATGCAAAGGCAGAACCTGAGAACCAAGTTGTGATCGGGCCAAAGTGACGTCACAACAAAGCCGGAGGACAGGCAGTGAAAGCAACTGTGTCGCGCAACATGTCATCCGGAGGTAGAGCAAAGGCCTCTCCCGCCCTGTGGGAGTTGCGAACGCCGTTGCATGCCGAGGCGCTAACACCTTGGAGCATGCGCGCAGTACCCACATGAGAGGATGAAGTTGTCATCATGGCAGGTGACGGTCAGGTAGGGGTGGTCGAAGGCGATGGGCCGCCAATGCCGCTGCCCCTCCGCCTTCTCCCCTTCAACCGCCATCCCCTCCTCATCCTTCTCTTCCTCCTCCTCTTCCCGCGGCCTCCCCTCTGCCAGCAGCGGCAGCAGCTGCACCACCCGCCGCCACCACCACAGCGGCCGCCACGGCTCAGGAATGTGGCGCATGGCCTCATCCGCCTCTTCATCCGCAAGGGCCTCTTCAGCGCGTGCGAGGTCCGACAAGTTATCCAGCGCGCGTGCGGCGTAATGGACCGCCACGGCCCGGGACACGTGACACAGCCACGTGCCAGGCTGTGGGGCGGAGGCCCCGGCCGCCGCCGCCCCAGTCGCCACTGCTGGAACCTCCCTTGCGCGCCCCTCCCCGCCCGCCAGCGCCTGGTGCTGCTGGTGCTCGAGCTCCTGCTGCTGCTCTTGCTGCTGCCCCGGCCCCTCCTGCTCCTGCTGCTGCCCCTGCGGCTGCTGTTGCGCAGACGGCGCCTGCGAAGGCCCTGCATCCGCCACCGCCCGGGCGTGCTTCAAAAGGTAACGTACCAGGCAGCGGCCGGCGTGGGTTACGCCTCCCAGCCTCACCGGAACGTCCGGGAAGCTTTCGTGACCCTCAAACAAGAGCGACGCCCACACTTTAAAGCGCTTGTCCAGAGCCTCCAGCAGCTGCCGGCTGCCTCGCACCGCCGCCGGGCCCCCCTGCGCGCACTCCCACAGGCAGGGCATCACCTCACCCGCCAGAGCCACAACCGCCCCTGGCTGCAGGCCGTACGTCGTACACGCGCCCGCCGCGCCCACCGCCGCCACCAGCCCCGCCGACAACGCCAGCTGGCAGCCGAGGCTAGCCATGAGCTCCCGGGCTGGCTGGTGCGAGGGGTAGGCTTCCGGGGGGATGCTGAGGCCGTGCGGCATCCATGCCAGGTTGCGAGCCAGGATGGCACGATCCGGGCGCATGGAGAACGCTGCTCTTGCTGCGTCCGCCAGCCGTTGCTGGTCCGCGTAGGCCCGCCGCACCGCCGCAGCCAGGTCGGCCCCGCCCCCGTCGCCCCCATTGCCGACACCCCCGCCGCTACCCGCCGCGCCCTGTGGCAGGTCCTCCTCTGGCGGCATGGTCTGGTCTAGCACCAGCAGCCCTTGCACGATGGAGTGCAACAGGTGGCTCTCACCCAACGCCCGCCACAGCTCAGTCACCAGGCACAGCTGCTCCTGCTGCTGTTGCTGCTCCCCCTGCTGCTGCTGCGCGGCACCGGCTGACGTGCTGCTCCCCCGCTCGTTTCGACCCTCCGCCTCCGCCGTACGGCCTCGCTGCCGCTGCCCTCGCCGCCGCTGCTTCTCCGCCTCCCTCCTCTGCTCCTCCTCCTTGTCCTTCTGTTCCTGCTCCCTCCGCCTTGCCTCCTGCTGACGCCGCTTCTCCTCTTCCTCCTCGCGGCGGCGGCCCTCCGGCCCCGCGCACAGGTAGCAGTTGCAGCAGTCGCGCTTGCCCTTCGTCACTTCCATCGTGTCCAGTATCCACCCCACGAGGCAAGCCGCCTCGTCAAGGGAGTGGTACAGGCCAAGGTGCAGGTCTTGGAGGGTGGGCGACACAACGAGCACCTGACCCCCCTGCCCCTGCCCTTGCCCCTGCCCTTGCCCCTGCTTCCCCGGTGGCCCCTCGTGCTGCTCTCTCGCTTCTTTCCCCTGGTGGCCCTGTCCCTCGTCCTGTTGGCCCTGCTGCTTCCGCTGCTCCTGCTCAAGGTGGCCCTGCTCCCGCTGCCCCTGCTGCTTCCCCTGGAACTCGTCCGTCGCAAAGCTCAGATCTGTAATGCTGCGAGCAAGGCAATGCAGGGCCTGCGTCTTGAGGAGTGCGAGCGCGAGGGGCACACGCAGGGTTGGGTGCTTGGAGGTTCCAGCGAGGCACGCCTCCACGGCTGACAGGAAGGCCCGGCAGCAGCGCGCGAGCGGCAGTTCATTCGCGCTGCTTCCATAACCAAAGATGTTTTTAGGCGTGGATGGAAGTGCTCTGGCAAGTTGCCCGTATATATTTAGCAGGTTACAGCAGCCTTGCTTATTCGTGACGAGCTTCGCGCACTCCTGCTCGTCGTGAACCGCGAGCAGCACGCAGTCCAGAGTGTAGCTATACTCCGCTGGCAAACGGTTCATGGTTTCGCTCAGTGAACCGTGGGCCTCGGGCTGCAGGCCCAGGTTGCCCTCGGGGGCGTTCGTAAGAGCCATAGCTCGCAAGGGCAAAACTACCCCTGTATGAGCAACACAGGAGCTGTTACCCCTTCATATTTATGATAGCAGCGTTGCGCTGGTGGTGAAAAATGCGAAGTGTCCGAGGCCCATGGTTATCATGCAGGGAATGCCCAGCCGTACCCTTGCACCTCGGCAGTACCCCACAGGGACACAAATGACATAGCCCTGGCCGCGAGGCCGCCCCATACCCTGTGACCTGAAGTTGTTCCGGGGCAGTGCCCATACCGCACACGAGGTCGGGCCTGGCCGGCATAGGCTTACAGGCGGCCAAGGCGCCAAAGCAGGCTAGGAGAGCAACTAGGGGGAGCATTGAGCACGCTGCTGTGCCTGAAGTATTCACATGGAAAGAATGTGGAACGTCAGAAACTGCTGGACAGAAGGAACCGGGAGGATCAGGATCCTGACCAGGATTTGATGTTCCGGACCTTGCATGCACGGCACCCGCCACCCGGTTTGAACGCTATGCCACTTCCGGTACTAAGAGCAGAGGGCCTGGAAGATGCAGTGCAGGAGTCCTCCACCTCCTATGCCATCTGTAAGCGGCACTGTTACCAAGGCGGCAAAAAGGGCATCAGTCGCACAGTGCACGCAAGTTTAGGTCACCGTACCACCGGCAGTCCAGCAGCAGGGGCAAACACACTCCGTTTGCCCCGCCCCAGTTCCTTGCTCGGCCCGCATACTGATACCCACCTGTACCCACGCAGCCAAACATCCTGCGCGTGAGGTTTTCTCAAAGCCACGCTTGACTCGTCCAAAGCTCTCCAGCCCGACACCAGTACGACTCAATGGCTCTTGGCCCTCTCTTTAACGCCCCACGGGTCGGCATGTACGTCAGTCGAAAGCTCCCTTCGCTTCACAACCTGTCACTTTTCAGCTCGGCACCAGCGCGACTGCTCCATGCTCTTTGCTCTACAGGTCGGCACACACGTCCGTCACCAGGCTCCAGATGGGCGACTCAATGGCTCTTGCCCCTTGCCTTTTCCACGAGGCTCCGCAAGTCGGCATGCGCAACAACTCTACAGGCCGGCACAAGCACTACTCCACCATGCCTGGCTCCAAGCTCTTTGCCGAACACCTTGGCATACACGTTTGGACCTTGCCTCTTCTAGGTGCTCTACAAGTCGGCGTACCGGTACCGGTAGGCGTTTGTCACCAGGACTCTGTCTGCGGCTTCCCTCACCATGGCTCTTTGCCCTTAGCTCTACAGGTCGGCATACACGTCCGTTGCCAGGCTCCAAATGGGTTTGGGCCCCGCGCCCTTGCCCTTGCCGCCGCCGCCGCCACCCCGCGCCTGGTCCTTCAGCCCCTTGCCCGCCGCATACTTGCGCTTCTGCACGCGCCCGCCCTTGACCCCCAGCTGTTTGTCCTTGCCGGACCCGCGGCCCGCCGCGGCGCCCCTGCCCTTGGCACCCGCCCGCACCTGCAGCAGGACACACGAGCACCAGGGGGATGCATACCGTATGGCACAGCAGGTATCATCAAGCGGAGGCCCCAGGAGCTAGGCTAGGATAAGTCTGGTGTGGTGGCAGGAGGCCTACCGTACTAGGTTCAAGCACAGAGGCACCAGGGGGACGGAGATGCGTGGGGAAGGGTGCAGGGGAGGCGCATGCACAGCTGACGGGCGGAGGACGCTTGTCATGGCAAGGGGCAGGGCCGCGGAGCTTGCGGGACAGGACCGTTAGTCCTGCAACATTCAGTGACAGGGGCTTCCCTGTTGACCCGCATCAGTCCAGGTTGGACCAATGCGCATCATCGTGGTGCATTTTGGGTGCAGAAAAGTACACAACATATGATGTTTTAGTGGTGCAACGCAGGGTACCCCGCCCGGCTCCCACCTTGCCCCCCGCCTTCTTCTTGTCCGCGCTGGGGGCTTCCGCAGTGATGAGCCCGGCCTTGGCCGCCGCCTCCCACTCCTGCAGGATCGCAGCGGGTCAGGCGGTCAGCAGCAGCAGGAAGGCGACGAACCAGGATTTCGGTATTGATTAGTATTGACTAGTATTGGACATCGGTATTAATTAGTATTGATAAGTATTGCTTAGAATTGATAGTATTGATTAGTCCATGTCGCAGTGGCAGTGACGTCGCAGCAGCAGGGCCATGAGACGTATGCCGGCCCGTTGCCCTGCGCCGGCACACCAGTCCAGGGCACGTCGAGCAGGCAACTGCACTCCCCTGCCACAAAGCCACAAGCCTGTGTTGTTCCACTGGCCAAGCGCCCGCACAAGGCGCCCACTTGCTACCCCCGTGACCGTCATGTGCGGCAGGGCACATGCATGTGTCCATTCTGCAGCACGGCTGCCGTACTGCCGCCTATCCCTACCGCCGCGTGCCGTCCTTGCCGTACGGCAGCCACGCACGCGTACAGGCTCGCCAGGGCCTCATGCAGGTCGGCCACGTAAATGTCATTGACCCGCGGGCCAGCGACGGTGAAGGGTGTGGCTGCCGTGTCGCCCAACCAGCCGCCCCAAGCTCCGTTGCGACATGGCAGCCGCAGCCTTTACCGTCGCTGACCAGCTGGTCAATGACGACTACCTGGCCAGCCTGAATCAGCGTTCATGGCGTGACGTTCAGGAGGCAGGGCCAGAGGAACCTGAGTTGCCCCCCCCCCCCACCACGTCGCTGCAGGTCGGCGACACCTGCCTGGCCGGCCTGCATGAGCCCCCAGGCGGGCCGCCCCAGCCGCTTGGCAGAAACCCCGATGACCCTATGCTGTCAAGACTTACAACCCGCAGCAGGGCTTGGACAGCCTAGGCGCGAACACAGCGCCCTTACAGCGAAACAAACGGGAGTAGGGTCTAGTGTGTTACTGTGTATCGGTACGTGCCTTTCGTCACGTTCATGGGCGCTGACTCACCCTCCTGTGCTTGAGGTACAGGTACAGCGCCGCCCGCGCGTCGTCCACGGGCGTGTGCTCCCCCTCCTGGATGGTCAGCCCCAGATGCGAGGCCGCCAGCTCCTGGGGACAAAAAGCAAGCGAATCCAGCAGGGATGGGATGTGGGTTGTGGGTGTTGGTCAAGGCTTAAGGGCGAGCCCCAGGTGGGAAGCCACCACCTCCTGAGGGTACAGGTGCTATCTTTTGCTGCCTAAGCGCCCGCACCAGTGCAAGAGCCTGGCGTGCCGCTGCGGACGTGCCACTCCATCGCCCTTAGGCGGCCCACCCTGCCGATTCCTGCCACTACCCAGCGCCTGGTGGCCCAGCCACAGCCAGCTCTGCCGCTCCGCATGCACCATCCCTTGAACCCTCCGGCCCCTTCGGGCATTGTGTGACGTAGCAATGCCCAATAATTGCAATATGCGAAGGGTGAGGTCTGGCCGTGCAGCTCGTGTTGCGTCATGGCAGTCGACCCCGCGCCCCGACGCGCCTTGAGCGACGCCGACACCTTCTTGCCGCTGTCCAGCACCTGAGGGTACGGTACGGTTGGAGTCAGTTGGGTGGCTGCTCTAGTAAGTCGGCCATTGAGTCGGTTGCACGCGCCGGTACAACGGTGGTAATGGGAGAATGCGAAAATGGTGACACATTGCTGTGGCAGGGGCAATGCTGAGACGCATACGGCATGGGGCGCCACAGGCCGCGCCACGGTCGCAGCACAACACACAATACGCTGACAGGACCCAGCGTCGGGCCCCCAAGAGCGCTCGAGTCAGTGCACTACCGCACGCACGCTCTGTCCCACCGCCAAGCTCCACAGCCAAACACCTCGCCCCGAGTGTCCACTTAAGCACCAAATACACACGCACGTGCTGTATCCTTGCACACGCTTCCTCACTGCACCACAGTGCTACCCCCCACCCACCTTCATCAGCGCGGGGTATTTGGCTGTGTCGCGCAGCAGCTCCCAACATGCACACGCATTCCCACTTTGTAACATAGCTATACCACCACCACCACCACCACCACCACCACCACCACCACCACCACCACCACCACCACCCCCACCACCACCACCACCACCACCACCAGCCCACCTTCATCAGCGCGGGGTATTTTGCCGAGTTTCGCGCGCGTGCACGTGCTTTGTCCTTGGACACGCTTTCCCACGGGAACGCAGTGCTCCTGCCTACCCACCTTCATGAGCGCGGGGTATTTGGCTGTGTCGCGCAGTAGCTCCCGCGGGTGCTCCTCCAGCCGCAGAGCGCGCAGGTCGTTGCGGATGGAGTGGCCCACCAGGATGCGGCCCTTGACCATGGAGCCGACCTGTGGGGCCGTCAACGGAAGGGGGTGCCTGATTCAACTTTAAACGCCACTGTGTGCAACGCAATGGATACAGCTCGTGGCCGTGGCGCCAACCTGGGGTGCGAGGTTCAGGAGACAGGAGAGGAGTGACAGGGGCCGTAGCAGAGAGTCGTTAGTGTTCTGCTCATTTGGGTTCCAAGCTGGTACGCGCGTAAGGCAACCTTGCGGCGCTTGGTCGTGGTGCCAACACGGGTGGCGAGCAGTAGCAACGGCAGCGAAGCCAGGAGTGCTGGCATCCCATCCACTCGACCACGACAATCGGTTATTGTAGAATCGTGCAGTGCCATCGCCGGTGCAGCTTTCAACCAGTGTTGTGAGTCCTGCAGTATGTGGCGGTGCTGCGTTGAGGCCATGAAGCCCTTTCGTTTGGCCCCACAAGGGGGCCCAGAGCATCGCACTGAGGTACCACGGTTCTTCCCCGTCCCACCAGCGCCCCTTCACCGCAAGAGCCACAGGGTGGCCTCCCCACAGGCCCGTGTTCCCCTGCGTGTCCTTCAACCGAAAACCCATCAACTCTGTTGCCCCTCTATTCCCCTGTTTTAGGGATGTGGTCTATCCCGAAGTCCCGACTTGGACCCTTTTACCCTTGTATCCGCGTCAGGTGCCACGCTTGCCCCCCGCGCTCACCTCCTGGATGACCTCGTCAAAGGGCCGACCGTTGGCCACGTCCTGGGGCCGTACACCGCTGACCCACGTCCTGCGGGGAGGGCCAAATCGACACGAGCCCGAGTGACAGAGCGCAGTTGATGTACAGTGTAGGCTCACCGTGTCGCAGGAGAAGGCAGGGCTTGCACGCTCAAAAGGCTGCGGGCCATGCCAATATGCCAACGCCACGCCTTCGCCACCTCCTGCTGCTGCTCCTACATGGTGTCACTCCAGGCCTCACCCCTCGGCATATCAGTGAAGCCGTACGGTGCGGTGCCGCACACACACGGCACACAGTACGCGCAGCCATAGTTTGCAACTCGTCCTTTGGACATCACAACCCTGCAGTCCCTGTGCCATGATGCGACACCGTACAGTGTCGTCCAACGCGTACGGCGGACCACATGTGATACACGCGATTTCACCACCGCGCACACACCTGTAGCCCGACAGCCGGCTTCCTTCTTCAGCCAAGTACCACAGCAGCGACGCAGCATCGGCACCAGCGATCTCGGCTACCGACATGCCACCTGCCTGCTTCGCACCCTCTCTCCTAACTCTGCTTGCCTACGCCTGTCTTAGGCTTATCACGCCCACATCCCGCACCGCATTCGCAACACACCTGTAGTCCGTGACCTTCTCGTTGGGCTTTACGAACGTGTCCATCACCACGCTGCCCTGCGCGTTCACCACGCACACGCGGGCCAGCGCGCTCACGCTGCCGCGAGGGCCCGTGCCCACCATCTCGCAGTCCAGCGCCAACACCTGTCAGAATGACATTGCAAGGAGTTTTCCGTGAATAACCACTTATACTATGTGTAGGTCGCTGGCTTTCATAGAATGGTATAGGTGTTGGTTGACACAGGGGTCGAGCTGGTTACCCAAGCTGCGTTTCGTGCCTTCAGACGAGGGGAGGAGGCCATGGGAGGGGCTGCGGCGCTGTCTGGGCACTGCACAGCGCCGCGCATATGCATGGGTCGCATGGTGCAGCGGACATTGTGCCGTACGGCCATGCAGTCTGGCAACCTGCTGCGCCATGCAACACCTCACTGCCCCTGATTAGCATCCACATTGCTGCTCCGCAGTCCACCTCCGACAAGCACGTGCCTTGCCCTGCCCTGCCCCGCCCATACACTTCTCGTCCCGTCTGCCAGTACAACGCACGAACACCGTCGGTGTAGCGCTTTCCGCCCAGGTCGCTTGGTAGCCGCTTACATGGCTTCCCACAAGCTCTACTCACTTCCCTTGAAGACACTGTGCCGCTAACTTACTATCCATCTGGCCCCCCGCCCCACCTGCGTTAGCTCCGTGCTCTCGCCCATGGCTCCCGGCCGCCGCACCGCCTGCCCCTGCCGCCTGCCCCGCCGCTTGCCACCCTCGCCCTCCGCCCCGCCCTCCACACGCGGCCGCGGTGCCGCCACCTTGGCACGCAGGGCCGCCCAGTTAGAGTCCGGGCCGGCGGCGGCGGAGGGCCGCGTAGCGGCGGCGACGGTTGGAGCGGTGGCGGCGACCGCCGCCTCCGCTGCAGCATCAGGCTGGCTCTTCCCCTCCTCCTTTGGCCTCCTGCCACGCTGTTGCGGTTGCTGCGGCTGCTGCGCCTTCGCCGCGACATCAGGCTGGCTCGTCTCCTCCTGTTTAGGCCCCCTGCCTCGCTGTTGCTGCTGCTGTTGCTCCCGCGCCTTCACCGCGACATCAGGCTGGCTCGTCTCCTCCTGCTTAGGCCCCCTGCCTTGCTGCTGCTGCTGTTGCTGCTGCGGGAGCGCAATCGGCTCAGGCTGCTTACGCTTCTTCCCGGCCTTTTGTCGGCCGCCCTCACCGCGCCCGGTTTGCGCCGGCTGCTGTTGCTGTTGCCCCTTTCCGTCCTGCGGTCCATCCCGTTGCGCCCCTCCGTTCTGCTGCACATCCTTCTTGGCCTTCTTCGCAGGCGGGGCCCCTCCCTGCTGCTGCGGGTGCTGCTCGTCCTGCTGCTGGCCCCCAGCTTGGCCTCCGTTTCCGTCATCCTCCCTAGGCCGCTTTGCTCCCATGCCACCCCTACCCGGCCCTCTGCCCGCCGGCGCTCCCCCTGACCCGCCGTGTGGGCCCCGCCCTCCGTTCCTCCCGCTGCCGCGTCTCCCACCTCCTCTCCCTCCCTGACCGCCTCTCCCGCCATCACCCCCTCCCCTGCCGCCTCTCCCACCGCCACGCCCGAAGGAAGCCTTCGCTGCCCCTGCCCCTCCTGCTCCCCCGCCGCCGCCCCTGCCCCCGCCCCTGCCTCCGCCCCTGCCCCTACCCCCACCGCCGCCGCCGCCACCGCCACCCCGGCCACCACCCCGGCCTCCCTCTCCTCTGCCCCTCCCCCTTCCCTGAACCTGGCTACCCATCAGCTGCTACCTTTACCGCTGCCTTAGCTGCTGCGCCCGGCGCCCGCGCCCGCCCGCCGCGCTTTACGATGCTTTCAAGATGTTGTCACAGATGCTGATATAATCGGCTTGCCTGCCCTGCTGCTGCACGCGGCCCCTGTGCCCCAATTGTTGCTGCCCTGAATTTGGATCACTGCACGACCAGTGCTATTAGGATTGCTGTAAGTACGGGCTACAAGTGGCGGGAAGAGAAGCAAGAGCTGAGGGCAGTAGGCTGCTGCTTCAACTATCGCGTTGCCCCAGGGCCCTGGCCTCCGAGTCTGCGTTCGTTGCCCCCGCTACTGCCTGCTTTTTTCCGCCTGTGTCTTCTGCTGCAGCTCCTTCAGTTGGTCTGCGTCGCGTAAGTTTGGCCTCCTTTCAAGATGGGTACTTGCTTGTTGCTTGGCGACAAGAGCGCAAGAATTGCGAAGGCGTGTGTCTGCATCGCCCATAGCCATGCGTCATGCTCTGGAGGGTATGGCAGTGCAGCGCGTCAGCCTACCTTTAACTTTCTCAAGCTCCACGTCTCGTTTAGAAATGAGGAACACGTCGCCACTGCGCGCGAACACGCGCTGTGTGCCGTACAAGGGACATGGGCAGGGTGGGGGACGGCATCAACAGGGTGGGCTGTGGAAGCTTGTTGAGTCCCGGACTTTGGACGCAAACAGGCACATTGCGTGCACGCAGATTGTGTATAGTGTGATTGACAGAACTGTGCTTACCCTGTCCTTCTTAAGGCTCTGAAGCTCTGCAACGGCCACTTGCAGCTGACGGGCCTGCAACAGGCCAACGCCGAACAGGGGAGCCCAAAAGTGTCATAACGTACCCTACGGACCAGCGTGGTCCCAGACAGTATACTAACATGCACCTATTGCTGTCCATGTGTGAAGCGTGCAGGGCCGCGACCGCAGGCACGTCACTCGGAACAGCGGCACTTGCGTCGAGCCCTAGATAGCAGGCATCATGTGGTAGTTGTGTCAACATAATGGCATGTTGTTTATAATTATCTGCACCTGTAGCAAAGCCGCCGCTTGTTCGTTCGACCGCGGGATGCTTCCTGTCTCGGCGGCGGTCGTGGAGCTAGACTGCTGGCCAGGGAACATTGTTGTAGGCCACCATTACAGCAGTACTCAAGAACAGTGCAGTCGCGGGGTATTGGCTGACGATGTAAGGCCGATTGCCTGTACGGCTTGAGTGTATCGTGCAGACCTCCCCTGGCTAGGGCCTGCCTACGGAGGAAGGAGGGATGATGCCCCTTACGCCGTCTGTGTTGCAAAGCAATGCAGACGGAATGATACCAATTCCAGGCACAGTGTGCATACATGCGGACGTGCACCTGCAACTGAGCACGCACGGTTGGAAGCAGGAGGACGGCGGTAGCAAGTAACTGCGCTGTGACAGACAGGGTCGCGGAGCCACGGCCCGAAATGCATGGTTACAACTGGCTCACAAAACCCAAGATGACCGTGTGCCGTCTTCCGTGCACGGCACCCTTTTGCCATAGAACGATAGAAGGCAAACACAAGAGGGGTGCAGCACATGCCGGGCAGTCATGCGCACAAACATGACTGACTGTTCCGGGGCTCCCCTGGTTGTGTGTGTTGCTGTGCATGGGCCATGCTACGACGGCTCGCCGCCGCCCACACGACACTTCACAGCGCGTAAGGCACCGCGCTCTCTGGAGACACCGAATGGCATGCCTCGTAATGCTCTCTGCCGTACACACCCGGGGTTTGTTTGCCCTTGGTGAGTAGACCCCCGCGTGTGCTGTCGGGCGTTGTCCCGTGCTTCGCTATGGACCCCCGGCTTTTGCCCACAGTGTAACACTGGTTTCACCCGGCGACCCCAGGGCCGAGGGCCCCACCGACGTGTCAGACACAAGGACCTTCAACGAATCCGAAAGCCGATGCGCATGGGCTGCATGGCCCTATTGTACAAACCAAAGCAGCTACTGAGGGACAAGCACCTACCGAGGACCTCCACAGCGGCAAGCAGCTACCCAGCAGGGCAACGGTACTTCGCATATAACCACAACAATAACTGCCTGCTACGGGAAGACTGCTTCCACCACCAGCACCCAAGGTCGATGAAATCCATGTAGGACTGCACGATATTACGTGCATACGAACTGCATGCACACCAAGCGAACGTACCGTTCAAGGCGCGACTAATGAAAGCACAGACTACAGGCTAGAGGCTACGCAGTGCGGCGCAGCATGCCCTACCAAGCTGCTAGCCGCACAGTTCAATCGTACACATACCCGGGCTGCCCCTCCCGGTGCCGGACACAATTTGCGCTGCATTTTCGCATTCAAGCTGCATGTTGAAGTAACAAATCGTTCGTAAGACCTGCCTCACTAGACACCGCTCGCCCAGGAGAGTCTGATACGCCGTTAACTGATCACCGCAATGCAGCACCTACGTCGGGCATCCCGGCCTCCCCGTGAGCACCAAGGCTGCCCCTCACATCAGCCCGCGGCTGCAAGCAGTTTACCATTGGCACCAAGCACGCGCCCCTACGAAGCAACCGGCCGCGCCTGCACCGCCCAACGCAGCAATAGCAACGTATTGGCAATGCCATATCTACGCATCTCTGTAAAGCCCAGCCGATACACCCCTCGTAATGCAACCGACGCTCCAGCGTACGCCGCATGAACACAAGAACATTCGCCACTCCTGCCGGGTCGTGGCACCGCCGCCAGGCCCGCCGCTGCCGGACCACCCAGTCCGTGACTCCATGTTGCTGTAGTCAAGCTTACCAGTATATCTCACTGCGTGCCGGCCGCTCGCCAGGCCCAATCAACTAAATCCAATGGTTCACATCTCCGCTGCCTTTTCTACTGGACGCGCGGGCTAACCGCTCCGGCGCTTGCCATCGCCACCGGCGGCAGCCGCGGGCTGGTAACCCCCGCGGCGCCACCGCCACCACCTACGCCGGCGGCACCGCCATTTGCAGCGGCCGCTGCCGCCGCCGCCGCCGCAGCCCTCGCCGCCGACGGCGTCGTCGACGGCGGCGGCATCAGCACGCTGGCGTCCGCCGGCGACAGCGGCGGCAGCGGCAGCAACTGCCGGCCGCCGCCGCTGCTGCGCCGCGCCGCCACCGCCGACAGCATCACGCGGCCGCCAGGCGCCGCCGCCGGCTGCGGCGGTTGGCGGGGCTGCGGCCCAAGGGACAAGCCGATGGACTGGAACACCTCTGGCGGAGGCAGAGGCGCCAGGCCCATCGCCGCCTCCGCCACCGCCAGGCGGTTAGAGAAGAGCTGCAGCACGTGCGCCCGCCGCTGCAGGCGCGCCAGCAGCTGCTGCGCGACCGCGTCCTCCTCCGCCGGCCGCGTGCCGAGGGAGCAGGAAGCCAAGGAGCTCCACGCCGCACCGCCAGCCGCGACCGGGTCGTTGCCAGCCTCTACAGCCTGCTGCTGCTGTTGCTGCTGCTGTGGCGGCGGCAGTGGGGGCAGCTGCTGCAATTGGCCTGCGGTGGCCTGGGCGCCCACCGGCGCAGGCTGCGGAACGGAGGACGCCGTGGGCGCCGGCGCTGGCGCCGGGGCGGGCGCAGCGGCGGAGTAGGCTGGCGCGATGTGGACGGGCCGGACTGGGACGCTGGCGGGGCCCGCCAGCAGCTGCCGCGAGCTGGACGGGTGGAAGGGGTGCGCTGGGGCGGCGCTGGCCCTCGAGGGCGCGGCTGGGGCCCCAGGGCTGTTGGCGGGGCCCGCAGCGCCCGGCCCGTACGGCCCAGCGCCGTATGTGCCCTCGGGACTTGGTGCCAACGAGTTCCCAACCGCTACAACGTCCACCTCGACCTCTCCGCCAGCCCCCGACTGCAGCCCCTGCTGGTGCTGGTGGTTGTGGTGGTGGTTTGCGTACCCATCCACGGTCGTTGCCCCGCCGTACACCTCCAACGCCGTACGTGTCGTGAAGCCGTTGGGCCCCACGCTGCCCGACGGGGGCGGCAGCGCGGACCCCGGCTTGCCGTACTGCAGCTGCTGATGGCCGTACGATGGGTCATTGCCGCCGTACTGCGGGTGCGCGTCGTACGGTTGCTGGGGGTACAGGGGCTGTTGCAGCTGCTGATGTTGCTGGGGCGGCCTGGACTGGGGCGCGGCAGGCGGCGGGTTGCGCTCCACGCTCCGGCGTGGCCCCTTGCGGCCGGGCCCTCCCTGCAAGGTGAAAAGGGATGGCATGAACGTCAGCATGGTCTATAACGTGGGTACCGGAAAACGACAACGCTACATTGCAGATGCACGTTAGCTTTGTCCGCATGACCGTACTGTGCTGATATGTATGTCCACCTTGCATCTCAACACGTGAAGCTTAGCCGAAGCGTCACACCGTGACTCGGTACTCCAGGCAAGTCCCCCGTTCGGCAGTTGGACATGGCTTGCAACGTCGCACACAAGGCCCTCCGCGAAACCCCACCAACCCACCTCCTGCCCAGGCCGCTTGGCCCCTCCCTTCTGCTTCTTCTGCGGCCCGCCAGCCGCCGCCGCCGCCGGCCCCTTCTTCCGCTTCTTCCCCGCCGCCGCTGCACCGCCTTTCCGCTTGTTCCCGCCCCGCCCGTCGTCGGAATCATCACTGTCGTCCTCCTCCTCCGGCTCGTCGCTGTCCGACATGAAAGGGTCGTCGTCGTCGTACAGCATTACGTCACCGGGCCCGGCCGCCGTAGCAAAGCCGCCGGCGGCGGCGATGGCATCACGCGTTGCGGCCGCCGCCGCCGCATCGCGCTTAGGGTTGTCCGTCGGCGGCTGCCGCCAAATGAGCTTTTCGGCTGTCAGCACGAGCTGTCCGACTTCCTCGTCGTCGTACAGGATGGTGTGCTGGCCGTTGGAGCTGTTGTAGGACACGATGCGGCCGTCGTAAAAGGTCTGGTCGCCGCGCCAGTACACGGACACGCGCCACCCCACTGCGGCCTGGCCTTGCGGCACGGGCTGGCCTGTGGGATAAACAAAAGTGGGCGCCAAGCGTTTACATTCAACACGTCAAGTACTCCAGAGAGCATCCAGACGGTGCTCAAAGGGGCAAACACTATAAGCGGGTAAGCAACAGTCCTCCACTAGTGAAGGTGCCCTCCCAACCAATAATCCTGCCCCTGGTGTCCAGCACCCTCTCCCCCTCCAGCCTACAGCGTCTCGCTACATGCCTCATGCTTCCCTGCCCTGCCCACCTGCAATGATGCCCACTGCTACCGGCGGCAGCGGCGGCTGCTGCACCTGCCCCTGCGCCTGCTGCCCGGCCCGCCTGCCGCCCGCGCCCGCCTCCGGCGCCCACCACGCCACCGCCTCGCCCCGCAGCTCCACCCACTCGTCCTCGCCGTCGCTGTACAGCACGTGGTGCCGCCCGCTGCGGCTGTTGTACGCCAGAATCTGCACGTGCAGGGCAGGATCATGAGCATAAGAAGGATAGCAAATCAACCAACAGGAATTGCACCAGGGGTGTGAACGGCAACACGAACGCGGCAGCTCTCATACAGCGCCGTGTGCCCCTGCGCCACGGCCACAAATGCACGTGCTGATGCCCGAAGCGCGAGGACAATTGTGCCCCACGCCGTGCCCACTGCAACCCTGCTGTCCCTTTGCTACAATGGTGCAAGCCCCCCCGCCCCTGCCCGCCCCTTCCCCGCACACAGCACACCCCGTGCCCCGCCCCGCGCCCACCTCTGCCGGGTACCACGTGCCCGTGCCACGCCAGTACAGGCTGATCCGCCGCCCCACCGCCTCGTTCCCGAGGCTGCGGGGGGGCTCCCCCGCCAGCGCCTCCACCCCGCCCACCAGCAGCCTCGGGGGCCCCTCCCTTGGCGGCCCCGCCGCCGCCGCGTCGCTGAGCAGCCCCGGCACGCAGCCCAGCCGGCCCAGCAGGCTGTGCACCTCTGGGGTGTACCCTGCCGTACAGCCACGTGGCATCAGCCAATGCAACCGCTCCCCGTGCAGCTGCAGCCACTCCACCTCCCCGTCATCGTACCGCATCTGGTACCGCCCAAAGACCCGTGGGTCACGGGCCGTGAACCGGCCCAGGTAGAACTCCTGGTCCCCATCCCACCACACCCCAACGCGGGCGCCCACGAGCGAGGGCTCGGTCCCAGGCGCGGCAGGCCCCGGTTGCATGGGGCCCTGCCCAGCGGTCAGGCTAGCAGAGGCGGCGCCGATGCCGGGGGGAGACGCCGGGGCGTCGCCGCTTCGGCGGCTGCGCTTAGCTGGCGGCAGCGAGGGCCCCGGCGTCCCCACACCGGCCGTGCTCGTCCTGTGGGCGGCATACGGCTGCTGCCCGCCGCCGACTCCGTTGGTGCACCCATGCTGCCCGTTGGCCCCCGCCCCCTGCGCGCCTTGCGACCCTGAAACTACCGCAGCCCCTTGCGAAGCAGCAGGACCAGCACCAGCTGCAGGCCCTTGAGCGGGCGCGCTTTGCCCTTGGCTCTGCTGTGGCTGCTGCTGGGCTGAGGTGCCGTCCGCTGGCCCCGCGTTACGCCGCTCGCCCTCCTCCGTGCTCACCCAGGACACTGCCTCGTGCTTCAGGCGGTACTCTCCACCCTGGCCATCATCAAACTCCACTTTATGCGTGTCTGTCTGAGGGTGGTATGACCTCACGACCCCTGCCGACCAGCGTCGGGAGCTGGGCAGGTACACGCGCACCCTCTGCCCCACGGCCGCCTCTGCTTTGGGCGACCCCGAGTAAGAGGGGTTGGGCTGGGCGTGTTCGGTGGGATCGCTGGTCCACTCGAAGCGGACCGCGGACAGACTGACCCACTCTGCGTCGGTCAGGGAGCTGCCGGAAGGTGGGGGTGCGTCGGCGCTCGACGACTGTTGCTGGAAGAGGAGCTGGTGCTGGCCAGATGCAGCGTCAAAGGACGCGACTGTTGCTGTGCGATCAATACTCGTCGAGCCCTTGGGACCGGCGCAAAGGCGCAAGCGCCGGCCCACAACTTCCGCCCCGAAGAGCGAGGGCGTTGGTGACGTATCGGAGCGCTTGCAGTTAAGTGTCGACGCCGCTCCACCCGCTGCCACGCCTTCAGCTAAAGCGCCTGTTTGCACATCGCCGCTGGAGCACAGGATACCGGGAAGCGGGTTTGCACCCTTAATTCGCATTCCGGCCTGCACGTCTGCTACGCTGAGGAGCTGGGGAGTTGTCGGTGACATCTGCTGATATTTTACTGGGGTTGGGCTGTCGTCCTGTAGAGTTCTTGAATGTCACCCATCCTTGCCTGCGTTGTCAGGAGCATGCGAAGGGCAGATCCGTCACAGAAAAGGCTTTGCGCGAGAGCCCATTTATGCCTGACAAAACTGCAAGAGGTTTACTTGGATAACGGCAAGTGGCGCTTTGCAAAGATACCAGGCGCCGCGCTTAACAGAGGATCGCTGCGTCCAGGTTCCCCGCGCAAACCCGGTTCCGAGCGAATTCCGAAGTCGATGGCCCGCTGGCGCCCTGTGATGACATATCACAACAAATGCGGCAAAGGATACCTACTTGGTTTCTGTGCTCAAGAGCTTCGCACTGCAATTGAGCGGAGGACTCCGCAGCGACTCAGTCCAGAAGGCACTTCGACCGCTTGGCTTCCAACATGTAGTCTTTGAGGCAGTTGAAATATACTATTTAGCAGGGCAAAAGTACAGGCTAGTGTTTGGACGTCAGAGTTCGTGCGTGTTGCGGCGACGTTCACAACGCAATGTCGGAGGCCCCAAAACGCATTTAGGATTATAATGGTTTCCAACAGAGATGACGGCCTTGGCCCAAATGGAATTTGCGGGCAAGCGGTACACAATCAGCAGCAAGCGAGAAACCCCAAGCCCACGAGTAGAGCGCGCATTTCCTAGTGACAAAAAAAGATTGAATTTTTACGCATACACAAGCCCTGAAAGAGGCTAGGAGCCTCAAAAGTCAGGGTTCCTCAACGTGCCGCTACTTGCCTGTGGGCTTTGGCGGGCCAGCTGGCCCCCTGCTGCCCCAGCTCGTCGGCCGCTAGAGCACAGGCTTGGAGCTGCCATGTCCTTCCACCATGAGTAGCAATCAGCAGCCCCATCAGCCAACATGATACAACCTGGCTGCATGCACAATTCCGTGTACACCCCTGGCATCATCCTCGGTGCTGTAATGCCATAAGGACCCTGCAGCCGCTCGCACGCCCTAATCCTGCAGCGGCCCGTAGATCTGTGAACGCGTCCTATGCAGCCCCGACCGAGACTCTGCGTAGAAGGCCAGAACATGTTTTTACTTGATGAATGATATGCTGCTACTGCTCCATGCACCTACTCAGCCATATCCACCCCTGATAAGGGCACACCGCAACACCGTGCTCTATTGCCACCTGCCCCACGATCTCCAACCACCCCCGCTTACACGCACGCACCGCTCATTGCGCCTCCTGCTACCTCCACAGCAGCTGCTTGGGCTACCGCCGCTGCTTTTTTGACCTCCGACCCTCCCCCTCATTCCTCCCCTGCCCACCGAGCTGCTTACCCAATGACCCTTGTCCCGGCCCCTGTGCCCGACTTGGTGCCTGCCGCTGTTCCTGCTGCTGCCCCCGCTGTGTTAGCTGCTGCTGCTGCTGCTGCCGCGCCCTCGCCGCCACGCTGCGCTGCACCACCGCCTGCTGCAGCGCCTCTCTCCTGGTCGACGGAAGGTGCAGCGACGCGGCCCGCGCCTGCAGCCCTTTTGCCTTTGCAGGAGCACCCGCCAGGGCAACCGGCACCGCAGTCGCGGCCCCAGCTGGCCGGCCCTGACCGTCCACGCCCAGAGGACGTTTCCCGCCTGCCACAGGGGGCCTGCGGGCGGCGCCCTGCTGTGCCCTGGGCAGGAGCACCCCCTTGCCCACAGCCCTGTCCCCATCCGCTTCCTCCTCGCTGCTGCCCGCGTCGCTGTCGTCCTCCTCCCCTTCCTCCCCTTCCTCCCCTTCCCCCTCGCTCCCACTCTCCTCACTCTCACTCCCCTCACTGTCTGACAGTGCCGCACGCCCTCTCTTCCCCAGCCCCAGCCCCAGCCGCTGCTGCTGCAGCTGCTCCTCCTCACTCCCCTCGTCCAACTCCGACCCGCTGCCCCCCTCCCCTTCCTCCTCATCCTCCTCATCCTCGTCCTCCACGCCGTCTCCTTTAACCTCAGCCCCAGAACCCCAACGACCCCACCCAGGGAGCTCTCTGGCGCCCGCCCCACCTAGCTGCCCCAAATTCTCCTCCTGCTCCTCCTCCTCCTGCTCCTCGTCCTCCTCCTCCTCCTCCTCTGGCGGTGCTAGCTCGCGCATGCCTCCCGGGTCCCGCCCGCCACCGCCACCGTCACCGCCACCAGCCCTGCCGCTGCCGTACACGTGGGGGAAGCGCGCGGCGTGCGCGGACCAGCGTGCCCTGTCCCGCATAACGCGGCGGCGCTGTCGGGGGTTGTGCAGCATGAGCGGGAACACCGGCTCCGCCAACGGCCGCAGGGTCAACAGGCCCTGACGGAGGGGATGTAAGGGAAGGGGAAGCAAGGTGAGGACGGAGACGGAAACGGTGAAGCTCATGGTCGGGCGCGGGAGCTGGAGCGTGCTGGCTTGGCCGCACGGTGCGGTACAAATGACACGAACACATCAGCGCGTGGTCCACATGGCACTAGAGGCCTTTACAAGACGCGGGTAACAACACGTGGCGTAACACTTGCTCAAATCCCAAACGTCATCCTTGTGTGTGACTCACCTGCGCGTACGGCGCCTCGTACACCAGTACGGCGTTGCCCCGCTCGTCCAGCTCCTCCCGCGGCAGCAGCGGCAGGATGGCATCGGGGCTGACGTACCCGGGGGGCGGCCGCCAACCGCCGCCGCCGCCGCCGCCTGCGCGCCTCTGGCCGTGCGCCATGCTTCGGGCCGCAGCCGGCGCCCTGGCCACGCCAGGCGCGGAAGCGGGTGCTGCATCTGCCGGCTTCCCAGCTGCGGCCACGACCGCCTCCGGCGCGCCTTTGCTGCGTTTCGCTGCGGGCGCAGCCTCTGGCTGCACCTCGGCTGCTGCTTTGGGGACAACCGCAGCAGCGGCCGGCACGGCAGCAGGCGCGGCAGCAGCAGAGGGCCTCAAAGCGGCAAGCGGCGTGACGCCCACGACAGCCGCAGGGGTGCCCCGGGTGACCTTCGCGGCCCTGGCACCCGCGCGCCACCCCTCCACCGCCGTCGCACCAGGGGCGGCCGGGGCACTGGCGGCTGTATGCCCCGCCTCAGGCTGCTCCTGCTGCTGCTGCACCCCTGTACTTTCTCGCACCCGCTGCTGGTCATGCTGCTGCTCTTGCTCCTGGGCTTGGCCCTGCAGCTGGGTTTGCGGCTGCTGCTGCTCCTGCTGAGCCACCCGCTGGCGCTTCCCCCTGGGCCCCAGTCCCTCCAGCTGCCCCTCCGGGTGTTCCTGCTGTTGCCCCGGGGCGGCCTCGGAGCCCTGCGCTCGCGGTGGCACCACCACCGTCGCAGGCACGCCACGCAGCACCTTCCCGCTGCGAGCCGCTGCGGCAACAGGGGCAGCAGCCGAGGCAGCAGCAGCAGCTGCTGCATTCGCACCCGCCTCGCTAGCCTCCTCCGCCGCACCACTGTCCGCACCTGACACCGAGCGGGGTGCGTCCAATGCCAGTGGAAAGGCGGCAGCCGCGACCTGCGCCGGTGCACATACCTCTGCCTTTGCAGCTGCCACCGCCGGGGCCGCTGCCACCTCATCGTCGCCCTCCTCCTGCTGCTGCTGCCCCACCCCGTCAGGCGCTACAGCCTCCGCAGCACCAGCACCAGCACCTGCAGCGTGCTCGCTGCCCTCCATCGGCTCATCCGCCTGCCTGCTCGCCGCGACTGCTGACGGCGCAGCCCCGTGCTCCTGTACCAGCAGCGACCCACTCGCAGCTCCGCCCTCAGGCGCACCCACTTCAGGGCCCCCTTTCCGCACGCCACTGCCCCCAGCCACCGCAGCGATGGCCTCCGCATCCTGCGGGTTGCCCCCCACCGCGTCTACAGGCAGCTCTGCATCGCTGACAGGGGGCGCCTCAGCACCCTGGCGCTCCTGAAGCTGCGGCGGCGGCTGCTGCTGTTGCCCCCGGTCTGACCCTAGCCGCTGCTCATGGTCTGCCTCGGTACCAGCCGCATCGCTCCGCCCTGTGACCGCACCAGATGCCGCCGCCTTTGCAGCTTCGCCATCCGCAGGTGCACTGCCGTGCTCCAGCACTTGCCCCGTATCACCACCCGATGGCGCACTGGCGCCAGCTGTGCCACCAGCAGCGCCCGCCCCATCGCCATCCCCCGCCTCCACCTCCGCCTCCGCCTCGGCCCCTGCCTGCGCCACCTCCTCTTCACCCCCCTCCTCTCGCCCCAGCCCCTGCTCCTGTCCCTCCTTCTGCCCCAGCTCCTGATGGCTCTCCACAGCAGCTCCGTCATCCGACGCACCGCTATCTGCACCCTCAGACGCTCCGCCGCTCTGAGCGCTATCCCCGCTCCCCCCGCTGTCCACGCTGTCCCCGCCGTCCCCACCCGCATCTGCCGCCTGCACCTCGCCCACCTCCTGCACGCTGTCGTCGCTGCCGTCGCTATCCAGCAGCTCAATCACCTCATACCCGCCTTGCGCGCCCCCTGCCACCTCCCCATCCTGCCCGCGCACTTCCCCCTCCTGCTGCGCCTGCTCCTGCTGCTGCTCACCCTCCCGCGCCCCGCCCAGCTCCGCGCCGGGCGCACTCCCCTCCTCTGCCGCTTCGCCCGCCTCCTCCGCCTCCTCCTGTGCGGCATGCACCCCGTCATTGCCCACCCGCGCCGGCACACCAGCCCCATCGGCCTCAGCCGAAGGTGCACTTGCCTCTGCCTCCGCCGCTGGAGCTGCCTCCGCCTCCTCCGTGACAGAACTGACTCCGGCGACATCGCCCGCGCCGCCCGCCGCTGCTTCCATGCCCTCCGCCGGTCCGAATGCTGGCGCCCCAACGTCGACGCCCTGCTCCTCTTCTACCTCAAATACGTCGACGTGTGCGAGAGCAGATGATCTGTCGCCCGCTGCAGCACGGGGTACTGCCTGCTCCTGCTGCCCCGCCTGCTGCTCCTGCCCCTGCCCCTGCTCCGCACGCTGCTCCTGATGCTGTCGCTCATGCTGCTCATGCTGCTGCTGCTGCTGCTGCTGCTGCTGCTGCTCCTGCTCTTGCTGCTGCTCCTGCCCTTGCTGCTGCTCCTGCTCTTGCTGCTGCTCCTGCCCTTGCTGCTGCTCCTGTACCTCCTCTCGCTCCTGCTGCTGCACATGCACTCCATCGCTCGCCCTCTCTCCCTGCTCCGGTGAGGCGCCCGCCGCACCGCCGGCCACGGCAGCCACCTCCTCCGCTGCCTCCTCAGCTGCCGCGGTACTCTCCACACCCACGGGCAGCGCAAGCTCCTCTGCCGTTGCCGCCGCCGCCAGCGGCACCGTCGGCGGCGGGCGGGCGGCGGCGGCGGCGGCGGCGGCGCCGTCAAGGGCGTCAGGGGCCGCCAGCAGGTCACCGTCCGCCCTCAGGGGAGACTCCGCACCATCGCCAAAACAAGTATGAGCTGATTCAGCAGCCGCGTCGCCAGCCACCGCCGCAACGCGGGATGCGTGACCCGCCGCGACCACAGCGCCAGCATCCACCGCGCCAATACCCTCCCCCTCCTCATCGATGGCTTGCCGCACACTGATGGCCTCCTGCCCTGCCGCCCCTGCTGCTGCTGCAGCACTGCTTGCCCTCGCCTCCTCTTCCGCTCCGCCCTTCCCTCCCGGCCCCTGCACCGCCGCACCCTCTCCCTCCGCACCCTCACCCTCTGCCTCTGGCTGCTCAGTGCGTGGCGCACCCGCCCCCTCCCCTGCACTCGCTTCCAACTTGCCCGCCATGGGCGTGGCGGGGTAAGCAGGCGGGGCCGCCAAGGGAGACCCCTCCGCAGCCAAGGGAGACCCCTCCGCAGCAGCGCTCACCGGCACAGGCGAGGTCAGCGGCTCCGCCTGCCCCTCGCCCACCACCATGCCCTTCCGCCCGGCAGCTGCAGCTGCAGCTGCTGCCTCCCCCGCCGCTCCCTCCTGCCCAGCTGCAGCCGCGGCCGTCCCTAGGCCGGGCGCAGCGCCACCCAGCAGCTCCCCGACCATGGCGTCAGGTTCTTGGTCTCGCTGCTTTTCCTGATGATCAGATTCTTCTTCGTCGTCCGCTACTTGCTGTCCCTGACCCTGCTGGTCTTGACTCTGCTCTCCGTCTTTTACGCTGTCCTGGCTTTCACCCTTAAATGCTTCCTCCAGGCCTACGTCCTCTAGCCCCAAAGCCTCCCCCTCCTCCTCCTCCTCCTCGTCCTCCTCGCCCTCCTCCTCCTCGCCTTCGGCCCCTTGCCGTGCCTGCTGCGACGGCGTCTGCTTTCCCCTGCCGGCCCCCTGCAGGGCCTGTTGCCGCTTCTGGAACTGCAGCACGAGGGCGGTGCCCTCCTGCGCTAGCTTCTCCGCAGCTGCGACGTCCGCAAAGGACTGCGAGTTCCTGTGGCCGCAGAACTGCGAGGGGGCCGGGGAGGGGGTGTATGCAAGGGACGGATGCCGTCAGTGCCATGACCCCAATGGTGTAGATTGACTTTGGCGTCCACGGGGCGTCCACGGGGCGACACGGTCAGGTTGCTAGGCAGCATGGGAAGGGGCGGTGTCATGGGACGCAGCAGATCCACGCCCGGCACGGCGTCAGCGCCATGACACCAGTGCTGTAGATTGGGGTGGCATCCATGGGCAGACACAGCATGGTCAGGTTGCTTTGCCGCATGGGCCAGGTGTCATGGGACGCAGCGGTTCCTGTGGCCCCAGAACTGCGAGGGGGGAGTGAAAGTTCGAGAGGGACGAACGACATGAGTGCCATGAGGATGGTGTAGATTGGCTGTGGCGTCTACGGGGTGTCCACGGGGCGACACGGTCAGGTTGCTACGCAACATGGGCCCGGTGTCATGCGACGCAGCAGGGTGCACGCCCGGCATGGCGTAAACCACCACACGTGTTACACAGAACCCCGCATACTGCATCTCAAGCTGGCATGTGCTCGTGCCAAAGCGAGTGACATGACAAAGGCAACCAAGAGAGTGGAACATCGCACGCCGTATGCAGTCCTACCCTGCAGATGCGGAGCACCGCGACCTTGTTGACGTTGGCCTTGGCGGACCTCTTGCGCTTGCCGCCCTGACCAGCGGCCGGGGCCCCGCCCGCCGCTGCCGCCGCCTCCTGCCGCTTACGGCTGCGGGCAGTTAGGGGCTCGCACACAACCCTGCGTGTTGGGGGCAGGGGAAGATGAAAGGAGAGAGTCATCGGAATGGCAGGAGAACAGAGTAGGCGGGCAGGAGAAAAGGTTTTCCGGCCATCTCTGCAGGTCAAACACGGTGGGGGGGAGTTTCAGGCGGCAATGGGGGTTGGGTAGCTGTATGTGGGTTCAGCACTGCCAGGGGCGCAGCAAACGAGGGCTCGCAGGTCAGGCAAGGGAGGCCAGCCGCCAGCGCCCCACTGCCCCACCCGTGCACGAGCGTTTTGTGGTGTTCCCGAAACCCGTAAACGTGGGAGTCGACACTGGCCGGTGCGCGGCACCATTACCCCCAGCAGGAACGGTGTGTTGCCGTACGGTACTGGTTGCAGCAACGTGATTGTGCACACGACTGTGGCCAGACATCATGGTATACGAGTGAAGGTGGGCAATCAACGGGCGACGGGGGCGCTTCAGGAACGCACACGGACATACCCACTTGGAACAGGAGCCGCCGCCAAGGTACACCCCACACGACTCGCAGTGCTTGGAGGCCTCTACACGGGTGACCACCGCCCCTGGCGTGTCGGCAGCCTGCGACGCGCATACGTCGGTAGCAGCAGCGCTTGTCAGCACGACAGCAGCAGATTGGTTAGTATCTGGAGGTTTAGCATTCACTCCTGGCCGCCGCAGGAAAGAGCCGCCCACACGGATTGCGCAGTGGCGATGCACAATTGCGCAGGGACGACAAAGATACACACTGAACGACTGCGTACTGCTGCAGGTTTACTTTGCTTGCCCTATCATGCTAGAATGACCCTTGTACGATGTGACAAGGGGCAACTGCGCCCCAGTCGCTACCTTCAGGGCCTGCACGCCGAAGTGTTCTGCGTCGTCAAGGAACCCTTCTCTGGCGAGATGCGCGGAAACTTTCGAAAGGAAGTCGAACTTCGCGTTCTGCGGGAGCTTCACGGCCTCCTTCCGTGTCGGTTGACGCAATGGCTTGGGAGGCATTAGCCTATTTCTTCGTCTCCCTCCCCTTCGTGTCATTCAACAGCGAGAGCTAGACATGCTTGGTATAGGCATGTTTCCAACACAAGGGCCACGTTGTGTTCTTGTGGTTTCGCCGTGCTGTGCCATGCTGCGGCTGCATCGTGCAAGGCCAGCAGTGCTCAGGCGCCAGCGCCACTGCACGAGCAAGCCCACCAAACCCAAACCATACATAAGTTCCCTCATCTCGGTAGTGCTTGTGTGGAGGCGGAGGCGTAAGGGTTAATTTGGGGCCAAGACTAGCACATACACCACCATGTCCACCCCTGCACCGCAGCCCTCTCCTGCACCGTGGCATAAATACTGTGTTTTCAATGGAGCTGTCCTCAATGCACAGTATACAGTGGCAGGCTCACAGATTCTGTCCGCTGGTTGTTGGCGGTAGAGCCTGAACAGGGCTGAACTTGCTGTCCCCTGCACACGTGGGTACATCCAGGTACAACCCATTCTGCACCTGCTCTCCACCTGCTTCCACAACACATCTAAGACAGCGTTTTGCTACCGGTAGTGTCCATTGGCATGTATCTCATGAGGAAGTCGCCACTACAACAAGCTATGCGCAGCAGGACGCTCGACGATGGTAGGTATTGAGCTGCTTCCACTGGACGTTCCAGGCATGTTCACATTTACACCCACCCAGCGTCCCTGGACTGCTGCCGCCGTCGCTGGACTACTTGCACTTATTCAGGTACTTACTGCGAGAAGGTTAAATGGGTTGGCTCCTGGCTGGGGCTGGCCAGGGTTGGCTAGACGTGGTGACTGCGCGTGGCTTGCGGTTGCGGTTGTGACGCTGAACACAAGCGGATGGGACTGACAGCAGGGGCGGCCGCGTTCTAACCGGACAGCAGCTCATGCCCGCGGACCATACCGGTACTGTATCTTTACATTCACAGTCCACAGCCATACTCTTACCAGCACCGCGTAGCGTTTCTGTCTGCCAGCTGCACGCGCGATGTTTGAAACACCTGGCGAAACAGAACAAAGCTCAACACTTCTGCCCCAGGATGTCATCAATCGCGTGTTAGAGCTACTGGATAATAACGAGCGTGTGTTCAGGGGCCGCCTTGTCAACAGGGGCGCGCGTGAGCATTTCAGCCAGCGCCAACACCGCAGCCGGCGCAGCGCACAACTGCGGATACAGCTGCCATTCATTGACCAAGTCCCCGACGCCTCCTGGCAGCCATACCTGCTTGAGGCCTTGCCGCAGGCCCTTCAGCAGGCCTTCAAGCAGCTGACCTTACATGAAAAGGTCCTGGCGCTGTCGGATGCGGCTTCCAGCGGCAGTGAGGTCAACCTGGACTTTGTATGGGACGTGGTGGGACCCTGCTTCGCCTTTGGCTACAACCCATCCAGATACAACGGCCAGTGCGCTGGGACGGCCGCCCTCAAGGCTGGCCAAGCGCACTTGCTGCCATGGCTGTCGGAGAATGACTGCCCATCGGACGTGAGGGAAGCTATGGCAGCCGCGGCAGAGTTCTGCGGCCTTGGCGCGATATCCGAGACGTGGGAGTCCTTGAACGGCGATAGCGACGATGAGCTGGGCGACGACTGGGACGGCGAATCAGAGCTAACCCACAGCCTTGCCGCTGCCGCTGGCCGCTCGCGCATCCGGCCAATCAGCAAGCTGTCGTATCTGCTGTCGCTGGTCCAGGTTGAAGACGACGAGGAGGAGACAATAGAGCTCCGCCAACTGCTGCTGCCCCCGGCGGCTGCGGGCGCTGCCGCTTCTGGCAACATGCGCGTGCTGCGCTGGCTGCGACGCCAGGGCCTGGACCTGCGCAACTGCCCGGGCTGGCTGCACGTGTGCCCATGCAAGTACAGTGCGCCATGGGCCGGGGTCCTCGCGTCTGCGCTGGGTAACGGCCACCTGCACGTGGCGGACTGGCTCGTGGACAGGGCGGGATGTCCCCTGCCACAGGCGCAGCAGCATCCGATTGAGCTGCAGGGCATATGGCAGGAGGCAGCCGGTGGCAGCGGCGCCAGCGCAGAGTCGGTGCGCTGGCTGCTGCGTCGTGGTGTGCCTGTGCACAAGGTCGCAATCGTCGAGGCAGCAGGGGCAGGGCAGCTCGAGGCGGTCCAGCTGCTGCACCGGGAGTGCGGGCTGGCGCTGACGGACAGGGTGTTCCGGGCGGCGGCAAGGTCCCGCAGCATTCCAACCGCCACGTGGCTGCTGCAGGCGGACTGCCCCATGCGCCCAGAAGCGTACGACGGCGCAGCGAGCGCCGGAGACCTCACCATGCTACGGTGGCTGGTGCAGGAGGCGAAGTGTCCAATGTCAGAGGACACGGCCAGCAGTGTCGTCTTCAACTGGAAGAGTTGCAACCCTGGATTCAGCGGCAAGGCGGGGCTGGAGAAGGCCGTACGGATGCTGCTAGCAGCCGGCGCCGAACCGCCGTCCCTGGGAGTCGTGGCGGCGGCTGGCCACGTGCCCCTGATGCGCTACCTGCACGAGGAGCTGGGCGTGGGGTTCGGACCGTGGACCCTGCTGCAGGCCGCGAATAGGGGCTGCGAGGCGGCGGTGGAGTGGCTGGTGGGCGCGGGCTGCGTCCCTGACGAGGACAACAACCCGTACATCTTTGCGGGCTTGGAGGAGGATGTGTGCACGCTGGCCTGTCTGCGGCGGCTGGGAGTGCCGTGGGGTGCGGGGGTGCTGCGGGCGGCGGTGGATGAGGGGCTGTCGCCCCGTGTGGTGCGGTGGATGGTGGAGCAGGGGGCGCCGTGGGATGGGGAGGCTGTGCGGGAAGCGGCGGAGGAGGCGAGGAAGCGGCTCGATATGGGCGGGGATGACTTTGAGACGGCGGAGTGGCTTGAGGAGCGCACCGCTCTGGGACCGCCAGCGTGATGGACGGGTGTACCGGTTACAGGCTTATGAGGCATCGGAAGGGGGGCGGGATAAGAGTGCACAGCACCAACGCTTATGGTTGTTGCAACGTTCAGGTTGTGCGTTGGCGTGGAGCCGTGCAGGGATAGATAGATGCGGCTGTGCGTCGGATGGGGTTGCGAGTGGGAGGAGGGCAGGGTGTGGTGTTAGTCGCTTGACGGGCAGCTGGCTTGCGAGTGTTGCACGGGCCTGCATTGCCTCAAGCTGCCGCAAACCGATGTGCGCTACGTTTTGGGTTACGTGTAGATGCCTAGTAGGGCCTTTTTCCCAGTGCTTCGCCTGTCATGTTGCGGTGGACTGGAACGTATACCCCTCGTTGCACGGACTCTTTCGGTCACTGGCCATGGACCTGATTGGCTGTGCGTAATGCGGTTGAAGATGTACACATTATGAGTAGATGAGGCCGGGTCGGTAAAACACGTGTTCATGCCTCAGGGTTACTGAGTGGTCAGCAGCCCTTACGCTGAAAAGCCCCACAGCCGCCAGCCGTGATGTGGGGGGGGTGCTGCGGGCGTGTGCCAGTCTCTCAGCACACCAGCGGGAAAAGATTTTATACCGTGGGGTGCGGTAGACGGAAGAGGGGAGCCCGACATGGGGTATGTCGGGGGCTGTGGTCAAAGTAGCCCAGGGAAGTTGGGTTTGCGCGTGTGCCTACTCCTGGCGGCAAGGTTGCGGCAGGGGTTTTGGTCCTCCTGCTTCGAAGGTGCACAGCATGGACTTTCTTGACAAATCCTGCGTGCTGCGTACGTAGCTGCCTTGGTGGCAATGTTGAGTTCGTTGACCACGTCCTTGCTGCGGGCGTGCTGAGCACGGCTGGCGACGGTTTTGGCTCAGGTTGGCTCCGTAACCAGCCTGTTCATCAACGCGCCATGCGCTATGAAGTCGGTAACTTGGCTGGACTGCGCACCAGCCTTCAGTACTCAGCACCGGCGTGGAACCTGGCTGTTACCGGTACATGACGTTTGCAACACGGGACGAGCTCGGTCGACAAGCAGCGTCTCAGCCTGGTCTCACTGCCAGCATATTTTCGCAGTTCTGAACCTCTAATTAGCTATGATGTTTTTACTGCATCTTCTCTAACACGATGAAAGGCGGCGTGTCACCCTCGCCGCGCCGCGGTGCCACCTTGGCGCAATCCTTGCGAACCTTGTCGACAAGGCATCCGCTACTGCTTGGAATGGTAAGCTGGCTGCGTACTGCAGGGGGGCTGCGGTGGCCAGGGCGCGGGCTGCACCCACCAGGTGTGGGGGAGCTGAGTCGCGTTCTCTGGGGTAGGAGGGGTGCTGGGTAGTGGTGCAAGAGGGTGCTATGGTAGCCAAGGTGTTTGCGTGTGGGCCAGGTGTGGGGTTGTTGCCGGGGGAGGAGCGGGGTTGACGTCAGCAGTGAGGTTAGAGGCATTTTGGCCAGTGAGGCTAGAGGCATGGGCGTCAAGTACTGCTGCCACCCAAATCACCTACATGATGTAGGCAAGTCCGTGGACAGAGGCAAGTTCCAGCCAGCCGTCGCAGGAGAGCTTGGCGCCATACATGCTGCTTCAAAGATACCATTTTGAGCATAGGATGGCCCGCCGGACCGCTGGGTACCATGTGTGCGTTTGGGAGGGTGTGGTCTTGGGTCTTCGAGGGCGCTGGGTCCATGCAGGAAGGTCAGGCCTACTCTGATTGTTCCCCATCCGTCCGCAGGTGTGGGGTGGTGGGTGCACAGCAAACGCAAGGCTGTGGAGGGCGGGAGGGGGCGTCATGGCATGGCGCCAACACGCCCGTCTTTCCGGTGAGGCGTGAAGCAGAGAGTGTTATCTGGGGAGGACTTGAAGAGGGGAAGAGAAGCAAGCTGTGCGGGGTGCGAGGTGGTGGTACGGCAGTGGGTAGCTACGTAGGGACGGCAAACTCATACGGTATGCGGCTGGCAGGCGGGCTGTGTACCCCTCCGTTCGCTTGCCTGGTCCCAGGACGGTAAGGATCGGGGCGCGAAAGTTGGTTCTTAGACCGACTTTCCCGGGATTTCCAACCCGGGTTCGAATCC
>VFQN01001722.1_pt1 | contig 35568 bp, 48 predicted proteins | sample 3512371 | NCBI WGS metagenome assembly VFQN01 (sample SAMN10412370, study PRJNA504923) | tailings metagenome | isolation source: Replicate 2 from Balatoc abandoned mine | place: Philippines: Itogon, Benguet | collected 2017-08-28 | reverse complement strand
TATGTTTTACCGGACCATATGACACGGCCATCTGTAAGGTTTGGGTTTCCTGGTAGCCTGCCATGTCTTTCAGAGGCCAGTGGCACCGCAGGTCAATCTGAAAGTCACAGTCACACGTGGGAACACCCTGGTCACACGATGTGTACCGTTGACGGCACGTGGCACCACACCAATGACCAGCACCAGCAGGGAGGGTTTGACCAGGTCGGACAGCACGACTGCACTCGATCCATTCCTCCGCATTTCGCAATCAAATCTACCATAAAGCATATACCCTGTTCATTTACGCACGTCCATTATAGGTTTGCAACAGCCATCCGCCGCTATACGGTGCAAAACAGCACGACGCGTTGCCGCAGATTGGCGCTATACAACAGACACCCTAACGCCACTGAGCAGTACAGTTTAGGTCTAGCGGCGGGACATCATGCGCAATATACCTGCTGTGAGCTGAACACACCTCATGCGCAGCAACCCCAATGCTTCACCTGGGTATCGTGTAGCCCGTTGCAATGAAGTGCAGCCAGCTTCCTAGAGTATCAGCAAAATATGTACAGCGCACGCGGAACCAGCAATAGTTGTTCACATTCCTGAGGCTAACGTACTTTGGCACGCTGCTTATGTGCACATGTGCATACACCGTAGGCACGCCTACCGTACTGCAAGGCCCACGCTCGGCGACAATGGCGGTAAAAGGTAACATTCTAAGATGTCGTACATCTATTGACCTGGGCTCCTCTATTGACGCCAGGATGGAAACATTCTCTGCTCTACCACTCACACAAGGACCCTGTCCCGCGTGGGCCGGGGGGCCACCCGACACAGCTGCTGGTATTCCCCTCCAGTCAAGTCCTCCCAGCGCATCGACAGATCGCAGCCGGAGCCTGCCTTGATGCTTGCTTCTAATCGCCGCACATGCAATTTGCTTCGCCCTCTACTAGTACCTGCTTGTTGATATGCTACTGTGTCCCCGCAACTGCATCGCTACACAGGACCCTTCACCCTGCCCTCCTGCGCCCTGTGGACCATGCTGCTCTGCCCTGAGCCCGGAACAGCACGGGCCGGGGGCGCCGGCGAAGCCGCCCTCAGTCTACACACACCTCCACGATAATGTCCCCGTGTGCCCCTGCCGCTGCTAGCGCTCCAGTCGTCGCTCCGTCAGCGACCGGTACGTTGGCAGGGGTAACTGCGACGGTGGCGCCGGCTGTTTGGGGAGCAGGGGCATCAGCGCAACCAGCGGGGACGGCTGCTGCTGCTGCTGCTGCTGGTACTGCTGGCGCCGACCCTGCGACCGGGGCCTTCGCACCGGCGACAACTGAAACGGTTGCAGCCGGGGCTGCGCCATCCCTTGGCGTGGAGGTGCCTCCGGCCGGCACCACAGCGGTCTCGGTGGTTGCACCAGCTGCAGCCTGGCCGGCGCCCTCCCCCTCCTGCCGCCGCGCCCGCTTCCTCCTCGGCTTGCGGACCTCGCCGCCCTCCTGCTGCGGCCGCCGCCACACGTACACACGCCCGTCGTCCCTGCGCTCGAGGCTGAACTCGTCCCCAGCGACGAACCGCCCCAACACCTCCGCCCATCCGCTACAACCCAACAGCGTGAAGTGGTGGCTGCGCTTGCCGTCTGCGTGTATCTGCACGGTGCGCGCCAGCCTGGCCGTAATCCTAACACCCTCGCCAGAAGGAGGCTGCTCAGGGGGAGGGGACGGCCGTGCAGACCCCGAGGCAGCACTGCCGTTGGGAGTACCTGCCGGCACGTGAGCTACCCCAGCTTCCTTTGCAGTAGCAGCTCCCCCTGCTGCCATCGCGGCCCCTGTTGATGCAACCGCCTCCACCTCACATACCAGTCCTGGACTGGCTGCACCGCCTCCTGCTGCTGCTGCTGCTGCCGCATTTACAGCGCCTTTTTGTGTAGCGTCCGACGCCACACAAGCACCCGCCGACCCCGCTGCCGCTGCCGATGCCAGGCTGACAGGAAGGCCGCTGCCAACACTGCAGTCACGCACAGGTCCGGCCGCCAGCGCCGCCGCAACGCTCGCGTGTCCCTCATCGGCCCGTGCGGCCGCCGTGCCGCCAGGCATCGAGACGTCACCACGGGCCTGCGCGGGACTCGCAGCATGGGCGTCCACCCCGTCGCTTTGCACGCTTGGCTCGCCGCCAGGCAGCGCAGCCTCGGCCCCATGTGGGCTAGCGCTGTCGCCAGGCAGGGCAGCAACTGCCCCTTGCGAATCCACGCTGCCGCTGGGCAAAGCAAAGAGCTCCACCTCCAGACGCTGCTTGGGCTCCAGGTCACAGGCCTGCGGCCACAACTCCCGTACGGCAGCGCTCTGCACATAGACGGCGCTCTTGGACACCCGCACCTTGAATACAGGCACTGACGGCGGCGGAGGCACGAAGTCCGCATCCTGCCACGTGGCGCCCTCGCTCGCCTGCTCGTCCCACTGCCGTACGAGCGTCCGGCCGTCCGGCAGGCGGCTGAGGGACACGTGGCTGCCGTCGGACGCACCGAGGGCAGCCAGAAGCTCCTCCGCACCTGCGAGCGCCCAATACCTGCCGCCGGTGCCGGCGCTGGTGCCCGTGCTGGTGGCAGCAGTAGCGCTCGTGGTGCCAGTAGCGGTGCTGGTGCCCTTGTCGCCGTCGCCCCGGCACCTCTTTTTGCTGCTGCTGCTGCTGCCGCCGCCGCCGCCGCCCTTCATCTGATGCCACACCACCAGCTTCACGCTGAACTCCTTGCACTCCCCCTCACCGTGCTGCTCGGCTACCCCACGCGGAGGTGTATCCTTGCCGCTGCCGCTCTTCCCCCGCTCCCGCGCCTTCCCCACCCTCCCCTCCTTCCCCTGCTTTCCCGCCTCCCCGTCCTCCCCCTCCTCCCGCTGCTTCCCCTCCTTGCCCTCCTTCCCCTCTCCGTCGTTCCCCTCCTTCCTCTCTTTCCCCTCCCCGAGCAGGATATGCAGCCTGACTCTGACGCCGTTCCTCGGGAACTTGCCAACCAGCGCCTGAGGCCACAGGCGCCTCACCTCCCCCAGCCTCAGGCGTACGCAGCCGGAGGCTACCAGCCCTGCGGGCAGCAGAGGAGCCTCAGGCTTTGGATCCTCCTGCTGGGCTGCAGGTGCTGCTGCTGGGGCCCCAATAGGCAGCCGTGCTGGGGGCTGCCCAGCCTGCTGCTCCTGCACTTGCTGCTGCTGCTGCTGCGCTCGCTCCTGCTCGCGATGGCCCTGCTGCGGCTCCTGCTGGCATCGCTGTTGCTGGTACTGCAGACAGTGCAGCTCGTGCGCCCTGTTAACAGCTTGAAGGACTGCCATTCGCTCGCTGATCCGGCCCGGCTCGTCCAGCACCACCCCGATCGCCGGCAGCCGCGCCAACCCGCCGCCGCTAGCCGTCCCGCTGGCGGGGCGCTGCACCGCCCAGGGCGTCCCGCCACCTGCCGCAGCAGCGGCCTGCCCTGCCGGCGCCGGCCACCCATGCAACCATACTGACTGCTGCAGCGGCTGCCACGGGGTCGGAACTGTGGGCGCAGGATCCCCCGGAGGTGCCACGGCTGTTGCAGGGTAGGCCGGGGGCGTTGGGACGGCGGCAGAGGGCGAGGCTCTGTGCGGTGGCGGCTGCGGCTCCCAGCTGAACGCGCGTCGCATGGGCTCGGGAGCGCATGTTGGCGCCTCCATGCCGCCCCTCCAAGGCCCAGACCCCGTGGCACACGTGCCGGGGTTGCAGGGCGTGGTCGCATGCCGCCCGCCTGCTTCGTCCGCTATCTGGGGCCCACGCGCGTTGCCTCCATCACGGCAAGCGCTTGGGTACGGCACCCGCAGCGGCGTTGTCGCTGCTGCTCCTGGCAACACGGTCCCTGTCCTCAAGCGCTTGGCGGGTGCAGCTGCGCTGTCCAGGGACCACGCAGTGACCAGTCCCGGACTCCGCGGCCGCGCTTGGCCCAAGGGCAGGGGCAGGGCCTCCTCGCCACGCGCTGTGCAAGGGGTTGGCGCGGCGGGCAATGAGTGAGGCCCCATTGAGGCTGCCGGTACCACCGCCGCCGCGTCCTCTGCTCCCCTTGGGCCGACAATGGGCCCCTCAGCCGCCGCCACTGCCACAGGGGCATTGGAGGCAGCTGCCGCCGGCGCCGGCGCCACCACAGCAGCAGCGGCATCGGCGAGCATGTCGCTGAGCGCCGCGCCGCCGCCGGTATCCCCAGCGGCCGCGCCTACCGCCCGTGATGCGGACCGTGGCTGCGGATGTGGCGACACGGGCTGTGGCTGTGGCGGTACAGGCTGTTCACCAAGCTGTGAACTGGGGACTGGGCACAAGGGCAGTGAATGAGGCTCTCGCAGCTCTCCTGCAGCCCCTTGAGGCCGTTGAGACACATGCGGCGGCTGCGGCCCGGGGCCCAACGCGCTGTGCGGAGTCGCTGGCGGCGTGACCGATGACAGCCTGCGCGCCAGGGCCGATGCCTCTGACGGCTGCTGGGGCCTCTGCTGCGCGCACCGCGCGGCATCGCTGGCTGCTGCTGCTGGAGATAGGCTGGGGACGCCACCCTGAGCGCCCCTGCCGGACAGCGGCGTAAAAGGCGAGCAGCTCCCAGTGCTGTACGGCCCGCCGCCCAGCGGTGCTGACGCCACGACAGCCTCCCCAGACCTGCTTGCCTGGCCTTGAGCGCATGGGCGTGCAGCGGCCACAGCAGGCAGGCGGTGTGCACCTGCTGGGCGGTCACCAACCAAGGCCCCGGACAATGCAGCAGCTCCCGCTCCAGCCCCGCCTCCCGCCATCGGCCATGCGTGCGGCGCTCCCGCCAGCTGCTGCATAGCAAAGCGCTCGCCCCACGCGCCCTCGTGCTGCTCCAGTTGTAACGCCGGCTGCCGCCGCTGCGCCTGCTCCCGCTGCCACTGCAGCTCCTGCTGCCGCTGCCGCAGCTGCTGCCGCAACCGCTGCTGCAGCTGCGCCTGCCGCTCCACCTCCAGCTGCCGTTGCCACTGCTGCAGCAGCTGATGGCGGGCCTGCAGCAGCTGCTGCTCCTGCTGCAACTGCTGCTGCTCCTGCTGCAGCTGCTGCAGCTGACGTGCAAGCCCGTCTGCTTGGGGCGCCGGCGGCAACCGTAGCTGCTGCGGGTGCTGCTGCTGTTGTTGTCGCGCCCCCGGAAGATTAAGGACCGAAGCCCTGCCAGCACCACCTCCAGCACACAGCAAGCCACGCTCTGGCAGGCAGGCACGGCTGGAGCCTTGCTGCGTTGCAGCGGCCAACCCAGCTGCCAGCGGTGGACGCAGACCCGGCGGCAGTGCGTAGCTGACTGCCGCGTCACCCGGGGGAGGCTGGCAACGCCTGCCCAAGGCGCCAACGGCTGCACTGCTAGCACCCGTCTCCCTACCTGGACGCAGTGTTACCAGTGGGCTGGGACCAGCAGCGCAGGGCGCTACTGGCGCTGAGACCGGACGCAGTGGCGTGTGTTCTCTGGGCTCGAGCGCTGCTGGCATGTGCACAACAGACAACCCGCCTAACCCGGGCTGCGCAAAGGCGGTGACGTGGGATTGTGAGGTAGGGGCCAAGACCGGTCGGGTGCCAAGCGGCAGCGGTGTTGAGCCGCTATGCACCGTTGTGGGGTCCAACACGTGCCCTGGACCGGGCGGTGGCAGGGCCGGGCGGCTAAGCACCGATGGTGGGAGGGCCACCGCTGCGGTCGGCTGCGGCACGGCCTGGAACCTGGGGCCGTCTACGGGCGGCGCTGGTGTCACAGAGCCGGGGTGGGGCGCGGCTGGGGTGCTGGGCTTGGCTCCGAGCGCAGATTCCCCTGACGGGCAGGGTTGCTGGGAGGCTGGGAGGCTGGGGGCTTGGTTGGGGGAAGCCGCGGCTGCTTGTCCACCCTGCGGTCGCGTTGCAACACCAGCTGCTGCAGCTAGGACTGCTGCTGCATCTGCAGCAGAAGGAGGTGGGTCTGGGCTGCTGGGCCCTGCGGCAGGGCCGGCACGCGGCATGGGACGGGATGGGGCCTCGCTGCTGGGGCCGGTTGGCGTGACCGCGCCGGGAGGTACCCCACTGCCCGGCTGGAGCCGCGCTGGGGCTGAGCTGCGGGCCCCTGCTGCAGATGCCGTTTCCGCCAACGAACCAGGCGGGGTCACGCGGGAGAGACCGAAAGCGTCTACTGTGGGCGCTGCGATCACCGATGGTGCGGGGCAGGGCTGCGGCGGGGCTGGGACGCTGGGCACTGCATCCAGAGATGCCGCTGTCGCGCAATGCAGCAGCGCCGGGGACAGGATGCCGCCCGCCGCACCAGCCGGGCCCAGGCTTTGCAGTGGATGGGGCTGCGATGCAACTGTAGCCGGCTGCAGCCCCTCAGCGAAAGTCGGCTGGCCGCTCGCTTCCCGCGCAGTGACGACATGGGTCTCTGCTCCCACCGCTGGCTTTTGGGTACTGCCCAACGCACCGCACGGCATCGAGGGCGCAGCCTCACCAGCAGCCTCCAGCACCGTTGCTCCAGGCATTGCCGCTGCGGGCCGCCCAGCTGCCGCGTATGCACCTACTGACAGCGTCTGCGCAGCTGGCGAACAGCTTTTAAGCGCTGTTTCCGGATGCTGTTGGCCCTGCTGCTGCTGCACCGCCGCCTCCGACTCCGCCTTTGACTCCGGCAGTGCGGTGGGCTGTCCGTGGCACAGGCGCAGCCTCAGGGCGCCCCCGGCCCCGCGCCACAGCTGCACCCAGTGCACGCCCGGGACCGCGCCCTGCCCACGCAGCCAGGCGCCCAGGCCGCACAGCTCGCAGTATCGCTCCTGCTGCTCCCCCTCCCCCTTGCAACGCCCAGGCCCTGTGCGGCCCTTGCACGGTCGCAACCAGACGGAGACAGTCTCTGCCGGACCGCTCGGCGCACACGGAGTGAGCAGCAGAGGCAGCGAAGCCGCACCGCCAGGGGGGCTTTGACACGTGCCATGTGCCGCTGCCGGCGTGTCACTTGCTGCCGTCGCCGTCGCCTTTGCCGTCGCGTCCCCCACAGCAGGCACCGCACTGGAGCCGAAGAAGCGTGCGGCTGTGCTGACCGTCACGCGCAGGGCATCGCGGCTGAGCGCGGCTTTGCCGACCTGAACGGCGAAACCCCCAACATCCATTCCCAGCCAGAGCGGTCCTCAGATTGTGGTAGCTGTCTGTGGGCCGTGACGACTAGCTTTTGGCCGGAAGGTGTCCAGCTCGGCAGCGAGCAGGGCGGGCAGGGTGCACCTGGACATGCAGTGGAGGGATAGGAGGGACGGGAGGGACTTTGAGCTCTTTGCCTTGTGTGGTATTAGAGTACATTAAACCCAGGCAACGTGCATCCATGAATTCTTGCTATGTGCATGTTGTGCTCGGGCGTGTGGCGACTCGACCCGCAGCGGCCCTACCCCACCTGCCCCCATTGCCTGCCCCCGACTGACCCTGTGACTGACCTTAGACCTGAGCCTCACCTTCAAGCAAAGCGAGCCAGCTGAGCGCTCGCCACATAGCTCCAAAACATACAGCATGATATCATTAGAAAACTCTAAGCGCAGTTGCTGCTCGCGGTAAATGGCTTTTGGGCTCCGGTATTGAGTTAAGAAACGCGCGCGCACATACACTTGCAGCAGCGGTCTGCGCAAGATGATCATCACAGTACTAAAGACCTCTCCTTGCACGCTGTCCCGCAGTAGGGCGTTGCGGCGTGGGATTGCGCCTTCCCGATCTTGGCGGTTAACGTCCTAACCTCGCACGTCATCGGGTTACTGGCTGGGTTACTGAACCCACGCCTCCACGCTCCAACCATCCTAATGACCCAACAGCTCAATGCCCAGCCATGCTGAGACGCAAGCTGCTGCAGAACTCCTGGCTATGGATTAGCGGGGCGCAAAGGGCATTGATACGTAGTGCCGAGCACGCTGCCCACGTGTGTGGAGCCACGTGTGGGGCTGCGGCCGAGACCTGGTCCGAGACTTAACGCCACTCCCACACGGTAGAGCCGTAATGCAGCCGGCAGCTAGCATGCCTCTCGCAGCCTGGATCCAAGGAAGACTTACGCGCATGCCGGTGCTGTGTGAAGGGCAGGAAGGGAGGGTACAAGGCCATGCCACACGGCTTGACTTGGTGCTTCTCCTTGTGTCGTTAGAGTCAGATAAAAGCGCGCACAAAGCAAGCAAATAGCTCTCTGTCATAATGTCTACCATATGTGGCCCTCTCTTTGGGCATACGCCGGCATAAAGGCGGCGAGCTTGCCACAGGCTCTGCGCCAAGGGAGTTGCGCCAAGGGAGGTCCCCTGTCAACCGACACTGCCGATGGTAACCGATGTAGCGATATGCAGGTGCACACACCGATAGGGATAATTGTGAACTCTTTCCTTTATTTCATATAGTTACTCTCGACTGCTGTTGCTCATGTATTGCGCACACCGACACCGCAGAGTGCTTCGCGGTCACAGTTACACCTAGGAGCGCGTAGCAGGTTCCGGAGTGCCTATGCAAACATACTACAATGAAATACATTTGGCGTTACTTCCACCTGTTTCTGTTCAGTGTAGCCCTGACATGGACACAGAGGTGTGCCGCAGAGGACCCTGTACAGCAGCTGTTCAACGGCAAGCAACCCTACGATGTAAACTATGACTGGGCGAAAGATGTGGCGTCGAAAAATTGCACATTCGCCAAGCGAGGTAGGCGCATGTTACGACGTTGCAACTCCAATGCATTATCACAGTCACGTTGTGCAATCCTGCCGAACCACTCGGCTCTTATGCAAACTTACAATTATTTGAGTCTACGCACCCCTGACGGGCGTGCGTGCGGGAGACGGCCGGCCCACACACCGGACCATCGCCGCAGCAAACCGGTACCGCGCAGGGGTACCGCGTCCCTGCGCCCTACGCTAACCATCTGCCACCAGTACCTCACCCCATAACACACCACGTCTGGTGCTGCTGCAGCGGCCTTCAAGCCCCCTCCCAGCTGTCCCCCGCCGCGCACCCCTGTGAACCGCACCCTGGCCTCCCAGCTGGGCTGGCGCTTTGCGCCCATCCTGTACCAGCACCCCCTGGAGGACAGCTTCCTCACGGACCCCACAAAGTGGATGGCGGAGGCGACACAATACGAAACAAGGACATGGCAGGTAAGCTCAAATGGAGTGCCCAAGGGAAGCAGCCCTGGGGAAGGATACGGTACACGTGCTCTTTAGCCTGGAGACGTGAGCTGCTGCGCTCCGCCGTTCGCTCCTCATGTTGCGCCCAGGCCCTTGAGGACAACCAGGTGCCGCTGCCAAGTGACGAGGCAGGCGTGGCTGTGTACGAGTATCTGTACACCCAGTCGTACATCGCGTCACGGCTGGCAACGCCGTCGTTCAACTTCTCGGACAGCGAGGTACGGGCTGGTCAACATGCAAGCTGTGGGCCTCGTCTGGACTTGCATTGATTGTGAGCTTTCGCACCCAAGCCCATGCCGCTTCCCAGGGCGCCTAAAATTGCCACCGTGCTGTAACGGAACGCCAACAGGATGTGCCAACAGTGCATGTGCCAAAGTCCCTCAAGCAGCAATGCATGTAGCTCCATGGACGGCCCGCATGACATCCTGCGAGCTGGGGGCCTGTGTTGGGGCGCTGCAGCTGGACTCCCATCCTGACCGCCCAGGCGGCAGTATACCTTACTTGTCTGCTGCCTAATGTGGCAAGCGCCTGGTTATTGCAGGTGTCCTTCAAGGTGGACGACGGGCCCACCATCAAGCGCAAGGCCGTGATAGACCCGGTGGTCAACGGCCGCCTCACCGGCAAGGTCTACTACACGGGTGGGTGGGGGTGCGTTGACTTGCTGGGCCCCTGTAGGAGGATATGAGGGGAGGAGACCTCCTGGACAGGTGGCCACGGGCCGCGGCGCGGTGTTGGGTCCCTGGGTAGGTATCCGGTAGGCATATACTGCACAAGGGGGTGCGCTGCTTCTTGTGGGAAAAGAACAGCAGCACACGCCTTCTGACGTGGCCGAAACGGCTGTCACGGCCAGTTATCCACCTGACAGTCCATGCAACCGTATAACCATCCATGCTGTTGCCTGGCTGTCCGCGCGCGTTATGCGTCCCTTGGGTGCAGTGTTCAGGCCCTTCAGCGACACGACCGGGGAAGTGTACCCGCACGCATGGGTGTATACCTACCACCTGTTCTACCCATGGTGAGAGGGTGTGCGCGGCAGCCACGGTGCATGTCCTGCCTGTCCGCTGCTGCATGCCATGCGCCTGGACTCGTGGACTGGGCTCCGGGTGTAACACCGGTACAATGCGGAGTCAGGCAGCTGTATTGCTGGCGGTGGGGATTCCTCTGTCCACGTGTCCAGCACCGGTAGGTGGACCGCCCCAGACCCGAGTCTTGCCCTTCTTTCCACTGTGCTGCTGCCGCAGGAACGGCTGCAGCTCACAAGTCGTAGGCACGCAGGTGTGCATAATGCCTGAAGGAAAGGACGCGTCACAGGGACTCCAGGGTGCGCTGTATCACATCTTGCGCTGTGGGCCCCACTCCCGGATTGCATACGGTACGGTGCTTGGTGTGTGTGCATCTCCTGGATGCAGGTGGACGAGCGGAAGCAGGGCGTCGAGTATGTCATGTGTCCGGATGGCATCCATGAAGGTGCCGTTCGTCTAGGGTGACCCGAACTACTAGTGAAGCTGGAGAGTCTTAATTTACATGCTACTGGGCAGTCCCTGTGTGCAGCATGCATGTATGCCATGTCATGTATCGGGCTCATGACTGCTGAGGCGTAGCACCTAGGCCCTTCAAGGTAGCTGAGGCGCGGCGTATGAGCAGGGCTTGTCGGCACAGACGCCGGCTCCTAGAAAGGTATTAGAACTACGTTTTTGTGACCCTCGTTACCCCGGGCCCTGACATGTCCCCCTCTTGCTTGCAGGCGACCTTGAGCACGTGAAGGTGTGGGTGTGCGAGGACGACATGCTCAACGACGACCCGTCAACCGCCGTACGGCGGGCGCAGTACAGCCAGCACGGCTGGCTGCCGGACTTCGACTGTACGGCGGGGGAGTGCAACTGGGAGACGGATGACGCGGGCGTGCGGCGCATCGTGACGTACGCCGGGCTGGGATCGCACTCCAACTACCCGTGGGAGACGCCGCTGTACGTTTACGCGAAGGTGCGTCGTTGCCCCGCACATGCAGGCCAACAAGTGATTTTCGTTACATCGGTGTGTAGCTGCAGCTGCAGGTGAGGCAGGGCGCAGGGGTTGCTGCGCATGCCATGGCCGTGAGGGAACACCTCCGCAGGGCACTCCTGGACCACCAGCGGTTCCTACCACACGCCAGCGGAGCACCTTGCTCCACACACCGCCGCGCCCTTCCTCACCCTCTCAGCTGCACCCCTGCCACGCACGGTATCGTTCCATCAGAACCCTAACGTTGACACGTGCACGCTGCGTTGTGCAGGTTCGTGTGGACTTCCTCCTCAACATGGACGGCCTGTACATTGGGGACCGCTTCAAGAAGGGCCCCGTGTGGTACCCCAAGCAGGTGCGGCTGCGTCCCCGCAGTCAGTGTGCCATCCTTGCAGCGGTCATTGACGTGTTGCTGTCTGGGGTGGTTGTATTGGGCACGGGCCAGACCTCACCGTGGCACTTGCGGCGCACTGCGCCACACCAGGTGCATCACAAGCGACTGCTGGCACACAGTGGTGTAGTCCCAAACCGGAAGATCAGGCGCTGCGAAGACACATTTGGGCTTGGGTCGTCACATGACATGCAGCTTTTGAGCTGTGCTGTACGGCGCGTGATCATGCCGTACGGTGTGACGTAACCCGGCATTCGCACGCAGGACACGGTTCTGTTCCTGCCCTTCATGAGCGAGATGACGCCGGAGCAGCTGCGCGGGGAGTACCGCTGGGCGATGTTCTCGGGTACGCCTCGCCCGCAGGCACGGCCGCCAGCACGCGCCTTGTCCCTGTGCCTTGCCATGCGTGATCCTCCTACCATACCAGTTTGCTCCTGGACGCGAGCCCGGGCGTGACGCCTGCGTTGTGTAATTGCTTCTGCCAACCTGGTTGTGTGCGTGCGAGCGCTTGCGTTGTTGAACTCTGCGGTACAGGCCTGCTGTTGCCATGTGCTTCACCAGGAAAGCTCCAAGACGATGAACTTTCCATTGGCCACGCAGGGGTCTGGGGCGCAACGATAGACGGCAAGGGCACGGAGCGCACCATTGTGTGCCTGTACGACAACCACACGCGCTACGGCCCGTGCAACATCACAAATCCGGCGTACTTCATCCTGGACGTGCTCGTGGACCCCATTGGATACAACTGGACCGACATCACATACATGTGCGAGAGTGAGGGGGAGCTTTGGGTAGTGCCCACTGGGCCCCATAGGCATGTGCGAGGGTGATGGGGCAGGCCGGGGCCGTGCCCGCCTGGGCTCCGCGACCTGTGCTTGCCGTTCCCATGCAGTGGCCCCTGACGGCGGGAATGGGGGGGTTGCCGGGCCTTACCACCTGTGGGCCATACGTATGACTATACCCCGCGTTGCCTGCTGCCTCACAGGGGAAACCTCTTACTGGTACTAGTTGTGGCTGCGTCGCTGGCTCTTACGCAGTGACTCCTCTTAACGGCGTACGAGTTCTTCACGTCGCATGCCTACACGGCTGACGGGACAGGCCCTTTTACTTCCCAAAACGCGCGCCAATGCATTACATACCACATCACCCTGAACGCCGCAGCGCCAAGACGTCCGGCAACACGGTGACGGGCCCGCTGTGGAAGCGCACCTTCGCCTACAACTGGGAGCGCGAACGCGAGGCGCCCTACTGGACCGACGCCAAGAGCGGGCCGCTGCTGTTCGCTGGGGACGGGTTGTGCCCCCTGGAGGCCAACATCACCTTCCAGAACACGGTACGGCATGGCGTGGCGTGGCCGTACCAACGGTACCGCACGTAACTTGGTTGTGGCACGTACATGATGTAACATGTGCTGCGCGGTAAAGGCTGCCGCACCGTGCATTCAGCTGCTGAGGAGTGCAGTCTGCACCAGGCGGGCCCGTACCCGGATCCGACCCCACCCGGTCGTGCATGGCAGCATCCAGGTCCAAGGCCAGCTCGCATCCGATGTGCCATGGCACTTCTTTACCGCTATGCCCACGCAGTCCACCTTGTGTTGCTTTCCCCTTTCCCACGTCCGACCCTGCCCATCGAAACCCCTTCTCCCCTTCACCGCAGGGCGACCTCAATTTCGACAAGGTCTCCATTGCGGACTTCCTAGGGGCGGTGGTGGGCATCATGTTGTCCTCCGCCGTCATCACCGTGGTCATGGTGCTGCCCGTGCTGCTGTGCCGCCGGGATGCCGGTACCTCCTGCTGCCTGCAGCCCAGAGGCGCCAGCACCCTCGAGCCCCCTGCCCTGCCGCACCCGTCAGCGCAGACCCTGGCCGCAAACGCGCTCTCTGGCATGGGCTCCAAGAAGCACATGAGCGTGGGGCACTGCAGTCCCTGCAGCGCGCCGGATGCCCAGGACGTGATGATTCCAGCTGGGGTTGCAGCGCTGGATGTTATGGCTGCTGTGGCGGACGCTATTGATGTAGGCAAGGAGCATAAGCAGGACGGCAGCAGTGGAGAGAATACAACCGTTAGCATCATCGGCCGTGGTGCTGGTGGTGCGGCGGCAGCAGGGGAGGACGGCGACACGCGGGAGGCGGGCGTGGCGGACGTGGGCGTTATGATGGGCGGCGTGGCGGCTGCACTGCGGCGGGCGGAGCTGCATGGCATGCGGCTTAGCCACGCGGCCATCCTGGAGGCCTTCAGCGGGGCCGTGCTGCAGCCGTACATGTGGGTTACCAGTGCGAGCCAGAAGGGAGGGGCGCTATGCGTGCAGGGCGTAACGAACGGGAGGCGCAGCCGTACACGTGGGTACGGCTTCCCGTTCCGGCGTTGGAAGGGCAGCAACGGTTGCTGTACGTGCAGGGGTTAAGAGCGTGTCGGTGGCGAAGCTGTATACGCGGGTCGCCGCACATGCCTTTCCGGCTGCGCGCGGCAGTGGCATAGGATGTCCACGTCGCCCGGGTGGGGCTCCTGAAATCAGATTGGCGTGGCTAGGGCAGCTGCTGCTGCTCCTGCCTGCGTGGTGACTCTTTAGGCGCTCTGCCCCACTCGTTGCACAAACGCCGACACCCGAGTCCTCCAACCGTCGTCGGAACACTCCTCCACCACCCCCCGTCCCTACCGCGACACCTTCCCTAACGCCTTCCGCTCCCTAACGCACTCGCTTGCTGTGCCGACGCTTCTAACTGCACTGCGGTCCGGGTTTCACACCTTCTTTCCCTCGCCCCGCAGGCTCGCCGTGTGGGTGTTTGTGGGCGTGTCGCTGTTCATCTGCGGTGTGGTTCTGAGCGCGCTGGGCGTGGCGGACTGCCGCGAGGCGCTGGAACGCGTGATGCCGCTGGGGCTGTGGGGCACGCTGGTCAACGCGGTCAAGCTGGTGCTCATCTTCTTCGGCGTGGTGCACCTGTTGGTCATCCTGGCGTCGCTGTGCGTGCGTCCCACGTGCGGCATGGTGGGTTAAGACACATGCACAGGGCTAAAAACGTATGCAGCAAGGGGTTGTGCACCGAGGCGTCATCCTCGCGTCGCTGTGTGTGCGGCCCACGTGCGGCATGGCGGGTTAAGACACATGCACAGGGCTAAAGATGCATGCAGCAGAGGTTGGTGCACCGGGGTGCCGTACTGGTGTTGTGTGCGTGCGGCCCACGTATGGCATGGTGAGTTAAGACATACAGGTGTCGGGAGGAGAGGGAGGGAGGGGGAAGGAGTGCAAGTGTGCGACGAGTCCTGTGGTGTGCTGGTCGGGGGTTGTGGGAGGGATGGTAAGACAGCGGCAGCGGACATGGACTTGATGTGCGCATGAAGGACCCTGACTCGTGTGGCTGGCCAGTCACGCCCCTCGCTTGTCCCTGACCCGCCGTGTGCGCCTCTTGCTGTGCTTTGTGCACCCTGTGCCCTGCAGCTGTTCGGCTGCAGCGGCGGCAAGATGCCGCACCTGGAGTCCCTGCGCCAGTCGTGGCGGGCGCACGCCGTGCTGGTGGGCCTCATGGTGAGAGGGCCACTCAGGGAGCAGCATACAGTACTATCGTAGTCGCTCTCACTCCTCCGTACTTGAGGGCGGAGGTAAGACACACACCGCCCTGAGGACGAGAGGAGCACGTAGCAGGTGACGAGCATTTGCTTTTCATTCTGGGGTACGGCGCATGGCCGTGCTGGTGGCCTCATGGTCGGTCGGGCTGCGCACCGCACGTACCGTACCCCAACCCCAACGCCGACAGGCATGCCTCCTGCTGCATGCCTCATAATCCCGCCTACCCCACCTTATTGCCGCGCAGGTGATAGAGATCCACGTCAGCATGCTGGTGGGTGTGCTCGGAGGTCATTTGGGGGTAGAGGAGCCAACAGCGGGCCGTAGGATGCACAGGGGATGTCGCTCGCATAATGCCTTGAATCTTGGCGCTTTGGCTCAAGGCTGTGTGCATGCCTGTAGCCCCATGCCGGGCCGTACCGAGGCTCCAGGGCCAGGTCCAGGCCCCACGGTTGACGCGTCCCTTGCCTTAGCGTTTGATTGCTGTCCTGTTGGCGCGGTTAGCAACGTGCAGGCGGGCCCCGGGGCCCCAGCCCCAACGAGCCGCGTCCTTGCAGCCTCAACAACCTTGACACTCGTATGCTTCCTGCTGTCTCTTTCCTGCAGCTGTTTGCATTCGGGCTGCTGCTGTGGATCGCACGCTACGGCATGTCGGAGGCGTGCGTGGCGGCGCTGTCCACGTGGGTGCAGTAGCTGCCCTTGCAACCAACGCCGCCTTGCCTCACTCCACTCCACGCCATCCTGCGCTCTGCATTGCGGCACCCATGAGCACTGTAGCCCCCAAGCCCGCACCTGCAGCGCCTGATCCTCCTCCTGGCCGTCCTCCTCCTTCCGTTCCTCCACCTTCCGCTCAACCGCCCCCTCGTCCCCCCGATTATCCAGGCGTTCAACCGTACCCTTGCCTCGCGTTCCTCGGCCCGCTCCTTCCCTCCCAGGGTGTTCAACCTTGCTTACGTGCTGGCGGACGTGTGCGTGGACCTGTCCGTCATCGGAATCGAACGGAGGATCTGCGGCGCAGACCTCAGGTGTGCCCCCCGAGCTGTGCGCCGTCCCCTGCAGCTGCACCACGGTTACGCGCTGTAATCTACTCAACTCACAGCTGGTTCGCCCCAGGTCGTTACCACTCAACCCGCTGCTACTTCTACCACAAATTATTCGTTGCTCACATCCTGGTCGGCTGTCATTACAAATGCCCCTGACCCCATCAGCCATCACACTGCCAGTTGTGGCCAACAGACCTGCAGACTGCGTCTGCCTTCCTACCTTTATAACCCCGTGTCCGACCCGGCCCCCGCGGTGCTGCCCGCAGCAACCTGTGCAACCTCTGGTCGGACCTCAACGTGGACTTCCTGTCGTACGGCGCCATGCTGTTCATCATAGCGCAGGTCATGTTCATGGGTGAGTCCGTGTGCTGCTGCTCGGGGGTATGTGGGGCTGTGTGGCGCTTTGTCGATCTGCTCGGTCCTGCTCGGTGTGGGGGCTGCGAGGGAGCCTGCCCGAGGCTGTATGGGGCCCGAACGGGGTGCTTGAACGCAAAATTTTGCACGCGTGCTTTCAACTCAATGAGCCGCTGGATCTGCAATGCACCTGCCTTGAACAAGTGCAACCGACGTACACGCCCGGTCGGTTCTCCGGCCTTGTCCGCCCTGCCGTACAGTTCTGGCAACCACCAATTACGTAACCATGCGCACGTCGTACGTGGCACGGTGCGCCATCGAGCGCGAGGAGCGCGAGGCGGAGGAGCGGCTGTACGAGAAGCAGTACGGGAAGTCGTACAAGCCGTCGTACTGGAGCAGGCTCTTCGCGGGAGGCAGCGGCAGTGGCGTGTTGGGGAGGCATTCAAGTCTGGAGCAGCGGGCCAGGTCGGCGCCTGCTGGCACGAAGACCGGGAGCGAGAGGCAGTTGGCAGAGGTGGTCGCCTAGGACAACAACGCCCTGTAGACGGGGTTGCATGGGTGAGCTGCGGCTGAATAAGCCGGGATTTAAAATAAGTACGGCCTCGCTGCGTTCAATTACTCACGTAGCCCCTGGTGGCGTTGGCAATTCTAAAGTGCCTGTGTTCCGCACTGTGTTTAATGGGCAACGCGCCGTACACTGCGCCTGTGACTTCCACGCCATGGCTACTGTGACAGAGGGCCTGTTGGTAGTAATCCATCGCTTAGGCGAGAGCCATGTCTTAGCCCGCTATGTTACCAGCAGGACCACAGCACCACACCCACACAAGCACCATGGCTAGCCCTGCGGAGTGTTGCTCCTGCTGGACGATCCATCTACATGCCGCTCAGAGACTAGATGGTAGGCAACTCAATGGCCTTTTTGCACGGCCATTGCAACCTTCATGCATGCTGTGCGCTGGGCTGGGGTGTGGGACAGGTCCACCTTTGCTCTGTCACAGTCCTCCTACATGGGGGCCCCTGATACGGTGTGCAGAGACAGGATCACTATTGCTGGTTTGGTTGCTGACCGTGGGGTGAACGGGACCAAGAAGTGTACACGCCGTCATGTTCAGATCGTCTTGTTCCAAAATATGGACGGGAACAGTTGAGCCGTGCTGAGCTGGGTTGTGCCTGTCGGTGATGGGAGGACGGGACTGATGAGTGCACATGCCGTCTTACTCTCATGCAACTGGATCAGCGTTGCAGATGTGAAAGAGGTGCAGGGTGAATGGCACGGTGATTGGTCGGTCCATCGCCTGCTCTGCGTGCTGGAGCTGCTGCGCGCTGGATTTGGATCCAGTTGGCAGGGCAGTGATGGGCACACGGTCGACCGCTACAGATCGAGATAAGAATTCAGTGTTGCTTATGTAAAACCCAGTCGCCTTGACGCACCGGGCTCCAGGAGTCGTTACGTTCAACGGTCAGTCGGTCACATCAGTGCCACGCCTTTCCAGTCGCATCAAATCGCGTCGCTATTGGAGAGTAATCCTTTTGACACATATGATTGGCCTCCACTGTTCTAGATTGCTATGGACGTGGGACTCTTTTCCTTGGTCCTTGGTGTGACCGTGCGCCAGTAAACCCTACTACTAAGCAGGCTTCTTGAAACACATGCTGAAGGCTGTGCCTGATGCAAAGACATGCACTGGTCGGTGGTCGCAATGCTGCTACTCTGCGCGAACCCTGCGTCAGCGGAAGACCCCAAACCCGTGCAGCTCTTCAACAATGATAGACCATACAATCTGGACCATGACTGGACAACTGATGTACTTTCCAAGGACGGCGCGTGTACATTCGCGAAGAAAGGTAAGAAACCGACCCAAGGACCCGACATCCCGTCGGCCTACTTATCAACAAGCGGGTCCTCCAGCATAGTGCTCGCAAAAGTACAACATTATTGGCTCAGAACTCCAGGCGCGACGACGCGCCCTCCAGCGAAACTCCCTAAAACCCTTCACCCGTTCGTCACCAGCATGACGCACCACCCCTGCCCCCTGCGGCCGCACCCTGACACCCCAGGCGCGTTCAAGTCCCCTCCCAGCTGCCCCCCTCCGCGCACCCCCGTGAACCGCACCCTGGCCTCCCAGCTGGGTTGGCGCTTTGCGCCCATCCTGTACCAGCACCCCCTGGAGGACAGCTTCCTCACGGACCCCACAAAGTGGATGGCGGAGGCGACAAAGTACGAGGCCAACTCCTGGCAGGTACGTTGCGCGCCGTTCCCCACTCACATATATTGGCCGGGGGCGTTTGCGGTAGGGCGCAGGCGGGTGGCAACAGCTGACCCAAATCGTTAGGTCCGGTTGGAGCCCAGTGCCGCACCTTGGTGTGTCTTAATCTGACACACCAAGGTGCAAGGAGGCACGTGTCATGCAGCACCAGTCCACCGTGTCGCGTTGCACGTGCCTGTTTGCTTTAGCATTGCTTTGTGGCACTCGGTGAGCACCCTGGGGATGCCGGTATTGCACCCTTCGCCACGCACCCTGGCCACGTGCCGCCTGACCCTGTCATCACTGGTCACGCATGTACACGTGTCTTGTGTTCCACGCAGCCGCTGCTCAACAACAGCGTCCAGATCCCGGACGCCTTTCAGAGCAGCGGCCTGGCGTACGAGTACCTGTCGGCACAGAACTACATGGCCTCGCGCCTGGCTAAGCCGACCTTCAACCGCCTAACCGGGGAGGTAAGGCATTCGCGCGGAGTGTGGGCCAACCGATGGGCGCATACATGCCACCGCGCCTTGCTGCAGGCGACCGCCGCGCGCCGCCGGCCGCACGTGCCTTCCAACTGCCATGCCGCAACCTGGGTCAGGTGGTTCTGCATACATTGCCGCATACGGCACAACAGACAGGCCTTGGCAGTGGGGTTACACCGCGTGCCTGCCGTATGCCACGTCAACTGCTTCCGTGCCCGTCAGCGCCATGCACTTGCTGGTGATGCCGTCCAGTGCCAGGGCAACTGCTTATGCGAAGCCGCTTGCAACGCAAGGAGGGCACCACGCTGTGCTATCTCAACCCCTCCGCTGCCGCGCAACACACAGGTGTCCTTTACTGTGGACGACGGGCCCACCATCAAGCGCAAGGCCGTGATAGACCCGGTGGTCAACGGCCGCCTCACCGGCAAGGTCTACTACACGGGTGGGTCCACCTGCAGACCTGCTCACGATTATCAGTTTGTCAGGGAAGCAGACGCCAGGTGTACTACACCGGTGGGTGTGGGCTGCTCCGCGCTTCTGAGCCCGTGGGGGAAGGAGAGGTGCTACGTGCTACATGGGTCAGTGATGGCAAGGTTCGGGGTGCACAGGGAGGCTAGGGATCCACTACAGGCCTGCAGCCCTGCACCACGGTTGCTTGCGGGCTGGGTTGCGCTGCTGGGGACATGAGGGAGGAGGAGGAGGAGCCATGGGGGAGGAGGGGAGGGGCCCTCCTGGTTGGCCGCCTGCGAGCGGCTGTGCCAGCCCTGCTGCTGGTACACTGGCAGTGCCATACCGTTGCCTCCTGGTGTCCTGCTGCTCCTCCCCACATGTGCAGTGTTCCAGCCGCACGACGAGGAGACGGGGGGCACCATCCCGCACGCCTGGGTTTACACATACCACCTGTTCTACCCATGGTAAGTGGGGGTGCGCGGCAGCACTGGTGTGTGTCCTGCCTGTCCTACCCATTGTGAGCGGCAGGGGCGGCTTGGCCCTGCGACTGCTGATTTGGGTCGCTGCCTACCGCTACTTCGCAACCCAGTTATACTTGGCGAGCATTGCTCACATCCAGTTCTCTGATGCGGAGTCGGTAGTTTTCACGAATGATGGTTAAGGTGCCTGAGGCTCCTGCCCTTGCATGTGTTCATCTGTGCGCAGGAACGGGTGCTCCTCCCAGGTCCTGTCCACCCAGGTGGGTCTAGCCCTCAGTCCTCAGCCCTGCAGGTGACATCAAACGGGCCCTGCATTGAACACGGTCCCTAGCATGGCCCCAACATCTTTGTTGAGTGCTACTTGCGTTCTCACTACAAGCAGCCACTTACTGCACTAGAATTCAAAGAGCGGGCAGGCAGGTTTGAAGTACGTCTTGATCGGGCATAGGTTTTGATACACGGGGCCATGTACGGCAGGCATGGCCTGCGTGCCCATGTATAGGAAGCATGACGGCAGCTAGCTGCCGCTCCAGTCTGCAGGGCCCATAGCTTTTACGCGGTTCGGGCCGTGAGCTACCGTACGCAATCCTTGGTTTTCAGAACAAGCGACAAGAACAGAGGCTGTCATTCATGTGCTGTTGCATGCAGGCTGACGGCCGGAAGCAGGGGCTGGAGTATGTCATGTGCCCGGACGGGGCGCACGAAGGTGCGGTGGCAGTCAGGGGTCGGGCGCTGCGGTTGCTAATAACTTTGGCCCACCGGATGAAGTGCAGCCTCTGTGCTGGCTTCAATGTCTTCGGGCAGCAATGACTGGCCGCAAATGCTATTCGGGCAACCTTGAGCAGGTCGTGGATGGCCAATTCAATTCAGTACCTTGATGCATCTGCACGTATCCATGAGTTGGATCCCAGAATTCCTGACCTGCCCCCAGCCAGGCGACCTTGATGAGCACTTCAGTTATTGACGCGCAACCGAGTATCCTTAGCTACCCAGTACCCTCGTGTACCTGTTTCACGTGTATGTACTACATCCTACACCGTTGTACGGCCCCCACCCAGCCGACCTGGAGCACGTCAAGGTGTGGGTGTGCGAGGACGACATGCTCAACGACGACCCGTCAACCGCCGTACGGCGGGCGCAGTACAGCCAGCACGGCTGGCTGCCGGACTTCGACTGTACGGCGGGGGAGTGCAACTGGGAGACGGACGACGCGGGCGTACGGCGCATCGTGACGTACGCCGGGCTCGGATCGCACTCCAACTGGCCGTGGGAGACGCCGCTGTACGTGTACACCAAGGTGGGCTGGGGCGCATGCAAGCAAGGTGTATGCATGTACGACAGAGTCAGAATATTATTATCAAGCTTTAGAAAGAAATCCATCGCTGTCAAGTCAAGGGGCAAGCGTTGCATTCTCTTGGCAAAGCTACAGTCCTTGTCCCGGGGGCATTGGTCGGTCGGCAACCTCTTGTCTAGCAAGGGGGCTACGCAAGCTGTAGTCCGTGTTTCTGCTGTAAAAAAATTGATGCAGCAAACTTGTGCAGTTCGGACGCGTTACCCCGGTGACACAACCGTACTGCCGTACTGCGCTGCTCTGCCGTACAGGTCAGCGTGGGCATGGTGCTCAACCTGGACGGGCTGTACATCGGCGACCGGTACAAGAAGGGCCCCGTGTGGTACCCCAAGCAGGTACGAACGCCGTGTGTAGAAGGTAGGGTGCTGTGCGACCCAAGCGATTTGCAGCACCGTAGTATGGGGCTACGGGCGGCTGCGCTGGTAAAGTCTCATAAACGTCATGCGTTGCGCACCGGTGTGTGAGCAAGGGTCGATGTGCCTCCTTCCGCAGGACACGGTGCTGTTCCTGCCCTACCTCAGCGAGATGACCTTCCAGCAAATCCAAGGCGAATTCGCGTGGGCCGCCTTCCCAGGTGGGCGGTTCCGTGCAACACGCAAGCACATCAAGCACACCAATTTCCCACATATTTATCTCTTTCCACCCACCGGTCTTAGAATTATTACAGTACGATTTTGGCGGCCGTTTCGGCCGCCTTCCAGAATTTTTGGGGGCGAAATTCTGACCGAATTCGGGATTTTCCCTGAGGTTTTGCCCCAGAAAGCCCCCGGAAATTCCCAGAAGTACGACAAATTAGGATTTCCAGACAAGGAGGCTCCGAATTTATGAGCTGTCAGGATTTTCCCCCAAATAAGACCGGAACACTGATGCGGGGCTCGCAGCAGCCCACCCATGCGCCTGTATTAAGTGGCCCCACCGGTGACGCTGTCACACGGACCAGTCGTGGGCACGAACGGCCACAGGCATTCTTCAAGCAACCTGCAGCGCGCATACCCGAACTCGCACCAACATGCCTCATGCCTCGTGCTCCCGTGCAGGCGTGTGGGGCGCCACCATCACGCAGGGCGACGGCCGCAGCGTGGCGTGCCTGTACGACCACCACACGCGGTACGGCCCATGCAACATTACTAATCCGGCCTACTACGTACTGGATGCCGTGATGAGCCCCATCACGTGGACGTGGGACAACCTGACCTTCAGGTGAGTCGCCAGCGTGCTCAACAGCAAATTGCGCGGTGATGTAGTGCACGGCAACCGCCATGGCACGTGCCGCTAAAATAGGCTTGTAGGTAACCGCAAAACAAGTGTAGATAACTGTAGGGCATAAAACGAAGTTGGCGTCGGGCTCTCAGCCGCAGCGCTGCACCTTTCCGCCACCTGCTCCATGCCCTCTCCCCCCCCCCCCAGCGCCGCGCGCTCCGGCAACACGGTGACGGGCCCGCTGTGGAAGCGCGCCTTCGCGTCGCGCTGGGAGCTGGAGCGCGAGGCTCCCCTGTACACCAAGGCCACCTCCAGCCCCTTCTACGACACCAACACCAGCCTCACCTGCCCGCTGGACGGGCCGCTGCGCACCTCCGACCAGGCGCGTGCAGCTGTGGGGCGTGGCGGGAGACACAGGGGTTTGAGGTAGCGCTGGTTGGGAGCTAGCTGGGGAGCGCCGAGCTCGTTGGACCCGATAAGCCCCTGCCCCAAAGCGATATGCGCTCCCGAATTTACCGCACGGTCATTGCCCTTCCTGTAAACCCCCCTGCTTCTTCCGACCCTTCAGGGCGACATGCGCTTCAGCCGCATCCGCGTGGGGGACTACGTGGGTGCGCTGGTGGGCGTGATGGCCGTATCTGCAGCCGTCAGCCTGGCCATGCTGCTGCCCGTGCTGCTGGCCAGGGACGGGGTGGGCAGGCGGGGCGGCAGCAGGGGGGGCGGCGGCAAGGGGGGCGGCAGCAGCAGCAGAGAAGGGCGGGGGGCGAGGGGAGCGGGAGGAGGAGGAGGAGGAGGCGTGGGTTGGAAGCAAGGGGGCCAGCAGCAGCAGCAGCAGCGGCAGCGGCAGCGGCAGCGGCAGCACAAGCTGCTGTTGAAGGGTGGCAAGCAGGCTGTGGCGGAGGGCGTTACAGGTGGGGGGCGAGGGGTGAAGGGGGCGGGGGACGGACGGAGGCAGGGGCGAGGAGGTGGTGGCAGTGGTGATGGGCAGTGGACGCGGTACGGTGTGGGATCGACCGTAGCTTGCTCAGAGCTACGTGAGTCACATTTGCGGTATGGGTGCATACCTGGGGCTTCGTGTGTATTCCCGCATGTTCGCCGGCTTCAGGTGGGGCAACAGTTGCGCTCTATACGGCCCTTGTGTACCGTGTCAACGCTGCAATACGCGCTAATTACCACGTGCCTCGTCCCGTCCTGTCCAACGTGCAGAGTACGACACGTGGCCCGGGTTCCCACAGTCCCCAAGAGCGGCAGCAGCAGCAGCAGCAGCAGCAGCAGCGGCCGACGGCTTGGACGCCAAGCTGCTGAGCGGGGGCTACACCAGCTCCCACTACAACCTGGCGTACGTGCCGGAGGCTGCAGCGGCAGCAGAGCTGGGGCAGAGGCCAGGCCCTGTGTATTACGACCAGCAGGCCAAGGAGGAGCAGCACAAGCTGCAGATCAAGCTCTCCCAACAGCAGCACCTGCCGCCGTACCAGCAGGAGCAGCAGTACTTGACGGACGCGCTGGAGAACACAGTTTCCAGCGGGCCGTACGACGGAATGTACGCTGGAGACTGTACGGCGGACTCGTACGGCACCGCCGCAAAAGCCGTATTTTCGGCGGCGACGGCGGCGGGAGGGCCTCCCCTGGCGGCGCCCGCCGCGCTGCAGTCGCTGGCTGGCAGCCTGGCGGCGGCGGAGTACAAGCGCATGCGGCTGAGCCACACGGCCATCCTGGAGACCTTCAGCCGCAGCGTGCTGCAGCCGTACCTGTGAGTACGTTGCCTTGTTTGTACAGTTGGTACGGCCACTGCGGCTGCATGCCTCGCCGCTGTTGTGTCTCGTGTGCGACACACATTTGCTGCAGCCGTACCTGTCAGTGGACACCAGGGCATACTCCCACAGCGGCACCGACAACCGTGCTACGCCCCACGTGGATGGGCGCAAGGGGTACTCATTCTGCTGCGCTGAAGAGGATAGTGGGCGCGGGTTTCTCAGGCAGGTGGCAGCACCGTGCGCTCGGTCCGCTCTGCAGGCTGCTCTGCATGCCACACGGCCTGCTGTTTCCTCCGCCGCTGCTGCTTCGGCCCACTCCACGCCATAGTGTGCAGCATTCTGAAAGGAATACTGCATCTCTGACCCACCTACCGCACCGTACCATCCGCCGCCCCCAGACTGGCTGTGTGGATGTTCCTTGGCGTGTCGCTCTTCATCAGCGGCCTGGTGCTGTCCATCATAGGCCTGCAGGTGGGGGCGGGCCGCTGTGTACGGTACCCGTATATCTCAGTCTCTGTGGTGCACTTGGGACTCGACACTCGAAAAAGGTATAATCATGGTGGGTGATCTAGCAACAAAGACACCATGCATATGTACCGGTATGCGGAGGACGTTCAGTCAGCCTTTCATACACGAAGCAAGAAGCAGCACGGCTCATGGATGGCAAGCCCTCTGGCGCTGTGGCCACCAGCAAGTCTGTCGTACATGCTCGTACACCAGCGTGGCTCTTTCCTACACCGTTCCCGTGGCCCCCGATCGAAAGGCATACGGTAGCTGCTGATGGCAACCCTTGCCCGTGCACGCGAGGTCAGCACTACACTGCAACGCACCGAGTAGCGTCTTTGCGCTACCGGATGCACCGATGTGCCAATGGCGACAAGTGCGAGCAAGTGCCCTTTGCGCCGTGCGTGTACGCAGAACATCCGCGTGGCGCTGCACCGCGTGGTCCCCCTACCGCTGTGGGACTCGCTGGTGGTGGCGGTGAAGGCGGCGCTGACGGTGTTCGGGGTGGTGCACCTGCTGGTGCTGCTGGCGTCCGTGTGCATACGGCCCACCTTCGGGCTGGTGGGTGTGGGTTGAGGCAGGGTGTGGGCTAGCGGGGCGTTTGGGGGCTGCGGGAATGAGTGCACGGCGCATCTGGTGGTGTTGATTGCGAGGCGTGCACACGGCACACGGCACACGGCACACGGCACACGGCACACGTGTGTTTGCAATGCTGGACGTACAAGCGCTAGCGTGCGCCTGACATGCCTTTCTAAAAGCGCCATGCTTCTTCGCTGCTCCCGCTCGCCTGTACGGCACCACAGCTGTGTGGATGCCACAGCCCCAGGGCGGGCGGCAAGGTGCCCCGTACGGAGCAGCTGCGGCGGTCGTGGCGGGCGCATGCCGTACTGGTGGGCCTCATGGTGAGATCTGAGATAGGTGCACGTGCTGATGTGACTCATGACGCCGTGTGTCAATGTCATGTTGGAGCCGTGCCAGGAAGTGCATGACCACGGCCCTGAAACACAATGGCACCGAAGGGCACATACCGTACATATGCCGTACACGCTTGAAAGGGCGCGAACGTGGTCGTAGTATGGCCTAACTGTATGCCTCGTCCCTTCCCTCTTTGCGTTACAGGTTATCGAGATCAATGTCAGCATGCTGGTAGGTGCCCGTGCTGTTTACGGTGCTGGGTGTACGGAGCCAGGGTATGGCATAAGACCGTTTGTGGGTGTCACGTGGCCGGGCGGACAGCTCGCGGCGGGGGTTGAGGGCATCTACACTTGGCTTGATGCTGGTTGGCCGAATGCTGCTCACGCCCTGCAGTTGGTGCATGCGGCACGCTGAGGCAGCTGACAGCTGTCACAGCCTTTGCCTCCACATGTCGGCGCCATTGATGAGTGCCATCCCTTCACGCGCTCCCGCCTGTTTACGCCCTGCTTTTCTTGCATGCTGACACCCTCTTCTGCCAGCACCACACAGTTCCACGACGCACTGTCCTTTGAACTCGAATCCACCACCACGTACTCCCTGTCGCAGCTGTTCGCCCTGAGCCTGATGATGTGGGTGGCGCGGTACGGCCTATCGGAGGCGTGCGTCTTCGCCGTCAAGCTGTGAGTCAGGGCAGGTCCGGGCATTGGGCATACCACCCGTTCTTGCAGCACAGTTTCAGGGCATGGTCACAGGACTTGATTCTTCGAAGGCCTGAAAGCCGATCAGTTGTCGTGCATCAAGCCTTCCTGCCTGTTCAACCCACCACAGCCATATTTCCACAGTGCTTGTTGTATTTTTTGCCTACTTGTACCCTCTTCATGCCTCCGTGCTCACCGCGCCGTACAACCTACGCGTGGTGCCCCTTCCTCTTGCCCAAATCAACACCAGGCTGTTCGGCGCGGTGGTGTTCCTGACGGACGTCTGCGTCGACCTGTCGCCGATTGGGGTCAACATCAAGCTCTGTGGCGCGATGCTGGCAGGTAGGTGTGGTGGGCGGGGTCCGGCACGTGCTGTGCTGTGCGTGCCGTTGCCTTGTGGTGCACCACAGAGCCGGAAGGCGAACAGTCTTGAAGCCTTATCTGGCGGCTGGCATTGATGGACCCAAGTCCAGCGTCCTAACCGCCGGCGTGTCAGCTCCGTCCTCCTGCTGGTTGCTCCTTACTTTCCTCACCTTGTTGTCATGCTGCCTTGCAGAGATCTGCGACATCTGGTCGGACCTCAACGTGGACTTCCTGTCCTTCGGCGCCGTGCTGTTCGTCATTGCCCAGACCATGTTCCTAGGTACGTTCGGGGACAGCATTGCCTACGACATCACGGTACGTCCCGCTTCCAGGGGCTGCGACGGAATCATGCTATGTGCAGTCGTGGGGGCGCAGGTGCCGACGGCTTCCCGCCCTGCATGTCACATGCCCCAGCTAGCCGGACCATAGGTCTCAGAACGGCTAGGCCATGCTGCAGCCGAAACCTGGTTCCGCACCCAGCCGAACCACCCCGTCAAATCGCTGTCCCGCGCAGTGCTGGCAACCGCCAACTACGTAACCATGCGTACGACACACGTGGTGCGCGCCACGCTCCAGGTGCGGTGCGTCGGGAGCCCTGCAACAGTGCGTTGCCGGCGTTGCCGTGTCAGCGTCCGTGCTGCAGCTTGTGCTGCTGTATCTCCTTTCCCCTGCTTGGGCTCTTGTGCGTTGCGCCAGATGTACTCTGGCACGTCCGTAACCCACTTACTTACACATGTGATACACCTGCACCTGTGTGTGTATGATAGGAGGAGGAGCGCAAGGAGGCTGAGCTGCTGGGCGGGCGGCGGGACCGCGAGGGCTTATGGGAGGCGCTGCTGGCCGGGGGCCCCGGGTCCCAGCCCGGGAGCCCAGGCTGGGCGGCGGGGGCAGCGGGGGCGGGTGCGGGCGGCACCGGCGGCCAGGGGCAGCAGGGCCAGGGGCAGCAGGAGCTGGAGATGGCACTGCGGATGCACTCGTTACCTCAGCTGACGTGTGCCGCTGGGCAGCCTCAGCTGCCACAGCACATGCAGCAGCAGCAGCGGGCAGCTGCGTATGGGCAGCAGGTAGACGCAGGGCAAGGAGAGCAAGCAGGGTATGGAGCAGGGGTGCAGGTGGGGGGACCGGGTCTGGGCGTGTTGGATGCAGGGAGAGCGGCAGCTGCAGGTGGGCCTGTGACGGGGGCAGCACTGGACGTGGCGGCGTTGCCGGACGGTTACCAGTTCCCGGAATGGGGCAGCGACGACCACAGCCACCCACAGGGCGGCGGCAACAATTTGTACGGCTACGGTGGCTGCAGCGATGGCTGTGCGCACGGATTGGATGCGCACGGGCCTCCAGATGGGCCAGTGCCTACGGGCAAGCATCTTGAGACACGGTACGTTCTTGGTGGTCCGGCACCAAATCCGTGCGGGAGCATGTACGGCATGGCCCAGGCGCCCATGCAACCGCCGTACCCGCCTGTACCGGGCAATGGTACGGGCGGGCATCACCATCTCGGCAGGAGGAGGATTGGCGACGGGGGGCCTTGGGCAGGGCCGGGGGTAGGGATGGGGGGCTGCATCTGACGGTTTGTATCAAGGGAGTGACAGCAGGCCGGAGTGGCCGTGGTCTGCCAGTGCAGGGCTGAAGAGTTGAGTGCGGATAAGCTGCAGTTCGCATTGCGTGTGTGCGCGTCACGAGATTGCTGTCCAACAGAACCCAACTTGAGGATGCATGCGTTGTTGCAGTTGCTATTGTTTATTGATCTTGTGGTCGCCACCTCACTATTGGCAGCTTGCCTCGATACGGTACACGCCTGCAGGACTTCTTCTTGCAGGCTCCCTTGTTGTCTGTGGTGGCACTCTGGCAGTCGAGGTTCCCCGCACTCGCGTGTTACTAGGGGGACACGCATCCAAGGGGGCAGAAGGTGCAATGCTGAGGGTACGCTTTTGCTTAGAGCACAGCGCCGGCCGTGCCATTTTCTTGAGAGCGTAGGATTACAACGCTGCATGTATTATTAGCATCCGCGGCATTGATATGATGGCTGGTCGGCCGATTTGGCCCTGGCCTAACTAGCGTGTTCGGCAGTGCTGTGGGTAATTACCACATGGGGCGGGGGCATAGCACATCGGCTTCATGCCCGTTCCCCATGTGCAAGAGGCGGCAGTTGGCTAGCACGCTAGTACTGCTGCCGTATAGTACAGTGCATTCCGCTCCATGCGCCTGGAGCTTGTTGCAAACTGTTGCACAATTTTGCGGTGACTTGCATTCATCGTGCCTCCATGCCATTCAGTGTATTCTTTGAAGGTGAAACGCTGTGTCCGAGCTGGTCCAATTGAATGGCCACCGGAGCAGCGGTGCTGCTTGCAAACCACGTCAGTCCCACGCACGGATGCTGTCTGAAGAGTCTAACCACGCATGACGCTGTTGGGTCATATGGGGAAAGCCATGGGCGCAGGCGCGCAGTTTGTGCACATGCATACATGTGCAACGGTGCGTGGCAAGCTGTTGTGCGGTCCGTCCCGTGGAACACCTGGGCCCCGCTGTTACGTGTCTAAGAGCCGTGCCTCGGATGGCCAGGAACTCCTTACACATCAAGGCAGTGCGCTTGCGCTTTCGGCGTCTAGGCCACAGCGACCTGTAACGCTTTAGCACTCGCGCCTCGGTCCAACGCTTCAACCCGGTTCAACCGCACCCCACTTGTACCTCCAGACAGCAACGCAACGTGTGCCTCGTAGCAACAGCTGACTGCGACAAGTCCAGAGTGAGAGACTTGTAACTGGGTGCTCCCTGGTGCTCGTTGTGCCGTTGCACGTACGGTTTCTAAGCGGTCTAAACTGCTGTCCGCCCAACGACATCCCAACTTCCAACGCATGTCTACCGGTATCCCAACAATCAACGTCGGCCTCAAGCGGCCAAACCTGCTGCAACTTGGTGCGTGGCGTGGCTGCAGCACAACCACTAGATGCCAAACGTACATCGCCCCTTTGCCGAGTCCAACCTGGTGCAAGTGAATCCGGCCAACCGCCAACATATATCACGTGCTGCTGTCCAATTGCCCGGTGTACGGCTAGCAACATCACTGCCAGGCCCCTGCAACACAACGCCTAATTGCTAAGCTATCTATCCAGTACCCGCACCCGGTCGCATCACCATTACCGCCATTGGTGTCGTGACGTGCTGCGGTCCAGCATTTTTGTAAACACACGCACGCGATGCCGCCTTAAACCCTTCCCCTTCGACTTTTCAGCACGCACGACAGTGTTGCAATTCCCAAGCCCCATTGTTACTTCTCCTGCACCTCCCTTTTTACCTCGCTCTGGTGAACTGTCACATGTCCCGCCCTGTTCGTACGCGTGTCGACCCCCTGTCGGCAACACTGGTCGACGCGTCGACCCCGCCCGTCCAGTTAAACCCCCACCCATGCATCAAAACCAGAAGTGGAGCACACGCCCACACCCGCAACCGGCTGCTCAGAGTGCCAACGCGAGGTCTGGTATGGCATCCAGGCAGGCTTCCACCTGGCTCCACCGACCAGGATCCTGCCCCGTCAACGCTAACACACACTCCTAATACACAAGCACACTCCACGTTACCCGCGTTCTCCCGCGCGTTGGTATGAACCTTGCACGACAACGCTGACACGCATGCCTGAACATACACGCACATAACTGTAAGAAGCGCCAGCACAGCGAACTCAGTGCTCATTCCGCGTGGTCCGACACCTCCGGGGCCCCACCAGGGCCCTCCTGCGTCCACGCACACACACGCCTCAACACACAAGCACAAACCTAGGAACAGCGGCATCAGCCCAGTGCTCATCCGCATGGCCCACGTCCTCCAGCGCGCCCACGTGTACCCCCCACACCAACGCTAACACACATACCTTAGCACCCACGGACCAGCACCAACTCAGTGCTCGTCCGCGTGGTCCACCTCCTCCAGCGCGTCGCCGCCCGCACGCGCCAGCAGCATCACTGCGCGGGGGTGCCTGCATGAGGCACGGACCGGCGGCGCATCCTCCTAAGCCAACGGCAACAGGCCAGAGCGCATGGAAACTAACCGTGCTTATGTCGGCACGGCCCGGTGGTGCCTGCGGGGGCGCGGGACGGGCCGCATCCCAAGTGCAGTGGGGCAGTCAGTAGTGAAGGACCACCATCTAGCATGTGGCCTCACGGCGCGGGGGTGCCTGCGGGGCCGCGGAACGGTCGTGATTGAGGTACGACGGGTCAGTGATCAATTTCAGTAGGTGCCGCCAGGGGAGGGGTGCGCTTGCATGGGGGCAGATCGGCTGCACGAAGTAATCTCAACAGGTCAGGAAGTGAGGAGCGCCATGCCCAGCAACCGCTGCCACAGCGCGGAGTCGCCTGCGGGGCCTCGGACCGGCGGCGCACCCCAAGTGCAACAGCAACAGATTGACAAGCACTGCGGCGTCAACCAAGCTAAGCTCGGCACGGTGCGAGGGTGCCTGCAAACAAAAGGGATTGACAGCCAACTCAGCTGCACCAGTTCCACAGGCACTGCAGCCTACACCAAGCCATTTTGACACGGTGTGGAGTTATCTGCAGCCAAGCGCGTGTGTTCCGGCAGACCCGTCCCACCTCGCGTCCAGCGTACGGCGTGCATGGGGTCGTTGGTTGCAGGCGCAACACCCCCCGAGCTGAAGGGCTGGTGGCCAAACCCAAAAGCACGCAACACATGGCCCTTCTGGACATCCAGACCATGCCTGCCCATGCCCTTGCCAGTCACAGCCGGCCGCCGTTAATCCACGAGCACGCTCCCGCAGCTTACCCACGCTAATCCACAGCTCGCTGATGGCCCACCTGACCACGTCCTTGTCGATGCCGCGTGGCAGGTCCGCCTCCGTCAGCGGCTTGCCCTCCAGGTGCGCCCAGGCGCGATGCTTCGAGCCGTCCACGTGGCGCAGCGCGCGCCACACGTTGCAGCCGCCCTTCATGCCGCCGCCCACGCCCAGCTGGAACACGCGCTGGGGGCAGGGATGAAGGTGTGTAGAAGGCAGGAGGTGAGGCAAGGTAAAGGGTTGGAGTGAGTTGGGTTGCCAAAACCCAGTTCGGCGCGCGCTTGGGCTGTGCGGAAACGGAGGGCGACAGATTGGGTTGGCGATGGGGAACCCAAGGGGGCGAGGTTGTGCCGGCATGCTTCTCGTGCATGCTCTGCCGTGAACATCCCGAGGAACGTCAGGAACAAGCTACCGGACCATGATATCAACTCCTCTGCAACTCCTGCTTACCTGCCCCTTCTTGACGCCCACGCAGCTCTCCGTGTAGCCCATCGCGTACCACGTGGTGCTGCTGGACGTGTTGCCGTACCTGTACGGAGCGAGGGCGTTGCCGTACAGGCAGCGTCAGTACCCACCGGCTCAGCGGCACTAGTGCAGCAGGAGGAGCGTGTGGAGTTTGTGCGGTTGCTGATCTGGCTGCTGGATGGGTGGGTGCAGCATCCCTGACGACCACATGTACATCGTGGGCCTGGTGCTCGCACGCCAGCCGTTACACTTCCATATGGCCCCCGGCTCCGCCACGGATGTGTGGGCCCGCAGCAGTTCATGGCGTAGGCCCCACACATCCGTGGCGGAGCCGGGGGCCATGTGGAAGTGGAACGGCTCCCGGGCGAGCACCAGGCCCGCGATGTTCAGGTGGTGCGGGGGAATGCTGCACCCATCCAGCAGCCAGACCAGCCGAATGCGCCCGATGCAGACATGCCATCGACACATGCCCTGCCAGAAACCAGGGTCATGGAGGCAACACTTTATCCTTACATACAGCACGCCCCTGTGGGGGATGATACAGTGCGTAGGAGTGCATGCCCCTGAGCGCCTGGGTGCGCGCTGTGCGTCACTCACTCCCGCAGCGCTGCAAAGCTGTTGATCATGGCGGCCGTGGGCAGGTTGAGCCCCTCCTGCAGCCCCTTGAGCACCGCGTAGCCGCCTGGGGTAAGGGCGGGGTGGGGGCGGGGAGGACACTGTCGCAGGACAACATTTTGCACCAACACGGTTGCCCAGAGCCTAACGTCCCCAGCTGGTTCCAAGCTTTCAACTGCCAGGCTGCAGCGCAGGGTGCCTTCATGACGCAGCACCATTGTTTCCCTGCAATACGGCTGTCTCCCAGCCGACAACGGTACGGGCAACTGCCAACCACCAACCGGCCCCTACCCGCGTGGATGAGGAAGTGGTCCAGGCAGGCGGTGTAATCGGGGCGGTACGGCGGCAGCGGCGCACCCAGCAGCCGCCGGCGGGCCTCGTGTACGGCAGCCTCGCCGTACTGGCCCCACGTCATCACCTGAGGGGGCGCACAGGGCAGGACAAGTCAGGGTGTGTGCACGCGTGGTTCGAGATGGTGGCGTAGCACGTTGTGCGTAGGGAGCAACAGGCCTGGGAGCGCACAAGGGCATGGACTGTTGCAGCGTGGTGAGGTGCAGGATGCGTGTGGCCTCACTCGATCGGCTGGAGTGAGGGCGGCGAGGCGGAAGAGGAGCAGGGAGGTGGAGTCATCACACGCGCATGGCTCCAATCATGCTGCCGTGTACAGAAGGTTCGTGCGTCGCAGGCCACGAAAGCGACCACGGGCCCAACCCCAAACCCACCCGCGGCGTGATGGCCCGCATCACGTCCTCGATGACCTTGGCCGCCTCGTCGATGATCTCCTTGCCCAGGAAGATGCCGTTGATGCCCTCGGCGTCGGGGCTCCAGTGCATGGACCTGGCAGGAGGGGGTGGCGGGTGGGGTTGCAGCGGGGCAAACACCTTGCGCAAACCACCAATCAGCACATAGGCGTGTGCCGCGACGCCTTGCGCCACGCGTATCGACAAATACACCATTTGCAGCAACCCAAAAGGCACATGTTGCTGGGCACCTTAGCTGGCCACGGCCGTGATGTGACTTTTGAAGGCGACAGCTAGGACTCACTTGTAGGCCCGGTCGCTGGCGCCGGCGTGGTACCTCAGCGCGTGCTCCAGTACATACTTGGCCACGCGGCCGGCCGAGGGCTTGTTGGAGAACAGCACAGCCGTGGCGCCCATCCTGCAGGCCGAAGCATTCTTAAGTTGCCAACAGCTGCCGTCAGCCTAACAGATTACATCATAGGAGGCTAGACGCATGCGACAATACATGTTAGACCAAAAGGCTGGGCGCTATGAGTGCGAGCGCGAAGGTGTCAAGGATGCCAAGGACGACACTGAGCGGCGTGGTGCCAAAGCAGACACAGGAAGCGCAATATGGTCACCCATTTAGTTCAAGCTATGGACAATATGAAGGCGTATGGTCTTAGTATTCGCCCTTCGTGGTGGAGGCGTGGAGTGCACCCCGCAGTCAACGCCTCGGCGCCAAAGCTGCTGCCCACCTGAAGATGGCGTTGGACACCATGCGCGCCTTGTCGTTGCCCGGGTAGCAGCAGTAGCTGACCACCTCGGAGCACACGAACAGCAGGTTGCTGTTGGGCCGGGCCTGCGGTGTTGCGAGGGGACCAACAAGGGCAGCAGGTGCGTAAGCACGTGCTGCGCAGTGCTGCGGCCGCCGGCGTTGGCCTGGAGCCACCGCGAGCGCAGCCAGCCACGAGCGCTCCCGCATGCGCTGCTGGAGGCTGTAGCTGCACATGCACAATGCATAATAGCACACCGGCTCCTCACCTTGAGCATGTCGCGCACCAGGTTGATCGCGATGGTGCCGTTGGAGCAGCCCATGCCCCCCAGGTGGTACGCCTGCACGTCCTGCCGCATCTTGTAGTGGTTGATCACCATGGACGCCAGGCTGCGGGCCACGCGGCAGGAAGCAGCGCATGTGTCCTAGCACGTGTGACATTGTGTATCCTACCACCATCTACTGTTCACTGGAGCCCCTGGCAAGCGTGGGGCGTGCGCAGACATGAGTGTTTGTGCGTTGGTGGGGTACCCGCAGGCGCAGCAGGGTAGGGTGCTCGGAGCCAACGAGTATGTTGCCTGCGCCGTGGCCCTTTCAGCTGCCACTCGCGGGTAGCTGACCTGGGCGTGGGGCAGAAGATGGAGTTTGAGGTGATGAGGATGTCGATGTCCTGCCGGTTGATGCCGGTGCGCTCCAGCAGCTCGTCCACTGCCCCGAATATGACCATGCGCGCCTCGTCCATGGCGGTGGGGATGTCCGTCACAGGGGCCTGGGGCAGGGTCGGGGTTGCAGCAAGGTAGCGGGTTACAAACTACGTCAGACAGGGGGTCGGCCGCAGGGGCCGGCGTGGGGTGGGGTAAGACTTCACGGCATTGTGAGCAGGGACGGAGCTACCAGCACTTGGCGAGCGCGGCTGTTGCTGTGGGGCTCAGCGGGCTGTGTGGTGAGGTGGAGGCAGCAGGTAGGGAGCAGCCAAGGATGGGGCTAGGATTGTGAGGGCGGGCTCTTGGCAGGTGGGTTGTACGGCAGGGTTGCGGGGTGGTGAGAAACGCACGGCAGCTTAGCCCTGCGCTGCCTGGCCCCATACGCGGAGGAGGACAGGTGTACGCATGCCCGTTTGCGCACCTTCGTGTGCATGTGGGTATGGGCCGTGCTAGGCTCTGGGCCATAAGGTGTACCGGGTACCGGTATGCTGTGCGGCGGTACGTGTCTTACCTTTGTGTGGCATGGGTGAATGGCCTTGGGCAGGAATGTGGCTTCGGGGCTGAGGCCGCTCTTGAGCAGCACCTTCCACAGGAAGTCCTGCGCGCAACAGC
>VFQN01001721.1_pt1 | contig 35595 bp, 42 predicted proteins | sample 3512371 | NCBI WGS metagenome assembly VFQN01 (sample SAMN10412370, study PRJNA504923) | tailings metagenome | isolation source: Replicate 2 from Balatoc abandoned mine | place: Philippines: Itogon, Benguet | collected 2017-08-28 | reverse complement strand
GGTGTGGAGTGCGAACTATAGCGCGCTCTGACGCTGGGCTATTTTTGGGCACCAGTGCATGCCATGTCGCAGCTGGTCGTATCCGTGTGGCGGAGTGGGACGTTGTGCGCGTGTGACCACAGGCTTACAGCACCAGTGGAGCCAGGTCGAACTTACCCCAACCGCGACAGTACGTGCCGAGTCTGTCAAGCACACGTTTGGCAAGGGTGCACGTTTCCCCACAAAAGAAGGGTGACAAGTCTGTTCCACGCACAGCATAATTGCCGCCGTACCATAGGACGATCAAAGGGCCCAGTAACTTTACTACCGGTAGCTGCCAGCGGCGTCGCCTTCTTGCCTCCCTAATCCTGTCTTGGTACATGCTTGGTTACCCCTGCACCGCATCCTACTACGTAGGAGAGTCCAAGCGACTGAACTGTCCCGTGGGACACTGCAGACCAGTTAACCCGGGTGTTGTGGTGTCATTACTTTTGGGACTTCATGAGTATAATTGGGCTTTTCCTGTACATAAGCTCCTGCCCCGGCTTCACAACTGAGAACGCGGTGCGCAAGGCGCAGCGCATTGGGCCAACACCGAATCAGTTACAATAAAAGAAATGTAACTGTATTCGACATGAAGATGAAAATGTTGTGCGCTTTCCCCACCGTTCTTGTTGAGCATGCAATGCTGTTGGAGAGTTTCACCCATGCGGTGATGGGAACCGATGTGAGTCGCACGGTCTTCACATGACATTTGACTCGAGTCCCTTGTGCGTTACTTTCACGTGCGGCTCCCTCCCTGACAGTCCGTGGTAAACCTTGGAACTTGCACAGTGTTCGCCGCGCCCCTTGCCTCAGCCCAGCCTCTTGAGGACCTCTGTACCCGCCGAATTGCATACCAGTAAGCTTACGCGGCCAGCTACAATGCAAACTATGCAACAGCTGCAGCGCTCTTCGGTCCGCCCTTGCGCTCCGCGCCTACCGGCTCGCCCTGGTGAGTCGCCCTCAAGCAGGCCGGCCCAACTCGTACATTTCCGAATTTAGTTAATACTGAATTTTTGCACGCTGATTTCACTGCAACAGGTCGCGTTGCCCGGCTCTGCGTCAGCGCAAATGCTGCGAAGGACCCGAACGCGCCCGTGCAGAGCAACCCGTTGGGAACGCTGTCTTCTCAAGGAGCTGCCTACGCTGCTCCTCGCAGTGAGGAGGCGCGTAGATACTGGCGCACGGTAAGTTGTGCGCAGCCTGTTGGCCTCCAACTGAACCTCCGTCGTGCATACCGTGCTTAAGTAACGGGAGGCCAAGCTGCGGTGCAGGTGTGCACACCGTCCCTAACATGTCCTCGCCTTTACTGCGCCCGACAAGCTGCTGTAGTCTCATGCCCCCCATGTCCGCATACCCCACATGGCGTTTTACGCGTACCCCATATGGCCACGCGTGCTCATGCAGCAGCTCACTTGAGCAAACCCTCCGCACCTTGTGTCATGTTCGCAGGTGTACGACTTCCCTCAGTGGCAGAAGCACCGTAGCCAGAACCGCCTCATCGAGCGTCTTCTCTCCATCTCACAGTGAGTACGGCCAAACGCTGTGCTGGGCATCCTAGCCCTGTCTTGTACCCTCTGGGTTTTGGAATGGCCAGCTCTTAGTACCTCACTGGGGCAGCAATCCATTGTAGCGGCTGTGGCGATCGCAGAACTGCACTTGCATATGGGGTCTCCGCTGGTTGCGGCAATGCTCTTAACTCTCAGCATCAGGCACGTCCCCAGTCCCCAGTCTGCCTCCAGCCTCGCATAAGGTCACTCGCAGGAAGCCCCACTTCATGCGCCTCACCACCACCTCTTTACTAACCCACTATCCCATTGTCCCACCACTACCACCGCCACGCAGGTCGCACATCCTCCAGAACGCCCTCCCCGCCATCTCGTGGGTCACCCTGACCGCCACGCTGGTGGCCTCCTACGCCACAGCCTACAACGACGGCCTCCTGCCAGAGGGCTTCCCGCCGCTCCTGCACAGCGTCGTCTTCTCCGCCTTCATCACCAACACCAGCGTCGCGCTGTCGCTGCTGCTGGTGTTCCGCACCAACAGCAGCTACGGCCGGTGGGATGAGGCGCGCAAGATGTGGGGTGGCCTGCTGAACCGCAGCCGCGACATCATGCGTCAGGGCGCCACCTGCTTCCCCGACGACCAGGTGGAGGCCAAGAAGGCGCTGGCGCGCTGGGTGGTGGCGTTTGCGCGCGCGCTGCGCATCCACTTCCAGCCCGAGGTGACGATTGAGAGCGAGCTGAAGAACATCCTGACGCCCGCCGAGCTGGAGATGCTGTCCAAGAGCCAGCACCGCCCCGTGCGCGCCATCCACGCCATCAGCCAGGTGCGCCGCCCGCATGGCCGTGGTGACTGCTTTATGGGCGCCAAAGTGTGTCTAGAAGGGGCGTCCCTGTTGCGGGTGTTGCTTGTCTGGGGCGCTGTAGCCCTCTTTCGGCTATGGATTGGGGCAGCTACCACGCATAACGGCATTAAGTGCAAAGGACACTCGCGTTGCACGCGTGAAATGCCTGGCCGTCCGTTGAGCGGCAGCGTCAACGGGACAAAGCAACAGCGTCGGGGCCCACTGACATTGGTCTGGTCATGGAAGTGGACATTGTGCGCAGCCTCAAGAAGGTTTGTGACGCGGGCATAACCCGGAGAGCTAGCCATCTAAATGTACCAGTCGGCTTACGCCCATCCGCCCTTATCGCTCCTCCGACCGCCCCGCAGATCATCCAGTCGGTGCCGATGGCGTCTATCCACCAGATGCAGATGAGCAACAACCTGACGTTCTTCCACGACGTGTTGGGAGGCTGCGAGCGCCTGCTGCGCGCGCCCATCCCCGTGTCGTACACCCGCCACACCGCCCGCTTCCTGTTCGCCTGGCTCACGCTGCTGCCCTTCGCGCTGTGGGACACCTGCCACTGGGGCGTGGTGCCCGTGTGCACCGGCATCGCGGCCGTGCTGTGCGGTATCGAGGAGATCGGCGTGCAGTGCGAGGAGCCGTTCGGGTGAGTTTGGGGTCTGGGCTGTGTGGACGGGGGATTGAGGTTTGTGGCACGCGGCACAGTTTGGACGTCGAGATCGCGCAAGTTTTATGGGCACGTGGCATAGCTTGGACGTCGGAACCGCTGCAAGAAGCCTGGGTCCTAGAGTGCATGGGATCAGGCGACGTGAGCGCAGTCCTTCTGGACACCAATGCACCAGGGAATGGCAAGTAGGCCCTGCGTGTTATGCGCCTGGGAGCGCTCGCGGCATGGGAGTTGGAGGCTTTGCACAGCGCCCCTGCGGTCACAGGGCGAATGCGAGCGGTTGGCCACGCTCACGGCGCAGCTTGGTGTGTCAGTAGTGGCAGGCGCGATTCATGTATGCTCGGAAACCGCAGCCCTGATGTTCAGCACAACACCCTAAACGATCTTCGTGCTGGCCCCATTTCGCCGACCCCGCGTGCTTCTCTCCCGTCCTTCCCCTTCCTCTCCCTCGCAGCATCCTGCCGCTGGACGTGATCTGCAACCGCATCCAGGCCGACGTCATGGCCACGCTCAAGGACGACCAGGACACCAAGACGGTGCTGGCGGAGGCGGGGCTGGTGGCGCTGGTGCCCGCGGCGCAGGCCACGGCGCCCGTGACCAGCGTGCTGCCTGAGGTGACGCCGCAGCTGGTGCAGGCTGCGCGCAAGTGAGCGGACGTGGGGGAGCTGCACAATGCGAGAAGACTATGTGCGTGAGCCTCCGGGAGCCGTGAGCGGTTGGCGGATACGGGAAGGCTGCAACTGGAGGCAGGTTAAGGCGGCGACCGTGTGTATAAAATATTGGAGCAGACGTGACCAGAGAGCTGGACTGTCGGGGCTTACGCGTGCTTGCGCCCTCGGGGGACTGAGCGGTGTGGCCTGCGCACAGGGCTGCGCCTGGCGAGGGTGAGAGAACCTGTGATTGTGTTGCGGTGTGTGCATGCACAGTGTTGGACCATTGACGGTTGACGAGTGACGAGTGAAGGCATTTGGGGTGCAGCGCGTATTGACGGGAGCTGAGTATGCGTGCGGACGAGAGACGGCCCGTTTGGGACACCATACGTGCCAGCGGGTGTAAGTGGAGTGTGCGTGTGGGACATTGAGACACGAAGATTGTGCCGCAAGCAGGCCAGGTCGGCAAGCTGTGGCACCGCAGGGCTTGCATTATCGAATGGCGCGTATGTGTGGTCGTGCATGGCCGCTGTGTACTAATAACACCCGGCCCCGCTTGTGCTGATGTGTCAGCAACTTCGTGCGGCTGGGGAATGTGTGATTGTAGCGGCCAGGCATTGCTTCGGAACATGGGGGCAGGAGGTGTTACTGTTCTGCTCCGGTGCCGTAGGTGCCCGCTATGCACTAGTCGGCTGTAGAGCAGGGGAGCCCCTGGCCCTCCTGTTATTTGTGCTTCCTCCCCTGCTGTAGAGCAAGCAGCGCACAAGGCACAATGCGTCCTCGCCTAGATGGAGGCGAGGTGCGGCAAAGCTGGCTACTGCGTCGTCTGGAGGCGAGAGCGGCCCAACATCGGTCAGGATGGCAGGAGAGAGTGGAAGGACTTGAGTTCGCCGTCAGTGTGACACTACTTCTTGGCTTCGCCTCAGCGGGGATGCAAGGTTGCCAACAGGGGTTGCCAAAGGGCCTGAACGGGACTCTCTCTCTGGGGAAACCTTCTGTGGTTGCCAGCAGGGCATCTGGAACGAAAGGTGCCAGCTCAGGCAGCCACGCACAACGGTGTATTGCCACAGTTCGTGCAGCCGCTGCAATGGACCATGGGGAGGAGTATTGTAGCAATATGACAGCGGCGCGACAAACCGACCATGCAGCGAAGGTTACGGTCACCGCATGCTGTTGGCAAGGGCCAAAGCAGCAGCAGCAAGTGCCCATGTGGAAGGACGTGCGCACGAGCGCAAAGGCGAAAGACATGGATTCAGCAAAGCACGGACGGCCAGGGGCCGTGACGTACCGGTATTGAAAGGGCCCGCTGCATGGGACAGCTGCTGGCGGCTGCCCCAAGGTGCAGTGAAGCAGTAGCAGGGGCTCGTCACACATGCCTGCACAACGAACCTCACTACCATTGCTTTTATGGCCGTACGGTAGCTGATGCGCTATATATCTATGTGTGCAGAAGCGCTCGCGTTAGGCTGCATGTATGCAGCGTAGCCGGGGCCATGAGGGTAACCCGTAACCGTCGAGAAAGGGTGGGGTGGGCGTCGAGTGCGTCGCAGAGGCAAGCAGAGGGCCCCAAGTAAGCACGACCGTACATCACTTACACCCATGTATATTTTGAACCAACGGGATGTCACATGGCTACCTGCTAGCGTAGCAGAATGCAGAGCGGACCCTGGGGTCGCAACTAGATGCGACACGGTCGAGAGGGGCCGCTCATTCTACATGCCAAGCATGCAACATGCAATATTTTATTTTTCTCATGCTTTGCAGTCGTGCCAAGAACCCGTACGGTGAGACTCATGGTGCTTGGACGTTGGATGAGCTCAAAGCTACTACACGAAGCGACTGTTAAGCCGCTCGCCGCATGTGCAGCTCTATCTGCAAGCGCTGCTGCAGACGATTGGAGCGACAGCCGGCTTACATACAAACCCTGAAAACCTAAACAACATGCCTGCTCTCCTTTCGTCGACTCAGCCTGTAGGGCTGCGCTCTGCGCTCCCGCGCGCCCCTTTCTCTCGCCCGTGCCGGCTGCTTGTGTCCGCCAATGCGGCTAAGGATCCGAATGCGCCTATCCAATCGAACCCACTGGGCACTCTGTCGTCGCAAGGCGGGGGCGTCCAGCCCGTTCCTCGCTCGGAGGCTTCTCGTCGGTACTTCAGGACTGTGAGTGCTCTAGCAGCGCACGAAAACAGCGCCTGCGTGTGCAGCATCTTTGGGATAAAGGGGCTTGGCATGCCGGAGGTTCCGCTAGAGCCGGGTCAGCGCTCAGCCACCTTCGGACGCATAAGGGCATGTCAGCTACGCTGCATAGGTTGCCTAGCAGCGTTTTGGTCACAGCACTTTCTGCGCCCAGCAACTGGAGACTACTCTGCGGTCTGTCATTTGCATTTGCTACCGACCTTTTTTCGCAGGTCTATGACTTTCCCCAGTGGCAGAGCCACCGCAGCCAGTATCGCCTTGTGAAGCGCCTCTTCACCATTCCCCAGTAAGTGTGTCCAGCCGCGGATCAAGTGCTGACTCACCTCCTACGGTGTCTTAGGGCGCTGCTGCTCTCCCGGTGCTCCAGCATACATAGCTACAGCGCGTCTTCAGCGTGTAACATGCACCCCTGCACACTCTTACCACTCTTTGAGAAGGGTTCTGCCCACCATATGCGCGAGCCTAACCGCAACCCTCACAAGCGCACTCCCTCGGCTGGGCCCCCGTCACGCAGGTCGCATGTCATCCAGAACGCCCTGCCCTCCATCCTGTGGGTTGGATTCGTGTCCACGTCCCTGGCGGCCTACATGTACGGCTACGACCAGCACATGCTCCCCGAGGTCCTGCCTCCCCTCTCCCCCAACGCCTCGTGCTCCGCCTTCATCACCAACACCAGCGTCGCGCTGTCGCTGCTGCTGGTGTTCCGCACCAACAGCAGCTACGGCCGGTGGGATGAGGCGCGCAAGATGTGGGGTGGCCTGCTGAACCGCAGCCGCGACATCATGCGTCAGGGCGCCACCTGCTTCCCCGACGACCAGGTGGAGGCCAAGAAGGCGCTGGCGCGCTGGGTGGTGGCGTTTGCGCGCGCGCTGCGCATCCACTTCCAGCCCGAGGTGACAATTGAGAGCGAGCTGAAGAACATCCTGACGCCCGCCGAGCTGGAGATGCTGGCCAAGAGCCAGCACCGCCCCGTGCGCGCCATCCACGCGATCAGCCAGGTGCGTTGCTGGCAGCTGCGGTCGTGTCGACCTCCTGGCGTACTGGCTGTGCACAACTGGAGGATCTGATGCGTATGCGAGTGCTTTACTCGGCAAGTCCGCTTGCAGCCACCTGTTCCGCGTGTTGCTTGTACCTTTATAGGCGACAAGTAGTAACAGTTGACGTGCAAACACCATCGCCGCATCGTTGACGCCTACGTGCCGTCGAGGCGGCAACATGGCGTTCTTACGTTCCTGGCCGGCCGGCTCGCTGTCCCCTCCGCAGATCATCCAGTCCGTCCCCATGAGCTCCATCCACCAGATGCAGATGAGCAACAACCTGACGTTCTTCCACGACGTGCTGGGAGGCTGCGAGCGCCTGCTGCGCGCGCCCATCCCCGTGTCGTACACCCGCCACACCGCCCGCTTCCTGTTCGCGTGGCTGACGCTGCTGCCCTTCGCGCTGTACGGCCAAGTGGGCGTGGCGGTCATCCCCGTGTGCATGGGCATTGCCGCCGTGCTGTGCGGTATCGAGGAGATCGGTGTGCAGTGCGAGGAGCCCTTCGGGTGAGTTTGGGCGCCGGTCCGCGGCCGTTTTGCGACTGCGGCCTGTTGCTGCAAAGTCCGCGCACAGCCCTGAAGCTTTGCAGGGTGAAGCGCTTTCCCGAGCCAGCTGTTGCGTGAGGGCATTTGCGTTGGCCGTACGGACTGTAAGCGCCAGGCGGCGGTTGTCAGCCCCGCGTGACCGGCACGTGCGGCCCGGGCATGCTCCTGCACCCCGTCCTCTGGTCAGCCTACCCTAGCACGCACGGAACTGTGGTATCGTCCCTGATCCTCATCTCTGAACCCCTCTTCCCCTGTCCTGTCCGCAGCATCCTGCCGCTGGACGTGATCTGCAACCGCATCCAGGCCGACGTCATGGCCACGCTCAAGGACGACCAGGACACCAAGACGGTGCTGGCGGAGGCGGGGCTGATCAACATCCTGCAGCAGCCCGAGCCGGCGGCGGCGCACCAGCCGCAGCCTGTGATGGCCGCTGCCGCCGTGGCCTCCAACGGTAACGGTAACGGCAACGGCGCCGCCGCGCCCAGCAGCAGCCACGGCAACGGGGCGGCTGCGGCGCCCGCGGTGCCCGGGGCGCCTGCCATCAAGTCCATCACCGTGTCCATCTCCCCGCGGTAAAGTGCCGTGGCGGCTGGTGATGGGGTCTGACTGTGTGCATGTAGAGAGGCATGGCGTGTGCAAATTGTGCGGCAGGGGCGTCGCAAGCTCCAGTTTTCCGGGAAACGTTTTGAAATGGTGCAGTTGTGCACCGCTGACTAAGTTGATCTAGTGCGTACTAGCGCTCGTAGGGCATTTTGCGCGGCACGCAGTTGCAGTTCATCGGCTTGGTCCCTGTTTGCGGCGCAGGGCGGGCTGTGTATTTGCATCTCGACTGTACCCTATACTTTGCAAATGACAAATGAAAATCGCTCGCCGAAAATGGCAGCGCGTAGACTGACCAAGGAGAGAGCTCAGGGCGGAGTAATATAGGAGGATGCCTTTCCAGATGAGAGTGAAATTGCACCGGACTGACCTGACGCGAGGTGTTGGTATTGGACCGGTGCCCCCCAAATTTTATGTCCTCGTATGGCATACATATGTTGAGCCGCCTGCATCGTGGACGCACGTTGGCAGGGTTGTGTTGCCTGAATATCGGGTGAGCCTTAAGGGTTGCAGTCAGTTGTGCGCCTGTGTCTGAGAAGATACCGAGTGGTCGTGAACAGGACGCAGAGCTTCCCCTGATCTGGTGTAGGGCGGCCCTGCTAGTTTACGCATAGGATTAATTGGAGGTGACGATTGGCACGGAAGGTTTGGAGTGCCGTCAGTGCTGTGCAGCCCATGAGTGCATGGAGTGGGCGGCTCAGGTGTGCAGCTGTGCTGCCATTGCAGCAGAGCAGGAATGGGCGTGCGGGTTCAGGCTGGATGTAAGGTGCTGGATTCCAGATGCTCTTCGGCTCGCTGTTCGGTTGGGCCACACGGAGCTGCGTGCACAACTGCACAAGTCTCGGCTCTTTGCAACCTTCGGCAAGCTTAACATCAGCTTTCCAGTCAGCAACATGAACGATGTACCAAAAGGCTGCGCCCAGCTGCGCCTGCTGACAACCTGGCCGCACAACTGATGGATTGGGGAGAGGAACACACATGCGCATACATGAGAGCATGTCCAGATGGAGCGGTTTTCGTCAAGGTATGCTGTCGGGTGCGGAGGCCGACAGAACTCACTTTAAATCCCACAACCTGTCCTTGCTCGTGCCTGTAGTGTGCTGGTCGTGCCCGTGGTGCCCTGAAGCTGCCCACGGGTTGGGCAATACAACGCCATGCGCCCCTGCTCGTGGCCTACAACCTCTACGACACAGTACTACCACCGTTGCGCCCCCCGTTCCATGCTCGCTCTTCAGCTAGGCGACCGTGGCCACTCGCAGCTCGGCCAAACCTGTCCACCGGTGACCAACAGGAAACCAACTCCGTATCCTCAGGACACAGCTGTATAACTTTGCAGCTAATTCCGCACAGGTCGTCCCTCCTTACCCGACGCAACCTAGTCATGAGTATTAATCTTACTGCCCAACTGCCGATAAAACACTACAGCAGCCTCACGGTGCACAAGTACTTAGCCCATGCAATGTCCGTCCACCTTTCGCGAGGGCGACCAAGAGTAGTGCAGCAGCAGCCTGGTGTAGCCTTGCCCCAGTTCTGGTAGGACCCATCAATGGTGTTTCCCCACGTGCATAGCGCATCAACCCAGCTAAACAATTGAAGGGCGTGCTGTCCCAAGCCAGCAACCGCGTGCATTACTTGACCCTGCGACCCGGGCGCTGCATACGAACTCGGGCAGCTGCTACCGCACCCCACCACAGCCAGACTCCACATTGCCCTTTGCTCCCAAAGCTCTGCCGGCAGCTACAGGGTCCCCATCAGGCGCACCCAGGCTCACACCCCTGTCAGCCCCAACCGCCAAGCGTCGCATGCAGCCCTGATGCGATGCGCCCACGCCCAGCGCCTAGTCCCGAACGCCGGAGAGAAGCAAGCCCCCTCCTCAGCACCCGGGGCCTACGTGGGTCTGCCGTGGTAGCCCCCGTCACGTCCCAGCACCGCCACCGCCGTCGCTGCCGCGCCGCTCTCCTCCTGCCGCCTACCCTCCTGCCGCCGCCCGCCCCGCCCCTTGCCGCACCCGCCCCCCTTGACCCCGCACCGCCCAAGCCATCCCCACGCCGCGCTATGCCTCCTCACGTCCGGAAGGTGTACGAGTTGGAGGACGTGACGTACCGCACCCAGCGGTACGGGTTGTAGTTCTTGTCGGACTTCTTCAGAATCTGCAGGTACTTGAGCGCGATGCGCGACGCGCTGTACATGGGGATGGTGAACTTGAGGTTGACCGGCCCGATTTCCGACCGCAGCGAAGCGCCGTACGGCTTCTCCAGCGTCAGCCGCGCCCGCAGCGTCCACTCCGAGCCCCCCTGGCACCGCTTGAACTTCCAGCGCAGCAGGTGCGTCTTCTCGTTGTAGTCCCACGACTGCTGCTGCCCCTGCGGCCCGCTGCCGCCGCCGCCGAGCCCGCCCCCGCCTCCCAGCCCCCCGCCCGACCCCTTGGGAGGGGCCTCCAGGTCGCAGTGCACCCGCTGCACGTGCCGCGGCGTGGGCACCTCCACCTCCAAGCCGCTGGCCGACTTGTCCGCCGGCACCTCGCACCACAGCCGCAACGTCAGGCTGGCTTTGAACTCCGAGTTGGGGTCGGGGTCTACCGACAGGTGCAGCTTGAAGGGCGGCTTGAGGCCGTGCGTGGTGCGGTAGTTCATGAGCGCGAACTCGCCGTCTGGGGGCACCAGCGATATGGACCTGTCCACGTCGAACTGGTCCAGGTTGGCCACCTCGTGGAAGTTGCAGTCGTCCAGCGCCACGCTGTGCGAGTCGGCGGCGCGGTCCAGGCCGTACGGCATGTCGCGCTTGCCGATGAGCAGGTCGTCTGTGGGGGGACAGGGGTGCGGACGGGAGGGAGAGGAGTCCGTTGAAGGCGCTGGGAACGGGGGTGAGAGTGGTGCGTGGGTGTGGGGGCGTGAGGGCTCAGGGAGGCATGCGGGCGTTGGAGTGCAGCGGAGCGTGGCAGTGCAGTGGCAGCGGAGGGGCGGGAAGTGCAGCAAGGGGTGGAGGCTTGCAGATCGAGGCGTCAAAGCTGACGGTGCTGGGTCCTGGGTGCCGGCAGGCGGCATCATGCCGTGGTGCCAGCCACTCGCCGTCGTGACCCCGTTACACACCCCACCCCAGCCCGATGCCACCCCGCAGTCCCGGTGCATGTGCACCGCCCACCACCCACCCACCACCCACCGTTGAGCTTTATCTTGATGGGTGGGTTGCCCGCCAGGTAGCTTTTGATCTGCACCGCGCCGTCAACCTGGGCGGAGGCGATGTAGCCGCTGGCGTTGAAGGTGCAGGTCACCCGCTCCACAACGTCCACAAAGATTTCATCTCGCCGCTTGCCGTCTGTCCGTGCTGTCTCCAGCACCGACTTAAAGACGCCGGTGGGGCCCTTGCTGAGGCTGAACAGCGGCTTCCCGCTGTAAGAGGCAGGTGCCACCACCGTGGGCTCGTTGACGACAAACTGCTTTAGGGCCTCCGTGGCTGTGCTCTGCGGGAAGCCGTAGTCAACCACCTCATCTAAAAGCTCGTAGATGAGCACAACGTTTTTGCGGATGGTGTCCTCCGACAGGAACCCGCAGTAGTCCTTGACGATCGTGCAGATGCGACGGAGGAACTCCAGCACGAACGACGGGGACAGGTTCGCCCGTGTCGTCGCAACAAGCTGCACGCCGCCCTCCTTGATGTACAGGTAAGTCACGCCGTCCACGGCGAAGACTGGGGGAGCCTCGCCATCGCCCTCCCTCCAAAACTTTGCGTTCCTAAAGAAGGTTTCCGAAGAAGTCCGTGGCACGTCCCCGAGGTAATCCTTGCGGATGATGACATCACCTCGAGGTGACAGGATATAGAACTGAGAGATCATGCCTGCTTTGTCGCTGTCCCTGTCCCCTTTCTTGGCTTGCCACTGAGGCCCAAACGCCCCTGTCCACCACTTTCACCTATCTAAAGAAGCATTTCATCCTTGTGTGCATGGTATGCACCGTATCGTTAGTGGTCAAGTAGCATAGGCAGTGACAACGGAAGGTGCGACAGGTGTCTACCGTCTGTTCGAGCAGCAGTCGGTTGCAGTGAGCTAATGTATTGTTGAGTGCACTCTGGATGTGCTATGGCATTTGTTCCAGCAGCAGCAAACGACTACGAGCGACACTTGTCGGTTGTGTTGGTTGCCTGCGCTACACATAACAGTGTTGCAGTGCGCCCGACGCAACACTCGGCACTTCGGAAGACACGGTCTGATTCCAGGGAACGCAATTGTCGATCGGACTTGAACCTAAAAATGCCGCAAGGTACCCTGTCGCACTCTGCCTGCGGGAGAGCCCAAGCCCGCAACCTGCTGCCTCGGCAATGCCTCCTACGGCCTTGCGGCAATGTCAATTTGCCGTTTAGACATATAAGAACATTCAGGACTGTAGTTCCGCACGCCGCGCCTGCGGCTGCGCCCGCACCGCAACCTGCGCAAGCCGCCGACCCTCAACACGCCAAGGAGCTCCAAGAGCTGGACGACCGGCTATCAAACCGGCCGCTCGCTCTGGACCCAGCCGGGTGAGTGTGTGATGGGTGTGCTCACACGGCATGTACCCACATGCTGGACATGTGTGAGCAGCAGGGGCAAAAGACTAGGGGTTGCCCTGGCTACCTCTCCCCCCTCCGCTCCCCTCCACGCTCGCTGGTCAGTTCCCTGCACAAAATGGCCTCGCAGACCCACGCTGCTAGTCTGCCTGGCTGGTGCCATGAACCCTACCCTTCTGCCTCCATCGGCATAGCAATACGGCCCCAGTCGGCCCACTGACTGTGCTTCAACTGCGACGAGCTGGTTCTGCACCTTGAGCACCGCGCCGCTCACTCTCCCCTCCACAAGCCCCTCCACCCACACCTTTCCCGGTCCATATGCCTACAAACACCTTCAATTCGTCCTTACCCTTGCTCTATCCTTCAGCTATTTCATCATCAAGCTGGACCGCGGCGCGCGGCTGATCGTTGCGGAGCACTACAGCAACGCCATCAACGACAGGGGCCTGGCGGTGGACGAGGCCACGGGGGAGGTCATCGGGTGCAGGTGCGCCCTGCGCCGTGCGTGTGCTGCACAGGCCTGCACCGCTGGGCTTGGGCAAGGAAAGTGAATGGGGTGCTTTACCTGTGCTTTGCCTGTGCCACTACGATGCTCCACGTACCGGTACTGCGCACCGCTTTCTGCACGCGCCGCTGTCACTGGGGTGCTGTGCTCATCTGCTCGCTGAGCGCGAGCACGGCCTGCTGTGCCACGTGTCGCCTGCCACGTGCCACGTGCCGCAGGGGCGGCAGCGTGCGGCTGCCCCGCCACGTGTTCAGCGGCCGCAGCGCCAAGGAGCTGTCTGTGGCGGTGCTGGAGCCGCAGGGGGCGGACACGCCGCAGCCGCTGCCGTGGTGCTCGCGGCTGGAGCACGCCAACTACCTGGTGGGTGTAGGTTTTTTTTTAGGTTATTTTATTATATTATTTTGTTATATTATTAGGTTAATTACGCCAACTACGCCAACTACCTGGTGGGCGTGCGGTGGTAGAGAGGCCTGGTCGTAGGACCGGTTGGGCAGCTTGAGCGGGTGGGTCAGGATGGGACTTCCAGGAGCTGGATGCTGGATGCTGGATGCTCGTGAGGCTCCTTGTCTGTTGGGTGCTGCGTGCGGGTGGGGCCAAACGGTAGCATGGCAGCGGGGAGGGCCCCCTCACTGGTGGTGCGGGGTATGGAGTGCAACCCACGACGTCATGCTCAGCAGACAAAGCACTGCGACACGGCCCATGCTGCAAGCCTGCTGCCATTGTAGCGGACCGTTGACATTTTAGTCCATGCGCACGCACCTCCAGAACCCTATACACGTACCGGCAGGCAACCAGTCAACGGGCCTCGGCTTGCTGTGTGTCCTGCTGCGGGTGCTGCTGCAGGGCCGGGAGTTCGTTCGTGCTGAGGTGGCCCTGCTATCTGGGGCGGAGTACATTCAGGACTAAGGGCCGAGCTTTTGATTACAAGGTTGAATGAAGGCAAACGCCTCAGCGCGGCGGGCCTGAGGACCGGAGCGCAGTTCCCGCGAGCAAGGCCTCGAGCCCCCACGGCTGGGCGAACGGCACAGTGTGCGCTGGCGTTGACATCAGAGCAGCAGGGCCAAGCTGCATTGGCTATCCAGCTCAAGGACACGTGTCAAAAGCGTGCCTCCTTACACTGGCGTTTGTGACAGCTGGCGATGCTAGGTGTGTAGGCCCTGAGCCGGACTGATTGGGACCTTCACACGTGGTCAACGTCGTAAGGTGCAGCTGGGTGCAGCAATCTGCAGTCACCCCCGACGCCCCTCGATGGCGAGTGGCAGCACGCCGTGTCGTACGGTACGGGTGGCACATCATTCTCGTTGACCAGCACCAACCGTGAGTGCGGGCCCGCGTGGCGGTGGAGTGCTAGCGCGGGTGTGTCCACGACCATAGCGCGTGTAGCTGCGTGCCCTGCACACGACAGTTGTGCTCGCTGTGTGCTGCGGTGTTCTACCGCCTTTGGCCGTTACCAGGGGGTCTCCCATGGTAGCGGTGGCGTCGTTACTGTGTTGTAAGGGATGCCGCCAGGTTAGGCTTTTTGATTTCCTTCGAGCAGGACGGCAGAGTGCTAGCGCGGGTGTGTCCATGACCATGCTCGTTGCGGCTGCATGCCCTGCTTCATGGGAGGGTACTAGAACACCTGAATGTCATACCGTGTGCCGCTGTATTTCACTGTCTCTGGACGGCAGCACGTCACCAGCCAGGGGAGCAGCTCCATATGATGTACATCATGGTCGAGAAGGTGGCGCCACCATCCACCTGTACGGTATCAGAGGATACTTCCTGAGATTTGTCAAGTAACTGTGAGGATATCGAAGGCGATGGACATCCAATCAGTCTAACCTGGTACTATACTCGTATACTGCCTGCTGCCCCTTGTCTTGTTGTCAGATGGCCGCAGTGGAACCGGAACGAGACGTCCATTGCGTTGCTGGCTACAGATGGGGCTTGTGAAAGTTGTACGGTTAGCCAGGGTCAGCTGGGAATGTGCCAGCGCATGCTACATGACCAGCGCTGTACAGTCGTTGATGTTGCATGTAAGACGTGGTGTACCAAATGCAAGCGCAATAATCCAGCAGCGGCGTCCCATCCAAGATGCCTTGCAAGGCGTTGGCCGCTCTGTGCGTAGACCGACCCGAATCTCTACAGCATCGACAGGGTTCCCAAAGCCGCCCCACGTGCCATGTCAGTCTGTGTAGCAGGCACGTATAACAGGCGAGACCATGCGACGCTGCTGGGCCAATGCACCACAAGCGCTGCAAATGCTATTGGCGTAAACGAAAAATGCAACCCTCGCCCGGCCTCTGTCCTACAGTTACTGGAACTAGGAAGCTCCTCTCACATTGCAGCATAAACAACATGGTATCATGCACATATGGCATCACGCACACAACATGACACTGCATGACATCATGCACCAGTGCCCTTCGCACGTTCCGGAACGGCCCGGAGACAGTTCCAGATCGACTCAAGTCTACCAGGGAGTCAGCAACCCAGTCACTCCATCCAACTCCAGTCTGAAGTCGCACGCATGCCCAACAAGCAGTGTTGCTATCAAAGCGCCTCTTCTGGTTCGCTGTCCGTCTCCGTTTCCTGATCCTGCTGCTCTTGCAGCTGCTGTTGCTGCTGCTGCTTCAGTTGTGTGACCAGCATCAGCCCCACCATCTCGCTGACCGGCTGCTGCTGTTGCTGGACGTGCACCTGTGGCACGTTCCGAGCCTGTTCCTGCGGTTGTAGTTGCTGCTGCTGCCGTTGCTGCTGCTGCCGTTGCGGCTGCTGCAGGAGTAGTTGCTGTTGCCGCGCAAGCTCTCGCAGTTGTTGCTGGCGCGACGCCTGCACAGCAATCGCGGCCAGTGCCTGTTGTTGCAGCTGCTGTTGCTGCTGCTGCTGTTGCTGCTTCTGCAGCATCAACACCAGCTGCGCAGCAGCCAGTTGCTGGACTACAGCCGGGGCCACAGCCGCTCGCCCCCCAGCACCCGCCGCTGCAGCAAGCTGCAGCAACTGCACCTGCGATTGAGGCCCCTGCAGGTTCCCTGCTGCACGCACCCCCGCCATTAGGCCCTGCGCTTGCGCAGCGCTTGGTACCGGCTGCGCCTGCACCACGCCCCTGGGATCCGCATCCGCATCCGCAGCCGCCAGGGCCGCGTCCAGCTGCTCCCGCATCGGCGGTGCTTGCTGCCGCGGCTGCGGCGAGCGGATCCCCCCTGACCCCGTCCCGCCCGCACACGCGGCCACCAGGGCGGCCTGCAGCAGCTGCTGCTGCAACCCCGCTGCTTGCTGCCGTGGCTGTGGGCTGCCCGCTGCTCCGCCCGCAGCTGCCCCCGGACTGCCGGCCAGCACCTGCCGGCGCAGCCCTGGCGACTGCATCCTGCCCTGCGCTGAAGCAGCGCTGGGCCCAGGCGCCGCCTGCGCCTGCTGCTGACCCCGTGCAGGCGAGTGTGCAGACAGGAGTGCAACGCTGTGCTTGGCCACGGCTGCATGCAGAGCCGCTTGGTGCCGGGCGTGCAGGTCACGTGCTGCGGCGTCGTCCAGCTTCCCCTCTCGCGCCAGCTGCTGCCGCTCCCGCTCCAACTCCTGCGCCTGCTGCAGATGCAAGATGCGCACTACCTCCTCCCACGGCACGGCGGCGCGCGGCTGCTCTGTCGGTCTCGACAGGTCAGCGGCAGCTGCCGTAGTCGCACCTGGCCCCGGCGTTACCTCTGGCCCAGGCGCACGGCTGCCCACGGCTGGGTGGTTCCCTGGAGCCGAGGGCCCCGCACCGCTGCCTGCAGCTCCTCCCCCAGCAGCGGAGGCCGCCACGTCCAGGACCAGCACCGCCCCCGCCTCCCCGTCCTCCGCTTCCATATCGTCCCCTTGCTGCCCGTCGTGCTGCTCTGGCTGGTGCCCTTCGGGCTGCGGCGCCACGGGCTGCACCTCCATCACATCATCCTCAGTGCCACCTTCAGTGTCACCGTCCTCACCACAGTCCCCGCCTCCGTCCCCGCCTGCAGCACCAACGTCCGGCACCTCCACAACCGGATCCGCCTGGGAAGGCCCTTGCTGCTGCTGCTCCGGTTGCGGGTTAGCAGCAGCTGCGGCAGCTTGAGGAGCAGGATCCGCCAGCGCCGCCGCCCCCGCGTCCACAGCCATCGGTTCCGCACCCGCCGCCGACTGCCCTGGCCCTTGGGACTTACCTGCCCCCACGCCGTGCCCCGCTGCCGCCCCCGCCGCTGCTCCTCCCCCCGGCGCGCCCAGTGCCCCCAGCGCCTCCTCCATGGCCCAAACCAGCGCCCGCAGGCCCGGCGACGCCAAACGCGCCGTACGCTGGCGGCGGCCCACGCGCTTGAGCAGCTCTTGCAGCCGCGGCAGGCCCAGCTCGGGGCCGCTACGGCGGAGGGCCTGCAGCAGCGACGTGAAGTAAAAGCAACGGGTCAGTAATTCATGACTTGCAGTGATCATATTAAGTTATATTGGATGTGGGCAAGTGGCAAAGACCATCACACCATCGGAAACAACGCGGTTGGGCTATCCCCGGATGCAGGTGGACGTCGTACACGGTGGGCGCACCTGGATGTAGGCGAGGCTGAAGCACCGCAGCAGCGGCTCCTGCAGCAGCCCCGCCGCCGCCGCCGCCTGCAGCGGCCGCCGCAGCGAGCCCTCCGCCTCGCGCCGCCGGCACGCCGCCGCCGCCAGCCGCACCGCCACAGCCGCGCTTGGCTTGGAGTCCGGTGGTGGCGGCGGCGGCGGCGTTGCCGTCACAGCAGGAGCAGCGTCGCCTTCCGGGATGACAGCGATGGCGGCGGCGGCGGCCGCCGTCGGCGACTCTAGCCACATGTCCAGGTTGAGGTGACACAGCGGGGCGAGGGCGTCTAGGAGCGCCACCCATGAGGCGCAGTTGGCCATGGTCGGCCCCGCTGCTTTGGCCTTGGCCCCTAGGTCGGCGGCGGCGGCGGCGGCAGCGGCACCGCGGCGGGTTTCCCGGCGGGCAGGCGCGGCTGCCACGGCCGCGGCACGCCTGCCACGTGCTGGCAAGGCCTGCGCCTCGGGTGCAGCCAGCTGAGACGCTACGGCTCCCTCGCCGTCCCCATGCTCTCCAGCGGCGCCGTCGTCCCCTGCAGCAGCGCCATCGCCTCCGCTGCCCTCGGCAACAGCTGTGTGCTGCTCCCCCGCCGCCTCCGCCTCCGCCTTCGGCCCCGCACCCCCCTCAACCTCCATCGCCTCGGCCCCGTCTGCATTCGCTGCTGCCGCCGCTTCTCCAACCTCCATTGCCTCCGCTACTCCGGCAGCGGCAGCCTCCTCCGCCTTTCGCGCTGCCTCCGCCTCCGCGGCTCGCTTCGCCGCCTCTAAAGCCTCCGCCACCTCCGCTTCCGCCTCCGCCGCCAGCGGCTCCAGCTGGTTACCCAACGTCCGCAACAGTAATACCTCTGCCATCGCCCCACGGTCCGCGCCTAGCACCGCCGCCCTCCCGCCTTCCGATCCACCTGCGCCCACGGCCTGCCCCCTGGCCGCTGGCATGCTGGCAAGCAGCTCCTCCCACAGCTGTGCGTGGTCAGTGTTTAACGCCTCGCAGGCAGCCGCCAGGGCGCCGGCGGCGTGCAGGCCCAGTGCCATGTGCGCCAGGTCCCGCAGGTACGGCATGTCGCCCACCTTGCCGTACAGTACGGCGGCGGCATGTTGCAGTACGGGCAGGTCGGCGCGGTCGTGCAGCACCTGCATGGGCACCGCGAGCATGAGAGCGCTGAAAATACGCTAGCGGCGAGCCCTTGGTGCTTTTACTTGGCTGCAGGCCCGCACCGCTCATGCGCAAAACACGCACCATCCCAAACTAGCGCTGCTGCCTGATCAGTACCTGTTATGTAGTTGCGCTCCCCCAGCACAGTACCGGTACCCCGCATCCTCCCCTACAGCCCCACCTGCAGATACAGCCCCAGGCACTTGCGCATGGCGGTGACGTGCTGCCGGTCGTCTTCGTCGCCGCCGTGGCCCACCACCAGCTGCGGGGCGGGAAGGGGTACGGTGCGCGTCAAACGCGAGGAAAGGCGTCAGGGAAGCACGGAGACGCTGGTGCTTGCACGCGGGAAGGGGGATTTTTTGGCGGTAGGAAGGCAAGTGGACAGTCCATGTCTGTAGATCGACGTTGTTATAAAGCCGATGATTGAACAGGGAGATGGGTGACAAGGGCGAGGGCCGAATGGGGGGTAGCAGCTGCAAGAAGGGAACAGCGGTTTAGGGCAGGCGCGAGGTAGCAACGGAGTTGAGCAGAAGAGGCTAGAAGGAGCAGCAAGGAAAGAGGGCGAGGGGCTGCAGGGGGTAGGGTGGCTGCTAGGAAGGGCACGTAAGGGTCAAGCAAGCAAGCCAGCCACAAGCAAAATGGGCGGTATGCCACTGCAGATTGCGATCCCACCTCCGGCTCTGCGCCCCACAGCGCCGTGGGTACGCACTTCCTCAGGTCGGGGTACACCAGGTCCGCATCCTCATGCACCTCGCCGCCGGCCGCCGACCGTTCCCTCTCGTTCCCATCACCGCCTGGACCCGCGGCAGGCCCCAGCTCCCGCGCCGCTGCCGCCCCCTCCTCCCGGCCCTCCCCTCTCCTCGGCCGCTTGCGCTCGCGTTCCTCAGCCTCCCCGTCGCTGTCGCCGCCACCCTTCTCCTGCTCCAACCCCCGCCCCGCTCCCTCTCCATTTCCCGCTCCTTCCCGCCCCTGCCCCTGCTGCTGCTGCTCCCCCTGCTGCCCCTCATCCTCATCGTCCTGCTCGTCCTCATCCGTATCCACCGGCGGCCGCTTCCGCCCCCGCTCCTGCTCCCTCTCCCCTCCCCGCGGCTGCCCCCCGCTCCCACTCACACCCCCTCTCCCACGCTGCGGCGTCCTGCCACCCCTCAAGCTCACCCGCCTCCCCCTGCTCCCCGCCACCCGCCCCTTCGCCCCTCCCCTCTTCCCCTCATCTCCTTGCTCCGCCTCCTCCGCCCCTCTCCATCCTCCCTCGCCTCCCTCTGCCTCCTGGCGCTGCCGCTTGCCCGCCCGCGCCTCCGCCGCTACCCGCGCCCGCTGCTGCTGCTGCCTGAACCCGGCATCACCGACGGGCCCGAACGACAGCGCAAAGGCCGCCCCGCGGCGTGGTGGGCTGAACAGCGGCTTCAGCTGCGCCACCACCTCGGGGGTGCGCCCCAGCAGCTGGTCGCACCGGGCCAGGGCGTACCTGCATGAAATCAGGACACCAAGGCACTTGCTGTGTTATACAAGACACTTGACTTCTTGGGTGTAGCGGCCCCTCAGGAACGGAAGCGCTTGTTGCAAGCAGAGAGCCGACCGGTGTTCCCGGAAAGGATCGGCTCTGTACGGCAATGCGAGCACTGCTGACGCGCATTCACTGGAGTAGTGCATGATGAATGTACTCTGGTCCTCACCTTGCGGGGTGGTAGTGCACCATCTCTTTTTTGCCAGGCCGGTAGGAGCGCACCGCAAACTCCAGGGCAAGACGCGCGTCCTCCAGCAGCAAGTCCTGGGGTGGAGGGTGGAGGTCACGGGGGGACGCAGCAAGAGTCCTGGGGTGTCACCCTAATGGGTTAGTGAGGCGCTGAGCCGTACAGATTGAGCTGTACAGCAACAAGCCTTGGAGCGGAGGGCGCACAATGGACACCTGAGGGTTGGAGGTACGTCCCGAGTTGGCATGCGAGCCAGCAGGAAGTGGCGACAAACGTGAAGACTTCACCAGTGCCATAATTATGCACTCGTGCGACACGTACGTACCTCCAGCTCGGACGTGTCAAGCGCTTGCACCTCTGCTTCCTGCTCTGCAGGTGGCCGTGAGTCCGAAAGCAGCGGCACGGGGCGGCGCGCGTCCCCTGCCGGGTGCAGCCGCAGGGCCAGGTCCCGCTGGAAGCAGTATCTGCGGGATTGGCAGAGTGGAAGGGTAAGGGGTAAGGGTCAGAAAGACCAACAATATACTTTTAACGCCATGTGGGACCGCACAGTGGCGGGCAGGGCAACGTAGCCTTGGGTGCCGTCGCCGCATCCCTGCTGCGTAACAAGTGCCCATGCAGCGTCAGGCGGATTGCAGCCGTGCCATGCATAGCGGCAAGGAGGTACAGCATATCGATGCTCTAGGGTGTGGCTGCATCTGCTCCTCACCTTGCGCACAGCTGCAGCAGCTTCTCGTGCCTCTTCCTCAGCTGAGACTCGGCCTCCATCCCTTCCCCCTCTCCCCCGCCCGCTTCCGCCCTTCGCACCCTCCCCGCCGCCGCCTTGGCCAGCCATCTAGCCCTGCGCCCGTGCAGCGCCACCAGCGGCAGCAGCAGCCCGCCGCCGCCGTACGACGCATCGCAGCCCGCCAGTACGGCAGCCTCCGCCAGCGCGTCCAGGCAAGCCGCCCGCCAGCCAGGGCCGCGGAGGCGGGCGGCTAGCAGGCCTCGGTAGTAGCAGTACTGCCACTCGGCTACGAGTTTCCGGGGAGGAAGCGGCAACAGTGCACATGGGTAAGGACGTCCAACCAAGATAGAACCACATCGTGCGGCAATGGGGCGTCATACAAGAACAGAGCTGCATGGAAAGATTTTCAGGGGTGTAGAGTGGTCGTCGAGAAGACTAGGGCAGCCTCTCACCGGTGAACTCCTGCGCCGCCGCCGACCACAGCCGTGCCGCCACGTGGCAGGCGGCACGGTACCGCCAATCCGACAGCGCCAGCTGCCGCGCGCGAGACACCCATAACCCTGTAGACTCCCCGCTGCTGCCACCTGCGTCCAGCTGCTCGCCTTGTTCCTCCCCCTGCTCGCATCCCAGGCCGTCTGCCTCCACCGGCGCCTCTCTCGCGCCGGACAGCATATCCAGCGGACTGTACTCAGCCACTGCATCCTGCTGTGCCGTACCACGCCTGCAATCCTCCAACCGTACGGCAGCTAGGCTGTCGTACATAGGGTGGTACGGCGCAATCACGTCGTGGTACAGCTTGGCGAGGTCTTCTTGCCGCAAGGCACGGGATTGAGCCGACGGCGCGAGGCGCGCTGCCATGGCGGCGGCGCGGAGGGCGGCGCCGTACAGACGGGCGAGGCGGGCGCGCTGCGGGGCGTTGGCGGGCGCTGCCCACGTGGCAGGGTCGTGCGCCACGGTGGCGTCGTCCAACATTTTCCTGGTTGCCGGACAGGATTGGAGGCGACACAACACGGTCGCGGGCTGCGTCCGAACATGCAACAGTTGACAAGCCATGCCGACTCTCCCTCTGTTGCACTCCATGCATCCCGTGCCGGGAAAGGGTCCTAGGGTGAGGAAAGGGCACGCCGGCGCCTGCCTCACCTGGCCGCCGCGGCGTACATGACGTACAGCGCCACCCACGACTCGCAGCGCAGCGGGCTCAGCGCCAGGTCCCACAGCACCGCCGCGGCGGGGGAGGGCGGGCCGGCGGCGGTGGCAGCGGCGGGTTCCTGCCAGTCGCCCGGGCCGGTGCCGCCGGCCCCGCAATCGCTCTTCACGTCGCCCGTGAGCGCCTCGCTATCCACAGGGCCCTGGGCGCAGTGCATGCACAAGTACAGCCACGAGTGCACCTGCGGGGAGGAAGAGGGGTTACCTGTGAAGGCCCAAGGACGCCTGCCTGCACTGCGGTGCGAGCCATGTTGTGGCGCTGCATGCCTTACTTTGGCGGGTCCAGAGCGCCGTCCGAAGGCACAAGCACGTGATGCGGAGAACAGCATGTGCCAAGTGGTGCGCAGGCATAATGGATACGTGGTGGCCTGCAAGCCACAAAGCGCGCACACGACGCTGCTCATACCTCGAGGTACGGGTCCTGCTGCTCCTGCCGCCGCCGCAGCGCCCGCAGCCACGCGGAGCGCCCGCCGGCCGCTGCGGCACGCAGCACCGCTTCCACCTCGCCCTCGCGCTCACCCTCCTCTTCCCCGTCGCCACCAGCCCTGCCTCCGGGTCCCCCGCCCGCTTCCCCGACCTCCACGGGCGCGCCTTGCTGCACACCGCCCACCGCTGACGGCCCTGCCGTGCCCATGACTGCCGTGTCCATGTCCTCCCCGACGCTCAGGTCAACCACCTGGACATTGGGCAGCAGGGCCCAGTACGGCAGGTGCTGGTCGGGGCTGAGGCCCAGCTGCAGGATGTCGGGCTGGCGGGGCTGGTCGTGCTGCCCGCTCGACAGGTAGGCCAGCACGGGACTCCCGGCCAGCAGGCGGGCCGGCGGGGGCGGCAGGGAGCGGGCCAGGGTGAGCAGCAGCGGCTGCAGCTCCTGTGGGCAAGGATTGTGGAAAGACGCCAAAGTCTCAACCCACGCCACTGCCTCACTCAAGTCAAGCATGTGTGCCCTTTACCCCCGCGCCCACTCCAGCTAGCCCCGCAAGGCCCCCTGCTTCCCTTGTTGCGCCACCTCAGCTAGGAGGAAAAGGAATTCTATATCTTCCCAAAGGAGCCTGACGCCAATAAAACGTCATGCGTTCGTTGTCCCGCTCCTCACCTCCAGCTGGCCCTGGAAGGCCCCCTCCAGCGCCTCCGCCACGTCCTCCGACAGCCGCCCGCCCGCCGCCTGCTGCGGCGCCGCCAGCGCCGCCGCGTGGGGCCCCAGCCGCCGCCACAGCGCCAAGCACTCGGCCGGGGAGGGCCGGTGGGGCTGCTGCGGCTGCTGCAGCTGTTGCGGTGGGGCCGGCGGGGCCTTCTGAGCGGCAACGTCCGGCAGACCCTGCACGCCGTCATGCCCAGATGAGGGCGCGAGGTCAGCACGCTAAAGGAGCAAAGGAAAGCGCGCAGTATGCACCGGACTTTCTTAATGCAATGACTCGCAATGCTGTTCTTTGTTCATTAGCACCCACCGTGCCGGACGGCAGCCCCGTTCCCCACGCCTGGTCCCTCCACGGCAGCTCGACGCCGTGCATCAGCCATAGCAGCTGCGCTTGCGCGCCGCTCAGCCGCTGCAGCAGCACCAGCCGCGCCTCGTGCCCTCGCTCACCGCCTGCAGCCACCTGCGTGCCCGCTACCCCACCTTCACCAACCCCTGCCGTAGCCGGACCACGCTCCAGCGCCCTCCACACAGCCACCGCTGCGTCCATGGGGGCCACGCCCTCTAGCTCGGCCATGGTCAACCTGTGAGCCTGCTGCTGCTGGTGCTGCTGTTCCTCCCCTGGTGCATCCACGTGCGCGACGGCATCCACTGCTGCCGCACCGCCCTCGCCCCCTCCAACGGCTTGCACCGCTGCATCATCCGGCCTTTCGTCTCTGCTGAGGCCCTCACCGCCGGCCTCCACCCCTTCGTTGCTCCCCCCTTTGCCTTCACCACCGCCAGCGCCACTCCGCTGGCCTTTGCCGCCCTGCCTTTCATCATCCCCTTCCTCGCCCGAGCTGTCCTTGTCCTCCTCGTCCTCCTCCTCGCCCTCCCGCCACCTCAGCACGTGCAGGGCCATCAGGCCCGGCCAGCGCGACGGCTCCACGCATATCGCGTCGCAACCGCCTCCGCCACCGCCCTCCCTGCCTGCCCCCTGGTCCCCTCCCCCCGCACCCGCACCGCCGTCCTGCAATGCTTGCGGCTGTGAGGGCAGCCTTGCGGGTGAGAGTACGGCTGCCGTCGAGGCCCTCCGCATGTCGGTGTCGCTGGGTGCTGCCGGGTGCCAAGGGGGCCTAGCACACGCGGCATCGGCCATGGCACGGCAGGATCTGGTAGTTGTGGTCGGCGTGTGGCCAGCCAGCTGTGCGATGTGGGGTTCCAGAAGGTCCAGAGCCTCACGCAGGAACGGGAGCAGGTCGGCCGTAGGGTTTGTAGCCCCTGCCGCTTGTTGCCCTTGCGCTCCTGCACCCGCACCGGCACCAGCGGCTTGCGCACTGCCTGCTACCGCTGCCTGCCCTGCTGTCCCGGCAGCGGCGGTGGCGTGCGGGGCCCCGCTGGCCGCCGCCGCACACTGGCCCGCAGCAATTGCTGCCGGAAGCCCGGGGCGGCCGCAACACAGAGCTGCAGTGAGGACTTGCAGCAGCGCACAGCACTCAGCCGGTCCCCGCGCTGCAGTCGGGTCCAGCCGCCAGGCGCACAGCACGCCGCCGCATGCCTCCACCATCACCATGCGCAGCGCCCGGACGGTGTTGTGCCGGCTGCTCAGCCGGCCATGACCTCCGGGGCCATGTGCGGCGCCTCCACCAGCCCCAACCCCGGCACCGCCTGCAGCTGCCGCGGCTCCTGTGGCGCCAGCTGCTCCGGTACCAGGCGTTGTTGGGGGCTCCAGTATTGCCACTGTGTGCTGCAGCGCGCAGAGCCACGCCACCAGACGTCGCTGCAGTTGCCGCAGCCATGGCAAGCACGCAGGCGGTACGGCCAAGCCCTGGGCAGGGCCGCCCTCTGCATCCGCGTCTGCTGCAGGATCCGCTGCTGACGCTGTGGACCCACAGCAAGCGCGCAGCTCTTTTAGCAGCGGATAAAACTCTGCGGTGGCATGCCGTAGGTCGCCGGCGGCCTGCACGGCTGCGGCGACGGAGGCGTTGTACGACACGGCGGCGCGCGCCGCCACCACCGCCCGCCGCAACGCGTGGCAGGCCAGCGCCAGGCGGCAGCGCAGCAGCAGCGAAGCATGCGGCCGGGAGGTGCGAGCGTGGTCCGCCTCAGCCGTCGCAAGGGCGGCAGCCGCGGCCTCGACGGCGGCAGCGGTGGCCTCCACGTCAGGGGGCTCCTCGCGCACCTCAGCAGCGTCCGGTGCCGCGTCAGGTGCAGGCGGCGCAGCAGCAGCACCAGCCTGCTGCTGCTGCTGCTTCTCTTGCTGCATCTGCTGCGTGGCCTGCTCAGGCGCATCAACGTCCATGGCGGCAGCCCCAGCCCCACCTTCAGCAGCGCCGGTGGCCGCAGCCTCTGCGGCAACACCTGTGGCCGCAGCCCCTGCAACGGCGCCCTCCGCATGGGAACCGCCTTGCCCTGTGCCCTCTGGCTGTGTAATCGCCTCTGCTGGCCGCTGCTGCCCCTGCTCCTGCTGCCCTTGGGCCCTCAGCTCCTCCCTGCGCCGCTCCGCCGCAGCATGCACCTCCTGCGCCTGCCGCAGCTGCCTCTGCGCCGCCAGCACCTCGGGCGAGGGCCGCACCAGCGCGGACAGGGCATCGCGCAGCAGGCGAACGGCCCGCAACCTGATGGTGGCGATGGCGCCGGCATCGGACTTGGAGCCGGCGGCCAGCCCCCCGGCACCTCCTGTACGGCAGAAATGGGGCCGTACGCACTCTGCCCGAGGACTTAAAACGAGCAACAAGCATGCGCAGCCTCTAAACGACACTACAGTACCACAAACGCAAGACCATCACAGGAAAGGCTGCGAGTTGCTACGCAGGCGGCCGACGCAAGGCACTTCCCAAAGCGAAAGGCCAAGGAGGCATCCGTGACTCACCTCCGCCGCCCTCCTCGGCGCATGGCAGCTCCTCCGCCCCACCCTCGCCCCCATCCTCACCGGCCTCCACGCCGCCCTCCTCCCTCACCCCTGCCGGCTGCTCCCCGTCACGTTCCCCGTGCCCCCTGCGGCCTCGCTGCCCCGGCCCACCCCTGGGGAAGGCCACCCCATGCAGCAGCTCCACCACCTGCCCGTGCTGCTTTGCCGCAGCCAGGGCCTCAGCTGTGGCCATGGTACGGAACACCTCCAGGCTGCGGATGCGTGCCTCAACCACCTTGGCGTGTGGCGGTTGCAGCTGGGAGCAGCCAGGCAACTGCTGCAGCAGCGTGTGGAGGGGCTGGTGGGAGTGGGGAATGGCATGGGGTTTGCTGGGGCTGGAGGGATGGCCGTTTGGCAAGGGGTCTTGGCGGTTGGAGGGAGAAGCCTGGGCGGCGGCCAGGAGCTCCAGGCACACCTGGAAGCTGTCACGGGCGGCCAGGACCTGTGGGCGGAGCGGGCAGTGGACGGACGGCAGTAAGGTATGTTCAGTGGAGTTGCTGCAGTCAGGAGCCTTGTGCCGCAGCACTGCGCAGCTGCGCCGTTGTACCAGCTTGCCAAGATGTGTTTCATTTGCAGAGCAGTGGGCACAGTGTCGTACGTTCATCTATCAGAACCCTGGTAGTCCAGCAGCGATACCGCTACGTACCTGCCCCTCCGCCTCTTGCAGGTGACCCGTAAGCCAGTGGTACAGCGCCATAGCAGCACCGTGGCGGCGACGGCAGCCTGCAAGCCGCCGCTGCGCCGCCACAACCCCGCCGTCGCTGCCACTGCTGCACGAGGCGCCCTCGGCATCAACACCACCAGCAGTGCCCTCAGCGGCTCCCCCAGCTTCCTCCAGCGCCGGGAGGCCCAACGGCAAACCGCCTTTTTCCTCCAGCGACCCCGCTGCACCGCACGGCCCGCATCCGCCCGCTTCCACCACCATCAGTACGCTGGCAGCCAGCAGCCGCTGCAGCAGCTCCCGCGCACGCGACAGGTGCTGCTCCCCGGCCTGCGCCATGCCGCCGCCCCCCGCACCTCCTGCCGCTGCCGCTGCATCCTCCCGATCCGTATCCGCTCCACCCTCCGCCGCAGCAACAGCCGGTACAACCGCCGCAGCCGGCCCGCCACCTCCTGCCCTGCCCCTGCCCCGCCCGCGGCCCCCTCCTACCCCAGCTTGCCCATGACCCGCACCCCGGCCCCGGCCACCTGCAGGGCCCTCCACACCCTGAGCCCCAGCCCCTTGGTGCCCCGGGCCCTGCCGCGCAGCTGCTGCCCCCTGCTGCCGCTGCTCCTTCAGCGTCATCGCCCTGTCCAGGTGCAGTGCCGCGAGCAGGGCGCACTGCGCCGCCTCGGCTTCGATTCCTGTCACCGCCTCCTTATTTGCACCAGCGCCTGCGCCACCTACGGCCTGCTGCTGCGGCCCCAGCTGCTGCTCTTGCTGGTGCAGCCGGCCACTGGTAGAACCCAAGCTTGTTGACATGGTGCACATGTGGCCCACATGCACTTCCAGCAGCAGCACCTGCTCCACCAGCCGTGAGCTGCCCGACAGCGCACGCGGCCGCGACAGCGCCACCGCCAGAAGCGCCGCCCCCAGCGTGTGCACCCCCGCGCACACGCCCTCCCCCTCCACCTCCCCGTCCCCTTCTCCACGTCCAGCTGCCGCACCCCCATGCCCTGCCCCGACCCCGTTCCCTTGCACCTCCATGCTAGCGTCTCCACTACTACCGGTGCCAGTGCCCGTGCCCGCCGTGACGTCATGTGCCCCAGCGCCACCCAGCGCTGCGGGGCCAGGGAGCAAAAGCAGACCAGCAGGCCGGCCAGTAGCCTTCGGCAGGGGCAGGTCACGGAGATCCAGCCCAAGGTCGGGGAGGGCTGAGGCGTGGGTACTGTCCCTCGCTGCATTTGGGGCCTGTTGCACCTCCGAGCCCATACTCTCAAAGTTGGGCGCTAGCCGAGCCGAGCCGCGGCCACGGGGCGGCAGCGCAGGTGGCCTGCCACCTCGTGACGGCGTCCCGGCGCCCTCGTGCCCCGCCTGGCCCGCCCCCTTGATGGGTGTTCCCCCGCGCCCGCCGCGGCCCCCGGCCAGTCCGCCCCTGCCCTGCCGCCGACCCAGGGGCAACGCCGCCGGCGCCGCCGCCCACTCCGAACTCTCCGCCTCCTCCGGCGGCAGCCCCAACGCACGGTGGAGCTCACGCCACAGCCGGCCCCAGCCTTGAAGGGACCCGCCGGCCTCATCCGCCTGCCCCGCCGCCGCTGGCCCCTCCGCCCCCTGCTGCCGCTGCGCATTCGGCTGGTGCTGGCTTGCACCCGCAGCAGCCCCTCGGCCGCCGGCTTGGACTCCGCTCACGCCCGCCGACGCAGCCGGCCCGCCGTCCGCACCGGCTGCTGCTGCTGCCGCCGCCGCGCGTCGCGTGCTCGCCCGCAACGGCGCCGAGTCCGTGGGTACGTTCTCCTTGCCTCCGCCGCGAATGGGTCGGCCAGGGCCCTCGTCCCCGCTCGCGCCGCGGTCCCGCCCGCGGCCGCCCGCCTTCCCACCAGCCGCCGCTTGCCGCTTGGGCTGCAGCTTGGCCGCCCCCTTGCCGCCATCCGCCTCCGTGGGATCCGCCTCCTGGACATCCGCCACTTCCTCCTGGGTGGCTACTGCAGCGGCTGCCCCGTCCATGTCCACGTCTGTATCATGGGATGCCTGGCTGGGCTCCGGGCCCTGCTGATGCTGCTGATGCTGCTGCCTATGCTGTTGTGACGCATCCAGCGGGGGAGAGGCCGCAGCCGCAGGACCAGCTGCAGGTTGCGTAGGGCTGATGCATGCGGCCGCCTCCCCTGCTTGCTCCTGGCGCTGGGGCGCCGATCCCCCGGCCGCTCCCTCGGCCAGCCTGCCAGACCCATCGTGCTGAGAGTCTAGGTCCATAGATGCCTGTCCCTTGGAACCGCGGCCTTCGCCCTGCCCCGGCACCTCACCCGTAGGGGCCCCTGCGTTCTCCCCTGCGGTTCCTTCCGCCCGAGGCACGTGGGGCGCGACGATGCGCACCAGTGTGCACAAGGCGCCTCCTCCGGTGTCTGCTGCCTGCCCCTGAAGCCCTGCAGTCACCATGCCCCGCGTGCCCTCCTCGGCTTGCCCCGCGATGGAGGAGGATGAGCCCCTTCCCCCGGGGTCCTCAGGCGGCAGGCCCCTCAGCAGGCGGTTGATCATGGTCAGCAGAGCCACGAGGTCCACCAGCGGCGCCTTACCACCCCAATGCCCCTGCTGCTGCTCCCCCACACTCGTGAGTCCCTGCTGGCTACAGCTAGTACCGGGCTGAGGCCCAGCAGCCGTGTCCCCAGCGCCCTGTTGCCCCAGGTGCGGCGCCTCTGGGTGGGGCTGCGCTGCTTCCAGCTGCAGCAGCGGTGGGGTCAGGCAAACAATGCGTTGCGCCTCATCCAACCCGCCGCTGAGGCCGCCCGCCCCCATCGGCAGCCCACCCCACGCATCCGCCGAGGCCGCTACCACTGCCGCCAGCAGCTCCTGGGGGGAGGGCAGATCCGGCTGTCGTACCACCAGCTGCCCCGCAGCCTCCCACTGCGGCTCCTCCCTCCCTGGCGGGCCCCACTCAAGCTGGCGTACGCCCCCATACGGCGTCCCGTATCCCGTCAGCTGCGACGCCACGTGCTGCTGCCCCCACGCCATGAGCGCCCGCATTGCGGCATGCTGCGGATCCACAGCCGCCAGCAGCCGATCCGGCAGCGACCCGCACGCGCCATCGCCGCCGCCCTGCACAGCCTCCCAGCCCCCAGCTCCAGCTCCAGCGCCCTGCCCGTACGGGCCTGCCCCACCACCAAGCTGCCCCATGCCCAACTGGAGCGGTCCTCCGTACGGCCCCTGGAGGGCCGCCGGGTCGGCCCATGCGGCCCCCGGCGCGCCTCCGAAAACCCCCGCCCCCTGCAGCCAGGGGTGGTGTGGGTCCAGCGCGGCTAGCCGCCGGCAGCTGCCCAACGCCCCCGCCACGTCATCCGCCCGGAGCTGCAGCGACAGCAGCTTCTCCAGCAGGATCACGCTGTGGGGGTTTTGTCCCCCGGCCGGCCGCGCCCCTGCACCTGCCCCGCCTGTCGCTGCCAGCCCCGCCTCCAGTGCGTACCGCGCCAGCCCCACGCGGCCCTGCGCTGCAGCCACGTCCGCCAGGCGGTGCCACAGCACCACATCCGTGCAGCTGGCGGCGCCGCCGGGGGCAGGGGTCGCCTGGACATGCAAAAGACGTCAATAGCGGCGGTCAGGGCCCGTAAAAGCTAGGTTAGGGGCATCGCCGCGGTCATCAGCCTGGGTCTCCTGCCCCCTCAGACCTTGCCTGTCGTCCTATCGCCGAAGCCCCGTCGCCCTTCCCACTTCCCGCTCCCCGCACCCACCTCCGCGTGCTGCTGCAGCACCGCATCGCCGTACAGCCGCAGCCGCCACGCCCCGACGCCCTCGCCTCGGGGACCCGAGTGCGCAGGCGCCTCGCCCCCGCCCCAATCCACCGCTCCTCCTCCTTCTCCTCCCCAGCCCCCTGCTGCTGCCCCCGCCCCTGCCCCCGCCCCCGGCGGCAGCCCCAGCTCCAGCTCCCCCAGCAAGTCCGCCAAGTTGCGGATGGCCAGGTAGCGCAGCTGCCGCAGGGTGCCCCGCGAGCCTGCCACGTCAAGCCACATAACAAGTATAGGATTGCGCTACAGGTAAGGCGTAGGTATAGTTGACAGCTGCTGTGGGGTGGGTACCTGGCTACGCTGGGTGCCATGGGAAGTTGCGGGGCGCCGTGAGGGTGCGCCACGTGCGCAGGCAGGACTACAGCACTATAAACTCTGAATGCAGGAACGCTTGTGCAGGGTCATCGGCTAGGTAGCTGGGTGCAGCGACCCCGTTCCTCACCTTCGCCCTGGGCTGCTGCTGCTAGCATGGGGTGCGAGAGGACGCCCTGCAGGCACGGAGGCGAAGGAAGCAAAGCGCTGGCAGAAACGTAGCACATGCGTACGGGGCCAACAACGGTCGTCGTGGAGGGTTCATACTGCCGCCTACAGCGAGAACAGAGTGCAGAGTCTAGGCTTCCCCTTTAGTTCTGTCAACAACGAAACTTGATACCTGCAGTGCCTCCACTGCCTGCCGTGTGTGTCCGTTGGCAGCAGCACGCAAAGCGCCCTCGTACGACGCCACCTGCAAGCCGTGAAGTTCGACGCAAGGGCAAGTGAGCCATATATTGGCAAAAGTCGTGTACAGCTGTAGGCACAGTCAGTGCAGCGCAGGCAGCACATCCTTTGGCCGTAGAGCGGAAATTGATGTTGGCACCCAACGTTCACTGATCACATGTCAATGTGATATAAGCGCAGCAGTAAATCGCCGAACGAGTAACGGGCACAGATGGGCGGCGTCTATGGAACCCACCAAGCGCGCCTCCTGGGCTTCTGGCGTCTCCTCATGACGCGGGCCGTGCGCAGCATGCACGCCCGACCCTCCAGCAGCGCCATCGCCACCGGGATCTCCTCCTTGCAGCTGCAATTAGCAACATGTCACAACTTCAGGAAAATTCAACATGGTTCGGGCGTGAGAGCCCACAGGCTGCGGGCAGTCACCGCGTGGTGCGCTCCGTGCCTGCCCCGGGTCCTGACTCCTGAGGGTTGTGTTACACGTTGACAGCCCAACTGGCCCACCGGACTGGGAATACTGCCGTTATGAGCCTAGCAGAACCTCTTACCTCAGCTGGTAGCGCCACATTTCGAGCCGCTATGCCAGCCAAGCGAACCATGGTCGCTGCTCCCTTTTAGGCCCCCTCCACACCACGCCGGGTGGCCCCGTCGCTTTCCTGTGCGCTTTGCTGCGAGCAATAGCTACCTGCATTCCCAATCGACCATTGCCACCATCGTCTTCGTTGTGCTCTGTGCTCTAGAGGTAGTGGCAATAAACAGCTAGAGATGCACACCACGGTGTTGCGGAAGGGTGCAAACCGTGAACATGATGTTATATTGCAAAGACTATATGAGTTAATGCAGACATGCTCCTGTTGCCCAAGTCTCAGCAGAGCAGCGGGCCAAGTTGCGGGATCGCGTGACATTTCAAAGGCGGGAAGGCGCCATCAGCCCGGCTCACAACTGCAGAGCTCTACTTGCAAAATATTGTTGCAACACCCAAGCCAAATACGCCTTAACATATATTCCCAAGCTTGTCGGTCAACTGCTGGCAGTCCTTCCTCCTGCAATTACTCCCAGCCAGGACAAGACTTATCGGGGTGTGAACGTCACCCCAAATTATTCTAGGCTACAAAACTATAAAACTTACAGAAGTTCACTGAAAACGGAAGACTTGGGCCGGCACGCCCTTGCCGGGCGCGTCCGAACGAGGACCTTTCTCCGGCACCAGCTAAATCTGCAAAGACCGGGCCTTCAAGTGATAATAAGGGATGGCTCGGACTAAGCAAACCATGCCGGTGAGTCCTTTGTGGTGGTCAACACAGTCGTTGACCTGACAGCCCTAGACACAGGCTTCGTGCCCTAAGCCACCGTGATGCCCCCCTGCCTAATGCATCAGAACACGACGATGTAACTTACGATAAGAGGCACCCGCGCAAGCCTTTATGCCTGCGCGCAGCTCTTGATCCTCCGCAGCACTTCAGGCCGGCCATGCCAGCTTGAAGCCATGCCTATGTGACAACCACCCTTTCACTTGCACCTATCCCACGTAAACCTTCAATGAACACAGGGGAAGCAGGGCCGTAAGAGCAAGGCTGCACCAGCAGCTGCAGCGCCGGCACGTGGGACCCCCACAAAACGGGGAGCTGCCGGGGGAAGCCCAGGGAGCGCTGGGACACCTGGACGTGGGGGCCGATCACCTGCCAACGCTGACGGCAAAAGTAAGACTTCAGCGTCCTGGCGTGTGGAGCATATATGCCGAGAACGCAGTATGTGAAGCTTGCAGTGTGGCCTTACAAGCGCGTACGTCCTCACAAGCCAAGGCCGCTTTCCCATGGGCTGCAGAGCCGCACCGCTACCGGCCAGGGACCGTGGCGCTGCGGGAAATCCGCAAATACCAGAAGTCCACAGACCTGCTCATCCGCAAGCTCCCGTTCCAAAGACTGGTAAGTGCATGCAGGGCAGATGTGGCGGTCAACCGGCGGCATGCATAGGGGTCCTTCCCAACCCCACACACGCCTCCAAAGTTGAAGCTTTCTATTGAAGCGAAGTACCCCAGCAACATAGCATCGGCAAATGCGATCACAACCACCGACCTGCCACCTGCCTGCTTCGCCTTTCCACACCCTGTCTCCCAACCTTGCTTCAGGCTCATTATGGCCTGTCCCTGCTTCAGGCTCATTATGCCTGCATCCCGCACCGCATCCACTTCACGCCGCTTCGTCCCCCGCTGTCCTGTAGGTGCGCGAGATCAGCAACTCCATGCTCCGAGAGCCTTTCCGCTGGACTGCAGAGGCGTTGTTAGCGCTGCAGGAGGTGTGTTCATGTTGCTGTAACAATCAGGATCTGGGCAGCAGCGTAGCGGTATACCCCGGCCTTCCAGTAGGATGCGTGGGCCTACCTGTGTTGTCACAGCTGTAATAGGTAAAGCACTTGACTAGTCGGCTGCGGGTGGCACAATCTGCAACTGGGAACTGCTACGCTGTAAAATATGCTGACACCAGGCTGCGTTGCTCCCTGCCTCAGGCCACGGAAGACTTCCTAGTGCACCTGCTAGAGGACTGCAACCTCTGCGCCATCCACGCCAAGCGTGTCACCATCAGTGAGTATTCGCCGCGCGCAGTGGGTGAGGCAGGTGTCACTCCCTGTGCGCTCGGGCATATACCGTCCATGGTAGGGGGCTGACATTTAAGGGCTGACAGTTACTGCAGGTGTTGACGTATGCGTATGCGTATGTGTGCGGCGCCTGAATCCTCCTGTGCTCCCGCTCATGCTCCAACATGCTCCATCCCGCAGTGCCCAAGGACATGCAACTCGCACGGCGAATCCGGGGGCCGGTGTACGGAGTCTCCAGTAACTAAGGGTGTCTCGAGGCGTGGAACCGGGCATTGACGGAAAACACTGCTTGTGTCTTGTGTTTTGGCCGTTACGGAACGGTGCATGACGTTGACCTCGCTCGCATGAGCGGCGGCAACCAGGCATCGGGCTAGCGATACCCGACTCCCTGTGCTCGTCAGGTTTTAAGGAGCACACCTCCAGGTCTGGTAGGGCACTTGACGAACGCAAACGTGCTGACTGGGTAACTGGCGCATTGCTATGTCCACCTGATTTACTTTTGGTGTTGGCGATATTTGGTTGTTGCAAGGGCCCCCGTTTCGCAAGCTGTTAGGTGTCAGGTGTGGTATGCGGCACGCAGCTCTTGGTCGCAAGCTGGCAGCTGTGCCTGAGGCACAGGGGTCACACTAAGGGAAATGAGCCAGGGCCTTTGTCTTCTTGCTCGTCTCACTGTTTCCGTTGCAGATGCTGCGCATACTTCTTGTTTTTCCCCCTGGGCCGCACGTAAAACGGCCGGCTCATTGTAAGGGCATAAATGGCCAGTCGCGGTGGTGGGTGGTTTGGTAACTAGCGGAGGCTACTCGTCCTTTGCCTGGAATTCCGTTGTCATGGGGACCACACCGTTGGTGTGAGAGCAAGCACCTTGGGTGGGGTGCAGCAATGTCACCATGCCAGGCTGGCTGCCGTACCCTTGAGCCCCCCACTTGCAGTTGGGTTGTTCTGGATTGCGCACTTGCGGATGGGAGCACCCTCGCCGTGTAAAGCTGAAGTGCGCTGACTGGCTTCAGTACCTGCATGCATCCAGTCCTGCTCGGGCACAAAGCTGCGTGTGCAAGCTCCCGAGTCCCGGCCTGTCCCAACCCACTGCCTCAGCGGCACCCTGGCCATGTACTCAGTCAGTGTTACACGGCGAGGGTTCTCCCCTCCGCAAGTGCAACGACCTATTCCGAGCCGGGGGCTTAAGGGCCTGCAAGGACAACCAATAGCTCACGGAATCGCCACCTACCGCACATCCCCCTTTAAGTTTAGATTTGACACCTGCCGCCTACCGCACATCCCCCTTCTTTAAGTGACACACCTGCCGCCTTCCGCACAGCCCCCTTTGAAAGTGGAACACCTGCCGCAGTGTTCCGGTCTTATTTGGCGAAAAATTCTGACCGCTCATAATTTCGGTGCCTTCGGGTCTGGAAATTCTGACAATCGTACATTTT
>VFQN01001720.1_pt1 | contig 35601 bp, 37 predicted proteins | sample 3512371 | NCBI WGS metagenome assembly VFQN01 (sample SAMN10412370, study PRJNA504923) | tailings metagenome | isolation source: Replicate 2 from Balatoc abandoned mine | place: Philippines: Itogon, Benguet | collected 2017-08-28 | reverse complement strand
CTCGGGAACCGTCGGCAGCAACGACCTTGCGGGCTCGGCCTTTGTCCTCAACACGCCGCTTGTCGAGGACCAGATCGCATTGCGCATTTCCGGGGCGTTCGAGCGCTCCCATACGGACGTGTCCTATTCGAACTTCAAGAACTATGCGGGTTTTGACGATCTTACGACCGACATCAGCGGGACCATTCGCGCAAAGATGCTCATCACCCCGTCAGAAATGCCGGACACCCGCGCCCTTCTGACCTACGCCTATTCCAAGGACCGCCCGAACGACCGGCTGGTCGGGCTCTACGATGGGCGTGGTGATTTCAACAACAATCCCGACACCTATACCGAATTCCGCTGGACCGAAGTCCACAATATCGGCCTCGAGATTACACACGACTTCTCCGATACGCTGCGTTTCACCTCGCAGACCGGTTTCCAGTACGGCATCAACACACGAAGCTCCATCGATGCAGGCACGCCCGGCATCGCAACCGGGATCTGGGGCACGGACGACGATTCGATCTTCACCCAGGAGCTGCGGCTGAACTACGACGGCGATCGCTGGAAGTGGGTTGCCGGCGTTTTCGGCAGCCACCAGATCTTCGAGGGTGCCTCGCGTTTCATCGCGGAGCCCTATCCCGATCTGATGCCGGGCACGGTCTACCAGCTCGACGACAAGCAGAACCGCAGGACCACGAACCTCGCCGTCTTCGGCGAGGCGACCTATGAATTCGCGCCGACCTGGTTCGTGACCGCCGGGGGGCGCCTCGACTATCTCAAGGAAAAGAACACCGAGTTGAATTCCGCCGTCCTGCACGGAATGGATCCGGCCTTCTCCGGCGGGCCGGCATCCTTCGACGAGGTGAACTTCGTACCCAAGCTGGGGCTCTCCAAGGAGTTCGGCGAAAACCAGCGGATCGGCATCACCTATACGCAGGGCTTCCGTTCGGGGGGCTCCTACGTCAACCGCAGCGACCCGGCCTTCCCCCTCGTGTCGTATGATCCGGAATATTCGCAGAGCTACGAGCTGTCCTACAAGGGCACCCTGCTGGATGACAGGCTCGTGCTCAATGCCAATCTCTTCTACACGAAGTATGAGGACCAGCAGGTCGAGATCCGGCCGCCTTCGGACATTCCGGGCTACCGTATCACGGAGAACGCCGCATCCTCGCGCGCATGGGGCTTCGAAATCGAACCGACCTTCCAGGTCACCGACCAGTTCTCGGCCTTCGCGTCGATCGGCTACCTGAACACCAAGTTCCTGGAGTTCGACCACGGCGGCCTGGGCGACCAGTCCGGAAAATCCTTCCCCGAGGCGCCGGAATGGACCTACGGCTTCGGTGGGCGCTACGAGTTCGAGAATGGCGTCTATGTCGGCGCCGATGCCAAATACACGACGGACTACAATTCCCGGTTCGGCACGAAAGGCATGTACAAGATCGACTCCCGTTTCCTCGTGAATGCCCAGGCCGGCTTCAAGAAAGACAATTGGGAGGTCACGGCCTTCGCGGAAAACCTGACCGACGAGAAGTATTTCACCATCGTCGATCCGGATGCCGCCTTGCCCTTTGGCCAGGCCGGCGCGCGGCGGTCCTTCGGCCTCAACATCCGCACCAAGTTCTGATCTCCGATTGCGGGGCGCAGGCCCCGCAATCTCCGTCTTCCGTATCCATCCGAAATGGTATCCGCCTTGCGCTCCTGCCTTGCCGTCCTCCTCCTCGCCGTCTCGTTCTCGCTGGCCAATGCCACCTGCCAGGGGAGGGAGATAACGGAAGGCGTCTACAATCCGCCGCTCTGCATACCGGCCGAGCCCAGAAGGATCGTCACGCTCGACCCGCTCCTGACGCTCGGCCTGCTCATCGAGCTCGAGGCACCCGTCGTCGCCACGCCCTATATGGGCATTCAGGACACCGGGATACTCGCGTTCATCAAGCAGTCGAACGTGGTCGATCTCGGCAATCCGAGGGAGCCGAGCCTCGAGCGGGTCGCCGCCCTGAAGCCCGACCTCATCATCGGCAGCGCGGAAGCCCATGCTTCCATCTATGAGACGGTATCGAAGATCGCGCCCACGGTGTTGCTCCATCATACGGACTGGAAGGCCTATCGCCAGCGCGTCGCCAACATCACCGGCCGCGAGGGCGTGGCCGGCGAGGCGCTGGCCGCCTACGAAAAACGCGCCGCCACGATCCGGGCACGCATGAAGGACAAGGACCTGACCGTTTCCACCGTGCGTCTGGCGCCGGACCGCTTCGTCGTCTTCCTCGACGGTCCTTTCGCCTACGCGCCCTTCGCGGTGCTGCGCGAGGCTGGCGTCAAGCGCACGACCTATGAGACGGTGACGGACGGCACGATCGTCAAGCGGCCGGACTGGGAGGAACTTGCCAATCTCGACGGCGACATCCTCCTCTATGTCTCCGCCAGCGGCTTCGAGAGCGGCCCGGACGACGCGCTGGAGAAAGCGGTAACGGAAAACCCGCTCTGGCAGCTCCTGCCCGCCGTGCAGAACGGCCGCGCCCATCGGGTAGACCGGGTGGCCTGGCAGAGCTTCCACGGGATTGCCTCTGCCAATCGCATCCTTGACGATATCGAGCGCTATGTTCTTGCAGACCGATGAGCCCGGGCAAGCCCACCGCGACTGCGCAGCCGGCCGGCCGGCCAAGCGCGATGGAAGCAGGCTCCTTGTCCTCATCCTTCTCAGCGGCCTGCTCCTCACGACATCGATGTGGGCGGTGACGCTTGGCACCAGGCATATCTCACCGTCGTCCGTGTGGAACGCCATCGTCGCTTTTGACGGGTCGCGTGAACATCTGCTGGTGGCGACGATCCGTCTGCCGCGGGTTCTGGCCGGCCTGCTGGCGGGCAGCGCACTGGCGGTTTCGGGCGCAATCATGCAGGCGGTGACGAACAATCCGCTCGCCTCGCCCGGACTGCTCGGTATCAATGCCGGCGCCGCCTTCGCCGTCGTCCTCGTCATGACCCTTTTCGGGGCAGGCACCGGCGGCGCCTACATGTGGTTCGCCTTTGTCGGCGCCGGCAGCGCGGCGCTGCTGGTCTTTGCGATCGGCACCTTCGGTCCGACCGGGCATTCGCCCGTCGGCCTCGTTCTCGCCGGCGCCGTTGTCGCCACCTTCCTGACGGCCCTGACCAGCGCCGTTCTCATCTTCGACCAGAGCACGCTGGACGCCGTTCGTCTCTGGACCGCCGGTTCCCTGTCCGGCCGGACCATGGCGCAGACCACCGCGGTGGCTCCCTATATCCTCTTCGGCCTTGCCGCGGCGCTTCTTCTCGGACGGCACCTGGTGACCATGGGCCTCGGCGTCGATGCGGCCCGCGCACTGGGCCAGAACCCCATTGTCTGGAGAGCGATAGCCGTTGCCGTGGTCATCCTGCTTGCCGGCAGTGCCGTCTCGCTCGCCGGCCCCATCGGCTTCGTGGGGCTCGTGGTTCCGCATATCGCGCGGCTGACGATCGGTATCGACTATCGCTGGATCCTGCCCTTCAGTGCGCTCGGCGGTGCTTTGCTCGTGGTCACCGCGGATACGGCCGGGCGCGTGATTTTCGCCAGCCAAAGCTTTCCCGTCGGGGTGACGGTAGCGCTGATCGGCGCGCCATTTTTCCTGTGGCTGGCGCGAAGCCGGGCGGGAGAGGCGAGGTGATGCGCCTCGCCACACTTCTTGCGGTTCTCCTTGCCGGGCTGGTCGCCGCCAGCCTGGCCTTCGGGGACATATCCCTGTCATGGCGCGAGCTCATGGAAACGATAGCAAGGTCGGCGGATGCGACCCCGCAGAACGGGATGATCGTCTTCGATCTGCGCCTGCCGCGCATCCTGCTTGCCCTTCTCGTCGGCGCGGCGCTGGCGACGGCCGGCACGATCGCGCTCGCGATCATGCGCAATCCGCTCGCAGAACCCGGCGTGCTTGGCATCAACAGCGGCGCCGCCGCTGCGGTGATGGGTGTCATCGTCCTCATGCAGGAGCCGCCGGTAGCCCTGCTGCCGCTGGCCGGCTTCCTTGGCGCGGCCATCATGGCCGCCGCCGTCTATCTCCTGTCGTGGCAGCGGGGCACCTCGTCGCTGCGCATCACCCTGATCGGCATCGGCCTTGGTTCGCTTGCAAGCGCCGCCACCACCTTCCTGTCGGCCTTCGGCGAGATTGGCGATGTGCAGCGCGCGATGATCTGGCTCGCAGGAAGCGTCTACGAGGCCGACATGGTGAAGGTGCGCCTCCTGTTCTTCTGGCTGCTCGTGCCGCTGGCGCTGGCCTGGATGTCAGCCGGCGAGCTCGATCTCATCCGCTTCGGCGACAATGCAGCCCGCAGCCTCGGCCAGCGGGTGGATCTGGTTCGAGGCCTCATGATCGTGCTGTGCACGCTCCTGTCCGGCGCGGCTGTTGCCGCCGCGGGACTGATCGGCTTTGTCGGCCTCGTCGCGCCGCATATCGCAAGCCGGCTGGCAGGACCGTCCCATGCGCGGATCCTTCCGATTGCCGCCCTGAGCGGGGCGATCCTCGTTGTCGCGTCGGACCTTCTCGGCCGGCTGGTCATCGCCCCCGCCCAGCTTCCCGCCGGGATTGTGACCGGCCTCATCGGGGCTCCATTCTTCGCCTATCTCCTATGGGGGCGCCGTCATGTCCGGGGATGAACAAGCCGTCCCGGCCAAGCTTGCCGGACATCACGTCTCCATCGCCTATGGCATGCAGTCGATCGTCGAGGACCTTGGCCTGCTCGTGCCCGAACGCCGCTTCACGGCGCTTGTCGGGCCGAACGGCAGTGGGAAATCCACTATCCTGCGCACCTTTGCCGGCCTCATGGCGCCATCCCGCGGAACAATCCTGCTGGATGGCCGAAACATCGACAAATTGCCGACAAAGGAGATGGCGAAACGCATCGGCGTGCTCCTGCAGGGGCCGGTGGCGCCGGAGGGGCTGACGGTGCGTGATCTGGTCCGCCAAGGGCGCTATGCGCACCGTGCGTTCTTTGGGCGCTGGTCGGACGAGGATGGGGCGGCCTGCGAGGAGGCCTTGATGCTGACTGGCACGACGATCCTCGCCGGCACACCGCTCGACAGGCTTTCCGGCGGCCAGCGGCAGCGTGCCTGGATTGCCATGACATTGGCGCAGCGGGGTGAGGTGCTCCTGCTCGACGAACCGACGACCTATCTCGACCTCGCCCACCAGATCGAGCTGATGAACCTGATCACGGTCCTCGTGCGCGATCACGGCAAGACCGTTGTTGCGGTGCTGCACGATCTCAATCAGGCCGCCCGTTATGCCGAGCATATCGTCCTGTTGAAGGGCGGCAGGATCAGCGCCGCCGGCCGGCCCGACGACGTGCTGTCGGAGGAAGCGATTGCCGATGTGTTCGGCGTGCGGTCCGTGATCATCCGCGACCCCGTTGCGGGAACCCCTCTCTGCGTACCACTCTGACGGGCGATGGCAATGTTGCGGGATTGCCACGCTTCCCGGCTTTTCGAAGCAGAGACCAGCTTGCGGGTTCGCCGCCGCCACGAGGATTCTCGCAACGAAATCAGGCATAAAGATGAGTTTTTTTGTCTTGATTTAATCGCCGTGTATTTTCCAGCTTTGAAACATTCTAAGCTATTGCACTTGCAGGGATTTTGCAGAGCAGATAGCCATTTCTCCATCGCTGCGGGCATGTTCAGATGCTCCGGGCGCTGCTTCGTCCTCTTTGGATCAGGAACAGAGTGCTGATGCCGAGCTCCTCCTCCCCAGCCTGGGATATCCTTGACAGCAACGACCTGCTGAACCGCGCGATGGAGGCCCACTACGCCGACATAACCACAGCCGTGCGGCGCAAGGGGCACCCGCTCTCCACCGCACGGGACGTGGTGCACGACCTTTACGTCAAGCTCGCGGCCCAGCCCGATGTCCTGCGCAACAAACGCTCGCTCAAGGCTTTCCTCTGCCGTTCCGCCATCAATCTGGGCATCGACCGGCTGCGGCGGGAAAACATGGAGGCGCGGCTGTTCTCCGGAACCGAGCGGGAGGCCCTGTCGGTCGCCAGCCTGGGCCCGGCGCCGGACATGGCGCTCGAGATCGAGGCGCGCGTCGCCATTCTCCGGGCAGCCATCGCCGAACTGCCGGAACGGCGCCGCGTCGTGTTCATCCTCCATCGGCTGCACCATCTCTCGCCGGACCAGATCGCGGTCAGGCTCAGGATTTCCCGCAACATGGTCGACCGCCACCTGCGCCGGGCCTTCGCCCATTGCCTCGACCGTCTTCTTTCGATCGACTAAGAGTCCCGAAAGGGCGACGCCAATCGTCTACTTGGCAGGACGAAACGCTCCGGGAGAAGCCGATGCCGGGCAACCGTGCCACGCAAGCGCAGCGAAAGCGCAACAGAGAGGCGGCAGACTGGCTTCTGCGCAATGGCGATCCGGCGCAATCCCCGGAAGAAGGGGCGCGCTTCCAGCAATGGCTCGATGATCCCGAGAACTGTCGTACCTATCGGGCTGCCGAAAGGTTGCTGGGCGACGCACGGACGGCCATCCAGTCGGACCCGGCGCTGCGGAACATCGAGGCCAGGCCGCGCAGCCTTGCCAAACCTGCCGCCACATCGCTCGCGCTCCTTGTCTGCGCCGCAGCTGCGTTTCTTGCGCTGGACGGGCCCATGCGGCTACAGGCCGATGCTATTGCGGGGACGGCGGAAATGCCGGTCGTTACCCTTGAGGACGGATCCACGGTGCAACTGAACGCCACGTCGGCGATTGCCGTCGATTTCACCGCGAACCGCCGAACCGTCCGCCTCCTGCGCGGCCAGGCCTTCTTCCAGGTCGCACACGCGCCGGAGCGGCCGTTCACCGTCGAGGCCGGGACGACACACGTCACGGCGCTCGGTACGGCCTTCGACGTGCGCTACGGCACTGCCGATACGGAGGTTACGGTTACCGAAAATGCCGTTCTCATCGAGCCGGGTGACGCAGCGGCCTCGTCCTTGCGCGTCTCGCAAGGCGAGCAGGCCACCTATGACCGCGACACCGGCCGGATGAATGTCCAGCCAGTTGATGGTGTCGTGGCTCTTGCCTGGCAGCGCGGGCAGATCGCAGTGGAAGATGCGCCTCTCTCCCACGTCATCGAGGAGATGAGCCGTCATTTCTCCGGCCGGATCGTCCTTGCGGGCAGCGCGTTGGCGCAGCGCCGGGTGAGCGGCACCATCACCGTCTCCGACACGGATGCCGCCCTGTCGTTCATCCGCCAGGCTCTGGGAGTAAGGGTAACCCGGCTTGGCCCCCTGATCGTGATCCGCTAGCGGCCGGCGCTCCGGGCGGGCGGCTCACCACATTGGAAAGGGAAGAAAAGCATGATCGAATCCACCGCGCATGTAAAAACCGCTGCCGGCGCCAAGTATCTGGTCCAGATGTGCAAGCACTTTGCCCACAAGGTGGACGTCGTCTATTCCGATACGCATGGCGAGTGCCGGTTCGACGGCGGGGTTGCTCTCTTCGACGCGGATGCGGACGGGCTGCGCCTGTTCGTGAAGGCAAAAAACGAAGAGAGCCTCGCCTGGGCGCAATCCGCCATCACCTCGCATCTCCTGCGCTTCGCCTTCCGGGAGACCCTTGAAGCCCCCGAATGGCGTCGTTGAGACTGGCGGCCAGCGGTTATTTGCCCGCACTCTCCGCGTCAAAATCCTTCGCCTGTGCCTCGAGCCGTTCGATGAAGCGGGTGTAGAGATTGGCGAACGTCGCCATCTCCTCCTCCGTCCAGTCGTACAGCACCTTTGACAGCACCTCTTCCTTGACGCCGTTCACCTGATCGAGCCAGTGCATGCCGGCCTTCGTCAATGTGACGATGGTACGCCGGCCATCGTCCTGCGAGGCGGCACGGCGCACGACGCCGCGCTTGACGAGATCCGCGACAATGCGGCTCGCGCGCGAATGATCGATCCGCAACTGCTCGGCAAGCGCGCCGACCGTGACTTCCTGCTCGAGACCGAGACGCCGGACCAGGGACAGGGCGTCGAGATGCGAAAGCTCCAGCCCCGCGCCGACGCGCGAAATGGCAAGGCGCCCAATGTAGCGCCGGCCGGTCATGATCCGCATCCGCCCCATCGCCGCACCGATACGGGCAAAGGCGCTGGTGCCGGCAGGACCGGCCTTCTGTTCGTCATCGTTGCTCATGCCCATGGGTTAGCAGATTTCCATCGATGTCAAAACATATTTGTGCCTTTATCACATATGTGCAGTTGACATATACGTGACAAAGGCACACAAATTCCCCGCTGAAATAGATAGAGAGATCACGTTACCGCCATGGATGCCCGTCTGCGCTCCGACAAGGATACCGATACAGCCTACGCGTCGCTCGTGCCCGATCCGCGCCGCCGGATGCTTGTCGTCTGCCTCTTGATGACGGGCATCTTCATGGCGGCACTGGACAACCAGATCGTCTCGACCGCGCTGCCGACCATCGTCGGCGAGTTCGGCGAGCTGGAGCGCTTCGGCTGGGTGGGCTCGGCCTATCTGCTGGCGACCAGTGCCGTGATGCCGGTCTATGGCAAGCTGGGCGACCTCTTCGGCCGCAAATATGTGATGATGACCGCGATCTTCATCTTCGCACTGGGGTCGCTTGCCTGCGGCCTTGCGGTCTCGATGAACACGCTCATCGCCGCCCGCGTGCTGCAGGGTCTCGGCGGCGGCGGCATCATGGTCTCCATCTTCTCGATCAATGCCGATCTCTTCGAGCCGCGCGTGCGGGCCCGCTACCAGAGCTATTCGAGCCTGATGCTGATGGCAGCCGGCGCCGTCGGCCCGACACTGGGGGGCGTGCTCTCCGACCTCTTCGGCTGGCGCTCGATCTTTCTCGTCAATCTGCCGATCGGCATCATCGTGCTCACCGGCCTCGCGCTGATCCTGCCCTATCGCAAGCCGATCCGCCGGCCAAAGATCGATTTTGCGGGCGCGGTCCTGCTTGCCGCGGTGGTATCGAGCGTTGTGCTCTGGGCCGACAGCCGGGAGATCTTCGGCTCGCTGGTGTCCGCCGAAAGCCTTGCAGTGATCGCCTTCGGCGCGGTCTGCCTGATCGCGTGGATCCATGTCGAGCGCCGCGTGCCCGAGCCGATCGTTCCGCTCGGCCTGTTCCGCAATCCGACCGTCAATCTCCTCCTGATCGTCTCGCTGGTGAGCGGCGCGATCGGCATCGGTTCGGTCAACTATATCGCGCTCTTCCTGCAGACCACCACCGGCCTCTCCCCCTCGCAGGCCGGCCTCCTGTTCATGGCGCTGACGGCCGGCATCGCTGCCGGCTCGCTGACGGCGGGGCGGTTGATCTCGCTGACAGGCCGTTACAAGATCTTCTCCGTCGTCAGCACGACGGGCGGGCTGGTGACCTTCCTCCTCTTCACGACAATCCATCCCGGCACGCCAGTCTATCTCATCGGCCTTTTGATGCTGCTGCAGGGCCTCAGCGTCGGTTTCGGCCAGCAGGTCCCCGTGATCGGCGTGCAGAATGCCGCGAATGCCGCAGATCTCGGCGCAGCCACCGGCGCCGTCACGCTGACCCGCATGGCAGGCGCATCGATCGCTATCAGCATCTACGGCGCCACACTCGCCACCTTCGTCACCGGACAGGGGCATAGCATTCCCGGCGTCGCCAGCATCGAGGGACTGACGCCGGCCGAACTCGCCATGCTGCCCGAACAGGTCCGCGCGCTGGTCGCAACGGTCTATACGGATGCCTTCCAGCCCGTGTTCCTCAGCATGGCCGGCATGATCGCGCTCGGGCTGCTGGCCGCACTCTCCCTCAAGAATGTCCGACTACAGGCAAACACCGCAAAAGCCGGGTGACACCGAGGGCGGAACGGCACCCTGTTTGCGCGGTGTCCATACCATGGACGCCGCGGACGGCGGCAGCGCTTCTCCGGCAATGAGCGTATTTTTGCTTTTTCCAGGCCTGCGAAGAGGCTATTGCTCGATCCGACCAGTCCCGTCGAAGATGGAGGTTTTTCGTGAGCGTCGGCCTGATTGCCCTTCTCGATGATGTGGCCGCCATTGCCAAGGCTGCCGCAGCCTCGCTGGATGACGTCGCCGCACAGGCCGGCAAGGCCGGTGCCAAGGCGGCCGGCGTCGTCATCGACGATGCCGCCGTGACACCACGCTACGTCACCGGTTTTTCGCCGGCACGGGAGCTGCCGATCATCGGCAAGATCGCGCTCGGCTCGCTGAAGAACAAGCTTCTCTTCCTGCTGCCCGCAGCCATCGCGCTCAGCCTCGTCGCACCTCAGGCGATCACGCCGCTCCTGATGGCTGGCGGCCTCTTCCTCTGCTACGAGGGTGCGGAAAAGATCTACGAGCTCGTCTCGCCCCATGGCGCCCATCATCATGAGGAGCAGCTCGACCCGGCAGGGGCCGATGCGAAAGCCTTCGAGGACGGCAAGGTCGCCGGCGCCATCCGCACCGACTTCATCCTCTCTGCCGAGATCATGGCGATCACGCTCGCCTCCGTGCCCGATGCCGGCCCCGTCATGCAGGCACTGATCCTCGCGCTCGTCGGCATCGTCATCACGGCCGGCGTCTATGGCGTCGTCGCGTTGATCGTGAAGGCGGACGATGTGGGTCTCTGGCTCGCCGGCCGGCCGTTGCGCACGCCGATCGACAGGACCTTTCGCCTCCTCGGCCACGGCCTCGTCAAAGGCATGCCCTACCTCCTGAAACTGCTCGGCGCGGTCGGCACGGCGGCGATGATCTGGGTCGGCGGCGGCATCCTGGTGCATGGTGCGGAAATATTCGGCTTTTCGGCGCCTGCCCATGCGCTACACGATGCCGGCGAAGCCGCGGCGCGCGCCCTTCCGGCCATCGACGGCCTCGTTTCCTGGCTGGTCCAGGCCGCCGGTTCCGGTATCATCGGGCTCGTCGCCGGTGCCATTTTGATCCCCATCGTCAGCAGGGCCATTGCCCCTTTCTGGCGCTGGTTGAGTGGCCGGCTGCGCAAGCTGCATACGGCCTGACGGCCCGCGTATTCCCGTCCTGCCCATAAAGACCGGGGCGGGTTCGACCAGGAGGATGCATGACAGGACACCGCATATATTCCGTCAGCGTCGCAAGCGTTTATCCCCACTATGTCGCGAAGGCAGAACGAAAAGGCCGTACGAAGGCAAAAGTCGACGAGATCATCTGCTGGCTGACCGGATACAGCCCCGCGGCCTTGAACGAACAACTGACAAACAAAACCAGCTTCGAGGACTTCTTTGCCCAGGCGCCGGGAATGAACCCGGCCCGCACCTCGATAAAGGGTACGGTCTGCGGCGTCCGCGTCGAGACGATCGAAGAGCCGACCATGCGGGAAATCCGCTATCTCGACAAACTCATCGACGAACTCGCGAAGGGCAAGGTGATGGAGAAGATCATGCGCGGCTGAGCGCCTACCGCTTTCATCTTTTCAGGGCAAGGCCATCCAGCAGGAAGTCGAGGCCCTTCCGGAAAGTGCCGTCCCAATCGCTGTCGAGCAGAAGGCGGGAGCGCTCGATCGTCGGATAGTGTTCGCTGAGACGGGAAAGCCGCTGCTGGCCGGCAGCCATGTCAGCGGCCGAAAGGTCGAAGCTCGCCCGGGTGATGGTTGCACCGAGTACATAATTCCAGAGAGACCATATCGCTGCGTTCAGCTCGGTCTCCGGGACGCCGGCTTTCGACAAGGCCTTGCCGAGGCGTTCCAGCCGGCCGAGGATGTTCGGACCAAGCGCCCGGCGCGGCAGAAGCGCGGCCGACCAGGGATGGCGCAGCATGACCGCGCGCCAGTCCTCCAGCATGTGGACCACCTCCGGGCGCCAGTCCAGCGCCTCATCGACCTCCGGCATGCCGCGGCAATCGAAGACGGCGTCGAGCACGAGGTCGAACACGGCCTCCTTGTTCTCGACATGCCAGTAGAGGCTCATCGCCCCCGCGCCGAGGCGATCGGCCAGGCGGCGGATCTTCAGCCCGTCGACCCCTTCGGCGTCCAGCAGGTCTATCGCCGTTGCCACGATCCGTTCCAGCGAAAGCGGCGGCTCCGCCTGCGGTTCCCCACCCGGCCGGGACGGTGTCGCCTTCCGTGCGGATTCCTTGCTCCGCGTGCCGCTACCCTTGGCCACCATCCGTTTCCCTTGCCGATCAGACCGACGATTTAAGCCGGCCCCAACAGAATGTCGATCCCGCCGGGTTGACTCGTACGATGTACGGGATCATTTAATCGTACGTCGTACGAGTCAATAGCACGCGTACGGTGCTGAAGTTCAATCCTGCGGGCCGCGGAGAAAATAATGTCGCGCGCAATCCAGCAACTGGTTCTTGGAGGACTAATCATCATGACCATGGGCACCCCTACGGCAACGGCCGCGCGCGAAGCGGCGCGCGCCCTGACCGTCGTCAATCCGAAAGGGCTCTACGACCCGACGCCGAACGGCTACAGCACGGCGGTGATCGTGCCTGCAGGCGCTCGGCTGGCCTACATTTCCGGCCAGGGCGGACAGGACGGCACCGGGGCTCTGTCGCCCGACTTTGCCGTCCAGGTCAGGCAGGCCTACGCGAATCTGGGAGCGGCCCTGGACGCACTCGACGCCCGGCCCGACCAGGTCGCCAAGCTCACGATCTTCGTCGTCGATCACGACATGTCCAGGCTCGGCGTGCTCACCGAGAACGTCAAGGCGATGTTCGGCGACACCTTGCCCGCACAGACCCTGGTCCCCGTTCCGAAACTCGCCATCGACCCGATGCTCTTCGAGGTCGAAGCCATCGTTGTTCTGGATTAGCTGCAGGGCTTTGGACCGAACCCGGAAGCAATCGCTCGAATTGTCGGTCAACGGCTGCGTGCGGCGCCGGCGCGACGGTCTCCAGCCGGCCCAGTCCGCGTGAGAAATCCGGCCCTGTAACAACGGCCCCGTTTTCCTTCCTTTGACAGCGTCAACACAGCACACGCTGTGTCATTGAAAGGAGAACGATCATGGCAGAGAAGGCAGTATTCTATCACGCGGGCTGCACGGTTTGTGTCGATGCGGAGCAGCGCTTCGTCGGTGCGCTCGACCCCGCCCGGTACTCCGTCGAAACCGTTCATCTGGGCCTGGCGAGCGAGCGCGTTGCGGAAGCCCGGAATGCAGGCGTCAAGTCGGTCCCCGCCCTCGTGATAGGGGACGCCGTCTATCACATCAACCACGGCGCAGACCTGTCCGTACTGGGCTGATGTTCTGGAGATCGAGGGAGCGCCATCCATGCTGAAGACGGCAGTCGTCATCCGCCACGTCCATTTCGAGGATCTGGGTACATTCGAGGCCGTGCTGACGGCGGCGGGGTACCGCATCTACTACTACGATCTCGGCATGAACGAGCTGTGGACCGTGGATCCCGCAGTCCCGGACCTGCTGGTCATTCTGGGAGGGCCGGTCGGCGTTTATGAAGCCAGGGCCTATCCTTTCCTCGAGGAAGAGCGGCAACTTCTCGAAACGCGCCTTGCCGCCCGGCGTCCGACGCTGGGTATCTGCCTGGGCGCCCAGCAGATCGCAGCAGCGCTCGGGGCGAGAGTGGCCCCGATGGGGCACAAGGAGATCGGCTTTTCCCCCCTTGCGGTCACCGAGGACGGGCGGCTCGGCCCGCTTCGGCACCTCGAAGGCGTTCCCGTGCTGCATTGGCACGGAGACGCCTTCGAGATCCCGCAGGGTGCGACAAGCCTTGCCACGACCGCACTTTGCGCCACCCAGGGCTTCGCCGTCGGGCCGAACATCCTTGGACTGCAGTTTCACCCCGAGGTCGATGCCTGCGCCGGTATTGAGCGCTGGTTGATCGGCCATGCCGCTGAACTTGCGGCAGCAGGCATAGATCCCCGTGTCTTGCGGGAGGATGCCCGGCGCTGTGGCCCGGCGCTGCGCGAAGCCGCACGAAAGATGTGCACCGAATGGCTTCAAGGTACGACAGGCTGAAAGCGCGCTCCAAACACCGGGAAGGGGACTGGGCGAACATGCCGGTCCCCTTTTCGAACGACTTGGCCGGTCAGCCGGTTCTGTACCCTCTTTCAGGAGGCACGCCCCGCAACTTGCCGAGCACGGTTTCCCCCACGACGGCCGTCTGGCCGACGGTGACGAGGAGGATCGCATCCGCGGGGAGATAGACGTCGAGGCGGGAGCCGAAGCGGATGAGGCCGAAACGCTGGCCGACCTCCACCGTGTCTCCGGGTGCGGCCCAGTGAACGATGCGCCGGGCGATCAGGCCCGCGATCTGCACCACCGCGACGGCGCCGTAGGGCGTCTCGATCGCAATGGCATTGCGTTCGTTGTATTGGCTGGCCTTGTCGAGATCGGCATTGAAGAATTTTCCGGGCGTATAGGCGATCCAACGGATCCGCCCCTCGACGGGCATGCGGTTCACATGGCAGTCAAAGATGCTCATGAAGACGGAGACCCGCAGCATCGGCACCCTCGGGAGATCAAGCTCCGGCGGCGGGAGGACTTCGGCGATCATGCTGATCCGCCCGTCCGCCGGTGACACGACGATCCCGTCCTCTACAGGTGTCGTTCTCTCCGGATCGCGGAAGAAGTAGCAGACCCACAGCGTAACCAGGCCGGCGCTCCATGCCAGGGGCGCCCAGATAAAGCTTGCGGCAACGGTGGCAAGGCCCCCTGCCAAGATGAACGGGCGCCCGGCGCGATGAATGGGCACGAGGCCGTTGCGGATCGACAGGGCGATATTCATGCGCATGTTCCTGCGGCCATGCCCGAGGCTTCGCGATCATCCATACGGTCGGGCACCGCACCCGGCACCGGCGCGGCCCGCCTGCCACCACCGCCCGCAACAGGGCACGCCATCTTGAGAAAAGCTGACATTCGAAGACTCCATCACATGCGGATGGCTCTATTCATCGGGCGGCCGGGCAGGCAGGGACGGATTGGAGAAGTCCGCTAGGCCGGTCGAATGACGGGCAGGGACCGGCTATGCCGTTCATCCAACGGGTTTCGCACGCGAAAGAATGTCCATGGCACGGAGCATTTCCCGATTGTCGAGACTGGCAAAACCAAGCCGGAACGCTTCCGCGGGATTGGCCGTATCCAGCACGAACTGAAGGCCGGGCATGACGGAAAGACCCAGCCTTGCGGCATTGGCAGCCCAGGTCTCGGCGCTGAGGCCGCGCCGGAGCCGCCACCAGATCGCAAGCCCGCCGGCAGGCAGCGTGAACTCTCCGTCATCGGAAAACCGCTCTTCCAGCATTCGGGCCATCTGGTCCCGCCGGGCGTGATAGATCCGCCGGGCCTTGCGGGCATGCCGCTTGATCGTTCCGTCTGCCAGAAGGTCGGCAAGCGCATGCTCCAGCGGCCAGTCGCCCTGCCGATCCAGGGCTTCCCGCCTGTCCGCCATGCGCAGCAGGATCTGCGGCGGGGCGACCGCATAGCCGAGGCGAATGCCGGGGGCCAGCAGCTTCGACAACGAGCCGAGATAGATGATGGGCAGGTCTTCATCGGTTCTTGCGGCCAGCGGCAGGATCGGCCGCCCGTCGAAACGGTATTCGTTGTCGTAGTCGTCCTCGATGATGAGCAGGCCATACCGCCGGGCAACGTCCATCAGCCGCATCCGCCGCGCCGCGCCCAGCGTTGCCGTCGTCGGATATTGATGATGCGGCGTGACGTAGACGGCGCGGAGGCTGGCATTCGTCTGTGCCAGCGTCTCCAGGAGATTGACGTCTATGCCATGCGCATCGACCGGAACGCCGACGACATCCGCACCGGCGGCCCGGAAAGCGGCCCAGGCGAGAGGATAGCCGGGGCTCTCCACCGCAATGGCAATGCCGGGCTCCGCGACAGCGGAAGCGGCAAGAAACAAGCCCATCTGGCTGCCCCGCGTCACCATGATGTCGGCTGCTGTCGCCGTCAGCCCGCGTTCGTCACGCAGGTAGTGCGAAAGGGCATCCCGCAAGGCTGCATTGCCCCGAGGATCGCCATAGGCGCTACCGGAAACGAAGGCGGTGCTGTTGAGCGCGCGGCGGATCGCCTGCCCAAAGGCTGTCGTGGGGACGAGGCGGACGTCGGGATAGCCGTCGGACAGGCGGAGGATGCCGGGAGCAGCCGGCCGGGCCAGCCCGGTAACAACACCCTGCGGCGGGGGGGCGCGCGGCGGCATCGCCATGTCGGGCAGATCCATCGCCACGAATGTCCCGCGGGAAGGCTCCGTTACCAGCCAGCCCTGCATGGCCAGTTCATGATAGGCAGCATCAACGGTGTTGCGATTGAGCTTCAGGTTCTTTGAAAGCGCGCGCGTTCCCGGCAGGGGCGCCCCGGGCTTCAGCCGGCCACGCTCGATCTCGTTGATGATCGTCCGCACCAAAGCCAGGAACACCGGCTCGCGGCCCTCCGGTTTGACCTCGATGGCAAGCACCGTTCCTTTTCCCATTCGGCCTATCTACTCTTGCTGCGCTCAGGACGGAACTTAGGCGTTGCCCATGGTCTCCAGCAAGCCGGCACGGACAATAAGGCAGAAATTGGTGAAGCTTTCCATCGCTTTCCCACAGTGCGGCCGCACAATCGACAGTGTGCCTGGTAAATACACCAGAACAGGGCCCAGCAAACACATTCATAACTTCAGCCTATATATCCGGTAAGCAGAATGTCTTTTTAGTTTCCCCTCGACGGCTCTAGTAATCCTACCCGGTCGGCCGACCAAAACCCAATTTTTGGAAGGTGAAACACATGTCAAAGCTGACAACGTCGTTCGGCGCTCCGGTTGCCGACGACAACAACATCCTTACGGCAGGCCCTCGCGGGCCGCAGCTTCTACAGGATGTCTGGTTCCTGGAGAAGCTCGCACATTTCGACCGGGAGGTGATTCCCGAGCGTCGCATGCATGCCAAGGGGGCCGGCGCTTTCGGCACCTTCACGGTCACGAAGGACATCTCGAAATACACCCGCGCAAAGCTGTTCTCGCAGATCGGCAAGACGACGCCGATGTTCGCACGCTTCTCGACGGTTGCCGGCGAGCGCGGCGCCGCGGATGCCGAGCGGGATATCCGCGGCTTTGCCCTGAAATTCTACACGGAGGAAGGAAACTGGGATCTGGTGGGCAACAACACGCCCGTGTTCTTCATGCACGATCCGCTCAAGTTCCCAGACCTGAACCATGCGGTCAAACGCGACCCGCGCACGGGCATGCGCAGTGCGGAAAATAACTGGGATTACTGGACGCTCCTGCCTGAGGCGCTGCATCAGGTCACGATCATCATGAGCGACCGGGGGATTCCGAAGAGCTGGCGGCACATGCACGGGTTTGGAACCCATACGTTCAGCTTCATCAACGCGCATCAGGAGCGCCACTGGGTCAAGTTCCATTTCCGCACGCAGCAGGGCATCCAGAACCTGACCGATGCAGAGGCAGCCAACCTGATCGGCCGCGACCGCGAAAGCAGCCAGCGCGATCTCTTCGACAGTATCGAAAACGGCGACTTTCCGCGCTGGTCGCTCTACATCCAGATCATGACGGAGGATGAAGCCAATGCGTGCGCCATCAATCCATTCGATCCGACAAAGGTCTGGCCGAAGGCGGACTATCCGCTCATCGAAGTCGGCGTCATGGAGCTCAACCGCAACCCGGAGAATTTCTTCGCCGAAGTCGAACAGGCGGCCTTCAGCCCAAGCACGATCGTACCCGGCATAGGCTTCTCGCCGGATCGGCTTCTTCAGGGCCGTCTGTTCTCCTATGGAGACACGCAGCGTTACCGGCTCGGCGTCAACTATTCCCAGATTCCCGTCAACGCGCCGCAGTGCCCCTTCAGCAGCTACCACCGTGACGGTGCGATGCGCGTCGACGGAAATGGCGGACGGCGCCTTTCCTACGAGCCGAACAGCCATGGCGCGTGGCAGCAGCAGCCCGATTTCTCCGAACCGCCGCTCAAGCTGCACGACGCCGCCTGGCGTTGGAACCATCGGGAAGACACCGACTATTATTCGCAGCCCGGCAACCTTTTCCGGAAAATGTCGGCGGAGCAGCAGACCGTTCTCTTCGAGAATACGGCGCGTGCCATCAACGGCGCATCCACGGCCGTGATCCAGCGCCACATCGACAACTGTAGCAAGGCGGATCCGGCCTATGGCGCCGGCGTGGCGGCCGCAATCACGGCACAGTCCCGCGCCTGATGCATTCGACAGGGCCGGGCACGCCCATGAAGGTGAGCCCGGCCTGCCATGTGAGCCCACGCCCTTCCCAAGTGGAAGGCTTGCGGGATGCCTCGCCATTCAGGCTGCGTCTTCTGCCTCCTTTGCAATCGCAGCGATGGTTTGTCCGAGGCTCAAAAACTCCGTTTTCCGCGGATCAGTCTGCCGCCATACGAGTGCGACCCGACGGGAATAGGCGGTGCCACGCATCGCCCGCCAGGTGACGGGGGCCGTCCTGTTCAGGGAGAGCGCCGGCAACAGCGTGCATCCTTCGCCGGCGGCGACCATGTATTTCAACGTTTCGATGCTCGTTGCCTGTCGTCTTCCGGGATCAATGAAGGAACAGGTGTCGAGCGCCTGATCCCGCAGACAGTGCCCTTCACTGAGGACGAGCCGTTCTCCCGCACCCAGATCCTCCCAACCCGGCCCGTCCGCATGTCCGGCGGGGTGTCCGTTCGGGCAGGCCAGATAGAACGGCTCGGTGAAGATATCGGTATGCTCGAGCGCGCCGGCGACCGGGAGGGAGAGGAGCACGGCATCGAGCTCCCCGGCCAGCAGCATTTCCGTGAGGTCCTTGGTCAATCCCTCGCTGAGAAGAAGGGTGGTATCGGGATATGCCTGCCGGAGCGCCCCGATGATGCGCGGAAACAGATAGGGGCCGAGTGTCGAAATGGCTGCCAGCTTCAGCTCGTGCCCGAATGGTTGCTCCGAACGAACCGCCATGTTCGTCAGGATCGATGCTTCCTCCAGCACCCGGCGCGCCTGCCGGATGAAGTCCTGCCCCGAAGACGTGATGAGGATGCGTCTGGTCGTGCGCTCGAAAATGTTGATCCCGACGAAATTCTCGACTTTCCGGACCTGCGAGGACAGCGCGGGCTGTGAGACCCCGCACTGCGCGGCGGCCTTCCCGAAACTGCCGCGATCAGCGATCGACACGATATATTCGAGGTCGCGAAGGGAGATTCCCGAGAAATTCATATGCCTACCTGTAGCGCCATACTTCACCCGCAGCGACCAATGACAGGTTCCACTGCTTCGCAGCGACAATCGGCATTAAATCGGAAAGCAGCGAGTGCCGGATCGAAGCGGGCCGATAGGCCGGTTTGCCTTCATTCCGGCGCGGCCGGAGCAGATTCCCGTGCACCTGCCGGCCGGTGGCCAAAGTCTACACCCGTCCTGATATGCCAACGCGACAATCAAAAAAATGAATCTCCATGGAATAAGCCGCCACGTCCCTCGTTGCTCCACCGCAACAGGGCAATCGTGCCTGCGTATAAAGGAGCTTCGAGATGGTCACGAAACGTGGAAACGACGATGACAACCGGATGTTTGGCACGAGCCAGCAGGATTATCTCTACGGCCGTTCGGGCGACGACGCACTCTACGGTTATGACGGCGACGATTTTCTCTATGGCGAGGAAGGCAACGACCGCATCGACGCAGGTGGCGGCCACAACCAGGTCCGCGGTGGGGCGGGCAACGACCGCATCGTTTCGGGAAACGGCAATGACAAGCTGTGGGGCGGTGAGGGCGACGATGTCCTGCATGCCGGCAACGGCAACAACTGGCTGAGCCTGGCCGAAGGCAACGACCACGCCGTTGCCGGCAAGGGCAACGACGATATCAGTGGCGGCGAGGGCAATGACGTGATCCGCGCCGGGGCCGGAAACGACAAGCTCTACGGCGGCGAGGGGGACGACAAGCTCCTAGGCCAGGCCGGCAACGACCGCATCATCGCCCATGAGGGCAATGACGTCCTCAACGGCGGCAGCGGAAACGACACGATGACCGGGGGCGAGGGCGCCGACATCTTCGTCTTCAACGGCGGCCGCGACATCGTCACCGACTTCGAGAACGGCGACGACCGTATCGACGTCTCCTACTACAACAGCTTCGACAGCTATGCCGATATCCGCGACGCGGCCAAGCAATCCGGCAACGACGTCGTCATCCAGGCAGGCGACGACCATCTCGTCATCGAGGACACGCTGCTCGGCGAGCTCTCCCGGGACGACTTCATCTGGTAAAAGTGCATTCGCACCGGCACGTAACATCCACGCGCCGGGCCTGCCTGCAGCCGGGATCGGCAGAAATCCGGCATTCAAGCCCGGATTGAAATGCGAGGATGTCAGGGCCCAGGGCACTGACCCCCCGCGCTAATCCGGGCCCGATGCCGTGCCATTTCCAGGGCCGGGATCTGCCTGTCCGTGATGATGCCGTGTGAGTTCGGCCTGCGCCCTGACGACCGCCGCCGTGACAGCGAGGCGCGTGCCGTCCTCGAAGGTCAGCGTGAGACGGTATGACGGAGGCGCCTCTCCAGTCACCCGGTCGGCGAGGAGAAGGCGAAGGCCTGTCGGTTTCATGCGCAGTTCCGCATGGGCAGGGATCGGGACAAACTCTTCAGCCGCCACCATGCCTTCCGGCGAAGGAAGAACCGCGACGGACCGGAACGCCTCGCTTGCGACGCCGATGAGGCGCTTTTCTACGCTCGTTCCGTTCCAGATCGTCAGGAACCCCTCCGCCCTACCAGACGCGGCGTCGGCAACAAGGAGTTCCGCGTGTTCGACCACCAGGCTTGCGGGCGGGTTTTCATGGGGAAACCGCCCGGTCGCCGCATCGGCCGGGAGGGTCGGTGACAGGGAAACGAGAACCCCTGCTGCCACCATTTTCAAGCGCATGTCTTGCGTCTCCAGCTCCAACCATCGAGCCGTTATAGGCGGCTTCGCGTCACAATAGCGGCGGCCGCCGGCGCCGATATGCGGCATTTGGCCACCACCTTGCTGCACGACGCCCTCTGACCAGCCCACTCACGGCACGGTTGACGACAGCCGGAACCCGCGCCAGTTTCCGTCAATGCCGTCACGAACGGGAACGGGGATATCGAGACCATGAGCAGTGATACCGGGCATCCCCATTCGGACGGCGACCACGATCATGCAACCGAGGTGACGCAATCGAACGAGCGGCGGATCCGCCTCGTCTTCATCCTCACTGCCAGCTACGCCCTCGTGCAGGCCGTCGGAGGCTGGCTTGCGGGGTCACTCGCCCTGATCGCGGACGCCGGACACATGGTCTCGGATTCGGCAGCCCTCCTGCTGGCCTTGATCGCCTATCGTGTCGCGCGCTGGCCGGTCGATGCGCAGCGGACCTACGGGTTTCACCGCGTGCGGGTTCTTGCCGCCCTCGCCAACGGCGCGACACTGCTCCTGCTGGTGGTCTGGATCGCGTGGGAGGCCGTCCAGCGGATCAACGAGCCTGCGGAAATCCTCGCCGGCCCCATGCTTGTCGTCGCGGCCATCGGCCTTCTGGTGAACCTGATCGGCGCCTATGCCTTGTGGTCGGGCAACAGCAGCGACAGCAATTTGCGCGGGGCGCTTCTGCACGTCATCGGCGACCTGTTGGGATCGGTCGGCGCGATCGCGGCCGCGGTCGGCATCATGTTGACCGGCTGGAGTGTGCTCGATCCGATCCTGTCGGTGCTCGTCGCCGGCCTCGTCATCCGGTCGGCCTGGGGGCTCGTTTCCGATTCCATCCGCGTCCTCCTGCAGGCAACGCCGAAAGGCATCCGTGCGGACGAGATAGAAGCAGGCTTGCGGAGCCTTCCGGACGTATCCGAAGCCGGCCACTTTCATGCCTGGACGCTGACCGACGAGAGCATCGTCGCAACCGTCCATGTCAGTCCCGCCGAGGGCGTCGATCCCTTATCCCTGCCGCCGGTGGTCTCTGCCTGGCTCAAGGCGAAGGCCGACATCGATCATGTCACGGTGCAGGTCGATCCGCCGGGTGCGCTTGTCGCCCGGCACGAATGACCGGATCACGCCATCAGCCGTCCCATCCAAATCGGTTCTCGTCGAACGTCGTCTGCTGGTCGGCGGGCTGGGCCTGTCGCCCCAGCGGCTGCCGGATGTCCTCAGCGCTTGCCACGATCCGCCGCAGGCTGGACGGAAGGCGCAGCTGCTCCAGTTCCTTGGCTGGCGCCAGCGCCCAGTCGAAGAGCGTCGCTTCGGAAACAGCCCATTCCGCCTGCGTGCCGGAAGGGCCTGAACCCGTGAGGCTGGACTCGGCGGCAGTCGGCTGCCGCAGAAGGCCCGTGCCCTGCGCGACCCTGAAGGATGCAGACGGAACGAACGCAGCGGTGTTCACAGGCAGCGCGCGCTCGACGGCTGCAGCCCGGAACGTCGGGAGAGGAGCGGTAATCGTCGCAAGGTCGAAGAACGGCGGTTCCTCGGCAACCATCTGGCGCGTGGTCTGCAGCTCGAGTGCCTCTTCGGCCCGGCCTTTGCGGGTCGGTAGCATGGCGGTGAGCAGCGTGTTTTCGGACGCCGCGGCCTCGCCCTTGAATTTCGATTTTCCGGCGGTGCTGGCGGCGATGACGGATGTCGCCTTGACCCGCCGCTTGTAGTCCGCCATCGCCAGATCATAACCCGGCAGAGCTCGGCCGTCGGCAGGCAGATGCAGCGTCTTGCCGTTCGGGAAAATGCGCGCCAGCTCCTGGCGCGACATCCGCGGCCAGGCCCGGACACGGCCGACATCGAGATGCACGAAGGGCGAGCCGGAGGTCGGGTAGTAGCCGACGCCACCGATCTGCAGCTGCATGGCGACCTCCCGCAGCCTCGCAAGCTTGACGCCGGGAATGTAGAAATCCATCGCCTTGCCGAGCGTGTGCTGGCTGTTCTTTGCGACGCCCGTATTGCGCGAGCGGCCGCGCAGCATGTTGTTGGTGGCCGGCGAACGATAGGCCGAGACGATGTTGACGTAATCCTTAGCGCCGGTGCGCTGATAGACTTCCCAGACCAGATCCAGCAGGCGCGGATCCATGCGGGCCGGTTCGTTCCGGCGCCAGTCGCGCAGAAGGCGGTTGACCTGTGCGAGCCCCTTCGGGTCGTACTTGCCATTGCGCTTGTAGGTGATCGTCGCACGCTCGCCGGTATGGGTGAAGAACAGCTTGAGCGAGCGGACTTCTGCAAAGGCGGCGGAGGGAGCAGCGGTCAAAGCCGTGGCGGCGGCGATCGCACCTGCCTGTACAGCCCGGCGCGTGGCCTTGCCAAAACCATTCCTTGCGACGGCATGCAAGGCGTTCGCCCAGGACGCGGGCAACAAATACTCGAACACGACACGTTCCAATCAAACGAGATACAGTCATCGAAAGCGGATGACGGCGCTCAGGCACCGACAGCGATTATGGTCAATGAAGGGTTAAAAACCCGTTGATGGCAGTAGCCCATGCCCCAACCCTGCCCGGGCGCCTGCCACGCAGGGCCCAGGCAGTGCCCGGGCGGAGGCCGCCGGCGCGCGCAATGGCGCCGGCAACGCGGGGGCACTGCCCCTGGCCGAAGAGGTTCCGAGGCCAGGCAGCACCTGTCGCCCCTAAGCAATCACCACGACCCGGGCTCCCACGGGAACCCGCTCGTAAAGGTCTTCGACGTGGTCGTTGACCATCCGGATGCAGCCATTCGAAACGGCCTTGCCGATGGTCCAGGGCTCGGTGGTGCCATGGATCCGGTAGAGCGTATCGCGCCCGTCGCGAAACAGGTAGAGGGCCCTGGAGCCAAGCGGGTTCTTCGGTCCGCCCGGAACGCCCCCGGCATAGCGGGCATATTTCTTCGGGTTGCGCCGGATCATGTTGTCGGTCGGGCGCCAGCTTGGCCACTTTGCCTTGCGGCCGACAGTCGCCGAACCGGAAAAGGCCAGCCCGGCGCGGCCGACGCCGACCCCATAGCGACGTGCAAAGCCATCGTCTTCGATGAGGTAAAGGTAGCGGTCCTGCGGCACCACCACGATGGTGCCGGCGTCTTCCGGATAGGGAGAGCTCACCAGCTGCGGCAGGAACCGCGCGTCGATCTCGATCGCACGCTTCTTTCCCTCGGCAAGGGCAAGCGTTGGCGAGGCAAGCAGCGCGAGGGCGGCAAGGCTGAAGCTTCGCCGGTCAAGGCGCACCGCTAAGGGATCGATGTCGGAGGGGAAGAGACGTCTCATGGAAATCATCCTTGCTGCGGGCAGGGCGCCTCTGGCGGCCATCTGTCGCCCGCGATCAAAAGGGGAAATACGGTGAAGCGGGACAGGCCCACCGGTCACCATGCGGCCGGCTCCGGAAAGCACGTCGTCCGCAATCGGCCGGCAAGGCGCTGTTGTATCAAGCCACGCGGGGAGGAGGCAGGATCAGCAGGACGGGACCCGGCACCCGCGGGTCGGAAGCCCGATCGGGCCGGAGGCGATAGACGGGAGCGGTTCCTGGCCAGTGCCATTCGACGAGCCAGCTGCAGGCTTCATGACAGCTGTCCGCCGGGGTCGGGTGATCGGGCAGGCCGTTCTCGAGATCTACCGTCGTCAGGCTCACCGCAAGTTGCAGCGGCTCGAACGACGGATGGCTGCGGACGGCGGCCGACGCGGTTGTGCTGATGCAGACGACCAGCGACATCAGCAGGATGACGATCAATCTCATAACTGCGCGGTGCGGCATGCCCGTAACGCCCGAATAGCTCCGACCTCGAAGGATAATGTCGCGGCATTGTGCTTAACAAGCCGTTAGCAGGGGCAATTTCCATGCAGTTTCCAGCCTTTGCAGGATTCTCGAAAATGCGCGCTTTCGCGCACTTGCAGCTCAAGCAGCTAGAGGTTTTATGATCCGGCTCCCTTGATTTGGAGGCAACATGGACAGACGGCAATTTCTGGGATCGACCGTAGCAGGACTGGGCTTGCTGGCGGCAAGCCGCGTGATGGCACAGGGCACCGGCACGGCGGCGGTACCCGACCTTATGCAACCCGGCCCCTTGCCGGAGCGGATCCTCGGGCGCGACGATGCGCCCGTCACCGTCATTGAATATGCCTCGATGACCTGCGGTCACTGCGCCAACTTCCATCTCACAGTCTGGCCCGCCTTCAAGGCGGAGTTCGTCGATACCGGCAAGGTCCGGTTCATCCTGCGCGAGTTCCCCTTCGACCCGCGATCGACCGCCGCCTTCATGCTCGCCCGCTGCGTGGGCGACGACAAATGGTATCCGACGGTCGATCTGCTCTTCCGCAACCAACCGCGCTGGGCGCGGGCGGAGGACGGGAAAGCGGGCTTCCTCTCGGTGCTTTCGATGACGGGCCTGAAGGAAACCGACCTTGAGGCCTGTCTTGGCGACCAGGCGCTGCTCGACAAGGTGAACGCCGTTGCCGCGCGGGGCCAGGAACTCGGCGTGGATTCGACACCGACCTTCTTCATAAATGGCCAGAAACTCACCGGCGTCATGCCGATCGAGCAGATGCGCTCCATCATCGAGCCCCTCGTTGCGGGAGCAGGCAAATGACCATCAGACATATCAGGAATGCCCTTCTCGCAGGGCTCATTCTGGCTGCTGCCCCAGCCTTCGCCGAGGAACGGGCGGACCAGGTTGCGGCCCGCGTCGGGGATACGGAAATTCTGGAATCCGATGTCGCGTTCGCAACCTCGTTCCTCGGCGATCCCAACCCCGAGGCGACACCGGAGGCCAGGAAATCGGCTGTCGTCGATGCGCTGATCGACCTCAAGGTGGTTTCGGATGCCGCGCTGCGCGAGGGCACGGAGAACGACGAGACGTTCAAGCGCCAGATGGCGTTTCTCCGCCAGCAGGCTTTGAGGCAGGCCTATCTGACCAAGGCCGCCGCGGCCGCCGTGACGGAAGACGCGGTGCGCAAGGCCTATGACGAGCGTGTCGCCGCGATGCCGGTGGTCGAGGAGGTGCGCGTGCGGCACATCCTGACCAAAGATCAGGCCAGCGCGGACACGGCAATCCGGGAGATTGCCGGGGGAACGCCGTTCGAAGAGGTGGCAGGACGCGCCTCGATGGACGACGCATCCAAAAGCAAGGGCGGGGACCTCGGTTTTCTGACGGCCGAGCAGCTTCCGCCGGAACTGGGGACCGCCATTGCGGCGATGAAGGCCGGCGAGACGTCCGCCAAACCCGTCGCAACGCCCTTCGGCCTTCACGTCCTGAAGCTGGAAGAGCGGCGCAAGCGCGAACCGCCTGCTTTCGAAACCGTGTCGGCGGAGCTGCGGCGCGGCATGGAGACCCAGGCCGTGGGCAAGATCATCGCCGACCTGAAGGCCAGCGCGCGCATCGAGAAGCTCGTTCCCGACGTCGCCATGCCCCAAGCATCCGACGATGGGCACGACCATGGTGCCAACTGAGGCGGCGAACCGGACGACCGATGCTGCGCGCCAGCATAGGGTTCGGCGCCGGAACCGGATCATGCTGCTCATCCTGTCCAGTTTCGTCCTGGTCGTGACGGCCTACAGCGCACTCCATATCCGCGGTGAAATCGAGATGTCGGCGCCGACAGGCGCTGCAAAACCATGATGCAGACGTCAACAGAACGGAAAGACATGAAAGATCGGGCTTCCACGCTATCCAGACGGGTTCTCCTCCTGGGTATGCTGTCATCGACCCTCACGGCCTGTTCCACCCTCTCTCCCGCCGGCATCACGAGCATCACGCCCAGCACCGCCCGGCGCCCCATGGGGCTGCCGAGCGAAGAGGAACTGGCGACACGCTATGCCGGCCTGGAGGATGGCGGTCACACGTTGCCCGCCGTTCCCTATCAACAGATCGACCCGAAATTCTATCGTCAGCGGGTAGTGAACATGACGGGCGAGCCTGCAGGCACCGTCGTGGTCGATACCAGCTCGAAGTTTCTCTATGTCGTGGAGCCCGGCGGCACGGCCATGCGATACGGGGTGGGGCTCGGCCGGGCCGGCTTTGCCTGGGAAGGCGAAGGGGTCGTCCAGTGGCGCCAGAAATGGCCACACTGGAAGCCGCCGGCCGAAATGATTGCGCGCCAGCCCGAGCTGGCAAAATTCTCCGTCGAAAACGGCGGACAGCCGCCCGGACCGAACAACGCGCTCGGCGCCCGCGCCCTTTATATCTTCCAGAATGGCGAAGACACGCTGTACCGCCTGCACGGCACCCGCGAGTGGAGCTCCATCGGCAAGTCCGTCTCCTCCGGCTGCGTACGGCTGATCAATCAGGATGTCATCGACCTCTATACCCGGGTGCCCTCGAAGGCGCGCATCGTCGTGCGCTGAAGCCCGGTGACAGGGCAGAGCGCATACCCTTGCGAGTCCACCTCATTTATGCGAATGATTTGCAATAGCATTCGCAACTATTGGATCGGATCATGGATACGCGTCGGGAAGGTTGGCTGCATGCGGGCGGGGAGGTCTCCCTGTCCGACGTTCATCGCTCTATCCCGGTCAGAAAGGATGCATCGACGCTCCGGCGTGCGCTTGCGTTTTTCGGACCAGGATATCTCGTCGCCGTCGGCTACATGGACCCGGGCAACTGGGCGACCTCGCTCGCCGGCGGATCGCGCTTCGGCTACACGCTGCTTGTCGTGGCCCTTGTGTCCAACATCATGGCGATCGTACTGCAATCGCTGTGCGCGCGACTGGCGATCGCCTCGGGACGCGACCTGGCGCAGGCATGCCGCGACGCCTTTTCCCGCCCCGTGGCGATCGGCCTCTGGCTTCTGGCAGAAATCGCCATCATCGCCACCGATATTGCCGAGGTCATCGGCACGGCGATCGGCCTCAACCTGATCTTCGGCATCCCGCTGGAACTCGGCGTCGTCATCACCGCGCTGGACGTGTTCCTGATCCTCTACCTGCAGCGCCTCGGCTTCCGCTGGCTCGAAGCCTTCGTCATCGTCCTGCTCGGCGTCATCGCCGTCTGCTTCGCCATCCAGATCGGCCTTGCGGATCCCGACTGGGGCGAGGTCATCCGCGGCTTCGCGCCGACGACCGAGATCGTCACCAATCCCGACATGCTCTACCTCGCGCTGGGCATTCTGGGAGCGACCGTCATGCCGCACAATCTCTATCTGCATTCCGGGATCGTCCAGACGCGCGCCTATGGCGAGACGCTTGCCGAGCGGCGCGAGGCGCTGAAGTTCGCGACGATCGATTCCACCGTGGCGCTGATGTTCGCGCTCCTGGTGAATGCCTCCATCCTGATCCTTGCCGCCGCAGCCTTTCACGCGACAGGCCGGACGGACATCGCCGAACTCGGCGAGGCGCACAATCTTTTGGCACCGCTTCTCGGCATCGCCCTCACCCCCACGCTCTTCGGCGTGGCACTTCTGTGCTGCGGCATCAACTCGACGGTGACCGCGACACTGGCGGGGCAGGTGGTCATGGAAGGGTTCCTGCGCATGCGCCTGGCCCCCTGGTTACGACGGTTGATCACGCGGGGGATTGCCATCATTCCGGCCGCCGGCGTGACCATTGCCTATGGCGACAGCGGGACGGCGCAGCTTCTCATCCTCACGCAGGTCGTCCTCAGCCTCCAGCTTTCCTTCGCCGTGTTTCCGCTCGTGATGTTCACCGCCGATCGCCGGAAAATGGGAGCGCTCGTCGCACCACGCTGGTTGACGGCGCTCGCGCTCCTGATCGCGGTTGTCATCGCCGGGTTGAACGTCAAAATGCTGGTCGATTTCGTCCTTTAGGGTGACGGCGACCATGCCTTGCGATGGGACTCACTTGACCTGACCCTTGATTTCGGTGCGCAGGTCGATGGCCTTGTAGAATGCCGGATTGATGCGAAGCGCCTGCTCCAGATCCGATAGCGCCTGGGCGAGATCGTTCTTCTTCACGAAGATTGCGGCGCGGCCGTAATAGGTCTCCTCGTCCGCCTGTTTCATCGTGATAGCCGTGTCGAAGTCGGTGATCGCCTCGTCATATCGGCCAAGATCGAAAAGCACGATACCGCGATTGTGCCGAGCGTTTCTATGCTTCGGATCCAGTTTCAGCGCCGACTCGAGGTCGGCAAAGGCTTCCTTCAGCTTGCCGTCACGGCGATAAGCCTCCGCGCGGTTGTTGTAGGCGTCGGCATTGTCGGGATTGAGGGAAAGGGCCGCGTCGAGATCCGCATAGGCCCGTTCGAATTCGCCGAGGCGATGGAGGACGAAGCCGCGTGCCGACAGTGCCTTGTCGTCCTTCGGATTGATCGCCAGTACTTTGTCGAAACTCGCCACGGCCAGCTTGGCCTCGCCGGTCTCCGCCTGGGCGACACCGAGATTGCGCAGGGAATCGATACGAGTTGGATCGAGTTCGAGGGCGCGCTTGAAATCGGCGAGCGCCGATGCGTAATCCCGCTTCCGCAGATAGGCGACCCCACGCATGTCGTAATAGGCCGGCTGCTTGTCATCGAAACGGATGGCCTCGCCGAGATCCGCAATGCCGGCATCGATCTCCCCCATCTCGATACGGGTAGAGCCACGGCTCTGGAAACTCTCGGCCCGCTTCGGTTCGATCAGGAGTGCCCGGTCGTAATCGGCGATGGCGCGCACAAAATCGCCCTTCATCGCATGGGCGGAACCACGGGAATTGTAGGAATTGGCCGTCGGCTTGCGCAGGATCGCCTCGTTGAAATCGGCAATAGCCTTGTCGAGCGCGCCGGTCCGCACATGGGCAACGCCGCGGTTCTGGTAAGTGTCCGCCCGGTTGGGGTCGATCCGCAACGCTTCATCGAAATCGGCGATCGCCTTCGGAAAGTCACCGAGAAACAGATAGGCCATGCCGCGATTGTGACGCGCAGTCTCGCTGGCGGGGAGCAGCGACACGACGGCGTCAAAATCGGCGACCGCCCGATCGGGCTGGCCCATCCTGAGATGCAGCTGGCCGCGCTCATTGAAGGCAACGGCGTTCTTTGGGTCGAGACGAATGGAGCGGTCGAGGTCCTCCAGCGACTGGCCGGAGGCCGTCGCACCGGCGTTCTGTTGCGCCTGCACGACCGTTGGCGAAAGAGCGATACAGATGGCGATCGCACCGACGAGAGCTTTCATGCCGACACCTCCTTTTACGGCAAGTCACGCGGATCACCAGCCGCCCCACCTGACGATCCGAACGGAAGGTAGGGCAGGGCATGCCGTTTCGCCATAGCAGGCGGGCAACGGTGCAGCAGTAAAATCCGGCAGGGACATTTGCGGTACAGGAATGCATGGACGCAGAAAGAACGCCGCCTGTTTGCAGGCGGCGCTAGGGTTCCGGACTGTACCAAAGGTGCCCTTCGATCCTCCGCAGTATCGGCCCCGGCCATCATGGGTTCCCCCTGTCCGGCTGGGGCGTTCGACCTCACATTTCGAAGTCGCCGCCATCCTCATCCTCGGCGGGCTCCTCCGCGGCAGCGGGCTGGGCTGCCTGTGCCTCATCGCCACCGAGCATGCCCATGATGGCATTGCCGAGCAGGACGCCGCCGGCGACGCCCATGGCCGTCTGCGCGGCGCCGGCAAGAAAGCCGCCGCCAGCACGGCCCTGCATCGGCATTGCACCGGCATTCTGACCCCAGGGGGATTGCTGCGGCGCGGCGGGGCGCATGGCGGCCGGCTGCGGCCGCGCATTTCCACCGAAAAGGCCAGACAGGAGCCCACCGCGCTGCGCCGGGCTGTTGACAGCCTGATATTCAAGCTCCTCGATCCGCCGCTGTGCGGCTTCCAGCGCCTGCTCCTGCACGACGATCGTCTGGGCCATGAAGTAGGGCGCGCCGGGCTGCTGGCCCACCCTGTCCTGAATGAAGCGATCGGCGTCGGCGTCGCGGGGGCCGGCCTGGCGTTCGACAGCGGCGAGTTTGCTGAACAGGCCTTCGATAGCCTGCTGGTCGTTGCGGTCCATTATGTGATCCTTTCGATGCGCATCTGTGCTTGGCGGACAGAATGATGCCTGCCCGTCATGTCGCCATCGGCCGGAAGGCTTCAAACCTGCCCGGCACAAGGCTCCATGTGCGCGGTATACGAACGGACCCTGCCGGCGCTTCCGGACTTCACGAAAAGTTCAAGGGGTCAGGACGTGCCGGCGTCAAACCGGCACGCCTTTGGCAACGGGCCTTAGTGGCTCGCGCCGGATCCCCCGGCAGCGACGATCGCGAAGGGTTGTCCTTCGACGGCAATGGTGCGGGTCTCCTTCAGCGTCTCGGAATCGACAAGCCGCACAAGGCTCTTGCGTGGATCAGTGATGGCAATGTGGTCCCCGGCGACCGCAAGACGCGGGCGCGGATCACGCCAATGCCCATCCTTGCTGTAGGGCTCGGTGACGGTTTCGGACTTGGTGATCACGCCATCCACGACGTCGAGAAGGTGAAGCCTGCCGTCCTCGGTCAGGATGTAGCCGTTCCGCGGCTTGGCCGGATCAAGGGTGAAATCGACCCGCCGAAGCGGCAGCTCGACTAGACGGTAGGGTTGCTTGGCATCGGCGTCGATGAGGACAACCTTGTCGTCGCCGTAGTTGCCCAGGAAGAACTGCATGGACGTGCCGCCGAGCAGGGTCGAGACCTTGCCTTCCGGCAGCGTGTCGCCATAGGCGAGCATATCGAGTTTCGGGCCATCCATGCCACCCGGGCGGGCAACGAGCACACCTTCCGCGCAGCCGAACGCCACCAGGCGTGCCGAGGTCGCCTCACCGTGCAATCCCGTGCAGGTCGCGACGTCACCCACCTGCTTGCCATCCCCGTCCAGCACGCGAAGGCCAAGGCGGGGCGGCAGCTCCCCCTCCTTCACCGACGCTTCCATGTTCGGCACGGAAACAAGCAGATGATTGCCCATCGGCACCGCAACACCATGGTGTGCTGCTGTCGTGTCGTAGGGCTTCAGGTCCGCCTTGCCCTCCAGCAGCGCACTTTCCCTGACGAAATCGAACTTGCCGCCGCGGTCGTAGAAGATCGCGAGATCGTCGCCATGCGCCACCACATGGCCGGGCTTCTCGCCGCTGATCGTCGTCGAAAGGAGTTTGGGCTCCTTGATCTCGATGTCCCGGTGTTCGCCATGGTCAGAAAGCGCAATGCCGGTGTCGATAACCTGAACCATGTTCTGATCGCCCTGTACGGCAAAGACGGTGCGCCCTGTCGCACTTAGCGAAAGCGCCGCATAGCCCTTGAGGTCAAAACGGCCGATTTCCTTGTCGGAGCCCAGATCGATGGCGCGAACCACGGGCTGGGTATGGTCGGCGACAAACAGCCGCCAGGTCTCGCGCTGCTCCTCATCCGCATGGGCGGCGTAGGGAAGGGCGAGGGTCGCAAGGATGGTGGTGGCGAGAAAGGCGCCGGAACTGGAGCGGGACATAGGGTCTCCTTTTAATGTAATAACGTAACGTAGTTTTGTTATAGCGTAACATCGCCTGTGTCCAGCGTTCCGTGGCTCTTCCTGTTGGAGAACGGCAGGGAAGCCCTTGCCTGTCCGATGGCTGCCTGAAAGCGCTGGCAAGCGCTACGTGGTCGCCAGCTGATCCAACAGCTTTCGGGCGACGGGATCGAGCGGTCGGGACTGATGAACGCACAACAGCAGGCGACGCGTTGCCCAGGGTGCGCTCAGCCGGACGCAGCGGATCGGCAGGGTGCGCCGGTAGCGCCGGGCCGCAACGTCCGGAAGAATGCCGACCCCGGCACCGGCGGCCACAAGGCGGCAGATCCCTTCGAAGGTTCGCAGACGGATGCGCATGCGGAGCTTCTGCCCGATCCGAAGGGCCTGCTGATCGATATGGTCCTGCAGTGCACCGGCAAAGCCGATATGGGCCTCGCCGAGCATGTCCGGAAAGGCGATCTGTTTGTGCGTTGCCAGCGGGTGGTCCTGCGGCAGCACCGCGACGAGGCGGTCCACGGCGAAAGGAAATGTCGAAAGCGGACCGGCGTCGACGGCATCGGAGACGATGCCGATCTCGGCCAGCCCCCGTGCCACCGCAACCACGGTGTCCCGACTTGGCCGTTCGGAAAGGTCGATATCCACCCGGGGATGGGCCGCAAGCCACGGGGCGAGGCGTTCTGGCAGGAACTCCATCATCGCGGCCGTGTTGGCGAGAACCCGGATCGTCGCCCTCAGCCCGCGCGCATGCTCGGACATGTCCGCATGCATGGTGCCGACCTGGTGCAGCACGAGACGGGCGTGGTGCGCCAGCGTTTCCCCGGCACGGGTCGGCGTCACGCCGCGGCGGCCGCGTTCAAGAAGCAGCACCCCGCCCGAGGCTTCCATATCCCGCAGCCGCTCGCTTGCCGCCGCGACCGAAAGGTTTGCGGCAAGGGCGCCGTGCGTGATGCTGCCGGCCTCGACGATGGCCAGGAAGAGGCGAAGATCGGCTAGGTCAAAGCGCATGTCCGAAGCGTAACACGGATTGTACCTTCGGAAAAACCGGAGGCTGGCGCTGGACCTTCCGGCTTGCGCACCGGGCATGCCCGGACCTAGCTCTCCACATGGACAAGACCGAAATCATCATCGTCGCCGCAACCTTCTTCCTTGCCGGCATCGTCAAGGGCGTCACCGGCATGGGCCTGCCAACCGTCGCGATGGGCGTGCTTGGCGCCCTCATCTCGCCGTTGAGCGCCGCAGCCCTGCTGCTCGTCCCGTCCTTCGTCACCAATCTCTGGCAATTGCTCGCCGGCCCCGGTTTCACGGCCGTCCTTCGCTCCTTGTGGCCGATGATGGCGATGCTTGTCATCGGAACGTTCCTCGGCGCCGGCCTGCTTGCCGGCGGCGACACCAACCGGTCCACCGCAGTGCTCGGCCTCACCCTCGTGGCCTATGTTCTCTATTCCCTTTGCGCCGGGCCAAAACACGTGCCGCGGTCGTGGCAGGCCGTCGCCTCGCCGCTCGTCGGCCTTGCGACCGGCATCTTGACGGGCGCGACCGGCGTGTTCGTCATACCGGCGGTGCCTTACCTCCAGTCCCTGGGCCTCGGCAGAGACGCACTGATCCAGGCGCTCGGCCTTTCCTTCACGGTCTCGACGATTGCCCTTGCCCTCGCGCTCGGTCTGCACGGCGCGCTGCCGGCCGGTAGCCTGCTGCCTTCGCTCCTCGCCGTCGCGCCCGCCCTGGCCGGCATGGGGATAGGACAGGGGATCCGGCGGCACATCCACCCGGCAACCTTCCGCCGGGGTTTCCTTGTCTGCCTGCTTTTGCTGGGTTGCGAGATGGCACTCCGGCCATTCCGGTGACGAGGCCTCTTTCTACCGCGCTTGTGGCGGCACGATGTGGCGACGGTTGATACTTGCCGGGCGCCCCTTGATGGACAGGGTGGTGTCGCGCTTTTCGCGCTTGGCAACAACCTTGCCCTTCGAGACGACGCAGAGTCGCTCGGCACGCAGGCGCACTGCCTCGATGGGATTGCCCGCATCGAGCACGACAAGGCTTGCCGATTTGCCGACGGCGAGGCCGAGGTGATCGAGGCCCATGATCTCGGCATTGACCCGCGTCACCATGTCGAAGCAGGCGCGCATGTCCACGGGCGACGACATCTGGGCGACGTGCAGTCCCATGAAGGCGACATCCAGCATGTCGGCAGTGCCGAGCGAATACCAGGGGTCGAGCACGCAGTCCTGACCCCAGCCGACACGGATGCCGGCCTTCAACATCTCCGGCACGCGCGTCATGCCGCGACGCTTCGGGTAGGTGTCATGCCGGCCCTGCAGCATGATGTTGATGAGCGGGTTGGGAATCGCCGACACACCCGCCTCGGCGATCAGCGGCAGCAGCTTCGAGACGTAGTAATTGTCCATCGAGTGCATCGAGGTGAGATGCGAGCCGGCCACCCGGCCCTGCAGGCCAAGGCGCTGGGTCTCGTAGGCGAGCTGCTCGATGTGGCGGGAGAGCGGATCGTCGGTCTCGTCACAATGCAGGTCGACCATCAGGCCGCGCTCGGCCGCGATCGCGCAGAGGTCGGTGACCGACCGCGTACCGTCCGCCATGGTGCGCTCGAAATGCGGGATGCCGCCGACGACATCGACGCCCATGTCGAGGGCGCGGATGGTGTTTTCACGCGCGTTGGGCGCGCGGTAGAGGCCGTCCTGCGGGAAGGCGACGAGCTGGAGGTCGATATAGGGCGCAATCTCACGCTTGACCTCGAGCAGGGCTTCCACGGCCAGCAGACGGTCGTCGCAGGTATCGACATGGGTGCGGATGGCGAGCAGGCCCATGGACACCGCCCAGTCGCAATAGGCAAGCGCACGCTCCTTGACGGCCTCGTGGGTCAGCAGCGGCTTGAGCTCCCCCCAGAGCGCAATGCCTTCGAGCAGCGTGCCCGAGGCGTTGATGCGCGGCAGCCCGTAGGAGAGCGTCGCATCCATATGGAAATGCGGATCGACAAACGGTTGGCTGACGAGATTGCCCGACGCATCAACGACACGGCCGGCTTCGGCGTCGATACGTGGCTCGATTGCGGCGATCACCTCGCCCTTGATGCCGATATCGGCGACGGTTCCGTCGGGCAGCGTGCCACCCTTGACGATCAGGTCGAAGCTCATCTTTCGCCTTTCTGGTATGGGATCATCAAAGCCTTGGGATAGGTGGCGCGCCGCGCCACCAGGATCAGCGCCAGGATCGACAGTGCATAGGGCATCATCAGGAAGACCTGGTAGGGCACGATGCCGCCCGATATCTGCTGCAGGCGGATCTGATAGGCGTCGAAGGCGGCAAACAGGATGGCGCCGACCAGCGCCTTGCCCGGCCGCCAGGAGCCGAAGACGACAAGCGCGATGCAGATCCAGCCGCGGCCGTTGATCATCTCGA
>VFQN01001719.1_pt1 | contig 35611 bp, 33 predicted proteins | sample 3512371 | NCBI WGS metagenome assembly VFQN01 (sample SAMN10412370, study PRJNA504923) | tailings metagenome | isolation source: Replicate 2 from Balatoc abandoned mine | place: Philippines: Itogon, Benguet | collected 2017-08-28 | reverse complement strand
GCGGCTGGTCGATGCCGATAAGGCGGAACCAGCGGCTCCAATGCGGCGGTTCGCTTGCCGAGCCTTCAAGGCCGCGGGTCACGGGGTGGCGTTTCCCGAGCTCGGTCAATCTGGGGTAAAAAGCCTGTTCGATGATGTCGCCGGTGGGCAGGCCCGGCAAGGCCGAGATCAGTGGTGTCTTGGCGATCGATTGCTCGCCGGCATATTCGGGTCCGGCAGCGATCAGGAGGGCGCCTCCCTTTTCGACATATTCGGCGATGTAGTCGTAATAAAGGATCGGCAGCACGTCGCGGTGCTGATAGCGGTCGAAGATGATCAGATCGAAATCGTGAATCTTCTCCACGAAGAGTTCCCTGGTCGGAAAGGCGATCAGCGAAAGCTCGTTGATCGGCGTGCCGTCCTGTTTCTCAGGCGGGCGCAGGATGGTGAAATGGACGAGATCGACCGACGCATCCGACTTGAGCAGGTTGCGCCAGGTCCGCTCGCCGGCGTGGGGCTCGCCTGAGACCAGCAGCACACGAAGGTTCTCGCGGATGCCGTCGACCAGGGCGATCGCGCGGTTGTTGATGTCGGTCAGTTCGCCCGGGACGTGGTCGATCGAAAGCTCCACGATGTTGCGGCCGGCGCCGGGGACGGTGATGGTGAGTGGCATCTCCTGACCGACCGCTGCGTGCTCCACGGACACCGGCTCGCCATTGATCGACACGCGGACATCGGCCGTGCCGGTCTCGCCGCGGCTGTCGATCACACGGTAGGTCAGTTCCAGCGGCTTGCCGACGATGCCGAAACGCGGCGCCTTTTCCAGGCGGATACGTCGATCCCATTCGCCCTGCTGGCCGGTAATCAGCCCGTGGACGGGCGCGTTCACGCCGGTTCCCGGTTGCGGCAAGTCGTGAACCTGGCCGTCGGTGATCATCACCGCGCCGCCGATGCGCGAGGGCGGCACATCGCGGAGCGCGCCTTCCAGTGCGCCGAAGAGCCGCGTCTCGGTACGCTCCTCGGCCGCATCGGACTTGCCTGCCTCGACCACCCGGACTTCGAACTGCTTGAAACGGGCGAGCCTTTCCTGCAGGCCCGCAACTGCGGCATCCGTTTGCGCGTTTCGCTGGCCGATATCCTGGCTTTGGCTGCGGTCGACGATCAGCGCCACCACACTCTTCAGCGGCTCACGTTCCTCGTCGAGCAACACGGGATTGATCAGTGCCGCTGCGAGTGCGGCGAGCGCGGCAAGGCGGAGCAGTGCGCCGCGTCGCCTGAACCACAGGCCGACGACTGCCAGAAGTGCGATCGGAACAAGCACGCCAAGAAGCCATGACAGCGGCAGGAGCGGCTCGGCGGAGAGGGACCAGTTCATGCTATTGCCCTAGCCTTTCGAGCAGGACGGGCACATGCACCTGGTCGGACTTGTAGTTGCCGGTCAGCATATACATCATGATGTTGACCCCCGCCCGCAGCGCATATTCGCGCTGCATGGGATCGGCCGGCACCGTCGGCAGCAGCGGGTCGCCGTTATCGTCGACGGCCCAGGCCCCGGCGAAGTCGTTGGCGGTGATCATGATGGGAGACACACCGTCGCCGGTACGCACGGGCCGGTTCTGGCTGTTGCTGGCGTCGAGCGAAGCCTCCACCCAGAGCGGGCTGCCGTTGAAGCGTCCCGGGAACTCCGGAAGGATGAAGAAGGATTTCGTCAGCACGTGATCCTGCGGCACCGGCTCCAGCGGCGGGACGTTGAGATCGGCCAGTATGTCACGCAACCGCTGCGTCGCCGGGCTCGCCGACGCGTCGAGGCCCGAGGCAAATTGGTCGCGCGTATCGAAGAGCACCGTTCCGCCCTGCTGCATATAGGCGTCGATCCGCGCGATTGCGGCTTCCGAGGGCATGGCAGCACCTGGGTCGATCGGCCAGTAGAGAAGCGGGTAGAAAGCGAGTTCATCCTTGGAGATGTCGACGCCGGCCGGATCGCCCGGCTCGAGCGCCGTCTTCTCGATCAGGAACCGGGTGAGCCCGGTGAGCCCGGCACGGCTGATCGAATCGACGGCGGGGTCGCCGGTGATCACATAAGCGAGCCGTGTCACTGAAACAGCGTCGACCGCAGCAATGTCGTCCGGCTTGCTGTCGTCGGCCCGGGCGTAATCCATGCCGCCGACTGCGAGGCCTGCGGCGAGAAGCAAGGCCGCGACCGAGGCTCCGGTCCCAGCGGCCCGTTTCGGCCGGCGGGTGAAGATGCCCCCCATCCAGAGCACGGCGAGTGTGTCGAGCACCATCAGGAGAAGTGCCGCCGCCATCAGCGGCCCCTTCATGTCGCGCGATTCGTCAAAGGTGTAACGGAGTTCCGTCACGGGGGCAGGCGCTTGCGGGCGGACGATCGGCGCGAACGTAGCGCCTGGGGAAAGCAGATTATGTGCCACGACGCCTTCCTCGCTGCCATAGAGGCCGGGAGGATTCTCGATCGTCACCTTGGCGTTTAGGCCGGGAAGCAGTGGTTTGGCGTCGGGAGTGGGCGGCACGAGCTTGCCGTCGGCGGCGATCATCCGGTAGGGCGGCAGCGAGACGGCGGCGTCCCCGCTAGCGGCCGTGACAGCGCCCTGGTTGCGCGAAAGTTGCACCACCCGCCGCAGCATCTCGACGAAGCTGCCCGAAATCGGCAGGTTCGACCATGTCGCCTCCGGCGTTACGTGGAAGAGCACGATTGTCCCTTTTTCGCGCCGGTCGCCGGTGACCAGCGGCGTGCCGTCGGCGAGGCTCGCCCAGGTGCGCTCGACGATATCGGGTGTGGGCTCGGCCAGGACCTGACGGCTGACTGTGACCTCGCTCGGCGCGGAGAGATCGGCAAAAGGACCGGTCGAGGGAAACTCGGCGACGGGCTGCGGCGTCGTCCAGGACAAGGCGCCACCGAGCGAACGTTCGCCGAGGCGCAGCCGTACCGGCAGCAGTTCTTCGTCGTTCTCGGCCGCTGCAAGTCGCGATCCGGCGAAGCGGACCAGCGTGCCGCCGTTCTTCACCCAGTCGACCAATTGTTCACGTGCCCGGGCGGGGATCGTGCCGACATCGGCCATCACGATCATCGCCGGTTTCTGTTCCAGCAATTGCGGGATGGCGTCGGCGAGGTCGGCGCTTGCCGGTTCGATCAGATCGGCGAAGGGCTGCAGTGCGTGGCGGATATAGTAGAGCGGCGAAAGCAGGGGCTGTGCCTGGTCGGCCTCGGCCTGCGACAGCAAGCCGACACGCCGCCGCTTGGAGCTTTCGTCGAGCACGCGAACCGCGCCGGCCTGCGGTTCACCATCGATGGCGATGGCGGCGAAATCGTTGCGCAGCTCGAAAGGAACCGTCATGCGGCCGGCGGCGATCGCCTCACCCGGACGGAAGGCGATGGTGGCGTCCGCGATGCGTCGCCCCTTGTCGTCGAAAGCGCCTGTCGTCACCTGGCGTGGCGCGACGTCGCCGGGAGCGCGTATAGCAGTGAGCGTGAAACCGTCGACCTCGTTGGCGGCTGTGGTGAGCCCGACCATTGCGAGCCTGTCCGGCGCACCCCAGAGCAGGTTCGACGGGTCGTGGCCGAGTAGCCCCTGGAAGGCCTGCTCGTCGCCCGGCGCCGCCAAGCCGTCGGAGAGCACGGCAACACTTGCGCCGGGCAGTGTCTGCAGGGCGGCAGCCATGCGCGCGAAGACGGCGGGCCGGTCGACCGGAACGGGGCGTGGGGCGGCCGCGCGCAGCCGGTTGCGGGCGGCTTCGGCGTCGAAGGGGCCGATATCGGAATTGGGGCGTTCGGCGGTGAAGGCCAGAAGCACCGGTTCGCCATTCGCGCCGGCATCCGCGATCAATCGTTCGGCCGTGGCGACACGCTTGTCCCAGTCGGGAGCGGCGGCCCAGCCATTGTCGACGACGAGCGCCAGCGCTGGCCCACCCGCCGGCAGTTTTTCGCGCGGATTGAACACCGGATCGGCCAGCGCCAGCACAACGAGTGCGGCCATCAGCAGGCGAAGCAGCGTCAGCCACCACGGGCTCTGGTGCGGCGTCTCTTCTTTGCGCAGGACCCTCGCGAGGATCTTCAGCGGCGGAAAGACTTCCGTTTGCGGGCGCGGTGGTGTCAGCCGCAGCAGCCACCAGATCACCGGCAGGGCGAGCAGGCCCCACAGGACCATCGGCGCGCCGAAGGAGAGCGGCAGCCAGCTCATGCCCGCGCTCCGGTGGCGTAGCCTCCTTCGGCCGTCATCGCCATGTGGAGCCGGACCAGTGCATCGGAGGCCAGCCGATCCGTATGATTGACCGTGTAGCTCCAGCCGAGCCGCTTGCACCAGCCGGCGAGTTCCTGTCGGCGCGCGGCGTAGAGCAGGCGGTATTCCTCCCCAAACCTCTCGGCGCGACCAGCCGTCAGCTTCTCGCCGGTCTCAGGGTCGGTGAATTCTGTCCGTCCAGCATAAGGAAAGGTCTCCTCGGCCGGATCGGCGATCTCGAGCAGATGGGCACGGACGCCATGGCGCGCGAGCACGTCGAGCCAGGCCATCGTCACTTCGACCGGGTCGAGGAAGTCGCTGGCGATGACGATGTCGCTGAAGCGGCGGATCGTGCCGAGGTCCGGACGGGTGGAAAGACCGGTTGTCTGGGACAGAAGGGCTGCCAACCGCTCGGCGCCGTTGCGGGCGGTGAAGGGATCGCTGAGGCCGGGCCAGGCGATGCGCTCGCCGCTCCGCGAGAGGAGCTCGGCCAAAGCGAGGATCAGGACCAGCGCGCGCGATTCCTTGGAAACGCCGGCGCCCTGGGATTTGTAGAGCATCGATGGCGACGGGTCGGCCCACAGCCACACCGTATGGGCCGCCTCCCATTCGCGGTCGCGCACATAGGTATGGTCGTCGCGCGCCGAACGGCGCCAGTCGATGCGGGCGATCGCCTCGCCCTCGACATAGGGACGGAACTGCCAGAAATTCTCACCGATGCCGCGCTTGCGCCGGCCGTGCCAGCCGGCGATGACGTTGTTGGCGATACGGCGTGCTTCGACTAGGAGGTCGGGCACCAGCGATGCGCGCATGCGACCGCGGGCGAGGGCGTCCCGCGTCGCGACCGGGGCGGTTGCTTCGCCGACCCGCGCCATGCTCAGCCTTGCGCCTTGACCAGCCGGGCGATCACGTCGCGCACATTCATCCCCTCGGCCCGGGCAGCGAAGGTCAGTGCCATGCGGTGCTGGAGCACGGGTTCGGCGAGCGCGCGCACGTCGTCGACCGACGGCGCGAGGCGGCCATCATAGAGCGCACGGGCGCGTGCGCACAGTGTCAGCGCCTGACTGGCGCGCGGCCCGGGTCCCCAGGCGACGTGCTTGTCGGTTTCGGCGTTGCCCTGTCCCGGACGCGCGGAGCGGACGAGGCTCAGGATCGCCTCGACGACGCTTTCAGGCACCGGCATGCGCCGGATCAGGAGCTGGATTGCCTTGAGCCGCGCGGGATCGAGCACGTTCTGCGGCTTGGCATCCTCGACGCCCGTCGTCTCCAGAAGGATGCGCCGCTCGGCCTCGATGTCCGGGTAGAGGATGTCGATCTGCATCAGAAAGCGATCGAGCTGCGCCTCCGGGAGGGGGTATGTGCCTTCCTGCTCCAGCGGATTCTGCGTGGCGAGCACATGGAAGGGCGCTGGCAGGTCGTGGCGGGCGCCGGCGACCGTGACGTGATATTCCTGCATCGACTGCAGCAGTGCCGACTGGGTGCGCGGGCTGGCGCGGTTGATCTCGTCGGCCATCAGCAACTGCGCGAAGATCGGCCCGGGGATGAACCGGAAAGAGCGCCTGCCGTTCTCGTCCTGCTCGAGCACCTCGGAGCCCAGTATGTCCGACGGCATCAGGTCCGGCGTGAACTGGATGCGCCGCGAATCGAGCCCGAGCACGACGCCCAGCGTCTCGACCAGCTTGGTCTTGGCCAGGCCTGGAACGCCGACCAGCAGCGCATGCCCGCCGGCGAGCAGTGCGACCAGCGTGCGTTCGATCACGCTTTCCTGGCCGAATATGACGCGGCCTACGCCTTCGCGAATCCTTGAGATGTCGGCCAGCGCCCGCTCGGCCTCGGCGATCATGTCCTGTTCGCTGATCGCTGCTTCCTTGACGATGACGCTCATGCCGGCCGGTCCCTCCGTTCCACCACAACATTAGCCGCAGATGGCGGAACGGTCCCTCGACTCGCACCTTGGCGGCGTCTCACAGATGAACTTAAATCTCTCATCAAGGCTGACAAGCGCAACAACAGTGACTATTTCGTGACCATGACAGCGGAACCGAACGTTAGTAACGAGAGCTTGACCGACGCTGGCGACGCCAGGGGGCTGGAGGCATTGATCGCGCGCGCGGCGCGTGCCGGCAAGGGGCTGCCGCCGGTCGAGCGCTGGAACCCTGATTTCTGCGGCGACCTCGACATGGAGATCAGGGCCGACGGGACCTGGTTCTATCTCGGCACTCCGATCGGGCGCATGCCGCTCGTGCAGTTGTTTTCGACCGTGCTGAGGAAGGATGCCGACGGCAAGACCTATCTCGTGACGCCGGTCGAGAAGGTCGGCATCCGTGTGGTCGACGCGCCCTTCGTGGCGGTCGAGATGAACGCGACGGGTGCGGGTGACGATCAGGTCATTACCTTCCGGACCAATGTCGGCGACGTGGTCGAAGTCGGCCCCGACCGTCCGCTGCGCTTCGTCGATGAAGACAGCACAGGTGGTCTGAAACCCTATGTTCTGGTGCGCGGGCGGCTGGAGGCGCTGGTCGCGCGGCCTGTCATGTATGAACTCGTCGGCCATGGCGAAGAGATCATGGTGGACGGCCGGCTGATGTTCGCCGTGCGCTCCCGGGGAGAAATCTATCCGATCATGCCGGCCGAGAAGCTGAGAGAGTTGAGCGCCTGATCATGGATGCCATCACCAGGTCCTTTTCGGCCCAGGATTTCCGCTTGCGCGCCACGCATGAGCACGGCCCTCATGCCGACGCCGACTATGGTGACCATCGCTGGAACCCGGGTTCGGAGCCGCTGTCCAACCGAGCCCGGTTGCGCGACGCAGCGGTGCTGATCCCGGTGGTCGACCACGGCGACCGGGCGTCGATGCTGTTGACCAAGCGAGCGGAGAAGCTCCGGAACCACTCGGGCCAGGTCGCTTTTCCCGGCGGTCGCATCGACGCGACCGACCCGTCGCCCGAAGCGGCAGCGTTGCGCGAGACCGAGGAGGAGATCGGTCTCGACAGGCATTTCATCGACGTGATCGGCAGGATGCCGGACTATGTCTCCGGCAGCGGCTATCGCATCGCTCCCGTGCTTGCGGTCGTGCGGCCGGGTTTCCATCTCCATATCAACGCGGATGAGGTGGACGATGCCTTCGAGGTTCCTCTGGCCTTCCTGATGGATCCGGCCAATCACACGCGCGACAGCCGCGTCTGGCAGAACAAGGAGCGCTTCTTCTATACGATGCCTTATGACGGGCGGAACATCTGGGGGGTGACGGCCGGCATCATCCGCACGCTCTATGAGAGGCTCTACGCATGAGTTCCGCCGTCTCGATCGCGGGCAGGGCGGACTGGTTGACGGACGCCCACCTGCAGCGTCTCTTGCACGTGCTTCGCGAAGGCGGGGAAGAGGCCCGGGTGGCCGGCGGCGCCGTGCGCAACGCGCTGCTCGGCGAGGCGGTGAGCGACGTCGACATCGCCACGACGACCACGCCCGACGAGACCGCGCGGCGGGCTGAAGCGGCGGGGTTCAAGGCGGTACCCACCGGGGCGGAGCACGGCACGATCACCGTCGTCGCCGGCGGCCGGCCTTTCGAGGTGACGACGTTGCGAGCCGATGTCGAGACCGACGGGCGCCGGGCCAAGGTCGTCTTCGGGCGGGACTGGAAGAAGGACGCCGAACGCCGCGATTTCACCATCAATGCGCTGTTCGCCGATGCTGGCGGCAATGTGATCGATTTCGTCGGCGGCGTCGCCGACATCGAGAGGCGCACGCTGCGCTTCATCGGCGACGCGGAGGCCCGTATCCGTGAGGACTACCTCCGCATCCTGCGCTTCTTCCGTTTCTTTGCCTGGTATGGAGCCGGGAGGCCGGACGCCGAGGGATTGAAAGCCTGCGCCCGGTTGAAGGACGGCCTGGACCGGCTCTCGGCGGAACGCGTCTGGGCGGAATTGAAGAAACTGCTCGGTGCGCCCGACCCGTCGCGCGCGCTGCTGTGGATGCGCCAGTCGGGCGTGCTCACCAAGGTGCTGCCCGAAAGCGAGAAATGGGGCATCGATGCCATCCACGGCCTGGTCAAGACGGGCACGGATCTCGCCTGGGCCCCCGATCCCCTGTTGCGTCTGGCGGCGATGTTGCCACCGGATGCCGCCCGCCTCGCGGCGCTTGCCGAGCGGCTGAAGATGTCGAAGGCGGAAGGCGAACGGCTCGTTGCCTGGGCGTCGACTTCGAAGGTAGACCCATCCGCCGGCGAAGGCGCGCTGGCGAAGATGCTTTACCGCGGTGACAAGCAGGGTTTCCTCGACAGGCTGCGGCTCGACTTCGCCGCTGCCCGATGGCGTGCCTTGCAGGATGACAAGGCCTTGGTCGAGGCTGGTGGATATTCCCGCCTGCTCAGTTATGCGAGCACATGGGAAAGGCCCAGCTTTCCCGTGAAGGGGAGCGATCTCCTGGCGCTCGGTGTGCAAGCTGGGCCTGACCTCGGCACGATGCTCGCCGAATTGGAGCGCGAATGGGTCGACGGCGGATTCAGGGCGCAGCGTGCAGACTTGCTTACCCGCGCAGCCGAGTTGCGGTAGCAAGCTGGGGCGACTGGGCATGAATCCTTCGAGGTGGGAAGCGACACCGCCGTCGGCGAGGCCGCTCCTGCGTCTGATGGTATGAGCCGGCGGTCAGGCCGCGTCGCGGACCTTCTCGATACGGGACCGGATCGCCTCGATCATCGTCTCCCGAATCACGGTCTCGCCATGGGTTTCGCGAAGGTGCTCGACGACACGGCGCATGATCTCGGCCTCTTCTTCATGCCGGGTATGCCAGTCGCAGCCGGGCACCAGCGAGCCGCATTGAAATTCCTTCATGGCGTGTCTCCTCTTCTCCTTAAGTCGACTGGTTCTCCGTGCCCACGCGTCCACGGGGCGCGCGAACGATGTACATGGCCGGTCTTATGGGAGAACTATAACACGCGTTGCGGGCTTTGGTTGCCTCGGACGAATTGATTTCCCTTGGGCCAACGGCACCACAAGGCAGTCGGGCGGCTGTGGCCGCCCGACACGTGACGAAGGTCACTTCATGATCTTGACTTCATCCGCCATCTTCTTGGAGCCGCTCTGCTCCCAGTTGACGGTCACTTTCTCGCCGGCCTTGATCCCGGGATCCTTGAACTTCTTGGACAGCGAGTAGGTCGAGCCGTCGTCGAGCGTTAGCGTCATGCCCTTGGCGTCGAAGGTCTTCACCGTGCCCGTGGCGTGCTGCATGGCGGCAGCGGAGGCGAAGCCGGAGGCTGCGAGCATGATGGCGATGGCTGCGGGGGCCAGAAGTTTACGCATGAGGTATCTCCCTTTCCAAGCGGACGCCGTCGTCGCGGACGGCCCGCGGGTTGGTCGGATCGTCCGGTCGCGCGTGGCGCCGGCCATCGGCTGATCACCCGCGCTCCCGGCCCTAAATGCGGAAATAGTCCAGGAGACCCCTGCGCCCATCTAAAGTGAACGGGCCCGCTCGGTCCGATAATGGAATTTGCTGTTCCCGATCAATATCTTGTGGTTCTATAGCGCCACTCCATTGTGCGTCAATTTGACGCACGCAAAAGTATGCGGTATGGCAGAAATCTTGCTTCTTTGTATGTGGCGCAAGATTCCCTTGCAGCGTCGATGATCAAGGTTTCGCGGGCCGCTTCTTTGGCTTTTTTTCCCATCGTTTCTCCCGGCGATCTTCGGGCGGCATGCCGGATTTGGCTCGAAACGTGCCTTTGCGGTGTGGCTTCCTCCCCGGCGCGGCGCCGGCCTCGCCGGGCCCGTCGCTTCGTTCGATGACGACGCCCTTCTCGCCGGTCCCATGCTGCTTGATCGCCTTAGCGAAGGCCTCGGCCTTGTCGGCGACTATCTCGAAGCGGGATTCCGTTTCGAGAATCCGGATCGAGCCGATCTCGCGCTTGGTGACGTGGCCGGCCTTGCAGATGAGAGGGAGGAGCCAGCGCGGCTCGGCACGGTGCTTGCGTCCGACAGAGACGGCGAACCAGACGCCGTCGGTAAATCGTTTGTCGGGGCGTTCGCCCTTGGCGGCATCGAAGGCCGGCGGCTGCCCTTCGGACAGTTCCTCCGCCGCGGGCCGCGATGCCAGTTGCTGCCGCAGCCAGGCGGCGGCGATCCGCTCGGGTCCGTGGGCGGTGAGCAACTCGCGGACCATCTCTGCCTCTTCCTCGTTCGGAGCCGCCTCGAGGTTGGGATCAGCCAGGATGCGCTCCCGTACACGCTCGTCGATCTCGGCCGCGGTCGGCGCGCGCTGGGTCGTGGCTTCGAGCTTCGCGAGCTTCAGCAGGCGGGCGGCACTGCCGCGCCGGTGGTACGGCACGATGAGCACGCAGACGCCTTTCCGGCCGGCCCGGCCGGTGCGACCGCTTCTGTGCAGAAGGGTTTCAGGGCTGGTCGGCAGGTCGGCATGGACGACGAGGTCGAGATTGGGCAGGTCGATGCCGCGGGCAGCGACGTCGGTCGCCACGCAGATCCGAGCGCGGCCGTCCCGCATCGCCTGCAGTGCGTTGCTGCGTTCAGCCTGGCTCAATTCTCCCGACAGCGACACGACCGAAAAGCCACGATTGGCCAGCCGGCTGGCGAGGTGCCGCACCGCCTCGCGGGTCGAGCAGAAGACGATCGTGTTCTGCGCGTCGAAGAACAGCAGCGTATTGACGACGGCGTTCTCGCGCTCGGTGGGCGCGACCGGCATCGTACGGTACTCGATGTCGTCGTGCTGGCCGCCATCGCTGGCGACGGTGATCCGCAACGCGTCGCGCTGGAATTCTTTCGCCAGGGCCGCGATCGGCTTGGGGACCGTGGCCGAGAACAACAACGTGCGCCGCTCGGCCGGGGCGGCGGCGAGGATGAATTCGAGGTCCTCCCTGAAGCCCAGGTCGAGCATTTCGTCCGCCTCGTCGAGTACGACGGCACGGACCTCGGATATGTCGAGAGAGCCACGGGTGATGTGGTCGCGCAGGCGGCCGGGCGTACCGACGACGATATGGGCGCCTTGCTCGAGCGTTCGCCTTTCCTGGCGCATGTCCATGCCGCCGACGCAGGAGCCGAGGCGAGCGCCCGCGTCACGATAGAGCCATTCGAGTTCGCGGCGGACCTGGATGGCGAGCTCACGCGTCGGCGCGATGATCAGGGCGAGGGGCGCTCCGGCGCCTTCGAACTGCGCGGCGTCGCCTAGCAGCGTCGGCGCGATCGCCATGCCGAAGGCGACGGTCTTGCCGGAGCCGGTCTGGGCCGAGACGAGCAGGTCCCTGCCATCAGCTTCGGGTGCGAGCACAGCCGCCTGCACTGAGGTCAGCGTGGTGAAGCCACGGGCTTCCAATGCGCCGGCCAATGCCGGGACGGTTCCGGTGAAAGTCGTCACGAGTTTTTCCCAACAAATCCATTGGCCGAAAGCTGGCCGCGATCGCATCGCCTCCAGGTATCGACGTCATTGATAGACGGAATCGAAGCCGCTGTCGGCCGCGAAACCGGCTGCCGACCGTGCTGAGACTCTTTTTGAGGCAGGCTTATGGCCAGCGCACCTCGGGTGGCAGGCTGGACAGGATCGAATTGACGTTGCCGCCGGTCTTCAGCCCGAAGATCGTGCCGCGATCATAGAGCAGGTTGAATTCGACATAGCGGCCGCGCCGCACCAATTGCTCCTCGCGCTCGGCGTCGGTCCAGTTCTGGTTGAAGTTCTTGCGCACAAGATGCTGGTAAACCACGAGGAAAGACCGGCCGACGTCCTGGGCGAAGCGCAGGTCCGCTTCCCAGCCGCCTTTCTCTTCGGGCGAGTGTTGCCAGTCGAAGAAGATGCCGCCGACGCCGCGCGGTTCGTTGCGATGCGGCAGGAAGAAGTATTCGTCGCACCAGGCCTTGAACTTGTCGTAGTCGGCGACGGCTGGATTCTTCTGGCAGGCGAACTGCATCGACCGGTGGAAGTCGATCGTATCCTGGTCCGTCTGGACGCGCCGCCCGTCGAGGACCGGCGTCAAGTCGGCGCCGCCGCCGAACCACCAGCGCGAGGTCGCTACCATGCGTGTGTTCATGTGGACGGCGGGCACATGCGGGTTCCAGGGATGCGCGATGAGCGAGATGCCGCTCGCCCAGAAGCGCGGATCTTCCTCGCCGCCCGGCATCTGCTTGCGGAACTCTGGCGAGAATTCGCCATAGACGGTGGAGGTGTGGACCCCGACTTTCTCGAAGACCCGGCCGTGCATCATCGACATGATGCCGCCGCCGCCCTTGCCTTCGTCGCGCTGCCAGGGGGTCCTTTCGAAACGGCCCGGCGACCAGGAGGCGAGCGGTCCAGCCACCTCGTCTTCCAGCTTTTCGAAGCCGATGCAGATCCGGTCGCGCAACTCCTCGAACCATGCCTTGGCCCGCGTCTTCTTGCTTTCGATGTCGTCCGGCAGCCCTGCCGGAATTTCGGGCCGTTCCATATGTTTCCTTGCAGATGCTGGCATCGGCGCGCGTCCGAAACGCGTCGGCCTGCCAAAAGACTCGTTTTTTCCGGCCGCGATCCCTAATCTCTTGAGAGATCGGGTCAAGGAGTTCTTTGTTGCGAGCCCCCAGGAGACCGCCGCTCGACGGGCTGAAGACGCGTCTCGACCGCTCCCGCGCGGAAAAGACGCGGCTGCCACGCGACGGATTCCTGCGCGAGACCTTCGTGCTGCCGCGCCCCGCAGCACGCGACAAGGCGCGGGAATGGTTCGACCGGTGGCCGAAGCAGGCCTATTGGACCGAGATCGAGAGCTGGTCGGAGCGGCCGGACGACGTCATAGAATTCACAATGCGGCGGCTTCCCGTCGCGGATTGAGGTTGCCTTACGCCCATCAGGGAGCCAGCCGTCGTGCTCCCGGGCCTTCCGCGCCCAGCCGGTCGTGCGGGTTGCGAAGCGGGCAACGATCGATCGACATGCAGCCACAGCCGATGCAGTCGGTCAGCCCGTCGCGCAGCCCTTGCAGCTTTGCGATGCGACGATCGAGATCGTCTCGCCATTGCCTCGAAAGCCGGCCCCAGTCGTCGCGTGTCGGCGTGCGCCCCTCCGGCAGAGATGCGAAGGCGGTCGCGATGTCGGCCAGCGGAATGCCGACCTCCTGCGCTATCTTGACGATCGCCACCCGGCGCAGCACGTCGCGCCCATAGCGCCGCTGGTTGCCGGCCGTACGATTGCTGGCGATCAGTCCCTTGGTCTCGTAAAAATGAAGCGCCGCGACCGTCACGCCGCTGCGCGAAGCGACCTCGCCGACCGTCAATTCCCGTGCCATGGCAGTTTCCGCTTGACCTCATCTTAACATGAGGTTCTAGGAAGGCATCCTTCGAAGGCAAGCGAAGGAGTTCATCATGCGTGGTTGGGCAGGATTGGCGGGGCGCGCGCGGCCCGGCGACGGAACCGTGTTGCGGTTCTATCTCTTCGCCAGTTGGCAGCGCCGGCCGCATGTCGCGTCAGCCGAGCCGGCGTATCGCTTCGCCGGCGGCCATCGCCGCAGTGACGGCCAGGTTGAGGCTCCGGCCGCCGCCGCGCATCGGAACGAGCAGCCTGGCATCGGCGCTTTCATGGACATGGTCGGGCACGCCGGCGGATTCTCGGCCGAACAGCAGGATGTCGCGATCGGCGAAATCAAATTGTGTGTAGGGCAGGGTGGCCCTGGTCGAGAACAGCACCAGCCTGCGGTTTTCCGCGTGCCGCCATTGCTCGAAGCTCGCAAAGTCGAGATGCCTGACGAGAACAGCCATTTCGAGATAGTCCATGCCGGCGCGCTTGAGCGCCCGGTCCGAAAGGTCGAAGCCGGCGGGCTCGATGATGTCGATGGCAATGCCGAGGCAGGCGCCCATCCTCAGGATCGTGCCGGTGTTGCCGGCGATATCAGGCTGGTAGAGCGCGATGCGCAAGTCGGCAGTCACTGGCGTGATGTCCCCACGGGTTGCAGAATGGCAACAGCGTCGCCGTCTGGTTGGGAAATTCCGGCGGAAGGCATGGCCATAGGTTGCGAAATCGTCTACACAGCCGCCAGTGTCAACTCGAACCGATGGAGGCAGCGATGGAGTTCTACCGGATGCGTAGCGCATGGGCTGCCCTGCTCAACGGGCGCCCTGCCTGACGGCGGTTTCGGTTCGACGTATTTCCTGACAGTCAGCATCACACCGATTCCCGCCGGAAGTTCTTTTCCGTCCTCGAAGGAATCACGCGATGCATGCCAATTCTCCAAGGGCCCGGTTGCCCCGTCTGAACCGGTTTCGAGCGTGGAAAGCCAAACGGCCGCCCCACACGAAACCACCAGTGTCCCAAAGCCTGCGACGGGCCTGTCAGCAGCGTTCAAGGCCGCCCTTGGCGTGAAGCCGCCGGAACCACATCTGAGGCTTTCGAAGCCCAACGTGTTCGACCCCGTGGCGCAGGCGAAACCAGGCACTGGCGGCAAGGCACCGAGACCGGTGCAGGTAAGAAGTTCCACGATCGGTCCCCGCTCGGGACACAAATGACGTTTCGAAAGTTGAAAGAGCGCGACGATGTTTCGCTGGTTTGAAAAGAGGCTCGATCCGTTCCCGCTTGAGGAGCCGGTCGAGCCGCCCAAGACGCTGGTGGCATTCTGCCTGCACTACACCAAAGGTGCGTGGCCGTTCATCGCCGTGTCGGCGACGCTGACGGCGATCGTCGCCTTCGCTGAGGTGTGGATGTTCGGCTTCCTCGGCTCGATCGTCGACTGGCTGTCGGTGCAGAACCGCGAGACCTTCCTGCAGACGGAAGGCTGGAAGCTCGCGGGCATGGCCCTCGTCGTTCTCGTGCTCTTGCCCAGCACCGTGTTCCTCAATTCGATGATCAACCAGCAGACGCTCATGGGCAATTATCCCATGCGCATCCGCTGGCAGGTGCACCGCTACCTGCTCAAGCAGTCCATGACCTTCTATCAGGACGAGTTCGCCGGACGCATCGCCACGAAGCTGATGCAGACCGCGCTTGCGGTGCGTGAATGCGTCATCAAGCTGATCGACGTGCTCAATTATGTCGTGGTCTATTTCCTCGGCATGCTCATCATCGTCGGCTCGTCCGACTGGCGGCTGGCGATGCCGCTCGCCATCTGGCTGGTCTGTTATGTTCTGCTTCTGCGCCACTTCATCCCGAAGTTGGGCAAGGTGTCCGAAGAGCAGGCTGACGCTCGCTCGCTGATGACGGGCCGCGTGGTCGACAGCTACACCAACATTCAGACGGTGAAGCTTTTCTCGCATGCTCGGCGTGAGGCGTCCTATGCCCGGGAAGGCATGGGCATCTTCATGGACACGGTCTACCGCACCATGCGGCTGGTCACCGGGCTCTACGGGACACTGTATTTCCTGAATTCTCTGCTGCTGACCTCGGTTGCGGCCCTCTCCATCTGGCTGTGGCTCGACGAGGCCGTCACCATCGGCGCGGTCGCGGTCGTCATCGGGCTCGTGCTGCGGCTCTGGGGCATGTCGCAATGGATCATGTGGGAGATGTCCGGGCTGTTCGAGAATATCGGCACGGTCCAGGACGGCATCGGCTCCATCTCGATGCCGCGGCTGGTCGAAGACAAGCCCGCCGCGCATGAGATCAAGGTCAAGAAGGGCGAGATCGCGTTTGATCGCATCCGCTTCCATTACGGCAAGGGCAAGGGTGTCATCGAGGATCTGTCGCTGACCGTAAGGCCAGGCGAAAAGGTCGGTCTCGTCGGGCGCTCCGGCGCCGGCAAGTCGACGCTCGTCAATCTGCTGCTGCGCTTCTACGATCTCGAAGGCGGCCGTATCCTGATCGACGGCCAGGAGATTGCCGGCGTCACCCAGGATTCGCTGCGCGCCGAGATCGGCATGGTCACGCAGGACACGTCGCTGCTGCACCGCTCCGTGCGCGACAACATCCTTTACGGACGCCCCGACGCCACGGAGGCGATGATGGTCGAAGCGGCGCGTCGAGCCGAGGCGATCGGTTTCGTCGACGGGCTGCGCGACGCCAAGGGGCGCGCCGGCTTCGACGCCCATGTCGGCGAGCGTGGCGTGAAGCTGTCCGGCGGCCAGCGCCAGCGCATCGCCATCGCTCGCGTCATGCTGAAGGACGCGCCGATCCTCATTCTCGACGAGGCGACGTCGGCGCTCGATTCCGAGGTCGAGGCGGCCATTCAGGAGAACCTCTACAGGCTCATGGAAGGCAAGACCGTGATCGCGATCGCCCACCGGCTGTCGACGATCGCGGCCATGGACCGCCTCGTGGTCATGGACAATGGGCGCATCGTCGAAGAAGGGACGCATGACGCCCTGGTCGCCAAGGGCGGGCTCTATGCCCAGCTGTGGCAGCGTCAGTCGGGCGGCTTCCTGCTCGAGGACGAACCGCATGCGGAAGCGGCCTCCATGCGCGGCAAGGAGGTGGCCGCGGCCATGGAAGGGCAGGCGGCCGAGTAAGTCGGAATGATCGGGCTTTCGCCACGACCGTTCCTATATCTGGTGTCGGGCCGGATGCTGCCGGCCCGATCGAGACTGTAAGGCGGCGAGGCGAATGACCGAGCAGAATTTCTCCGACAGCTTGTGGCGGCGCTTCGAAGGGGCGATCGATCCCTTTCAGGACACCGACCGCGACGTGCTGCCCGCCACGGCCTGGCAATTCATCCTCTATTTCGCCAATCAGGCGAGGCTTCCCTTCGTCCTGCTGCTGATCGTCGGCGGGCTGGCCGGTGCGGTCGATGCAGCCATGTACTGGTCGGTCGGCTGGCTGATCGACCTCATGGATACCTCCAGCCCGCAGCGCCTCTTCGCCGACCATTGGCCCCAGCTCCTGGCGCTGCTCGTGCTCGTCCTCGTCGTGCGCACCCTCGTGCTGGTCGCGTCGGCAGTGGTCGAGCAGCAGGTGATCGTTCCGGGCTTCTATTCGATGGTGCGCTGGCAGGCGTTCCGGCGCGTCATCGAACAGCCCTACGCCTTCTATCAGAATGACTTCGCTGGTCGCATCGCCACCAAGATCATGCAGGGCGGCGAGGCGGTAGGCGATTTCATCGTCAATGTGCTGCAGACCATGTGGTCGTTCCTGACCTTCGTCGTGCTGGCCATCAGCATCCTCGTCTCGCTGGACCCGCTGATGGGTCTGGTCGTCGGCCTATGGTTCCTCGGCTATGTGGCGATCGTCCGGTTCCTGCTGCCGACCATGCGGCGTGCGGGGCGCGAGACCGCCGACCAGCGTTCGATCTTCAACGGGCGCCTTGTCGACGCCTTCACCAATATCGTCGCGGTGAAGCTGTTCGACAGCGGGCGGCGCGAGCATGCCTATATCCGAGACGCGATGGAGAGCTTCATCGCCGCCGTTTTCCGGCTCACCAGGGCGGTCACCACGGTGCGCTCCGCCGTCGCTGCCCTCAACGGCACGATGGTGAGCTCGATCGGCGCGATCGCGGTGTGGAGCTGGACGCAAGGGAACATCTCGACCGGCGCGATCGCGGCGGCGCTGGCGCTCGTCTTCCGGCTGAACCAGATGTCCGGCTGGATGATGTTCAACGTCAACGGCCTGATCCGCAACTACGGCACCATCCAGGATGCGACAGGCACCATTTCGGTCCGGCCGGCCATCCGCGACGCAGCGGATGCCGTCGCTTTACCCAGGGCGAAGGGTGACATCCGCTTCGAGAACGTCTCGTTCAACTATGACAAGGGCGGCGGCGTCATCGAGAACCTCAACCTTCATATCAGGCCGGGCGAACGCGTCGCGCTGGTCGGCCCGTCCGGAGCCGGCAAGACGACCATCGTCAATCTGGCGCTGCGCCTGTTCGACGTCGAGAAGGGCCGCATCCTGATCGACGGACACGACGTGCGCTCCGTCACCCAGGCCTCGCTGCGCGCACAGTTCGGCGTCGTCAGCCAGGACGCAATGCTGATGCACCGTTCGATCAGCGACAATATCGGTTACGGCAAGGCGGGCGCCCGGGAGACCGAGATCGTGGAGGCTGCCCGCCGTGCGGCCGCGCATGATTTCATCGTCGGCGTCCAGGACCCCAAGGGCCGCAAAGGCTACGAGGCCCAGGTTGGCGAGCGTGGCGTAAAACTCTCGGGGGGCCAGCGCCAGCGTATCGCCATCGCCCGCATGATGCTGAAGGACGCGCCCATCCTCATCCTCGACGAAGCGACGTCGGCGCTCGATTCAGAGGTGGAGGCTGCCATCCAGGACAACCTCTACCGATTGATGGAAGGCAAGACAGTGATCGCCATCGCCCACCGGCTGTCGACGATCGCCGCGCTCGACCGTCTGGTCGTGCTCGACGAGGGCCGCATCGTCGAGGAGGGCACCCATGAGGAGCTGCTCGCCAGGGGCGGGCTCTATGCGCAGCTGTGGAAACGCCAGTCCGGCGGCTTCCTGGCCGAGAGCCTGGCGGCGGAGTAGAGCGGATGTCGCTGCGACCACCCGGCGCCCATTCCGTCGGCCTGCAGAGCGGGCTCGATGTCCTGCATCACGAGATCGCCGGAGAGATGGCGTCGGCGCTCGGCCGCGCAGGGCGGCGTGTCGAGGAAACGCTGGCGAAGCTGCGCGGCGTGACTGTCGATGACGCGAGTCGCCCAGGGCTCCTGCGTGACGCCGCCGAGGCGGTGCATGCCTATTTCATCCAGCGTGAGCTTTGCGGCCTGAAGCGCCACGATGCCGTGATTCGCGAGTACGCTATCCCAAAAGCCGTGCTCGCGAGGCTCGGAGCGAAGTAGTGCGTCGGCCGCCATCTGGGCCGGCCAGCAGGATGTGCGACGGCTGCATCCCGACGCCCGGAATTGCCCGAAACGCCGGTTGATCCACAGGACCGCGACAATCTGCCCTGAGGCCCACTGCCGTCTGGACAAGCGCATTCTTCACGCATAAACCAGCCGCAAATGCCGGAGGTCTGTCGCTAGCCCGTCGCCATGCGATTAAGGGTGCGCGTCAGGGAGAGCGGGGATCGGTTCAGCCGCCGGCGCAGACGAGGGAAAAGGATCAGAGTCCCGTGAGCGCACACGATACGACGGAGCCAACCCGGCGCGATTTTCTCTATATTGCGACCGGCATGGCCGGCGCGGTCGGCGCGGGTGCCGTAGCCTGGCCGTTCATCGACCAGATGCGCCCCGACGCTTCGACGCTCGCGCTCGCCTCTGTCGAGGTGGACGTCTCTTCGCTGCAGCCGGGCATGTCGCTGACTGCCAAATGGCGCGGCAGGCCTGTGTTCATCCGCAACCGCACGCCCGAAGAGATCGAGGCGGCCAAGGCCGTGCCGATGGCTGACCTCAAGGATCCGGTGGCGCGTAACGCCAACATCCCGGCCAGCGCCGAGGCGACCGACATTGATCGTTCGGCAGGCGAGGGCAAGGAGAACTGGATCGTCATGGTTGGCGTCTGCACCCATCTCGGTTGCGTGCCGCTCGGCCAGTCCGGCGATTTCGGCGGCTGGTTCTGCCCGTGCCACGGTTCTCACTACGACACGGCGGGACGTATCCGCAAAGGCCCTGCTCCGCAGAACCTGGCCGTACCTACTTTTCAATTCATATCCGACACCAAGATCCGGATCGGCTAAGGGGGAACTTCCATGGCTGGTGGACACTCGACCTATAAGCCGACGAGCGGCCTCGGCCGCTGGATCGATGAGCGCATGCCGCTGCCGCGGCTGATGTACGATTCTTTCGTCGCCTACCCGGTGCCGCGTAACCTGAACTACGCATATACCTTCGGCGGCATTCTTTCGATCATGCTGGTGGCGCAGATCCTGACCGGCGTCGTGCTGGCCATGCACTATGCCGCCAACACGGGCCTGGCCTTCCAGTCCGTCGAAAAGATCATGCGCGACGTGAATTCGGGCTGGCTTCTGCGCTACCTGCATTCCAACGGCGCGTCCTTCTTCTTCATCGCCGTCTATATCCACATCTTCCGCGGCCTCTATTACGGCTCCTACAAGGCGCCGCGTGAGCTGCTCTGGATCTTGGGCTGCATCATCTACCTGCTGATGATGGCGACCGGTTTCATGGGCTACGTGCTGCCCTGGGGTCAGATGAGCTTCTGGGGTGCGACCGTCATCACCGGCTTCTTCACAGCCATCCCGCTGGTCGGCGACTGGATCCAGCAGCTGCTGCTCGGCGGCTTCGCGGTCGACAACCCGACGCTCAACCGCTTCTTCGCCTTGCACTACCTGCTGCCGTTCATGATCGCCGGCGTCGTCGTCCTGCACGTCTGGGCGCTGCACGTCACCGGTCAGACCAACCCGACCGGCATCGAGGTGAAGTCCAAGACCGACACGGTACCGTTCTCTCCGCATGCGACCGTCAAGGACGCATTCGCGATGATCGTGTTCCTCGCGGTGTTCGCCTACTTCGTCTTCTATATGCCGAACTATCTCGGTCACCCCGACAACTACATCGTCGCCGACCCGCTGAAGACCCCGGCCCACATCGTTCCGGAATGGTACTACCTGCCGTTCTACGCGATCCTGCGCGCCATCACCTTCAACATCGGCCCGATCGACTCCAAGCTCGGCGGCGTGCTGGCCATGTTCGGCTCCATCGCGGTCCTGTTCGTCGTGCCCTGGCTCGACACATCGAAGGTCCGCTCCGCGGTCTACCGGCCCTGGTACAAGCTGTTCTTCTGGCTGTTCGCCGCCAACGCCATCTTCCTCGGCTGGCTCGGCTCGCGTCCGGCGGAAGGCGTCTATGTCGCCCTGGCCCAGGCTTCGACCCTCTACTACTTCGCCTTCTTCCTGGTGATCATGCCGGTGCTCGGCCTGATCGAGACCCCGCGCAGGCTGCCCAACTCGATCACCGAGGCGGTGCTGGCCAAGAAGGGGAATGGCGCAGCGACCCTTCCGAGCGGCGCGACCGCCGCTCCGGAAACCAAAGGCTGATCTGCGAGAATCTTTGAGAGGATAGTTTTCATGAAGAAGATTCTCAGCGGATTGGCGGTGCTGGGCGTTGTGCTCGCCGGTGCCGCGGGCGCCTGGGCGGCCGAAGAGGCCGGCCATAACGCGGCCGAGCCGACGCACTTCCCGATCCACAAGCCGGTGGAGCAGAGCTGGTCCTTTGCAGGTCCGTTCGGCACCTACGACAAAGGGCAGCTGCAGCGCGGCCTGAAGATCTACAAGGAAGTCTGCTCGGCTTGCCACTCGATGAGCTTGGTGCCGTTCCGTCAGCTTGAGGGCCTCGGCTATTCGAATGCGCAGGTGAAGGCCTTCGCGGCGGAATACACCGTCCAGGACGGCCCCAACGCCGACGGCGAGATGTTCGACCGCCCGGCGATCCCCTCCGACCACTTCCCATCGCCGTTCCCGAATGCTATCGCTGCGGCCGCCGCCAACAACGGCGCTGCTCCGCCCGACTTCTCGCTGATCGCCAAGGCGCGCGGCGTGGAACGCGGTTTCCCGACCTTCGTCTTCGATATCTTCACGCAGTACGCGGAGAACGGTCCTGACTACATTCATGCGCTGCTGACCGGCTATGACGAGCAGCCGCCGGCGGGCATGGAAGTGGCTGAGGGCACGCACTTCAACCCGTACTTCATAGCCGGTAAGTCGCTGGCCATGGCCAAGCCGATCTCGGACGGCCAGGTGACCTACGAGGACGGTACGCCCGAGACGGTCGACCAGTATGCACGCGACGTCTCGGCCTTCCTGATGTGGGCAGCCGAGCCGCACCTCGAAGACCGCAAGAAGACCGGCTTCCGGGTCATCATCTTCCTCGCGCTGTTCGGAACGCTGGTCTATCTGACCAAGCGCAAGGTGTGGGCTTCGACCCCGCACTGAGCGGCAGTTGCGACTACCTCCAAAGGGCGCCCGACGGCGCCCTTTTCATTTGGCCGCGAACGCGGCATGAATGTACGGCAACAGGATCTCCCTGCCATGAAATCTTCCGTCGAAGACACTCTGCTTGCCGCGATCCGCACGATCCCGGACTATCCGAAGCCGGGAATCCTGTTCCGCGACATCACCACGCTGCTCGGTGATGCCCGCGCCTTCCGGCGCGCCGTCGACGAACTGGTCCATCCCTGGGCAGGTTCCAAGATCGACAAGATCGCGGGCATCGAGGCGCGCGGCTTCATCCTCGGCGGCGCGATCGCACATCAGCTTTCGGCTGGTTTCATTCCGATCCGCAAGAAGGGCAAGCTGCCGCATGAGACCGTGCGTGTCGCTTACAGCCTGGAATACGGGCTGGACGAGATGGAGATGCACAAGGACGCTGTGAAGCCGGGCGAGCGGGTGATCCTCGTCGACGACCTCATCGCGACCGGCGGCACGGCCGAGGGCGCGGCGAAACTGCTTCGCCAGATGGGCGCGGAGATCGTGTGTGCCTGCTTCGTCATCGACCTGCCCGATCTCGGTGGGCGCGCCAAGCTCGAGGCGCTCGGCGTTCCCGTCCGAACCCTCGTCGCCTTCGAAGGACACTGATCAGGTCCTGATGCTCTCGGCGCGCCTTTGCAGGAAGGCGCGCATGGCTGGGTCGTCGCAAAGGCCTATCGCACGTTGATAGGCATCGGCCGACTGGGTCATGCGGCCGAGCCTCGCCCAAAGATGCGCGGCAAGCGCCCAGTAAGGCTGGTAGCTCCTTGTCGTCTCGGCATCGAGTTGCTGGAGCAAGAAGAGCCCTGTTTCGGCGTCGCGCGCCTCAGCGATTGCTGCCGCACGGCCAACCTGCGCGCCGAGTGTCGGCGCGAGCTGCACCAGCCCTTCATAAAGCAGCGCTATGGTCTCCCAGTCGGTACGGCCGGTGACGGCGCGTTGGGCATGCACCGACTGGATCGCGGCTTCCAGCTGGAAGCGACCGACACGGCCTGCTTCGGCGGCCCGAGCCAGTTCATGCTCGGCCTTTTTGCTCAGAGTCGGGGACCAGAGCTTACAATCCTGTTCTGTCAGGGGCACCAAGATACCGTCGGGCCCGCGGCGCGCCTCACGCCTGGCCTCGCAATGCAGCATCAGAGCGAGCAGGCCACGCGCTTCCGGTTCGCCCGGCAGAAGGCTGACGACCAGACCTCCAAGATGAAGTGCCTCCTCGGGCAGCCCGGTGCGGCGCGGGTCGTCGCCGGCCACGTCGTCCCAACCGCTTCCATAGGCGGCGTAGATCGCCTCCAGCACGGCGTCGAGGCGCGGCGCGAGCTCATCCGGGGCAGGGACTTCGAAGGGGATGCCCGCGGCTCTGATTCGGTTCTTGGCTCTGCTCAGACGACGCGCCATCGCCGCCGGGCTCACGCAGAAGGCAGAAGCGATCCGCGTCGCGTCCAGCCGCAGGATCGTCTGCAGCATCAGAGGTGTGCGCAGGCTCGCATCGATCTCAGGATGAGCAGAGATGAAGAGCAGCTTCAGCCGCTCGTCGCCCAGGCCATGCGGGCCGGCACTGCGTTCGTCGGCCTCCTCCGCCGCCAAGATCAGCGCAGGCGTCGACAGTTGATGAACGTGGCGATGTCGTGCGGCGTCTATCAGACGCCGCCGTGCCGCCACGAGCAACCAGGCCTCGGGATTGGCGGGAACGCTGGAACGCGGCCAGGCCGACAGCGCCGCGGCGAAGGCGTCCGATAGTGCGTCTTCGGCCGCGGCGATGTCGCGCGAACGAGCCGCCAGGAAGGCCAGCAGGCGGCCATAGGATTCCCTTGCCGCCCGCTCGACCCTTGCCTGGGTTTCTTCGTCCAAGAGACGACCCTCAGCCAGCCGCGATCTCCGCCATCCGCGCATTGTCCGTCTGTGGCAGGTTGGGGCGGACTTCGACGCCGCCCTGCGGCCCGGACGGATAGCGCGCTGCCCATTTCAGTGCGGCGTCCATGTCGGGCACGTCGATGATGAAGAAGCCGCCCAGTTGTTCCTTGGTGTCGGCGAAGGGGCCGTCCTGGACACGATGGACGCCTTCCCTCGGCCGCAGGCTGGCCGCTGTTTCGGGCGGTTGCAGGCCGGCGCCGGCGACCACGATGCCGGCGTCCTGGAGCGCCTTCATATAGGGTACGAAGCTCGCCCAGAATGCTTCGCGTTTCTTGGGGTCCGCGCGGTCGGCAAATTCATCGGCGCTCTGATAGAAAAGAAGCGTGTAGTGCATCGTCCTGTCCTTTCGGTAACGAGCGCGTTGTCGTCGCTCGGCCCTATGACGGGGATGCGGGCCGCAATCGGACACCGACCTCGGATTTTTTTGCCTCGCTGTCTGCCTGGTGTCGGCAGGTACGTCGCCGTCGGAAAAATCAGCCTGCTTTCACAAGCACGGCGCTGGTGAATTCGATCACCTTGTCGCCGCTCGTGTCGAAAGCTTCGCACAGAATAGTGAGCATGCGCCAGCCTGGCCGTGAGGCCACCGGCCTGTGATCGATGCCGGTGCGGGTAAAGGTGATCGTCTCGCCCGCGAAGACGGGCTTCAGCCATTTGAGATCGCGGAAGCCGGGCGAGGGGCCGAATTCGGGGCGCGGTCCAGGACCGTTCCAGGCGACGTGCTCGGTGTCCTGGCGCCGGGCCAGATTGTACTTCATCCAGGTGGCGGCGGTATGCCAGCCCGAAGCGCAGAGCGCGCCGAAAACGCTCCTCTTGGCGGCCTCCTCGTCGACATGGAAAGGCTGCGGATCATATTTGCGGGCGAAGGTCTTGATCTCTTCGGCCTCGAATGTGTGGGAGCCGAGGGTCGTGGTGACGCCCATGCCGAAGAATTCATCGAGCGCACTCATTGGACAGCCTCTCGCGCCAGGAACATTCCGGTGTTCTGCAGTTCCATCACGACATCCCCGCGCTGGTTGATGAGCGCGCTCTGTACGGTCACGAAGCCGAGGCCCGGTTTGGACTTCGAGCTGCGCTTGGCGATGACCTTGCTGCGGCCAGTTAGGGTGTCTCCGGCCAGGACCGGCTTCTTCCAGCGGACATAGTCGAGCCCCGGCGAGCCCTGCGACGTCGAGTCGAGCAGGAAGCCGTCGCACATCAAACGCATGAACATGCAGCATGTGTGCCACCCTGAGGCGGCGAGGCCGCCCAGGATGCTCGCCTTGCCTGCTTCTTCATCGAGATGCATGGGTTGCGCATCGAATTCGCTGGCGAATTCGATGATCTCAGCCGCGGTGACCGCCTTTACGCCGAGTTCAATCGTGCCGCCTTCCTCGAAATCCTCGAAGGCCCATTTCTTCGCGGTCATACCACATCCTGTTCAATCTTGTACGAAATACCATGGACGGGCCGCGCTGCCGATGCAAGGCCGCTTGGCCGCCGAACGCTAAGCAGACATTCGTGGAATGCCCACGAATGTCTGCTTAGCTTCCCTCGTTTTTCGCAGGTTCTGATCGCAAAACCGTGGGACACTTTTGCGGAACCTGCTTAGAGCCAGCCGCGCCGGCGGAAGAACCAGAAGGGCAGAACCGCCGAGATCACCATCAGGCCGATCGCGAGTGGGTAGCCGATGTTCCACTTGAGTTCAGGCATGACATCGAAATTCATGCCGTAGACCGAGGCGACCAAAGTCGGCGGCAGGAACACGACGGCCGCCACGGACACGATCTTGATGATGGCGTTCTGCTCGATGTTGATCATGCCGAGCGTCGCATCGAGCAGGAAGGTGATCTTCTGCGACAGGAAGGATGAGTGGTCGGCGAGCGAGGCCACGTCGCGTGACAGGGTCTTGACGCGGGCACGGACGTCCTTGCCGTTCTTGGCCTGGCCGGTGGCATGGGCCATGAAGCCCGAGAGGCGCTGCAGCGTCGCCAGGCTGTCGCGCATGTTCGACGTCAGCGATTCCTTGCGTCCGAGCTGCTTTAGCAGAAGCTGAAAGCTGCGGTCGCGTTTCGAGGCCTTGGTCTCGGTCGGGTTGAAGATGTCCTTCGACAGCAACTCGACGTCGCGCGAAGCGCGCTCCAGCACATCCGCCAGCCGGTCGACGATCGCCTCCAACAGCCCGATCAGGATGGTTTCGGCATTGGTGCAGCCGATCGAAGCTTTTTCGGCGCGCATCGGGAAAGTCTGGAAGGCGCGGGGTTCGTGATAGCGGATGGTCACCAGACGGTTGCCGGCCAGAACGAAGGTCACCGGCGAGATGATGGGGTCGTCGCCTTCGCTAAGGGCGGGCAAGGTCGCCGTCATGAAGTAGACGCCATCCTCTACATAGAGACGGCTGGAGATCTCGATCTCCTCCATCTCCTCGCGGGTCGGGATCTCGACGCCGATCCAGGCCTCGATCTGCGCTTCCTCGTCCTTGGTCGGGCTCACGAGGTCGGCCCAGACGACGGGACTGCTGCTCGCCGAAAGGCCGTCGACGAGCCGCAGGCGATCCTGGTCGATGACGAATGCCTTGATCATGGAACGGTCTCCCTTGCCTTCGACAAGAGGCGCGTCATAGGCGACGCCTGTTTCAGGATTGTGTCCGGCAAAGAACTTACCGGGGCCTGGAAGCTGCCGCTTAGACCCGGTCACCGGAGGCGTCAAGCCCGCGATATCCGGTTCATTTCTTGCGTCAGTGGGTGTCAGGGATCTTTCACAAATGCGTGCGGTGGCCGTGCGGACTCTTGTGTTTGGAAGGGCTCCACCCCATTTGCTCGTGGCGGCGATCGACGGGGGGCGAATCGTAGCCGATTAAATGCCTTTTCCGGAGACTACCTATGTTTGAGCAAAATGTTGGACTGAGCGATCGGGCGACGCGGGCAGCCGCCGGCGCTATTCTGTTGGCCATGATCTTCCTCGCACCCGAGGCACCGTTGCGGTGGTTCGGGCTCATCGGGATCGTGCCGTTGGCGACCGGCCTGTTCGGTGTGTGCCCCTTCTACAAGCTGCTCCACAAGACGACGCTGATCAAGCAGCCGCTCGATAAGCGGTCCTAGCGGCGCCTCGAAGGGACGCATCAAGGAGCCGGCGCTGAGCCGGCTTTTTTGTGCCTGCAACCGGCCGGAGGAGCCCCGAGACCATCGCCGATCGACAAACGCAGTGTTCACAATTGTACGCTTTGAACCGGCGGCGCGCCGTGGCAGAAGGCCGGCGTAAACGCTGGGAGCATTGCCTCTATGAAACTGTTCTATATGCCGGGGGCCTGTTCCCTGGCGCCGCACATCGTCGCCAACGAGGCCGGAATCGATCTCGACCTTGTCAAGGTCGATGGTAAGAGCAAGAAGACCGAACAGGACCAGGATTACCTGGCCACCAACCCGAACGGCTATGTGCCGACTCTGGTGCTCGACGACGGCGAAACGCTCACCGAGGCGTCGGTCGTGGTGCAGTATCTCGCCGACCGGAAGCCGGAGACTGGCCTGATGCCGCCGGCGGGCGATATCGCTCGATACAAGGTCAAGCAGTGGCTGACCTTCGTCGCCACCGAATTGCACAAGAGCTTCAGCATCTTCTTCAAACCCAACTCGACGGAAGACATGAAGGCCATCAATCGCGAGCATCTGGCGCGGCGCCTGACCTTTGTCGACAAGAGCCTCAATGGACGCTCATTCCTGACCGGTGAGACCTTTACTGTGGCGGACGCCTATCTCTGGACGATCCTGGGCTGGGCGAAATACACCGGTATTGATCTTGCCGGCTACCCGAACGTCCAGCGCTTCCTCGGCGCGGTCGCATCGAGGCCGGCGGTGCAGAAAAGCCTGCGCGCCGAAGGTTTGGCCTGATCAGTACCGCCGGCGTCCGAAGGGCACTCCGGCAGGCCCCTTGATTCTCCGGGGCGACCGAGTGCTGCCCCTACGATCAGGATCCCGTTGCAAGACTCTGCGGTCGGCGGTCGACATGTTCGCCGACCCAGACCAGCCCTCCTTCATGGACGGCATCATAGGCGGCTCGCCCCAAGGCTGCGCCGATGTCGGTGTGGAGACCGGCGAACTGCTCGCCCTCGCCATGCGGTGCGGCCACGACGATGCAATCGGTTCCTGTGCCCGTCACCGGCCTGCCGTCCAGTCGCCAATCAAGATCGATGATTGCCGCCGTTCGGGCCTGCGTGGCGATGGAAATCGCCTCGATCATGGCGCCTGGCGAAAGCGGCCGATCCACATGGACCAGAAGGTTGATCGTCCCCAAGGGAGACGTCGTCGCCGGTCCTGCGCCGACCCTTCCAGCGTTGCCGAGCCCGACGGTCGCCAGACAAGCCGCCTTGACCAAGCCGGATCCAGCTTCCGCCAGGTGGTGGTGGCGTATGTCGCGCGACGTCATGAGATGCACGGCATCGCCATGTCCTGCCGCCGCCATCCTGGCCTCCAGCAGCAGGGTCGGATCGACGTCGATGGCGAGGTCGTCGTTCCTGACTTCCAGCCAGGCGACCTTGCAGGACCTCGTGAAGCCCGGCCGCGTGAGCGACCAGCTGAGCATTACCTGCGAATCCACAAATTCGGCAACGAGGAATGGACCGACGCAGGAGATCGAGAAGGAAGCCATGCGGTTGCTTCTCACATCGCCGGCATGAGTCGGCAAGAACAACTCCTGCATGAAACGCCTTGCAGGTTTGTGCCCAAACCGTCGCGGACTTCAGTATCCCTTGCCCGATTGTATCCGTGAATGCGAAGAACGGAGCTTCCATGAGGGGAGGTGTCTTGCTCGTCTCCGAAGCCTTCGCCATAGCGTCCGCCCTTTGCATTGCCTTGAGTTCGATGCTCATCAGCGAGCTCAAGGGGCGTGTTCCGCTTCTGCAACTCGCCCGTTGGCAGATGCTTGCTGCCTTCGCGATGACCGGCGTCGTTTCCGTGACGACCGGCGGATGGCGCTCGGTGGAGCTTTGGCAGTTCGGCACGCTCGCCGCCTCAAGCCTTTTCGGCATCGCGATCGCGAGCACGACCTATTTCGCCGCCATCTATGCGGTTGGTCCGCGTATCACTGCGCTGCTCTTCTCTTTGACATCGCCTTTTGCGTTGGCGCTGGGCTATCTCGTTTTGGGCGAGACGATCAACGCCTGGCAGGGAGCAGGTGTCGTCCTTGTTCTGGCCGGGATCGTGCTGGCCGTCGGCATGCCCAGGCGGTTCGTCGCCAGCGGCAGGAGCGCTCCGGCATTGCCGGTCATCGCGCCGGCCAGCATGCCGGTGGCGGTTGACCCCGCTCCGCCGCTTGCAGGACCGCTATGGCCCGGCATCGCCCTAGGCATCGTCACAGCGCTTGGTCAGGCCCTCGGCAGCCTGTTCGCGCGCCCCGCCATGGCCGCGGGCGTGGAGCCTTTCACCGCGATGGCGCTGCGGTCGGGGCTTGCCGCTCTGTTCTTCTGTGCCCTGTTGGCATTGCCCATCGGGCGTGCCGGCCGCACGGCGTTCCAGCCGAGCACGCTGGGGCTCGCCATCGCTTCGGCCTTCTTCGGAACCGCTCTCGGCATGTCCTTTCTGATGGCGGCGCTCCACCACGGCGACGTCGGAATCGTGTCGACCCTTTCATCCATCACGCCGGTCCTGGTCCTGCCGATGATCTGGATACGGACCGGAGACAGGCCTCCGGCTCGCGCCTGGCTGGGCGCCTTGCTGGCGATCGCGGGTACGGCGATGATCAGCATGGCGTGATGGTCGCTTGACAAGCGCGACCGTGAAAATGCGAGCGGGACGCCCCAGGCCAAGATGGTCAAAAGATTGATTGTGCCGAACGGATCGTTTGCGGCGAGGCCGGCGAAGACCGTGACGGCGTTGCCAAGGTCGACCGTTGCAAGACAGGCGGCCTCGACCGAGTCGGATGCGGCCTGAGTGATGGCGGCGTTGCTCGACGTCATCAGGTGCACTGCATCGGCACGATCGGTGGCGGCCAACTTTATCTCGGGCACTACGGATCGGTCGTCACTACTCGCCTGCAGCTGGGCGACCTTCCTTGAAGTCGAAGCCCGGCCGGGTGAGGGACCAGCTCGACATCGCCCGCGGCTCGCCGCATTCGGCGAGGGGGATCAGGAATTCCGCCGTAGCGAATGAACGCGGAGTGGGAGCGCTGGTCAGGCTGTTGCCAGCCTCTGTCCGTGGTGCTCCAGCCTCGCCAAAAGCCCATCGACGCGCTGCTGGGACGACACGGCCAGCGCGGAAGCGGCGCGGAGCTCGCGAAGCAACTCTTTCACCTCGCTGGACGGTCGCTCAAGCGGACCGGCACCCATGCCCGTCAGCAACCAGGAGGGACTGACCCCCAGAAGCCCTGCCATCATGGTAAGGCGGTTCGATCGCGGGCTTGCTCGATCGCATTCCCAAGCATTCCAGCTTGCCGTCTGGACTCCGAGCCGCCGCGCAGCCTGGGCCATGGTCAACCGCGCAGCTTCGCGAGCGAGCGAGATGCGTCCGCCGAGAGTATCGTCCGGAGCGAAATCGAGGTCATCGTTTTTGGTCATCATGCTCGTTTCTCATTGCAACTAAAGATTGATTATTTGGATTGATCCATCCGAGCTGACGCCACAATACCCGCCTCATCCCGCTGCGCGGTCTGCCGCGGCTGATGGTAGCCAATCACCGGGAAAGGTACGCATCAGAACGGTGTTGAAGGTTGGAGCGGCCCGCCGATCGGCGACTTGATCGAACCCGTCGGGATGGCTGATGTAAAAGCATTCTTGTTAACAATTTCCGCTGTTTTTTTGATATTTCTCTCTTTCGTTAAGTATTTTATACTCCTTGTCAGAATATCACAATTCATTGATCGTATATCAATCGATGAATATATATCTCATTCTACCATATGTGAACGTATCTGGATCGGCAACCCGTGATGCCGAAATTTGATCCAAAATTTCATTCGAAGAATTTTGATCGTTTGCCTCAGATGGCTCTCTGTCCACACAGCCGGGCCTGGGAAAACACCGATGACCGGCTGCTGCCGAGCCGCTTGCAGCCGGGCGCTGGAGCCCACCCCGGCTCCGTTTCAGACCGAGCCGGCAGGCATCAAAAGAACTTTCGAGACGGAAGTCCCGGCACTTCTGAGTTGCACGCGGGGTGGACATCTCTGCTCGCGTCACCTATAGGGGCCCCCTCACGCCGGATCGTCGGTTCGGCGATCCATACGCGGCTCGGCGCCGCGTCGCCTCCCCGCGATAGCCATCCGGCAGCCGGGAATTAGCAGGCGGTCAATCTCAAAAGGAGAAGTGTCCTACCGCACGGGTAGGCTTTGGAATGCCATTGAATACACAAAACCAAGATAGAGATCCCTCGAGGGTCAAACTGAGCTTACGGCACGTCTTCAAGATCTTCGGCCCGCATTCCGCAATCGCGCTGGAGATGACGCGAGCGGGCAAGGCGAAGCCGGAAATCCATCGAGCCACCGGTTGCATGGTCGGCGTCGACGATGCCAGCTTCGATGTCATGGACGGCGAGCTCTTCGTGATCATGGGGCTGTCGGGATCGGGCAAGTCGACCCTACTGCGTCTTCTCAATCGACTGATCGAGCCCACTGCAGGCGCGATCGAGGTTGACGGGCGCGACATTACCAAGATGTCGAGCCGCGAACTGATCGAATTGCGCCGGCGCGACATGAGCATGGTTTTTCAGTCCTTTGCCCTGCTGCCAAACCGCAATGTATTGAACAACGCCGCTTTCGGGCTGGAGGTGGCGGGCGTGGGCGAAGCAGAGCGCACGGCAAAGGCGCTCGCTGCTCTCGAGGCGGTCGGCCTGCGGTGCTACGCGCAAAGCAGACCCGATCAATTGTCGGGCGGGATGAGGCAAAGGGTAGGGCTCGCGAGGGCCCTGGCGAGCGAGCCGACGATCCTGCTCATGGACGAAGCCTTCTCCGCGCTCGACCCGCTGATCCGGACCGAAATGCAGGACGAACTGGTGCGTCTGCAGGCCGAACACAGCCGCACGATCATTTTCGTTAGCCATGATCTCGATGAGGCCATGCGCATCGGCGACCGCATCTGCATCATGCAGGACGGCAAGGTGGTGCAGGTCGGCACGCCTGACGAGATCGTGACGAACCCGGCCAACGACTACGTACGCTCGTTCTTCCGCAACGTGGACGTCTCCCAGGTGTTCAAGGCGGGCGACATTGCCCGCAAGACTCAACTGACCATTATGGACAGGCAGGGCGCCTCGGTCGCCACCGCCCTCGAACAGTTGAGGCAATCTGAGCGCGAAGTCGCTGTGGTCGTCGGCCGTGACCGCAAATACCGCGGCATGGTCAGCCAGGATACGCTGATCCAAGAGGGCCAGCCGAAGTCGGCTGAGCCCTACCGAGACGCCTTTCTCCCCGATGTCGTCCCAATTCCTGCCAGCGAACCTTTGTCGAATGTGCTTGGCCGCGTCGCCGAAAGCCGTTGGCCTCTTCCTGTCATCGACGACGACGATCGATATCTCGGCTCCATCAGCAAGTCGTCGCTCCTGAAAACGCTCGACCGTGCGAGTTGAGACGGAACCGAACGGAAAAATCATGGATTTCGATTTTAGCATCGGCAAGGGAGCCGATATCGTCGTTGACTACATCCTCGCCAACTTCATGCCGGCGCTCGACGCGATCGCGACGGTGATAGGTTTCGTCACGGGCGGCATCCAGAACATGCTGGTTGCTCTTCCTCCCGTTGCGGGCATTGCCGTTCTGACCCTTCTGGCTCTCTGGCGGGTCGGCTGGAAATTCGCGCTGTTCACGCTGATCTCGTTCTGGCTCATACGCCATATGGGGTTGTGGACGGCGACAATGGAGACATTGTCACTGGCCCTCGCGGCAACGGCGATTGCCATCGTGATCGGCATCCCGACCGGCATAGCGATGGCGCGCAGCGCGCCGATAGCCTCGGTCGTAAGGCCTTTGCTCGACCTCATGCAGACCATGCCTGCTTTTGTCTATCTCATTCCCGCCGCCATGTTCTTCGGATTGGGTGCGGTTCCCGGCACGATCGCCACGGTGATCTTCGCCATGCCGCCTGTGGTAAGACTGACCAGTCTGGGTATCCGCCAGGTCCACTCCGAATTCGTCGAGGCGGGGCTGGCGTTCGGATGCACGTCGCGGCAACTGCTCTTCAAGGTGCAGTTGCCCAATGCGATGCCCTCAATCATGGCCGGCATCAACCAGACCATAATGTTGTCGCTGTCGATGGTCGTCATTGCGTCGATGATCGGGGCAGGGGGACTCGGCAACACTGTCCTCACCGGCATCCAGCGCCTCGATGTCGGGACCGGGTTCGAAGGCGGCTTGGCTGTCGTCGTGCTTGCCGTGGTGCTTGATCGGATCACTCAGAGCCTCGGCAAGGGCAGGGCGCGTTTCCCAGGCTTCCTTGCGTTGCACAAGGCAGGCGAACGTTCGGCTTCGCTCGAACGTTCCGACACGGCAAGCGGCGGGGCATCCTCCGCTTGAACTCCCAATCCACAAGAAGGAGACAATATGTTCGGAAATCTGACACGGCTGGGACTTGCAGCAGCCATCGCTGCCGGTTTCGCGACGGCGGCATTCGCACAGGACAACGCCAAGACGATCAAGCTGGGATGGGCCGCCTGGTCCGACGCGGAGTTTGTCACCAAGCTTGCCGCCAAGGTCATCGAAGACAAGCTCGGCAGCAAGGTGGAACTGGTGCAGACGGACGTCGCCCCGCTCTATCAGGGTGTCAGTCGTGGCGATCTCGACGCCATGATGATGGCCTGGCTGCCGGAGACACACGCCGACTACTTCAAGCGCGTGGAGGATAAGGTTGAAACGCTAGGTTCGGTCTATGAGGGCGCGAAGCTCGGCTGGGTCGTACCGGCCTATGTTCCGCAGGACGCGATCAACTCGATCGAGGATCTGAAGAAGGATGACGTGAAGGAAAAGCTCGGCGCGACGGTGCAGGGCATCGACCCCGGTGCCGGCCTGACCCGCCTGTCGGAAGCGGCCATCAAGGAATACGGCCTCGACTACAAGCTTCAGATCTCAAGCGAAGCCGGCATGCTGACGACGGTCGACCGGGACATGCGTTCGGAAAAATGGTTCGTCGCAACCGCCTGGAGCCCGCACTGGATGTTCGGGAAGTACAAGCTTCGCTACATCGACGACCCGAAAGGCGCGCTGGGCGCGGCTGAACATGTGGACGTTCTCGCGCGCAAGGGTTTCAAGGAAGACAACCCTGACGCTGCCGCGTTCCTCTCGCGCATGAAGCTACCTCTCGACGAGCTCGAAGCCGCGATGTTCGACGCGCAGGAAACCTCCTATGAGCAGGCCGTTGAGAAGTACATCGCCGACCACCCCGAGCGGGTGAAGGCTTGGCTGGAAGGCTCCGAATAGGCGCCCTTCCGACCGGCGATCGCTGCTGGGACACAGAACCCTACAGCGAGTTGCGTGAAAACGGATTCACGCAACTTGCTGTAGGCCTATGATGTGACGCAATCTTTGTCCCAAAACCTGTGTTGGCGGCCAAATGCTCGAACTCACCCTGTTCGCTTCGTGTCGACCGCGGATGGACCAGCGGCGGCATTAGCAGGGCCGGGCATAGTCCCGGCCTTCAGGCTACGAAGCCATGAGGGCTCTCGGTTCTTCCAGCCATTGGAGGCCGCAACACTTCCCGGGTTCGCGCCGGCAATAGTCAATCAAGTGTTGAACTTGAACAGCATCACGTCGCCGTCCTGGACGACATATTCCTTGCCTTCGTCGCGTGCCTTGCCGGCCTCCTTGGCCGCGACTTCGCCGCCGAGCGTGACGAAATCATTGTAGGCGATGGTCTGAGCGCGGATGAAGCCGCGCTCGAAGTCGGTATGGATGACGCCTGCAGCCTGCGGAGCCTTGGTTCCCCGCGAGATGGTCCAGGCTCGGGTCTCCTTCGGGCCTGCGGTGAAATAGGTGATGAGGTCGAGAAGGTCGTAGCCGGCGCGGATCAGCCGGTCGAGGCCCGGCTCTTCTAGGCCGAGGGCAGCAAGGAATTCATGCTCTTCGTCGTCGGGCAGCTGTGCGACCTCGGCCTCGATCGCGGCCGATATCACGACGGTACGAGCACCCTGCGCGGCGGCCATCGCCTCGACGGCTTTTGTGTGCTCGTTGCCGGTGGCCGCATCCGCCTCTGCGACGTTGCTGACATAAAGCACCGGTTTTGAGGTGAGCAGGTTGAGGCCCTGCAGGATCTTGAGGTCCTCGGCGGCTATGCCGGCCAGCATGAGGCGCACCGGCTTGCCGGCCTGCAGCAGCTCCAATGCCCTTTCCATGACAGGCAGGACGGTCGTCGCTTCCTTGTCCTTGCCCGTCGCCCGCTTCCTGAACTGGACGATGCGGCGCTCGAGGCTTTCGAGATCCGACAGCATCAGCTCGGTTTCGACGGTTTCGGCGTCTGCAACGGGGTCGATGCGGCCTTCGACATGGGTGATGTCGTCATCTTCGAAGCAGCGCAGAACATGCACGATCGCGTCGACCTCGCGGATGTTGGCGAGGAACTGATTGCCCAGGCCTTCGCCTTTGGAGGCGCCGCGCACCAGGCCGGCGATGTCGACGAAGGAGATTCGGGTCGGGATGATCTCTTTCGACTTGGTGATGCCTGCGATCTTGCCGAGCCGCGGATCGGGCACCGCCACCTCGCCGGTGTTCGGTTCGATCGTGCAGAAGGGATAGTTGGCGGCCTGTGCCGCAGCCGTCCTGGTCAGCGCATTGAAGAGCGTCGACTTGCCGACATTGG
>VFQN01001718.1_pt1 | contig 35614 bp, 31 predicted proteins | sample 3512371 | NCBI WGS metagenome assembly VFQN01 (sample SAMN10412370, study PRJNA504923) | tailings metagenome | isolation source: Replicate 2 from Balatoc abandoned mine | place: Philippines: Itogon, Benguet | collected 2017-08-28 | reverse complement strand
TTGGCGCGCCACTGCCCGGTGTTGGCCACCGTGGCCTGCAGGGCCTCGCCGGCGTAGACGTCCACCTGCGGGGCGCCACCGCTCCAGTCCAGCTGCACCAGGTCGGCGCCGTGGCGGCTCATGCGCAGCCACCGCGCGCTGAAGTCCGCCGGCGCGGGTTCGTCCGGCGGCTCCGCATTGCGCACGCAGTCCCAGGTTTCGAGGATGCGCGGGCCGGTGTCGAGCACCTCGAAGTCCTGCGCGCGCACCGGCGCGCCGGCCACGGCCTGGTCGAACACCCGCGAGGTGATGCCCAGTTCGGCCCAGGTGTGGGTGGTGTAGCGGTCGCTCTCGGCGGTGAGGGCGACGTTGCCGCCGTCGGACAGCACGATGCCGTAGCGCTGCATCGTGCGCAGGATCACCTGCGCCGCCGGCGGGTACAGGTTCACCGGGAAATCGGCGCGCAGGCGCAGCCGCGACCCGTAGGGCACCGTGCCTTCGGGCCCGCTGGGGCCGCCGGCGTGGCTGCCCGGCCGCACGTACTGGCCGTAGCGCCGGCCGCCGACCACCGTGCTGGCCATGCGCGCGTTCGGCAGGATGAAGCGGATGGCGTGGCCGAGGTCGCCGCCGGGCACCTGCATCGCCGCGTGCACCTCGTCGGCGTTGAACAGCAGCGGCGCGATCGGGAAGCCGGCGGCGTCGGCGCTGGTGCAGTGTTCGCCGCGGTTGTCCTCCGGGTACACGCGGTCCAGGCGCCAGATCGCCAGGCACTGGGCCTGCAGGCCGTCGCTGCCGACGGCGTTGGCGCGGTAGGCCTCGTACAGGCGGTCGCCCTGCACGACCAGCAGGTGGCAGTCGCCGTTGGCGTTGTTGCAGGCCAGGCCGGCCTGGCCCTCGATGGCCGCGTCCGCGGGCACCGGCATCGGCGTGCCGATCGGCTCGCAGTCGGGCGCGTAGTACTCGCCCGCGCTCGGGTAGCCGACGATGGCGCGGGTCGGCGCGCCCGGCAGCGCGCGCACGACGTGGAAGCTGAAGTCGATCTGCATGCGGCCGAAGCCGAAGCCGCCCAGGCCCGCCCAGGTGCTGATCATCGAGGCCGACTGCGGGTGCACCGGCGCGGCCGAGATGTCCTGGTGCCAGACGGCCTGCGGCGGGAAGCGCGGCAGCGGGTCGGCCGCCGCCGCGCCCGCGAGCGCGACGGCCGCCAGCATCGGGAGGCATCGCCGCATCATCGCGTCGCTCCGGGCGGGGGGTGGCGCAAGCATAGCGCCCGGGACGGCGGCCGCCAGCCCGGCGCGCGGGTGGCGGCGGTGGCTGGACATGGCCCGGCGGCGGCGTAGGCTTTGCCGCGGGAATCCGCGCGCGGGGAGGGGGTCGCCGTGTCGCCACTGCAGTTCATCGGTCGCCGCCTCGCGGCCTTCCTGGCCAAGCCGCGGCAGCGCAACAGCCACATCCCGACCAGCCCCTGGAACCTGCTGGCGGCGACCCTGCGCAAGGGCGACGTGCTGCTGGTCGAGGGCAGCAGCCGCTTCTCCAGCGCCATCAAGTACCTCACCCAGAGCACCTGGTCGCACGCCGCCCTGTGCATCGGCGACGCCCTGGGCGAGCCGCCGCCGGGCGAGGAGCCGCGCGTGCTGATGGACGTGGACGTGGTCGAGGGCGTGCGCGCGATCCCGCTGAGCGCCTTCGCCGGCATGCACACGCGCATCTGCCGCCCGGTGGGCCTCGCCGAGCACGAGCTCGACGCCCTGGTCGCCTTCATGCTCGCCCGCCGCGGCATCACCTACGACCTGAAGAACATCGTCGACCTGGCGCGCTTCTTCGTGCGCACGCCGCCGCTGCCGGGCTCGGTGCGCCGGCGCGCGCTGGCCATCGGCAGCGGCGAGCCGACCAAGGCGATCTGCTCGACCCTGCTGGCCCAGGCCTTCGAGTCGATCCGCTACCCGATCCTGCCCGAGGTCGAGCTGGTGGACGCGGAGACGCCGGAGGGCCGGCGCGCGCGCCGCGAGATCCTGCACATCCGCCACCACAGCCTGTATGCGCCGCGGGACTTCGACGTCTCGCCCTTCTTCCGGGTGGTGAAGCCGCGCATCGAGCAGGGTTTCGACCACCGTGAACTGGAGTGGCGGGTGCCCGACCCGCCGGCCGCACCCGGCGCTTGACGGCACCGGGCCGCTGCCCGAGGGTGGCGGCAGGGCGCGCGGGCGCCGCGGGGCATCCCGGGAGGCGGTGCGGTGGCAGGCGGGGCGATGGAACCGGAAGGCACGGACTGGCAGCTGCGCCAGCAGGTGTCGGACACCTACGACCTCTCGCGGGTCGGCGGCTACCTCTATCTGTTCGGCTGGGCCGTGGTGGCCTGGCTGGCGGGCGCCTGGCGCTTCGCCCCGGGCCTGACGCTCGCGGCCGGCGCGATCTTCCTGCTGCTGGGCTACCTGCGCTGGGCCGCGCGCCCGCCCGGCGCCGCCGGCGACGCGGCGCTGCGGCGCTGGCTGCGGCGCTATTCGCTGCTGCTGCCGACCTCCTCGCTGGCCTGGGCCGGCGTGCAGGCCTGGATCCTGCTCGATCCGCGCTTCGGCCAGGACGTGCGCATGGTGTCGCTGGTGGCCACGATCGGCTACGCCACCGTGTTCGCCAACGTCTATTCCACCGTGCGGCGGGTCGCGGCCACCGGCGTCTTCGTGCTGTTCCTGCCGGTGCTCGTGCTGCTGTGGCTGGACCCGGGCCAGCGTGCGCTCGCGGTGGCGATGGGCTTCTACGCGGTCTACCTGGCCGCGGCGGTCGTGCGCAGCCACGCCGAATACACCCGCCGCCTGCGCCTGGACCTGGCCCTGCGCGAGCAGCGCGACCTGTACGAACGCCTGAGCATCACCGACGCCCTGACCGGCCTGCACAACCGCCGGCACTTCGCCCGCCGGCTCGACGACCTGGCCCGCGCGGCGCGCGACGGCGGCAGCCGCTTCGCGCTGCTGATCCTCGACCTGGACCACTTCAAGCAGGTCAACGACCGCCACGGCCACAGCACCGGCGATGCCTGCCTGCAGGCGCTGGCGGCGCGGCTGCGCCAGGCCTTCGGCGCCGGGCCGGGCCGGCTGGCGCGGCTGGGCGGCGAGGAGTTCGGCGTGCTGCTCGAGGACGTGCTTGCCGACGAGGCCCTGGGTGCCGCGGAGGCCTTCCGCGCCGACCTGGTGTCGCGTCCGCTCGAGGCCGGTGGCCAGCGCCTGGCGGTGACGGTGAGCGTCGGCGTCGCGGTCTTCGACCCACGCCGGCACCAGGACGACGACGATCTCTATCGCGAGGCCGACGAAGCGCTTTACGAAGCCAAGCGCGGCGGCCGCGATCGCGTCGAGGCCGCGGCGGCGGTGGCGCGGCGATGACGCGCGGCGCCGGGGCGCGGGGGTGAGCAGGCGCGGTCCCGCTGCGGCCTTCCGTGCGCGGACGCGGCGCGCGGCCTGGGCCCTGCCGCTGCTGCTGTCGCGGGCCGCCTGCGCCGCCGCGCCCGCGGGCCAGGGAAAGCACGCGTCGCCCACGCCGCCGGGCACGGTGGCGCTCGGCGAGGGCGCCTGGCTGCTGCCCGGGCACTACGCACCGCCGCGCCAGCCCGACGGCAACAGCCTGCTGTTCGCCGGCCCGGGCGGCTGGCTGGTCGTGGACACCGGCCGGCATCCCGGGCATGCGCAGGCGATCCTCGCCGCGGTGCACGACAGCGGCCGGCCGATCCGCCACGTGCTCAACACCCACTGGCACCTGGACCACGTCGGCGGCAACCCGGCCCTGCGCGCCGCGCACCCGGGCCTGCGCGTGCTGGCCAGCCCGGCCATCCATGGCGCGCGCACCGGGTTCCTGGCCGGGTACGCCGATCAGCTGCGCGGCCTGCTCGCCGCGCCGCCGGCCGGTGTGGACACCGACGCGCTGCACGCGGAGCTGGCGCGCATCGAGGCCGGCGAGGCGCTGCTGCCCGACGAAGCGGTCAACGCGGGCGGCGGGCGCGAACTCGCCGGCCGCCGGGTGCAGCTGGGCCTGGCCCCCGATGCGGTGACCGCGGCCGACCTGTGGCTGTTCGACCCGGCCAGCGGCGTGCTGGCCGCCGGCGACCTGGTCACGCTGCCCGCGCCCTTCTTCGACACCGCCTGCCCGCGCGGCTGGTCGGCGGCGCTGCAGGCGCTCGAGGCCCAGCCCTTCACGACCCTCGTGCCCGGGCACGGCGCGCCGATGGACCGCGCCGGCTTCGTCACCTGGCGCGGCGCCTTCGAATCCCTGCGCGCCTGCGCCGCCTCGCCGGCGCCGGCGTCGGACTGCGCCGAGGGCTGGCTGCGCCAGGCCGCGCCCCTGCTGCCCGACGAGGCGGCGCGCATGCAGGCCCGCGCGTTGCTCGACTACTACCTGGCGCAGGTGCTGCGGGGACCGTCCGCGCTGCGGCACTGCGCCGACGCCGGCGAGCGCGCGGCCGCGGCCCGGCCCGCGCGGTAAACTCGCCGCCCTTTCCGACGGGCGACGACGTGGCGACCCTGGCCGACCCCGAACTCGAAACGCTGTGCCTGCCGCTCGCGCAGGGCCTCGTGCGCTGGCCGCGCGAGGGCGGGGCGCTGCTGCTGAGAGCCCGCGGCGGCCCGGCGCTGATGGCGCTGCGCGGCCGCGGCCTCGTCTGCGAACAAAGCTTCAGGCCCTGGGCCGCGGCGCTCGGGCGCGATGGCTTCGAAGCGGCGCCGGCCGGCTCGCGGCACGGCCTGGTGATGCTGCTGGCGCCGCGCCAGCGCGACGAGGCCCGCGCGCGCCTGGCCGAGGCGGTGGACCGCTGCCTGCCCGGCGGCGTCGTGCTCGCCTGCGCCGCCAACAACGCCGGCGGCCGCAGCCTGCAGGACGACCTCGCGCGCCTGTGCGGCGACGTGCAGGTGATCAGCAAGCACCATTGCCGCGCCAGCTGGACCGCGCCGCTGCACGGCGTCGCCGACGCGGGCTTGCTGGCCGCGTGGCGCGCGCTGGATGCGCCGCGGCCCATCCTCGACGGCCGATACACCAGCCGGCCCGGCCTGTTCGCCTGGGATCGCGTGGACCCGGCGTCGGCGCTGCTGGCGGAAACGCTGCCGGCCGATCTCGCCGGCGAGGCCGCCGACCTGGGCGGCGGCTGGGGTTACCTCTCGCATCAACTGCTCGCGCGCTGCCCCGGGATCACCCGCCTGGACCTGTTCGAGGCCGAGGCGCGCGCGCTCGACTGCGCCCGCGCCAACCTCGCGGGTTCGCGCGTGCCGGTGGCGCTGCACTGGCACGACGTCACCACCGGCCTGCCCGGCCGCTACGACGTGGTGGTGAGCAATCCGCCCTTCCACCAGTCGCGCGCCGACGATCCTTCGCTGGGCCGCGCCTTCATCGCGGCCGCCGCGGCGGCCCTGCGGCCGCGCGGCCGGCTGTTCCTGGTCGCGAACCGGCACCTGCCCTACGAATCGGCGCTGGCGCAGGGCTTCGCCACGGTGCGCGTGCACCGCGAGGCGCAGGGCTTCAAGGTGTTCGAGGCGGTGAAGGCATGAAGCTGGTGAAGCGGCTGGCGAACCTGGGCTATGGCTCGCGCAAGGACGTGGCCTGGATGTTCCGCGAGGGCCGCGTCACCGATGCCGGCGGCGAGGTGCTGTACGCCGACGACGTCGTCGCGCACGCCGAGGTGCGCGTGGACGGCGAGCCGCTCGACCCCGCGCCCGGCCTGCTGCTGATGCTGCACAAGCCGGTCGGCTACACCTGTTCGACCAAGGATCCCGGGCGCGTGGTCTACGACCTGCTGCCGCCGCGCTTCCGCCTGCGCAACCCGATCGTCTCCACCGTCGGCCGGCTCGACCGCGACACCTCGGGCCTGCTGCTGATGACCGACGACGGCGCGCTGCTGCACCGGATCACCTCGCCCAAGTCGCACCTGCCCAAGGTGTACGAGGCGACGCTGGCGCAGGACCTGCGCGGCGACGAGGCCGAGGTGTTCGGCAGCGGCACGCTGCTGCTGGAATCGGAAACGACGCCGCTGGCGCCGGCGGGATTCGAGCGGCTGGAGGCGCGGCGTGCGCGCGTCGTGCTGGTCGAGGGGCGCTACCACCAGGTGCGGCGCATGTTCGCGGCGGTCGGCAACCGGGTGGAGACCCTGCATCGCGTCTCCATCGGCGGCCTCGACCTGGGAAGCCTGGCGCCCGGCGACTGGCGCCTGCTGGCGGCGCATGACCTGGCGCGGCTGTGGTCCGGCGCCGGTCCCGCGGCCGGCTGAGTTGGCCGCGTCGCCGCGCCGCGCCGGCGCTAGCTGAACCGCCGCGTTCACCGCGCTGAATGCGCCGTGAGCCTTCCGGCGGGGTTCAAGGGCAATTCAGTCCCGCACCGGCGAAATCGGCGCCGTGGACCGGATCGCCGGCCACCTTCCGAGGACAGAACGATGAGCAAGCTCAAGATCGCTTCCCTGGCCCTCCTGCTGGCTGGCGCCGCCGCGCTGCCCGTGCAGGCGGACGACGACCGCCGTCGCGTGGGGGGCGAAGCCGCCCAGGCCGAAGGCGGCAAGGGTCCCTGGCGCGAAGACCGCCGCGAGGATCGCCGCGAGGACCGCGGTGAGCGCCGCGAGGATCGCCGCGACTGGCGCGCCGAGCGCCGCGACGACCGGGGCGACTGGCGGGAGGACCGCCGGGACGACCGGCGCGAGCGCGTGGCCGACCGCCGCGAGGACCGCCGCGAGTGGCGCGACGACCGCCGCGACGACCGCCGTGACTGGCGCGCCGAGCGCCGGGACGACCGCCGCGACTGGCGCGACGACCGTCGTGACCGCAACCGCGACTGGGACCGCGACCGCGTCGCCTACCGCCACGACTATCGCCACGATTACCGCGGCGACTGGCGCGACGACCGCCGCGAGTGGCGCCAGGTGCGCTACGCCCGCCACCGCGACCATCGCTGGGACCGCTGGTACTGGGCGCCGCAGTACCGCTACACCGCGCCCTCGCGCTACTACTATCCGCGCGGCTATGGCTATCGCGCCTGGCACGTCGGCCACCGCCTGCCGTCGCCGTTCTACGCCCGCCACTACTGGGTGGACTACAACTATTACCGCCTGCCGCCGCCGCCCTACGGCTACCACTGGGTGCGCGTGGACCGCGACGTCGTGCTGGTCGCCATCGGCACCGGCCTGATCCTCGACGTGTTCTACGGCCTGTTCAACTGACGGACGCCCCTGCGGGCATCGAAGGGCCGGCGCGATGCCGGCCCTTCTCTTTTGCGGCACCGCGCCGGCGCCATGCCGGCCCTTCTCATTGCGGCTCCGACGCCGGCGGCGTTCAGCCCGCCACGCCGAACAGCGCCGCCTGCGGCGGCATCTCGTCGTCGCGCACGAAGTTGGCCAGGCCCACGCCGACCAGGCGGTAGCGCACGTGCGCCGGCAGCTCGACGCGCTGGCGAAGCTCCAGGGCGATCGTGGTGAATTCGGCCAGCGAGGCCGGCGGCCGCGGCGGCGTCAGGCTGCGCGTGAGCACCCGGAAATCGGCGGTCTTGAGCTTGAGCACCACGGTGCGGCCGTGGCGTCCGGTTTCCCGCTGCGCGCCGGCCCAGGCCTTGGCGGCCAGGCGCGTGATCGCCTCGCCGGTCTGCTCCAGCGGCAGGTCCTGGTCGAAGGTGTCCTCGGCGGACACCTGCAGGGTCGGGCGCTCGCTCTCCACCGGGTGCTCGTCGATGCCCAGCGACAGCTCGTGCAGGCGCCGGCCCCAGCGGCCGAAGCGGCGCTCGAGCGCGGCGTGGCCGAACTCCCGGAGCTGGCCGACCGTGCGCAGGCCGAGCAGGGCCAGCTCGCGCTCCATCACCTTTCCCACCCCGGGCAGGCGGCCCACCGGCAGCGGTGCGAGGAAGGCCTGCACGCGCGCCGGCCTGAGCACGAACAGGCCGTCGGGCTTGTTCCAGTCGCTGGCGATCTTGGCCAGGAACTTGTTCGGCGCCACGCCCGCGGAGGCGGTCAGCGCGGTCTCCTCGCGGATCGCCGCGCGGATGGCTTCGGCCACCGCGGTGGCGCTGGCCAGGCCCTGCTTGTTCTCGGTGACGTCGAGGTAGGCCTCGTCCAGCGACAGCGGCTCGATGCGGTCGGTGTGGCGGGCGAAGATGGCGCGCACCTGGCGCGACACCGCCTTGTAGCGCGCGAAGTCCGGCGGCACGAACACCGCCTTGGGGCAGAGCTTCTCGGCGCGCAGGGCCGGCATCGCCGAGCGCACGCCGAAGCGCCGGGCCTCGTAGCTGGCCGCGCACACCACCGAGCGCGCGCCGCGCCAGGCCACCACCACGGGCCGGCCGCGCAGCGAGGGATCGTCGCGCTGCTCCACCGACGCGTAGAACGCATCCATGTCCACGTGCACGATCTTGCGGGGCGGGCCGGCCATGCCCCGATTCTCGCGCACCGCCTTGACCCGCGACGAGCCCGCGCCGGAGGATGCCGGCCACGGAGGCCCCGATGAACGACCCGACCCCGCCCGTCCCCGCGACCGCGCCGGCCGCCGGCGCGGGCGTACCCGACGCCGTCGCCCGCTACCGCGACGAGTACCGCGCCACCGAGATCGCCCGCTTCCGCGAAGAGTCCCGCGCCACCGAGATACCGGCGGACTACCGCGGCACCGGCCATGCCGTCTTCACCTTCGGCGTGGTGCCGTCGCTGCTGGCGGCCTGCCTCTGGCAACTCGAGGCGGTGCGGCCGCTGGAGTGGCTCACGGTGCCGCTGTCGCTGCTCTACGCCAACCTGGCCGAATACGTCGGCCACCGCTGGCCCATGCACCGCCCGTTCCGCGGGCTGGGCCTGATCTGCAAGCGGCATGCGGGCCAGCACCACCGTTTCTTCACCCACGAGGCCATGCTCGTCGAATCGCGGCGAGACCTCCGCGCGCTGCTGTTCCCGCCGGTGATGGTGGTGTTCTTCTTCGGCGGCTTCGCGGCGCCGGTCTGGTTCCTGCTCGAGGCCTGGGTATCGGCGAACGTGGCCTGGCTGTTCATCGCCAGCGGCATCGCCTACTACCTGAACTACGAGATCCTGCACACCGCCTACCACCTGCCGCCGACGCACTGGCTGGCGCGGTTGCCGGGCGTGTCGCGGCTGGCCTGGCTACACCGCGCGCACCACGACCCGCGCCTAATGGCCAGCCGCAACTTCAACATCACCTATCCGCTGGGCGACTGGCTGTTCGGCACCCTGCACCGACCGCGCGACTGAGCGCGCGGCTCAGTTCGCGCGCAGCCGGAAGCGCTCGCGGTAGTCGGCGGGCGTGAGCGAGGTGGCGCGCTTGAACAGCTTGCGGAAGCTCGAGGCGTCGCTGTAGCCCACGCGTTCGACGATCTCCTCGAAGCTCAGCAGGGTCGTCTCCAGCAGCGCCTTGGCGCGCTCCACGCGCAGGTGCTGCAGGTGCGCCAGCGGGCTGGCGCCGTAGGTCTGGCGGAAGTGCCGCAGCAGGCTGCGCTCGCTGGTGCCGCAGTGGCGGGCGAGCTCGGAGATGCTGATCTCGCGGTGCAGTTCCTTCTGCAGGAACTGCTCGGCCTTCTCGGTCATGGAGTGCCGCGGGCGCTCGGTGAGGGCCAGGCTGATGTAGGGCGCCTGGCTCTGCCGGTCGGGGTCGATCAGCATCATGCGCGCGGCCAGCTGGGCCAGTTCCGGGCCGATCGCGCGGCCGATCCACTGCAGCATGAAGCTCATCACCGCCGTGCTGGCGCCGGTGGTGGTGACGCCGCCGTCCTCGACCACCATGCGCTCGACGTCCAGGCGGACCCGCGGGTAACGCTGGCGGAACACGCCGTCGAGCCACCAGCTGGTGGTGGCCTGGTGGCCGTCGAGCAGGCCGGCCTCGGCCAGCAGCAGCGCGCTGCAGCAGTTGGCCACCAGGGGCACGCCGCGCAGGTGCATCGCCCGCAGCAGCTCCATTTCGGGGCCGTAGCCGGCGACCCGGTGGAAAGCGTCGCTGGCGCTGGTGTGCAGGTAGCCCGGCACCAGCAGCAGGTCGAGCGCGAGGTCGGGCGAAACCACGGGGCCGATCGCCAGGCCGCTTGCGTCGTGGACCTGGCCCTGGCCGCGGGCGCCGACCAGCACGGTCTCCAGCCGCAGGCGGGCGCCCGGGTCGCGCACTTCGGCCAGGGTCTGGGCGATGCGCAGCAGGTCCGTCGGGCCGGTCAGGCTGGAGAGCATCGCGCCCTCCAGCGCCAGCAGGCCCACGGTGAGGCGGCGTTCAACGCGCGACATAGATGGCCCCCGAGTGCTGCCCGAGCCAGGCGATGATATCGGCCGGCACGGCCAGGGCGGGCGCGTCGCCGGGCAGGGGTTCGCCGCAGGCGACCAGGGGAACCTGGCCCGGATGGCCCGGCGGCAGCGCCGTGGCCGAGGGCGCCACCAGGGCCGGGCGACCCTCGGCATCGCGGGTCAGCAGCCACAGGCCGCGCGGCGGCGGCAGGCCGGCCTGGCAGGCCGGGCGGACCTTCAGCATCACCTGGGATCCGTCGGCGGGCAGCAGGCGCCAGGCATGGCGGCCGGTGTGCAGCACGGCCGAGTACTGGCTGCCTTCGACGAAGATGGCCTCGTCGGCGGCCGGCTCCGCGGCCGGCGCGAGGGCAGGGGCGATCAGCAGGACGGCGAGGGCGAGGAGGCGTTTCATGGCGGTTCTCCGGTCATTCCGGACGGGGGTCCGGTGACGGATAGCCTCCTCCCGGGCGGAATCCGCCGGCAGCGGCGAATGCGACGCCCTGCGGGCGAAACCCGCCAGCCGGCGCCTCAGTCGCAGCCGGCGCGGTAGTGCAGGTAGCCCTGGAGCTGGCCGCCGCCGTCGGTGACCCGCTCGACCCGGCCGCAGTGCAGCACCGGCGGGTTCTCGCGGGCCGGCAGCCACACCGGCTCGCCTTCGCCCGGCAGCAGGCCGTCGCCTTCGACCGGCTGCACGCCCTCGATGGCGCCGGTGCCGGCATCCACCACGCAGTCGAAGCGGGCCTGGCCGCTGTCGCGCAGGCGCACGCCGATCTTGCCGCGGTTCATCGGCCAGGCCTTGGTCACGGCCTCGGTGGCCACGCCGCCGTCCAGGGCGCAGCGGCCGATGGCGGTGGCCAGGTCCGGCAACAGCTGGCTCCAGTCGTCCTTGCCCTTGGCGGCGGCATCGGCCACCGGCGCGTTCGCCATGTCCAGGCCGTACTCGGCGCGGCAGCAGCCCTGGCCCTGGCGGCCGTCGGCGAAGGAGACGACGGCGCTGAAGGGCAGGGCCGGGCCGTCGGCCATGGTGTCGAAGCACTGCGCGGGCGAGAGCACGGCGCCCACGGTTTCGCTGCCTTCGTCCACCGGTGCGCCTTCGAAGCGCCAGGCGCCGCCGGCCAGGGCCTTGAGCTCGCCCTCGAGCGCGACCTCGGCGTCCGGGGTCTTCAGCAGGGCCGAGCCGGCGCCGATGTCCAGGGCCCAGAAGGGTTCGTTGCCGCGGCAGAGGAAGGCGCGCGGGACTTCGCCCGGGGCCGGGGCGTCGGCGGCCGGAAGCGCCGGGGCCGGGGGCGCGGCGTCGGTGACCGCGGCGGCCTCGCCGGCCGGGGCGTCGGCCGCGGGGGCCGGGGCGGGGGCAGGTTCCTGCCGGCAGGCGGCCAGGGCCACGGCGAGGGACAGCACGAGCAGGCGGTGGCGCATCGCGGGTCTCCGGCAGGGGGCTGCGGCGGACGATGCCGCAGGGGCCACCGGGCGGCAAGTCCCGCCTGAACAACGGGCCCTTCGCCGCGCCGCCGGCGTCAACCCCGGCTGGGCGGGCGCGTTCTGGGCAGGGACCGCGGACTGGACCGCGGGAGGAGACATCGATGAACCGCACCCTGATCTTCACCGCCCTCGCGCTGGCCACCGGCCTGGCGCTGGCCCAGGCCCCGGCCCCGGCCGGCGGCGAAGGCCGCGAGGCCCGCATGGCCGAGATGCGCGAGCGCATGGACGCCCGCTTCGCCGCCGCCGACAAGGACGGCAACGGCCGCATCGACCCGGCCGAGGCCAGCGCGGTCGGCGAGCGCTTCGGCAAGCACTTCGAACGCATGGACGCGAACAAGGACGGCGGCGTCGACAGCGCCGAGATGGCCGCGGCCGCGCGCCACATGCACGAGCGCCGCCGTGGCGCCCGCCACGCCATGCAGGGCCACCGCGCCTTCATGCGCGGCCTGTGGATCGGCCTGGACGACGACAAGGACGGCCTGGTGAGCCGCGCCGAGCTGGGCGACAAGATGCCGCGCTGGGGCGAGAAGTTCGAGGCGATGGACGCCAACCGCGACGGCAAGCTCAGCCCGGGCGAAGTCGGCGATTACCGGCGCGCGATGCGCGCGGAGAAGCGCGGCCAGGCGGACGCCTGAACCGCGGGGCCGGGGCGGCGTCGCGCCGCCCCGGCGGAGGCGTCAGAAGCGGAAGCCGGCGCTCAGGCCGTAGACCAGCGGGTCGACGTTGGCGGTGCCGACGTTGCCCAGGGTCTCGACGCTGACGTCGGTGTCGAAGTCGAGCTTGCGCACGTCGGCGCGGATGAAGAAGTTGTCGTTGATGTAGAAGTCGGCGCCGGCGCCGTAGGTGATGCCGTCGGCGTTGCTGGCGCTGATGCCCAGGCCCGACAGGGCGCCGAGGCTCTGCTCGCCCGAGACGCTCACCCAGCCGTAGCCGATGCCGACGTACGGGCGGAAGGTGCCCTCGGTGTTGAAGTGGTAGTTCACGCCCAGGGTGGTCGGGCGGTGCTCGACGCTGGCCACGGTGCCGAGGCCGTCGATGCTGACCTCGTGCTCGAACTTGGCCAGGCCGCTCCACAGCTCGACCGACCAGTTGTCGGCGAAGTTGACGGCGACGCTGCCGGTCACGCTCCAGTCGTCGGTCACGCTGGCGTCGCCGCCGGCGAGCTGGCCGTTGCCGGACTTGGGATCGGTGTTCTGGTAGCCGAGGGTGGCCGAGAAGGTCTGGGCCGAAGCGGGGGCCGCGGCGAGGGCGCCGGCGAGCGCCAGCGCGGACAGGGCGAATCGGGACATGTCGATGCTCCGTGTGGTGGTCCGGCCGGCTGGCCGGTGCGGCGGAATCTGCCGGGCGGCCGGTCAACCAGCGGTGACGCCTGCGCCAAGGCGCCGTGAAGTTCCATGAACGCCGGTGCACCCGCGGCGCCCACCCGGGCCTTTCGGCACGGGCCCGGGCTGCAACCCCGGCGCGACCCTGCGCATCCCTGGGGGTGTGCAACCCCCACGCGGCCCTCCCCCGCCGCGAGTGGCTCCTTGCGCTCGGGCCCCACGGCCCCGCCAGCCTGCGACCAGCACGCGCATCCCGGCGTTTGCGCTCCCCAACCTCCCGTTCCCCGCGGGGGGTGTTTTTTTGCCCGCGCTTGGCCCCGGGCCGCGACCGAGGCGACAATGCCGGCCTTTCCATGCAAGCAAGCGCAGGTGGAGCCATGGCCGAGCTCAAGGAAGCCCGGGTGCCGGATATCGGCGACAACAAGGACGTGCCGGTCATCGAACTGCTGGTCGCCGTCGGCGACGCGGTGAAGAAGGACCAGGGCCTGGTCACGCTCGAGTCCGACAAGGCGACGATGGAGGTGCCGGCGCCCTTCGATGGCGTCGTGCGCGAGCTCAAGGTGAAGGTGGGCGACGAACTTTCGGAAGGCTCGGTGGTCGCGATCATCGAAGCCGCCTCCGGCGCGCCCTCTCCCCAGCCCTCTCCCCAGCCCTCTCCCCAGCCCTCTCCCCAGCCCTCTCCCAAGGGAGAGGGAGAGGCGCGTGCGACGCCGGCTGCGCCCGCTGCGCCGGCGCGCGTGGCCGCGCCCGTGGTCGCGTCGGCCCCGGCCTCGCCGCCGGTCGCCTTCGACGCCAATGCACTGCTGCCCGGCACCGTGCCGCACGCCAGCCCGGCCGTGCGCGTGTTCGCGCGCGAGCTCGGCGTGGACCTGGCCCAGGTCGCTGGCAGCGCCCGCGGCGGCCGCATCACCAAGGAAGACGTGCAGGCCTTCGTCAAGGCCGCGCTGGCCGGCGGCGGCGCCCCGCGCGCCGCGGGCGGCGGGGGCGGCGGCCTCGACCTGATCCCGTGGCCGAAGGTGGACTTCGCCAAGTTCGGCCCGGTCGAGCGCAAGCCGCTCTCGCGCATCCAGAAGCTCAGCGGCGCCAACCTCGCGCGCAACTGGGCCATGATCCCGCATGTCACCCAGTTCGACGACGCCGACATCACCGAGATGGAGGCCTTCCGCAAGCGCCTGGGCGAGGAGAACAAGGACGTGAAGGTCACGCCCCTGGTCTTCCTGATCAAGGCCGTGGTGGCCGCGCTGAAGAAGTACCCGGCCTTCAACGCCTCGCTCGAGGGCGAGGAGCTGGTGCTCAAGCAGTACTTCCACATCGGCATCGCGGTGGATACGCCCGATGGCCTGGTGGTGCCGGTGATCCGCGACGCCGACCGCAAGGGCCTGATCGAGCTGGCGCGCGAACTGGGCGAGATCAGCGCCAAGGCGCGCGAGAAGAAGCTCTCGCCGGCCGACATGCAGGGCGGCTGCTTCTCGATCTCCTCGCTGGGCGGCGTCGGCGGCACCGCGTTCACGCCGATCATCAACGCGCCGGAAGTCGCCATCCTCGGCGTGTCGCGCAGCGCCACCAAGCCGGTGTGGAACGGCCAGGCCTTCGAGCCGCGCCTCATGCTGCCGCTGAGCCTGAGCTACGACCACCGCGTCATCGACGGCGCCGCCGCCGCGCGCTTCACGGCGTACCTCTCGCAGGTGCTGGGCGACCTGCGCCGCCTGCTGCTCTGATGGCGACGCCGCTGCCGCTGCCGCCCGGCCCGGTGCCCGCGCGCGTGCGCGTGGCCGCGGTGCAGTACGGCCAGCGCCGGGTGGCGGGCTTCGACGACTTCGCCGCGCAGGTGGAGGAGGGCGTGCGGGTCGCCGCCGACTACGGCAGCGACTTCGTGCTGTTCCCGGAGCTGTTCACGCTGCAGCTGCTCAGCGCCGAGCCACGCCTGCTGGCGCCGGCCGAGGCGATCGAACGGCTGAGCCAGCACACGGCCGCCTTCACCGCGCTGCTCCGGCGGATGGCGGCGACGTACCGCATCCACGTCATCGGCGGCACCCATCCGACGCGCACGCCGGAGGGCACGCTGCGCAACATCTGCTACGTCGCCACCCGCGACGGCGCGCTGCACCGGCGCGACAAGCTGCACATCACGCCGAGCGAGCAGGGCAGCTGGGCGGTCCAGGGCGGCGACGACGCCGGCGTGATCGCCACCGACGCCGGCCCGATCGGCATCATGGTCTGCTACGACAGCGAGTTCCCCGAACTCGGCCGCCACCTCACCGACCAGGGCGCGCTGATGCTGTTCGTGCCCTACTGCACCGACCTGCGCGCTGGCCACCTGCGCGTGCGCTACAGCTGCCAGGCGCGCGCGGTGGAGAACCAGGTGTACGTGGTCGCCGCCGGCAACGTCGGGCACTGCCCGAACGTGGCCAACTTCGACATCCAGTATGCGCAGTCCGGCGTGTTCACGCCCTGCGATTTCCCGTTCCCGCCCGAGGGCATCGCCGCCGAGGCGACGCCGCAGGCGGAGCAGATCGTCTTCGCCGACCTCGACCTGGCCGCGCTGCAGCAGGCGCGCCGGGACGGCACGGTGAAGAACCTCATCGACCGGCGGCCGGCGCTCTACGACGCCTGGCGCCGGCCCTGACTTCCGGAGGATCCATGGCCACCATCGAACTGCGCGTGCCCGACCTGGGCGACGACAAGGACGTGCCCGTCATCGAGCTGCTGGTGCAGCCGGGCGACGTGGTGAAGAAGGACCAGGGCCTGGTCACGCTCGAATCGGACAAGGCCACGATGGAAGTGCCGGCCAGCGCCGCCGGCCGCATCGTCGAGCTGAAGGTGAAGGTGGGCGACGCGGTGTCGGCCGGCGACCTGATCGCCATCGCCGAGGCCGAGGGCGCGGCGGCCGCGCCTGCCGCCGCCCCCGTGGAAGCGCCTTCAGGCGCGAAACCCGCCGCGCCGGTGGAATCGCCGCCGGTCGCGAAACCCGCCGTGGCCTCCTCGCCCGCGTCTGCGGCGATCGCGCCTGAAGGCGCTCCTACCGGCGCTGCGGGCTCCGGGCGCAAGGCCGATATCGAGTGCGGGCTGCTGGTGCTGGGCGCGGGACCGGGCGGCTACACCGCCGCCTTCCGCGCCGCCGACCTGGGCCTGGACGTGCTGCTGGTCGAGCGCTACGAAGCGCTGGGCGGCGTCTGCCTCAACGTCGGCTGCATCCCATCCAAGGCGCTGTTGCATGCGGCGGCGGTGATCGAGGAGGCGAAGCACGCCGCGGACTTCGGCGTGGAGTTCGGCAAGGCCAAGATCGACCTCGACAAGCTGCGCGCGCACAAGGACAAGGTCGTTGGCCAAATGAACAAGGGCCTGGCCGGCATGGCGAAGCAGCGCAAGGTGCGCACGCTGACCGGCACGGGCACTTTCGTGTCCCCGAACGAACTCGAGGTGCGCACCCACGAGGGCGTGAAGCTCGTGCGCTTCCAGCAGTGCATCCTCGCGGCCGGTTCGCAGCCAGTGAAGCTGCCCGGCTTCCCCTGGGACGACGCACGCGTGATGGACTCCACCGACGCGCTGACGCTCGTCGAGGTGCCGAAGAAGCTGCTGGTCGTCGGCGGCGGCATCATCGGCCTGGAGATGGCCTGCGTGTACAGCGCGCTCGGCAGCCAGGTGACGGTCGTCGAGTTCATGGACCAGCTGATGCCCGGCGCCGACAAGGACCTGGTCAAGCCGCTGGCCGACCTGCTGAAAAAGCGCGGCGTGGCGGTGCACCTCAAGTGCAAGGTCGCCAAGGTCGAGGCGAAGAAGGACGCGCTGCACGCGAGCTTCGAAGGCGACAGCGTGCCGGCCGAGACGAAGTACGACCGCGTGCTGGTGTCGGTGGGCCGCGCACCCAACGGCGGCAAGCTGGGCGCAGACAAGGCCGGCGTGGCCGTCACCGACCGCGGCTTCATCCCGGTGGACCGGCAGATGCGCACCAACGTGCCGCACATCTTCGCCATCGGCGACCTGGTCGGCCAGCCGATGCTGGCGCACAAGGCCACGCACGAGGGCAAGCTGGCGGCGGAAGTCGCGGCCGGCCACAAGAAGGAGTGGGTGGCGCGGGTGATCCCGTCGGTGGCCTACACCGACCCGGAGATCGCCTGGGTCGGCGTCACCGAGACGGAAGCCAAGGCCAAGGGCCTGGCGGTGGGCGTGGCGAAGTTCCCGTGGGCGGCCTCGGGCCGCGCGGTCGGCATCGGCCGCACCGAGGGCTTCACCAAGCTGATCTTCGACGAGCACACCGAGCGCGTGATCGGCGCCGGCATCGTCGGCCCGCACGCCGGCGCCCTGATCGCCGAGGTGGCCCTGGCGATCGAGATGGGCTGCGAGGCCGCCGACATCGGCCACACCATCCACCCGCACCCGACGCTCAGCGAATCGGTGGCGATGGCGGCCGAGATCCAGGACGGCAGCATCACCGACCTGTACATCCCCAAGAAGAAGTAGGCGGCCCCGTAGGAGCGCCTTCAGGCGCGAATCGTTTTGCTTTGCCTCCGGCAAAGAAGGAATTCGCGCCTGAAGGCGCTCCTACCAGTCAACGTCAGCCGAAGGCGACGTAACAGACGGTGCACAGCACCACGACGCCGATCACGTCGAGCACCGCGCCTTCGCGCAGCATGGTGCGCGCGTCCACCGCGCCGCTGCCGTAGGCGATGGCGTTGGGCGCGGTGGCCACCGGCAGCATGAAGCCGACGCTGGCGGCCAGCACGGCGGGGAACATGAACAGCGCCGGGTCCACGCCGACGGCCACGCCGGTGGCCGCGAGGATGGGCATCAGCAGCACCGCGGTGGCGGTGTTGCTGGCGATCTCCGACAGCAGCACCACGCCGCCGACGATGCCCAGCAGCAACAGCGGCAGCGGCAGGGCGCTCAGCCCGGACAGCGACGCGGCCACCGCATCGCTCAGGCCCGAGCTCTGGAAGGCCGCGGCCAGCGCGATGCCGCCGCCGAACAGCACCAGCGCGCCCCAGGGCACGCGCTCGGCGGTCTCCCAGTCGAGCAGGCGCGAGCCCTTGCCATCCGGGATCACGCACAGCGCGACCACCGCCAGCAGCGCCACGCTCGCATCGTTCGCGCCCGCCAGGCCCAGCCAGCCGCTCCAGCCGCCGAAGGGTTCGCTGCGGAAGATCCAGGCGGCGGCCGTGAGCGCGAACACCCACAGCACGCGGCGTTCGCCCGGCGTCCACGGGCCGCTTTCCGGCAGCACCGCCGCCGGCGCGCCGGCGAGGCGGCGGCCCAGCCACACGCCCATCAGCGGCAGGAACAGCAGCACCACCGGCACGCCCACCATCATCCAGTCGAGGAAGCCGTAGCGCGTGCCGGTCGCTTCGGCATACACCTGCATGAAGACGAGGTTGGGCGGCGAGCCGATCGGCGTGCCCAGGCCGCCGACGCTGGCGCCGTAGGCGATCGCCAGCACCAGCGGCGCGTCGAGGCGGCGGTCGGGGTAGTGCTGCAGGATGGCCATCGCGACGGGCAGCATCAGCAGCGTCGTCGCGGTGTTGGAGATCCACATGCTGATCGCGCCGGTGGCCGCGAGGAAGCCGAACAGCAGGGCGCGGCCGCTGTGGCCCCCGAAGGCCCGCACCATGGCCAGCGCCAGCCGCCGGTGCGCGCCGCTGCGTTCGAGCGCGCGCGAGAGCATGAAGCCGCCGCCGAGCAGCAGGATCAGTTCATGGCCATAGCTCTGCGCCACCTGCCTGGCGTCGAGCACGCCCAGCACCGGGAACGCGGCCAGCGGCAGCAGCGCGGTCACCGGCGCCTTCACCGGTTCGAGCACCCACCACAGCGCGCACCAGCCGGTCAGGCCCAGGGTGGCGGCCAGCGCATGCGACTGGCCCTGGGCATCGGCGAGGAAATACAGCGCGAGCGCGAGCAGCGGGCCGGCCGGCAGCGCGATCGGCGCGAGGCGGCCGGCGACGCTCACGTGCGCTCGTCCGGCCCGTGGTCGGGGCGCTCGGGCACGTGCGTGTCCTCGCTGCCGCCCGGAAGCTGCGGCATCTCGTCCATGCGCAGCGACAGCGCCGCCTTGGCCATCAGGTGCGCGCTGATCGGCGCGGTGATGAACAGGAAGGCGGTGATCAGCAGCTCGCGCGGCTGCGGGTCGCTGCCGATGTAGGCGTGGTAGCCCACCGAGGCCACCAGCAGGCAGCCCACGCCCAGGGTGCTGGCCTTGGTCGGGCCATGCAGGCGCTTGAAGAACTCCGACAGCCGCACCAGGCCGAAGGCGCCGACCAGCACGAAGGCGCTGCCGGTGGCCAGCAGCACGACCAGGGCGATTTCGACGGCGGCGTTCATTCGACGATGTCCCGGCGCATCACGTACTTGCTCAGCACCACGGTCGAGCCGAAGCCGAGCATGGCGATCACCAGCGCGGCCTCGAAGTAGATCGAGGACTTGATGTACATGCCCAGCAGCATCAGTTCGGCGATCGCGGTGACGCTGAGCGTGTCCAGGGCGAGGATGCGGTCGGGCACCGTCGGCCCGCGCAGCAGGCGGTAGAGCGAGAGCAGCATGGCCAGGCTGACCACGGCCATCGCGGCGACGATGGCGGGTTCGAGCAGGCCCAGGGACGGGGCGGTGCCGGGCGTCATGGGAAGATCTCCATCAGCGGGCGTTCGTAGCGTTCCTTGATGCCGGCCACCAGCGCCTCGCGGTCGTCGAGGTGGAAGACGTGGATCAGCAGGTACTTGCGGTCCTCCGACAGCACCGCGGTCACCGTGCCCGGGGTCAGGGTGATGATGCTCGCCAGCGCGGCGATGCCGTGGATGTTGGCGATGTCCAGCGGGTACCAGACGAAGGCGGGGTGGATGCGGGCCTCGCGCCCCAGCACCTGCCGCGCCACCACCAGGTTCGAGACCAGGATGTCCCACAGCACGTGGGCCACCAGGCGCGGCACGCCGCCGAGCCGGCCGATGCGGGCGAACTCGCGGTCCAGGCGCGTGGCGAACAGCGGGATCACCCAGCCCAGGAACAGGCCGAAGGCGATGTGCGCCGGGTTGAAGGCGTCGTTCATCACCAGCCAGAAGGCGACGATGGTCAGCGTCAGCGGGACGGAGGGGAACCAGCGGCGCAGCATCACGGGTTCCTCCAGGCCGGGGCGGTGTCGCGCACCTGGCGCACGTAGTCCTGCGGCGACATCAGCTGGGCCGCGGTGGCGCGGGTGTATTCGACCACCGGCGCGGCGCCCAGCGACAGCGCCACGCCCAGCGACAGCAGCAGCACGGTGGCCGCGGTCTCGACCGGGCGGGTGCTGGTCGGGCGCAGGCCGGCGGTCTCCGGTTCGGCCGGAGGCACGCGCCAGAACAGGTTGCTGCCCGCGCGCACCAGGCCGACGATCACCAGCAGGCTGCTCGCCAGGATCGCGGTCCAGACCCAGGCCACGTCGGCGGCGGGTACGGCCTGCAGCAGCGCCAGCTTGCCCACGAAGCCCGACAGCGGCGGCAGGCCGGCTACCGACACCGCCGCCACCAGGAACATCACGCCGGCCGCCTTGCGCACCGCCGGCGACGCCACCGGGTGCGAGAGGTCGCGCATCTCGTCGCCGCGGCCGCGGCGCACCAGGTCGGCGATCATGAACAGCGCCGCCACCACGAAGGTGCTGTGCACGAGGTAGTAGAGGCCGGCGCCCAGCGCGGCCTCCACGCGCAGCGAGAAAGCGATGAACAGCGTCGCCGCCGACACCACCACCAGGTAGGCCGAAAGCACGCGCAGCCGCGCCGCCGCCAGCACGCCCAGGGTGCCCACCGCCAGCGTGGCCAGCGCGCCCCAGGCCATCCAGTCCTGGCCGTAGCCGGCCAGCGGGCCGGCCGGCTCGCCCAGCAGCAGCTGGCCGACGCGCAGCGAGGCGTAGATGCCGACCTTGGTCATGATCACGAACAGCGCCGCCACCGCCGCCGGCGCCCGCGCATAGGTGTCGGGCAGCCACAGGTAGAGCGGCATCAGCGCCGCCTTGGCGCAGAACACCACCAGCAGCAGGCCCAGCGTGGCCTTGGCGATGGCCAGGTCGGCGGCGGGCAGGCTGGCGATGCGCGCCGACAGCTCGGCCATGTTGAGCGTGCCGAACACGCCGTAGACCAGGCCCAGGGCGACCAGGAACAGGGTGGAGGCGGCGATGTTGAAGGCCACGTAGTGCAGGCCGGCGCGCATGCGCACGCCGCGGCCGCCGCTGAGCAGCAGGCCGTAGGAGGCGATCAGCATCACCTCGAAGAACACGAACAGGTTGAATACGTCGCCGGTGAGGAAGGCGCCGTTGAGGCCGACCAGCTGGAACTGGAACAGGGCGTGGAAATGCGGCGCGCGCCGGTCCCAGCCCGAGCAGGCGTGCAGCAGGCAGGCCGCGGCCAGGACGCTGGTCGCCAGCACCATCAGCGCCGACAGGCGGTCCACCATCAGCACGATGCCCAGCCGGTGCGGCCAGTCGCCCAGCAGGTAGGCGGTGACGCCGCCGTCCCGGGCCAGGCCGAGCAGGGCCAGCGCGGCGGCGAGCGTGGCCAGCATCGAGGCCCAGGCCACCACGCGCTGCAGGACCGCGCCGGCGCGCCGGTGCTCGGCGAACAGGCACAGCGCGCCGCCGAGCAGCGGCAGCAGGATCGGCAGGACGGGCAGCTGGCTCATCGGCCGCCGTCCTCGCGACCGTCGACGTGGTCGCAGTGGTTGTCGGCGCGGCTGCGCATGGCCAGCACGATGGTCACCGCGGTCATCGCGAAGGCGATGACGATGGCGGTGAGCACCAGGGCCTGGGGCAGCGGATCGGTATAGCTGGCCGAGGTCGCGGCCACGCCCTCGCGCAGCACCGGGGGCTTGCCGGCGACCAGGCGGCCGGCGGAAAAGATCAGCAGGTTGGTCGCGTACGAGAGCAGCGTCAGCCCGAGGATGACGTCGAAGCTGCGCGCGCGCAGCACCAGGTACACGCCGGCGAAGACCAGCAGGGCGATCGCGCTCGACATCGCCAGTTCCATCAGTCCACCTCCGCCGTCAGGGGGGAGCGGCGCGCCGGGTCGACCACCCCGGTGCGGGCCTCGAGCCGGCGCGAGGGCTTGAGCGTTCCCATCATCGAAAGGATCAGCATCGTGCCGCCGAACACCACCAGGTAGACGCCGAGGTCGAAGGCGGCGGCGCTGGCCAGCGGGATCGTGCCCAGCAGCGGCAGCTGCAGGTCGTAGTGGCCGCTGGTGAGGAAGGGCAGGCCCAGGCCCATCGCCGCCAGGCCGGTCGCGGCGGAGATCACCAGGCCGGTGCCGACCAGGCGTACGTAGTCGAAGCCGAAGCGCGACTCCACCGAGGCCGCGCCCTGGATGACGTACTGGATCAGCAGCGGCACCGCCAGCGTCAGGCCGGCGATGAAGCCGCCGCCCGGCGCGTTGTGGCCCCGCAGGAACAGGAAGATCGACACCGTGAGCGTGAGCGGGAACATGATCTGGGCCAGGTCGGCCGGCACCGGCAGCTTGGCCGGCGGGCCGGGCATCACCGCCTCGGGCGCCATGCGCGCGCGCCGCAGCATGGCGTGCACCACCAGTGCGGCGATGCCGAACACGGTGATCTCGCCGAAGGTGTCGAAGCCGCGGAAGTCGACCAGGATCACGTTCACCACGTTCGCGCCCCAGGCCTCGGGCAGCGAGCGCGCCAGCAGCTCGTCGGCGATGCCCACCGGCGGCCGCGTCATCATCGCGTAGGCCAGCGCGCCGGTGCCCAGGCCGGCGGCCGCGGCGATGGCGCCGTCGCGCAGGCGCCGCGGCCAGCGCCGCTCGGGGTTGGAGCGCACCGGCAGGTAGTGCATGCCCAGCAGCAGCAGCGACAGCGTGACCATCTCCACCAGCAGCTGGGTCAGGGCCAGGTCGGGCGCCGACAGCGCCACGAAGTTCAGGCTCACCGCCAGGCCGACGCCGCCCATCACGATCACCGCGACCAGGCGCTGGCGGTAGTGCGCGAGCGTCAGCAGGGTCGAGCCGACCAGCATCGCCCACAGCACCCACTCGAGCCGGCCCATCGGCTGACCCAGCGCGAAGTCGGGCAGCGGCGGGCCGCCGGCCGGCCAGGACGCCAGGTAGGGCGAGGCGCCCGCGGCGACCGCGACCAGCACCAGGCCCAGCAGGCTGCGCTGCAGGCTGCCGTTGGCCAGGGCCTTGGTCACGCGCTGGGCGGCGCGGAACAGCGAATCGATGTTGAGCCGGAACAGGCGGTGGCCGGTGGCCTTCGCCACCATCGCGTGCAGGTCGAACAGCCGGCGCAGGCCGAAATAGAGCGCGATGCCGGCCAGCACGCCGGCCGCGCTCATCGCCAGCGGCAGGTTGAAGCCGTGCCAGATCGACAGGCTGTAGGCCGGCAGCTGCGCGCCGAGCACGCCGCGCGCGGCGATCTCCAGGGCCGCGCCCACGGTCGGGCCCGGCGCGATGCCGACCGCGAGGCAGGCCACCGCCAGCAGCGCCACCGGCGCGCGCATGAAGCGCGGCGGTTCATGCACCTCGCCCTCGACCGCGCGCGGGCCCTTGCCGAAGAAGGTGTCGTGCACGAAGCGCAGGCTGTAGGCCATGCCGAAGGCGCCGAACAGCAGCGCCGCCGCCGGCACGCCGAAGCGCAGCAACTCGTGGCCCTCGATCGCCAGCGCCTCGGCGAAGAACATCTCCTTGGACAGGAAGCCGTTGAGCAGCGGGATGCCCGCCATCGCCAGGCTGGCCAGGATGGCCAGCGCGCCGGTCACGGGCAGCGCGCGCAGCAGGCCGCCGAGCCGGCGCATGTCGCGCGTGCCGGTCTCGTGGTCGATGATGCCGGCGGCCATGAACAGCGAGGCCTTGAAGGTGGCGTGGTTGATGATGTGGAACAGCGCGGCCACCACCGCCATGTCCGTGCCCAGGCCCAGCAACAGGGTGATCAGGCCCAGGTGCGAGATGGTCGAGTAGGCCAGCAGGCCCTTGAGGTCGTGCTGGAAGATCGCGTACCAGCTGCCCACCAGCAGCGTCACCGCGCCGATCGTGCTGACCAGGTACATGAACAGGTCGCTGCCGGCCAGGGCCGGGTGCAGGCGTGCCAGCAGGAACACGCCGGCCTTCACCATCGTCGCCGAATGCAGGTAGGCCGACACCGGCGTCGGCGCCGCCATCGCCTGCGGCAGCCAGAAGTGGAAGGGGAACTGCGCGCTCTTGGTGAACACCGCCGCCAGCACCAGCACCAGCACCCAGGGATACAGCGGGTGCGCCAGCAGCAGCTCGCCCGAGGCCAGCACCACGTCGAGCTCGTAGCTGCCGACGATGCCGCCGATCATCACCACGCCCGCCAGCAGCGCCAGGCCGCCGGCGCCGGTGATCACCAGGGCCATGCGGGCGCCGTCGCGGGCGTCGGCGCGGTGGTTCCAGAAGCCGATCAGAAGGAAGGAGCTGATGCTGGTCAGTTCCCAGAACACGGCCAGCAGCAGCAGGTTGCCGGCGACCACCATGCCCAGCATCGCGCCCATGAACAGCAGCAGGCAGCCGAGGAAGCGCGGCATGCTGTCGGCTTCGGCGAGGTAGTAGCGCGCATACAGCACGATCAGGCCGCCGATGCCGAGCACCAGGCCGGCGAACATCCAGGCCAGGCCGTCCAGGCGCAGGCTGAAGGCCAGGCCCAGGCCCGGGATCCACTCGCGGCTGCTGCGCACGGCGCCGTCGGCGACCACGCCCGGCGTCAGCCAGGCCAGCAGCAGCAGGCCCAGCAGGGGCGCGAGCCCGGCCAGCCAGGCCGACGTCCGGCGCGCCCGCGTCGGCAGCAGGCCGACCGCGAGGGCCAGGACGAAGGGCATGGCGACCAGGATCTCGAGCATCGCTTTCCTTGCGGGGCTCGCCCGTGCGGGCCGTCGGCGTCGCGGGCGGCGGTGGGGTCGGGGCGCGACGCGGCGGCGCGGCGCGGCTCCGGAGTCTAACCCGATCGCCCGCGCCGCCCGAACCCCGGCGGCGCTGTCTATGCTTGCCGCATGACGCTTCCTTCACGCACCGACGCCGCGCGCTGGCTCGTGTTCGGCCTCAGCGGCGCGATCGGCGAAGGCGTGCGCGCGGCCTGGCGCGAGGACGATCCGGCGCTGCTGGCGGTCTCGCGCCAGCCGCGCGCCGACGCGCCGCGCCTGGCCTGGTGCACCGGCGCGCTGCCCGACGCCGTCGACGTGGCCGGGGACGTGTCCGCGGTCGCCAGCCTCGGGCCGCTGGACCGGTTCGCGGCCTGGTTCGAGGCCTGGCCCGGGCGCCCGGCGCGCGTGGTCGCCATTGGATCGACCGGCGTGCACGACAAGCGCGATTCGCCCGACCCCGCCGAGCGCGCGATCGCCGCGGCCCTGGCCGCGGCCGAGGCGCGGCTGGCCCGCGCGGCCGCGGCGCGCGGCTGCGCGCTCACCCTGCTGCGCCCGACCCTGGTCTATGGACGCGGCGCCGATCGCAGCCTGGGCCGGATCGTCGCGCTGGCCCGCCGCTGGCCACGGCTGCCGGTGCCGGCCGATGCCCGCGGCCTGCGCCAGCCCGTGCATGCCGACGACGTCGCGGCCGCGGTGCTGGCCGCGCTGCGCGCGCCAACCCCGGTGCCGGGACGCTTCGACCTGCCGGGCGGCGAGGCCCTGCCCTGGGACGAGATGGTCGCGCGCTGCCTCGCGGTGGCGGCGCCGCGGTCCGGGCTGCTGCGGCTGCCCGGGCCCCTGGTGCGGGCCGCGCTCGCGGGCCTGCGCACCGTCGGCCTCGGGCCGGGCCCCGGCCTGGTGGCCCGGCTGGGCCGCGACCAGGCCTACGACGCGGGCCCGGTGGGCCGCGCCCTGGGCGTCACGCCCCGGCCTTTCCGGCCCGGCGCCGACCTGTTCCCGCCGCCCTGAGCCGCGGACCCCGGGGCCCGGGCCGGCCGAAACGCGATGCAGTGCCCGGTCCGGCCCCCGACCATACGCGGGAGCATTGCCATTTCCTAACGAACACTTAATATGCCTAGAGGAATTGCTCTAGAGTCTGGGGGGAACCAGAGCCAATGCCGTCGAAAACCGCGTCACCCCGGCCAGCCGGGCCGGACCTTGCACCCGCCGCCGCCAGCGGCACCCCGATCCAAGAAAACATGCCCTGACCGAGGAAACACCATGAAGAAGACCAACGCACTCCACGGGCGTGTCGCTCGTGCCCCGCTGGCCGCCGCCGTTGCCCTGGGCCTGCTGGCCGCCCCGGCCGTCCAGGCTTTCGAATTCACCCGCGGCGAACTGAGCGGCAGCCTCGACACCACGGTGTCGTACGGCTACGCCTGGCGCGTCGAGGAACGCGACGTGAACCTGGTCGGCAAGTCCTGGTTCAACCCGCTGCTGTGCACCCAGAACGTGCCGCTGGGCCCGATCCCGGTCGGCCCGGGCCGCTGCACCAGCACCGGCGGCGTGCCGGGTTCGCAGGCGCAGATCGACGCGCTGGGCCGCTTCTCGGCCAACCGCGACGACGGCAACCTCAAGTACGACGAAGGCGACGCGATCTCCAGCGCCTTCAAGATCACCTCCGAGCTGAGCCTGTCCTGGCGCGACTGGGGCCTGTTCACCCGCGCGACCTACTTCTACGACTACGAGAACGCCGACCGCGCCGACCTGACCTCCGAGGCCAAGGACCGCATCGGCGAGCGCTTCCGCATGCTCGACGCCTTCGTCTACAAGGATTTCTCGCTGGGCGAGGACGGTGGCATGAACGGCACGATCCGCCTGGGCCGCCAGGTGGTGAGCTGGGGCGAGAGCACCTTCATCCAGAACGGCATCAACGTCATCAACCCGGTCGACCTGTCGGCGCTGCGCGTCGCCGGCGCCGAGCTGAAGGAAGCCTTCCTGCCGATCGACATGCTGTACGGCTCGGTGCAGATCACCGACAACGTCTCGCTCGAGGCGCTGTACATGTTCGAGTTCGAGGAGATCGAGGTCGACGCCGCCGGCACCTACTTCAGCTCCAACGACTTCGGCAGCCCGGGCGGCACCTACGTGATGCTGGGCTTCGGCACCACGCCGCAGCCGGTGTACAACCCCGAGCGCTTCTTCGACACCTGCTACAACGGCCCCGCCGGCTACGCCAACTCCGACCGCTTCGCCGACCTGTCGGCGCAGTACGGCGCCGCCACCGCCGCGCAGATCATCGCCATCGGCTGCGGCAACGCCGTCGGCCGCCTGCCCAACCGCAACGCCAGCGACTCCGGCCAGTACGGCCTGGCCCTGCGCTGGTACGCCGAGGCCCTGGGCGAGACCGAGTTCGGCTTCTACTTCCTGAACTACCACAGCCGCCTGCCGCTGCTGTCCGGCCGCGCCGTGACCGACCCGGTCGGCGGCGCCGCCACCGGCCGCTTCTTCGTCGAGTACCCGGAGGACATCCAGCTCTACGGCATCAGCTGGAACACGACGCTGCCCGGTGGCGTGGCCTGGCAGGGCGAGATCTCGCACCGCCCGAACATGCCGCTGCAGGTGGACGACGTCGAGCTGCTCTACGCCGCGCTCTCGCCGCTCAACCCGTTCATCCCGGCCCCGGCCCTGCGCTTCAACAGCCAGCTCGGCCAGTACGGCTTCGGCCAGGAAGTGCGTGGCTGGCGCGAGCACGAGGTCAGCCAGCTGCAGATGACCTTCACCAAGGCCTTCGGCCAGGTGATGGGCGCCGACCAGATCGCGATGGTCGCCGAGTTCGGCGCCACCGAGGTGCACGACCTGCCCAGCCAGTCCGAGCTGCGCTACGAGGGTGAAGGCACCGACACCGGCGGCGGCTGCGACGTCGGCGACGTGCTCGCCAACGGCGGCTTCGCCGGCCCGGGCGCCCTGCTGTTCGGCTGCGGCCGCAACCCGCTGACGCTGACCGGCGGCTTCCCGACCGCGTTCTCGTGGGGCTACCGCCTGGCGGCCCGCGCCGACTACAGCAACGCCTTCGGCACCCCGCTGACCATGTCGCCGCGCATCGCCTTCAACCACGACGTCGGCGGCACCACGCCTGGCCCGGGTGGCAACTTCCTCGAGGGTCGCAAGTCGATGACCCTTGGCCTGGAAGCCAACTACCTCAACCAGCTGGTCTTCGACATCAGCTACACGAAGTTCAGCGGTGCGGAGGTGTACAACCAGATCCACGACCGCGACTTCGCCGCGTTCACCGTCAAGTATTCGTTCTGAGTCCGACAGGGAGGCATAGGATGAAAACCCACAAGAAGTACGCGCTCTCGGCCATCGCCGGGGCCGCGGTCCTGGCCACCGGCCTGGCCCAGGCGGCCGTCAGCGCCCAGGAGGCCGGCAAGCTCGGCCAGTCGCTGACCCCGGTCGGCGCGGAGAAGGCCGGCAACGCCGCCGGCACCATCCCGGCCTGGGATGGCGGCATCGTCCGTCCGCCGGCGGGCTACCGCGTCGGCACGTTCCACGTCGATCCGTACGCGGCCGACAAGCCGCTGTACTCGGTGACCCGCGCCAACCAGGCCCAATACGCCAACGTGCTGACGCCGGGCCAGCGGGCGATGTTCGCCAAGTACCCGACCTTCCGCATGGACGTGTACCCGACCCGCCGCTCGGCTTCGTTCCCGCAGCGCACCTACGAGTACACCAAGCGCAACGCCACCCAGTGCCAGCTGGTGGCCGACGGCGAGGGCGTGAAGAACTGCGCCGAGGGCTTCCCGTTCCCGATCCCGCAGAACGCCTACGAGGTGATCTGGAACCACAAGCTCAAGTACAAGGGCCTGTCGGTGATCAGCTTCTCCAACCAGGCCGCGCCGACCGCCGGCGGCCAGTACACGCTGGTGAAGCTGCGCGAGGAAGTGCTGGGCCTGTACTACAAGCCGGGCAACACCTCCGAGAACATCAACAACATCCTGCTGTACTTCAAGCAGGAAGTGCTCGGCCCGGCCCGCCTGGCCGGCCAGGTGCTGCTGGTGCACGAGACCCTGAACGCGGCCGCCGCGCCGCGCCAGGCGTGGGTGTACAACCCGGGCCAGCGCCGCGTGCGCCGCGCCCCGAACGTCGCCTACGACAACCCGGGCACCGCTTCCGACGGCCTGCGCACCAATGACATGACCGACATGTTCAACGGCGCCATGGACCGCTTCGACTGGAAGCTGGTGGGCAAGAAGGAGATCCTGGTCCCCTACAACGCCTACCGCGCGCACAGCGACAAGACCAAGGTCTCCGACCTGGTCCGCCCGGGCCACCTCAACCCCGACTACATGCGCTACGAGCTGCACCGCGTGTGGGTGGTCGAGGCCACGCTCAAGCCGGGCAAGCGCCACATCAACAGCCGCCGTACCTTCTTCATCGACGAAGACAGCTGGCAGATCATGCTGATCGACCACTACGACGGCCAGGGCAACCTGTGGCGCTACTCCGACGCGCCGTCGGTGAACTACTACGAGGTGCCGACCTTCTGGTCCACCCTCGAGACCCACCACGACCTCAAGTCCGGCCGCTACATCACCATGCTGCTCGACAACGAGGACAAGCCGCGCGACTTCGGCTACCAGAGCACCCCGGCGAACTACTCGCCGCAGAACCTGCGCACCGCTGGCGTGCGCTGATCCGGGAAGTGAGCAAGACCCGCCGCGCCCGAAAGGGCGCGGCGGCGTTCCGGGCCCCGTGAATCCGGGGCGGTCAGGAGGACACGATGCGAAACACCCCACGCCGCCACACCCGCCTCGCCGGCGCGCTGCTGCTGGCGCTCGCGCTGCCGCTGGCGGCCCAGTCGCCGGAAGCGACCGACGAGGGCGGCCCCGCCGCCGACACCACCGAATCCCCCGCCGATGCCGCGCCGCCCGCCGAGGGCGAGGCCGCGCCGGCCGAGGCCGCCGCGCCGGCGGCCGCCACCGATCCCGCGCTGCTCGACGCCGAGGCCATGCCCCGCGCCGACCGCTCCCTGCTGCTCGACGTGGTGCGCACCAACGCCGGCTTCTTCGCCGCGGGCGAGCGCGGCCACGTCGTCGTCTCCGAGGACGGCAAGGCCTGGACCCAGGCGGCCATCCCGACCCGCGCCACGCTGACCGCGCTGGCCAGCTTCGACGGCGTGCTCTGGGCCGCCGGCCACGACGGCGTCATCGTGCATTCGACCGACGGCGGCCAGACCTGGACCCGCCGCCGCGCCTCGCCCTGGTCGCCCGACGTGGTGGACCCGAGCGAAGGCGTGCCGATCATGGACCTGCTCTTCGTCGACGGCCTGCACGGCTTCGCCGTCGGCGCCTACAGCCTGATGCTCGTGACCTCCGACGGCGGCGTCACCTGGGAGCCGCGCCAGGTCGTCGCCCACGGCGGCGACGCGGGCGTGGCGGCCGACGACGGCGCCGCCACCGACGATGCCGCGGCCGAAGGCGACGACTGGACCTTCGACGCCGCCGACCTCGAGCTCGAGGCCGAATCCGACCCGCACCTCAACGCGATCGCGCGCACCGACTCCGGCGCGCTGGTGATCGCCGGCGAACGCGGCGCCTTCTTCCGCTCCACCGACGGCGGCGAGACCTGGGAGCGCAAGCCGCTGCCCTACGAGGGCTCGATGTTCGGCATCCTGGCCTGGGGCGAATCCAACCTGCTGGCCTTCGGCCTGCGCGGCAACGTGCTCGAGTCGCGCGACCTGGGCGAGACCTGGACCGCCGTGGACACCGGCACCACGACCAGCCTGATGGGCGGCCACGCGCTGCCCGGCGGCGGCGCCGTGCTGGTCGGCGGCAACGGCTTGGTGCTGGTGCGCAAGGACGGCGATTCGCCGTTCGTCGCCGGCACCTTCGAAACGGCGTCGGGGGAGTCCCCGCTGCTGTCCGGCGTGATGCCGGCCGGCGACGGCGCCTTCCTGGTGGTCGGCGAGCGTGGCGCCGGCCTGCACCGCGTGGAGTGACGGAGAACCCATGAGCCTGCCCAACAGCCAGCCCGGGCCCTTCGCCCGCCTCGCCGAGACCCTGGTGTTCTCGAACCGGCCGCTGATCCTCGTGGTCTTCGCGGCGATCACGATCGCCATGGCCTGGTTCGCCAGCCAGCTGCAGATCGACGCCGGCTTCAAGAAGCAGATCCCGCTGCAGCACGAGTACATGAAGACCTTCGTCGAGTACGAAGCGGACTTCGGCGGCGCCAACCGCGTGCTCGTGGCCGTGGTCGCCCGGGACGGCGACATGTTCGACCAGGCCTTCATGCAGACCCTGGAGAACGTCACCAACGAGGTGATCAACCTCGATGCCACCGACGACGCCCGCTCGCGCTCGCTGTTCACGCCGAACGTGCGCTTCATCGAGGTGGTGGAGGACGGCCTGAGCGGCGGCAACGTCATCCCGTCCACCTTCACGCCCAACCTCGAGGGCTTCCAGGCCACGCCGGAGGACTTCGAGGCCATCCGTGGCAACATCGTCAAGGCCAACATCGTCGGCCGCCTGGTCGCCAAGGATTTCTCGGGCGCGATGATCTGGGCCGACCTGATCCCGGAGAGCGCCACCAACAAGGTGGACTACCAGGCGGTCGCCGGCCAGTTCGAGGCCATCCGGCAGAAGTACGAGGACGAGAACCACAGCGTCCACATCATCGGCTTCGCCAAGATGGTCGGCGACATCAGCGACGGCGCGCGTTCGGTCGTCAGATTCTTCGCCCTGACCATCGCCTTCACCTGGCTGCTGCTGTTCCTGTACTCGACCTCGGTCAAGCTGGCCACCCTGACGGTCGCCGCGGCCCTGGTCTCGGTGGTGTGGATGCTCGGCGCCCTGCAGCTGATGGGCTTCGGCATCGACCCGATGAACATGCTGACGCCCTTCCTGATCTTCGCCATCGCCGTCAGCCACGGCGAGCAGATGATCAACCGCTTCCGCGGCGAGATCTTCTTCGGCGGCCTGGAGGAGGGCACGGTCGAGGAGCTGCGCGCCAAGGCCGCGCTGGCGCACCCGCCCGAGGTCGCGGCGCGCAACGCCTTCCGCATGCTGCTGATCCCGGGCACGGTGGCGCTGCTGGCCGGCTGCATCGGCTTCGGCGCGATCATGGTGATCCCGATCGACATGGTGCGCGAGCTGGCCATCACCGCCACCGTCGGCGTCGCCCTGACCATCCTCACCGACCTGGTGCTGCTGCCGGTGCTGCTCAGCTACACCAAGCTGCGCAACCTCGACCGCAAGCGCGAGTTCCGCCTGCGCCAGCTGACCCGGTTCGACCGCATCTGGGCGGCGCTGTCGCGCCTGAGCAAGCCCCGGGCCGCGGCCGTGGTCATCGTCATCGGCGCGGTCGGCTGGTTCCTGGCCTGGCAGCACGGCAACAAGGTGATGATCGGCGACGCCCAGCAGGGCGTGGCCGAGCTGCACCCGGACGCGCGCTACAACCAGGACGCGGTGCTGATCAGCAGCAAGTTCGCGCTCGGCGTCGACATCCTCAACGTCATCGCCGAAGCCGGCCCCTCCGCCTGCACCACCAGCTATCCGGCGATGGAGCTGATCGACCGGTTCGCCTGGCACATGGAGAACGTCGAGGGCGTCGAGCAGGTCATCACGCTGCCGGCGGCCGCCAAGATCGTCAACGCCGGCTGGAACGACGGCTCGGTGCGCTGGCGCGTGCTGCCGCGCGACCCGGACACGCTGCGCCAGGCCACCCAGAGCTTCGAGACCGACTCGGGCCTGCTCAACGCCGACTGCAGCGCGATGCCGGTGACGATCTTCCTCTCCGACCACCGCGCCACCACCATCGACCGCGTGGTCGCCGAAGTGAAGGCGTTCCGCGAGCAGAACAGCGCCTACACCGAGGGCAACCTGCAGGTGCAGCTGGCCGAGCGCGCGGCCAACGAGCCGGACTTCCAGTCCGACCAGGTGAACCTGCGCCTGGCGACCGGCAACGTCGGCGTCATGGCCGCCACCAACGACACCGTGCGCGCGTCCGAGCACACCATCCTCTACCTGCTCTACGCGGCGGTGTTCCTGATGTGCTGGATCAGCTTCCGCAACCCGCTGGCCGCGCTGTGCGTGCTGCTGCCGCTGGTGCTGGTGACCGAAATGGGCCACTCGCTGATGGTCGAGCTCGACATCGGCATGAAGGTCAACACCCTGTGCGTGGTGGCGCTGGGCGTCGGCATCGGCGTGGACTACGGCATCTACATCTTCGCGCGCATGCGCGAGGCGATGCTGCAGGGCAAGACCATCGCCGAGAGCTACTTCATCGCGCTCAAGACCACCGGCATCGCGATCTTCTACACCGCGCTGACCCTGGCGGTGGGCGTGGCGATGTGGATCTTTTCGGACCTCAAGTTCCAGGCCGACATGGGCATCATGCTGACCTTCATGTTCGTGGTGAACATGGTGGCCGCGATCATCTTCCTGCCGGCCCTGTGCCGCTGGCTGATGCGCCCGCGCGAGAAGGACGACTGGACCCCGAAGCTCTGACCGGGCTCCCGGTCGCGGACAGGAGGCGGGCTTCGGCCCGCCTTCTTCTTTTGGACGCGGATTGACGCGGATGCACGCGGATAAAAGCCGACAAAGCGGAGCGGGAGTGGATTCGTCGCCCGGGCTACTCCATGGCCTTCGGAGGTTGGGCTGCCACGGAACCACTCAATCCCGCTTTTGCCCTATCCGTGTCCATCCGCGTCAATCCGCGTCAAAAACCGCTTTCAGACTTCCTCGGCCTCGGGCAGCGGGCGGGCCTTCGCCTGGCTGCGCAGGGCGATGACCAGGATGCCGGCGAGCACCATCGCGCCGCCCAGCCACAGGCGCGGGCCGGGTTCGTCGCCGTAGAAGGCGATGCCCAGCCCCATCGCGAACACCGGCGTCAGCAGCAGCCAGGGCATCACCTTCGCCACCGGGTGCCGCTGCACCAGCGTGTAATACAGGCCATGGCCGAGCAGCGAGGCGACGACCGCCGCGTAGGCCACGCCGATCCACGCCGTCGTCGAATACGCCGGCAGGCGCGCGTAGGCCTGCGGTTCGAGCCAGGCGCTCATCGCCAGCAGCGGCAGCACGCCGACCACGGCGATCCAGCCCTGCATGCCGTAGCGATCCATCGACGCCAGGCCGCGCATCAGCACCGTCGCCACGGCCAGGAAGAAGGCCGAGGCCAGCATCAGCAGCAGCGAGGCCGGGCTGCGCAGCACGAGCGGGTCGAAGCCCAGCACCAGCACGCCGCCGAAGCTCAGCGCGACCGCCGCGCCGGTGCGCCAGCCGAAGCGTTCGCCCAGCAGGGCCCAGGCCAGCAGTACCGACATCGGCACGTAGCTCTGCAGCACGATGGCCGGCGCCGACAGGTTGCCGGCCAGCTTCAGCGACCAGAAGCTGAGGCTGAAGTGCAGCACGCCCGCGCACAGGGCGATCGCCACCAGGCGCGGCCACTGCCCGGGCGCGGGCCGGCGCAGGAAGGCCAGCAGCAGCACGGCCAGCAGCGCCAGGCGCAGGCCGCTGAACAGCAGCGGCGGCATCTCGCGCAGGGCCAGGCCCGAGGTGAGGAAATTGCCGGCCCAGGCTAGGCAGATCAGCAGGGCGAGCAGCAGGTCGCGCGGGGGCATGGCGGGCCGGGGCGGGCGCCGGGCGTCCCGGCGGGGTGCCTAGGTTGCCCTTCGCGGGCCCGGCAGGCAAAGTCTCGGGGCGCGCGGGTCGCGCATCCAATCAACTGGGGAGAGTTCTAGATGGAAGCCATGGCAATGCTCGGCATGGGGGCGCTGGTCGTCGTGCTGCTGATGATGGTGGTCGGCGTGCTGATCGGCGCGCTGATCCTGAAGTTCGTGATCAAGCTGCTGGAGAAGTTCTCGCCGTCCTACGGCAAGAGCATCCTGATCGTCCTGCTGGCCGGCATCGTCGGCTTCGTCGTCTACATCGTGCTGGCGATGGTGATGGGCATGGGCAACGCCGCGATGGTGGATCCCAACGACCCGGCCGCCGCGGCGGGCATGATGGGCGCCGCGCTCGGCGTGATGGGCATGAGCCTGGTGGCGAACCTGCTGATCTACGCCGGCGCCATCCACCTGCTGGTCAAGCGCCCGGACGGCAGCGCCTACGGCTTCGGCCGCGGCCTGCTGGCCTCGCTGCTCTACATGGTGGTGATGGTCGTGCTGAGCATCATCGCCAGCGTCGTGCTGGCCGTGATCTTCGGTGCCGCGATCGGCGGCATGGCGGGCATGGCGGGCTGATGCCCCGCGGACGCGGGCGCCCCGGCGCCCGCGTCCTTCCGCCCGGCGGTCACCAGGTCCAGCCGAGGCGCTTGTAGAGCTTGCTCAGGGTCCACAGCGGCCCGACCAGCAGGTAGACCAGGTCGGTGAAGAAACTCGGCCGGCGGCCCTCGATCTTGTGGCCGATGAACTGGCCGATCCAGGCGACCACGAACACGCCGATGGCCAGCCAGAGCAGGCCGGTGTTGCCGAGCTCGGCATACAGCGCGCGGTTCACCAGGCCGAACACCACGAAGCCCGCGAACGCGCCGAAGGCCAGCTTGCGCGAAAGCTTCCAGTACCACAGCCAGGCCAGGAACATGCCCAGGGCCATCCACGCGCCCGGCCGGGCGAAGGCCTCGGGCACCGGGATCGTCCACAGCAGGGCCGTCACCGACCAGACGATCGCCGGCACGCAGACCAGGTGGATGCGCTGGTTCACGACGTTGACGTGGTCGCCGCCGTAGCTGTGCAGGTAGCGGTCGATCGGGCGGCGCGGATCGGGGATGTCGGCGAGATCGGGGGCGGTGGCCATGGCCGGGCTCCGGCGAAGGGAC